>Ga0335398_10000003_pt1 | contig 325436 bp, 336 predicted proteins | sample BON03_FD_205742 | JGI IMG/M metagenome (GOLD analysis project Ga0335398, IMG submission 205742) | Freshwater microbial communities from Lake Bonney liftoff mats and glacier meltwater in Antarctica - BON-03 (spades assembly) (version 2) | ecosystem: Environmental > Aquatic > Freshwater > Ice >...
GATAACGTAAAGCTAAAAGTGTCATTGATATCACCTATTGCTATGGATGAAGGTTTAAGATTTGCGATAAGGGAAGGTGGTAGAACTGTAGGCGCGGGTGTCGTCTCCAAAATTTTGAAATAGTATAAAACATGAGCAACCAAAGAATTAGAATTAGACTTCAGGCATTTGATCATATTTTATTAGATCAGGCTTCTAAGGAGATAGTAAGTACAGTAAAGAGAACTGGAGCTGAGATCAGTGGTCCTATTCCTGTCCCTACTAATATATCTCGTTACACTGTTATCAAAGGACCTCACGTAAACAAAGATTCTAGAGAGCAGTTTGAAATAAGAAAGCATAAAAGGCTTGTTATAATTGATTACTCTACACCTGAAACTATTAACGCTCTTATGAAGGTGGATTTAGCTTGTGGAGTTGATGTTGAAATTAAAGTTGGTGGAAGCGAATGAGTAGAGTAGGCGTAATAGCAAAAAAAATTGGTATGACGGCAGTTTTTGGCTCTGGAGGTGTTAGAATTCCAGTGACTATGCTTCAAATAGATAACTGTTGTGTTGTAGACAAAAAAGAGAAATCAAAGCACGGGTATGACGCTTTGCAAATCGGTGTGTCTGATTATAAAAATATTGCAAAGGTTCCTAAGCCTCTGCAGGGACATTTTAATAAAAACAAAGTTACGCCAAAAAGAAAGCTTGCTGAATTTAGAATTGCAGAAGATGCGTTTTTAGAAATAGGAACTCAAATATCTGCAGATCACTATGTTCCAAATCAATTTGTTGATGTGACTGGTGTGTCTGTTGGTAAAGGATTTGCCGGTGTTATGAAAAGACATGGATTTGCTGGTTTGAGAGCTTCTCACGGTGTGTCTGTATCTCACAGATCTCATGGTTCGACAGGTCAATGTCAAGACCCGGGTCGTGTTTTCAAAGGAAAGAAAATGGCTGGACAGATGGGTAACGTTCAAGTGACTACTCAAAATCTAAGAGTCATTTCTGTAGATAAAGAAACTGGTACTATATTGCTAAAAGGCGCTGTTCCTGGATCAAAGAATTCATATGTGTTCGTGAATGACTCAATAAAAAGATCTTTACCTGGAAGTGCTCCTTATCCTGGTATGAAAAAAAGCGGGGCTAACTTAGCTGATGTTATTAATGATGATAAAAATCTTGATAACATTTCAGATTCAGAAGTTGCTGTAAACGAGTCTGCGGATGTTAATATTGATAAAAAAGACTAAAAAGGTAGAATAAGGTGAAAATTAAAGTTTTAAATTTAGATAACAAAGAAGTTGGTTCGATATTGCTGGACCCTTCTGTGTATTCTCAAGAAGTAAGGCAAGATATATTGCACCGTGTTGTTGAGTGGCAAAGATCAAAAAGAAGAGCTGGAACTCACAAGACAAAAGGTATTAGCGAGATTTCTGGTACTACCAGAAAGCCTTTTAAGCAAAAAGGAACAGGTAACGCAAGGCAAGGTAGTTTGAGATCTCCTCAAATGAGAGGCGGTGCGGTGATTTTTGGACCGGTTGTAAGAGATCATGAATACAAGATTCAGAAGAAAGTTAGAGAATTAGCATTAAAGATGGCTTTGTCTTTAAAAGTTACTCAAGAAAAATTTATTGCTTTAGATAATTTATTCCTTGGTACTCATAAGACTAAAGATCTATCTGTGAAGTTGAGTAAAATGGGTCTGAAGTCTGCTTTAATAGTAGGGCTTGATGAAGTAGAAGATAAAAACTTTGCTATGGCTTATTCTAACATAAAAAATATTCAGGCTGTATCAGCAGAAGGAATAAATGTTTACGATATTTTAAAAAGCGAACATTTAGTTCTTACTAGTGGTGCTATATCAGCTATAACAAAAAGATTAGGTGCTGCAGAATGAGACAAGAAGAATTATACGAAATCATCAGAAGTCCTATAGTAAGTGAGAAGTCTAGTCTTTTGTCATCTTACAGAAAATACGTTTTCAAAGTGAAAATAGACTCAACAAAAGCTCAGGTAAAAAGAGCTGTTGAAACTATATTTAAAGTGAAAGTTGAAAAGGTGAACATCATTAATGTTAAAGGTAAAACAAAGATCTTTAGAGGCATTAGAGGTGTACAAAACGACGTTAAGAAGGCTATAGTCACTTTAGAAGACAAGCATGAAATTGATTTAAGTGTGGGAATAAAATAATGGCATTAAAAACTTTTAATCCAGATACCCCAGGAAGAAGAGGGTTAGTTCAAGTTAATAAGTCTGCTCTTTGGAAGGGTGATCCTTTTAAGGCTTTGACTTCTGGTTTGTCAAAAACTGGGGGAAGAAATAACTTAGGAAGAATTACATGTTGGCATAAAGGTGGTGGTCATAAAAGAGTTTATAGGTTAATTGACTTTAAAAGAAATAAAGTCGATATGGAAGCTACTGTTCAAAGAATAGAGTACGATCCTAATAGGACAGCGTTTATTGCTTTGATCAAATATAAAGATGGTCAGATGTCTTATATTATTGCTCCTAATGGCTTGAAAGAAAACGATGTGATTATATCTGGTGAAAAATCTGATATTAAAGTCGGTAACGCTTTGCCTTTGAGTTCAATACCTCTTGGTACTATTATTCATAACGTAGAATTGAAACCTGGTAAGGGTGGTCAAATAGCTCGTTCTGCAGGTAGTTCTGTTAAGATAGAAAGTAAGGACTCTGGTTATGTTTTAGTAAAAATGAGATCAGGTGAAGTTAGAAAAATTCTTGCTGAATGTTATGCTACTATCGGGACGGTTTCAAATCCTGATCAGCAAAACATCAAAAAAGGTAAGGCTGGTAGAAATAGATGGTTAGGAATTAGGCCTACTGTTAGAGGTGTGGCGATGAACCCTGTAGATCACCCACATGGTGGTGGTGAAGGTAAGACTTCAGGTGGTAGACATCCTGTAACTCCTTGGGGTAAGTCAACAAAAGGTAAGAAGACAAGAAGTAATAAAAGAACGGCTCAATTTATTGTTAGGAGAAAGAAGTAGATGGCTAGATCAGCGTGGAAGCCTCCATTTGTGGATGGATTTTTATTAAAGAAAGTAGAAGCAGCTCTTGCAAGTAACAATACAAGGCCAATTGAAACTATGTCTAGAAGATCAACAATACTTCCTAGTTTTGTTGGGTTAACAATAGCTGTGTACAATGGAAAACAATATCTTCCAGTACAAATAAAAGAAGAAATGGTTGGAACTAAGTTAGGTGTTTATTCAGGTACTAGAACTTTCCGTGGACACTCTGGCGATAAAAAAGTAAAAAGAGGATAGGTAATGTCTAAAAATACACCTAGTTTAAGAAAAGAAAATCAAGCGATAGCAAGGGTAAAGTCAATGAGAATTAGCCCAACTAAACTTGGTTTGGTTGCTGGAGTTATTAGAAGAATGAAAGTTGGACAAGCTTTAATTCAACTTGAGTTCATGAGAAAGCGTATTGCAAAAGAAGTAAAGGTATGTTTGGAGTCTGCTATCGCGAATGCTGAGAATAACCATAATTTAAACATAGATAATTTATTTATCTCTGAAGTGTTGGTTAGTAAATCTCTAGTAATGAAAAGAATGAGACCTAGGGCTCGTGGTAGATCAGCTAAGATTTTAAAGCCGTTTAGTAAATTGACTATTATAGTAGAAGAGAGCAAGGAGTAAGATTATGGGTCAAAAAGTAAATCCGATAGGATATAGACTTGGATTTAATAAAAATTGGGATTCGCGTTGGTTTGCTAAGGGGCAAGACTATGCCAAGTATTTATTAGAAGATTTTAAGATCAGAAAATACATTAAAGATCAATTAAAAGCTGCTGGTGTAAGTAAAACTTTGATAGAAAGATCTGCTAAAAAACTTACTATTTTTATACATGCTGCAAGGCCTGGTGTTGTGATAGGAAAAAAAGGATCTGATATTGAAGAAGTAAAAAATCAAGTTTCTAGATTGGCGAGTGTTTCTGAAGTCTTTATTAACATAGTCGAAATTAAAAAGCCTGAGCTTGATGCTCAATTGATTGCTGATAACATAGCACAGCAGTTAAAAAAGAGAATTTCTTTTAGAAAGGCTATGAAAAGATCTATGCAGTCCGCAATGAAACTTGGTGCTCTTGGTATAAAAGTTAAGTGCTCTGGAAGACTTGGTGGAGCAGAAATTGCTCGTGCGGAATGGTATAAAGAAGGCAGGGTACCATTGCATACAAAAAGATCTGATATTGATTATGCGATATCAAGAGCTGATACTACATATGGCGTGATCGGTGTTACTGTTCACGTGTATAAAGGTGATAAATTAAAATATAACTGATTTTAGTAATAATTATGCTGAGTCCAAAGAAGACAAAATATAGAAAGGCGCATAAAGGCAAGATCCATGGTTTAGCTAAAGGTGGAACTGATTTGCTTTTTGGTTCATATGGTATGAAAGCTATGGAGCCAGAAAGAATTACAGCTAGACAAATTGAAGCAGCAAGGCGTTCTATAGTAAGATATTTAAGAAAAAGTGGCCGTGTATGGATACGTATGTTTCCAGATGTGCCTGTAAGTAAGAAGCCAGCCGAAGTTAGGATGGGTAGTGGTAAAGGTAATCCAGAGTTCTGGGTGTGCAGAGTTAAGCCAGGTAGAATTATGTTTGAGTTGGAAGGTGTGGCTGAAGATGTAGCTAAGTTAGCTCTAGCTAAAGCGGCTGCTAAGTTGCCTATAAAAACTCGTTTTATCAAAAGAATAGAGGCTTAATTATGAAAACAAAAGAACTGAGAACAAAAAAAGAAGTTGATTTAAAAAAGTCTTTGTTAGATTTTAAAAAAGAGTTATTTAATTTAAGATTCCAAAAAGTATCTGGTGAGTTGACAAAAACCCATAGAATCAGGTATATAAGGAGATCTGTTGCGAAGATTAATACGTTACTTAACGAAAATATTGAGGAAAAAAAGAATGCCTAAGAGAGTTTTAAAAGGCAAAGTGCTAAGTAATAGTGGTACAAAATCAGTGGTTGTGGAAGTCGCAAGACGTTTCAGAGACCCATTGTACAAAAAAACTTTGATTAGAACAAAGAACTATCATGCACATGATGAGAAAGGAAAATATCAAGTAAATGATATTGTGGAAATAATAGAGTGCAGGCCTATTTCTAAAACTAAAAGATTTGAAGTAATATACTAATAGGGAAAAAAAGTGATTCAAACAGAGTCTAGATTAAAAGTAGCGGATAATTCAGGTGCTAAAGAAGTCCAGTGCATTAAAGTACTTGCTAGTGCTAGGAATGCTTACGTTGGAGATATAATTATCGTATCTGTAAAAAGTGCTATCCCTAGAGGAAAAGTAAAGAAAGGTGAAATTTATTCTGCTGTAATAGTAAGAACTAAAAAAGAAATTAGTAGAGAAGATGGTAGCACAATAAAGTTTGATGATAATGCTGCAGTATTACTTGATAAACAACTTGAATTAATAGGTACAAGGATTTTTGGTCCTGTAACTAGAGAATTAAGAGCTAAAAAATTCATGAAGATAGTTTCGTTAGCTCCAGAGGTATTATAGTTATGAATAAGAAATTTAAATTAAAGAAAAACGATTCTGTAATAGTCATAGCAGGTAAGGACAAAGGCAAGAATGGTAAGATTTTAGAAGTATTACGCGATAGAAATAGAGTGTTGGTTTCTGGTGTTAATGAAGTAAAAAGACATACAAAGCCTTCTAAGACTAGTCAGGGTGGTATAATAACTAAGAATTTATCTTTGCACGTTTCTAATGTTTCTTTTTATGATGAAAAGACAAAGAAAGCTGTGAAAATTGGCTACAAAATTATAGAAGGAAAAGACAAGAACGAGAAGAAGCGTTTTATTAAAACTTCTGGGGAAATTATAAATTAGTATTATGATAAGATTTAAAGAGAAATATAATAAAGAATTAGTTCCTGAGTTACAAAAAACTTTTGGCTACAAGAATACTATGGAAACTCCAAGGTTGCTTAAAGTGGTACTTAGCATGGGTGTTGGTGAAGCTGTTGCAGATAGTAAAGTGATTCACGAAGCTGCTAAAGAGCTAGGCCTCATTGCTGGTCAGAAACCTATTATTACAGTTGCTAAGCACTCAATATCTTCATTTAAATTAAGAGAGGGTATGCAAATAGGTTGTAAGGTGACTTTAAGAAAAGATAGAATGTACGACTTTCTGGAAAGACTAGTTATGATCGCATTGCCTAGGGTAAGAGACTTCAGGGGATTTTCTGCTAAAAGTTTCGATGGTAATGGAAACTTTAACTTAGGAATCAAAGAGCACATAGTGTTCCCTGAGATTAACTATGACAAAATTAGAAATATTAGAGGATTGAACGTGACTATCGTTACCTCTGCAAAAACTAATAATGAAGCAGAAAAATTATTATCTGGTTTTAACATACCATTTAATTCGTAATATAGGATAATGTAAATGGCTAAAAAGGGTACTATACAGACTAACCTAAATAGAACAGAGTTAGTAAAAAAGTATAAAAATAAAAGAGAAAAATTAAAAGATATCGTTTCAAATAAGACTTTATCTACAGAAGAAAGATTTATGGCACAATTAAAATTAGCTGAATTGCCTAGAAATTCTTCAAAAGTTAGATTAAGAAACAGATGTGAAATTACTGGAAGACCAAGAGGATTTTATAGGAAATTTAAAGTATCTCGTATTGCTTTGAGAGAAATGGCCTCCTTTGGTTTGTTGCCAGGTGTTAAAAAGTCAAGTTGGTAAAAAAGTATGACTGATATAATTGCCGATATGTTAACTAGAATCAGAAATGGCCAGATGAGAAGGCTAATTTCTGTAAAAGTTCCTCATTCTAGATTTAGAGAAGAGGTTCTAAAGGTTTTAGTTGAAGAAGGATATGTAAAATCCTACAAGAAAAAAACTTTGAGAACTAACGTAGAAGAGATGTTAGTTGACTTAAAATATTCAAATAACGGTACTCCTGTTATTCAAGAAATCAAAAAAGTTTCTAAGCCTGGTTGCAGACTTTATAGCTCAGTAGCTAATATGTCAGGTTTTTATAATAACTTAGGCATTACTATACTATCCACTTCTAAAGGTGTTCTTTCTGACAAAAAAGCAAGAAAAGAAGGAGTTGGTGGCGAAGTGATCTGTCAAGTATTTTAGGGTAATAAAATGTCACGTATAGGAAAGGTTCCAATTGTAATACCGCAAGGAGTTGTGGTGGATCTTCAAGATAGAAGAATAAATGTGTCAGGTAAGCTAGGTAAGCTTTCTGCTAATTTTCCTCCGGAAGTCTCATTTGTTAGAGAGGGAGACACAATTTCTGTTAAGCCAAAAGACGACAGCAAACGTTCAAAGGCTATGTGGGGATTGAGTAGAAGTATACTTAGAAACCAAGTTAAAGGTGTTTCAGAAGGTTTTGAAAAAAAGCTTGAGATCATTGGTGTTGGTTATAAGTCCGCTGTGGATGATAAATTTTTGACTCTTAACTTAGGTTATAGCCATGAGATTAAATTTTTAATTCCTGAAGGAATAGCTATTAAAGCAATAAAGCCAACTTTGCTTTCTATCTCAGGATGTGACAAACAAAAAGTAGGTCAAGTCGCTGCTCTTATAGTTCAGCAGAGACCTCCAGAGCCTTACAAAGGAAAAGGTATCAGGTACGAAGGCCAAGTCGTGTTGAGAAAAGAAGGTAAGAAAAAATAGGGATTATTATGTCAAAGTCAAAGTCTAACAATGCGTTTTTGAAAAGAAGTTACAGAGTAAGAGCTAAAATTAAAAAAGTAGCTAAAGGGTTGCATAGACTTTCTGTGTTTAGGTCAAACCAGCATATCTATACTCAAATTATAGATGACAAAAATGGTAATACAGTTGCTGCAGTTAGCACGTTGAGTGCGGACTTTAAAGATGCAAAAAGTAATCTTGGTACTGCATCTGCTATAGGAAAAAAAATTGGAGAGCTTTCTTTAAAGAAAGGAGTTACTCAGGTTGTGTTTGATAAGAGTGGTTACTGTTATCACGGTAAAGTGAAAGCTATTGCTGATGGCGCTAGAGAAGCTGGATTAAAAATTTAATTTTATAAAAAAAAATGAAAGATACTATTAACGATAATAAAACAAATAATCACTCTTCTTCTGAAGAAATAAAAGAAGTGTTGGTTCATGTTAACCGTACTACTAAAGTTGTAAAAGGTGGTAGGAAATTCGGTTTCGCTGTAGTGATGGTAGCTGGAGATGGCAAAGGTAGAGTTGGAGAAGGTTTAGGTAAGGCCAAAGAAGTTACTGAAGCTAGAGCTAAGGCAACTCAAGCTGCAAGAAAACATATGATGACTGTGCCATTAAAAGAAAATAGAACAATTCACCATGATGTTGTCGGGCATGTTGGTGCTGGTCGTGTGATATTGCGTAAAGCAAACCCTGGTACAGGAATTATTGCTGGAGGTCCTATGAGAGCAATTTTTGAAAGCCTTGGCGTGCATGATATAGTTGCAAAGTCTTTAGGATCTTCAAACGTGCATAATATTATCGCAGCGACTTTTGACGCTTTAAGAAAATTAAGCACCCCAAGTCGTATTGCTAAAAAAAGAAACAAAGATATAAGTGACGTTTTCACTAATTAGGTTATAGATATGTCTAAGATAGAAAAAATAAAAGTAACACAAATAGGAAGCCCTATTGGAAGAAAAAAATATCAAAGACAAACACTCGTTGGTCTTGGTCTAGATAAAATGAATAGAACATCTATACTTGAAGACACAAATTCTGTCAGAGGTATGATTACTAAAGTACAGCATTTAGTAAAATTTGAAAAATTAAACGGTTAAAGGTATTACCTATGTTGAATAACTTGAAAGATAATAAAGGAGCTAGAAAGGTTTCTAAAATAGTAGGTCGAGGAATCGGAAGTGGCAAGGGTAAGACATGTGGATCTGGTCATAAGGGTCAGAAAGCTAGAACAGGTGTTGCTATAAATGGTTTTGAAGGCGGACAGATGCCTTTGCACATGAGACTTCCAAAAAGAGGTTTCAATCCTATTAATAGAGTTGAAGTTGAAACTATTAGCCTAGAAAAAATTAGTCACTTAATTGAAAAAGGCAAAATCAATGAAAGTGAAGTTTTAACTAAAGCTGTTATGGTTTCTTTAGGAATCGTTTCAAAGAATGCTAAAGTTTTAGTAAAAGTCCTTGGTGATGGTGAGCTAAAATATAAAATTAAAATACAATTAGATAAATACTCTAAATCTGCTTTAGAGAAAATCCAAAAAGCTGGTGGTGAAGTTATCGCCTAAGTTCGGATCTATATAATATGGACATAAGCGTTTTTTTAAAAGCTAAAGACTTAAAGAAGAGAGTAATGTTTTCTCTTCTTGCTTTACTTGTATTCAGATTCGGATCTTATCTAACTATTCCTGGTATTAATAATGCTGCTTTGCATGACATTGCTCAGGCAAATTCTGCTGGAATTTTAGGAATGTTTAACATGCTTTCTGGTGGCTCTCTTTCCAGAATGTCAATATTCTCTCTAGCTATATTTCCTTATATTACTGCATCTATCGTTATGCAATTACTTGTTGCTACGTTTAAGCCATTAGAAGAAATGAAGAAAGAGGGTGCAAGCGGTAGAAAAAAAATAAATCAATATACACGTTATCTTACAGTGTTTCTTTGTGCATTTCAGGCTTATGCGATGGCTGCAAGTTTAGAAAAGCTACAAAGTAGTGGAGTATCTGTTGTAATTATTCCTGGATTACTTTTTAAAATAACAGCTGTTACAACGCTTGTTGTTGGTACGATGTTTTTGATGTGGCTTGGTGAGCAGATAACTGCAAGAGGAATAGGAAATGGAATTTCTTTGATTATTTTTGCTGGTATAGTTGCTGGACTACCACAAGCTTTTATTAGCGTTTTTGAGTTGGTAAGAAATGGCGCGATGAGCCCTATTACTTTAATAGTTTTATTGGTAGCTATATTTGGGTTGATATACTTTATAGTTGCTGTTGAGCGCGCTCAAAGGAAAATTCCAGTGCAGTATCCAAAAAGACAGAAAGGAAATAAAGTTTTTGGTGGAGAAAATACTCACCTTCCTTTGAAATTAAATACTGCTGGTGTGATTCCTGCGATATTTGCAAACTCAATCCTTTTATTTCCTCTTACTATAACAAATTTTGTAGCTGCGAAAGAAGATTCGATAATGGAGACTGTTTTAATATACTTAGGTAGAGGTAAGCCCCTATACCTAGCTCTTTATGTCCTTCTTATAGGTTTTTTCTGTTTCTTTTATACTGCTGTTGTGTTTAATGTGAACGAGACAGCCGATATGTTGAAGCGTAATGGCGGATTTTTGCATGGTAAAAGACCTGGTTCTAATACAGCGGAATACTTAGATTATGTTCTTACTAGACTTACCGTAATTGGCGCTTTTTACATATCTTTTATCTGTGTTATTCCTGAATATGTTTCCTCAAAATACAGCATCCCATTTTATTTGGGAGGTACTAGTTTTCTGATCGTAGTTAACGTTGTAATGGATACATTTGTTCAAGTACAATCATCTCTATTCTCATATCAGTATGAGGGTTTGATTAAAAAATCAAAATTGAGGCGCGGTTAAGTGAATATTATCTTATTAGGACCTCCAGGATCCGGTAAAGGAACACAAGGGGAGAATCTCGAAAGGAAGTTAGGGGTAGTCCGAATTTCCACAGGAGACCTTTTAAGAGAAGAAGTTGCAAGCGGTACTGAGATAGGCAATAAAGTAAAGGCCTTGATAGAATCAGGTAAGCTTGCAAGTAATGAAACTGTCATATTTTTGCTTAAAAATAAAATACAATCAATGTCTAATGGCTTCATACTAGATGGCTTTCCTAGAAATATAGAACAAGCTGATGCATTAGACGACATGATGAAGGAAAATGATATCAAGATAGATCTTGTTATAAATTTTACAATTTCAGATGAAGAAATAGTAAAGAGAATATCAAGTAGATATTTTTGTACAAAATGTAAAGCCACTTACAATAAGTTGTCTAAAAACCCTAAGAAAGATGGTGTATGTGACTATTGTGGTGGAAATAATTTCCAAACTAGGGCCGATGACACAGTTGAAACGGTAAAAAGAAGGTTAGAAGACTATAATGTTCAAACTTTTCCTCTAGTGGGATACTATAAGAAGCAAGGAATTTTGCATAATATTGACGCTAAAGCAGACATAAAAGATATAGAGAAAGAAATAGAATTTATTCTTTCAAAAAATCATTGACATGGTAGTGTTTTAGCCTATTATACGTTGTTCATTGTCAGATCTAAACTAATTCAGTAGGAGGACTCAGTGGCGGTTAGGATTGCTGGAGTAAATATACCAGATAAAAAAAGAGTAGAAATAGCTTTAACCTATGTTTATGGGATAGGCAGTACTGCTTCAAAAAAGATATGCGCAAGCTTGGGGATACCCGCTGCTAAGCGAGTTCATGAATTGAACGAATCAGAAGTTGCTCAGATACGTGATTTTATAGAAAAAAATCATACTGTTGAAGGTGACTTAAGACGTGAAATTTCAATGAATATAAAGCAGCTAGTTGATCTTGGCTCTTATAGAGGTATACGTCACAGGAAGAAGTTGCCTGTTAGGGGTCAGAGAACTCATACTAATGCGAGAACAAGAAAAGGTAAGGCAGCAGCTCCTATAGCTGGTAAGAAAAAGGTAGGTAAGTAATGTCGACAGAAACTGCACAAAAATTAAAAAAGAAAAATAAGAAGAATATCTCTGTAGGTACAGTGCATATTAATGCTTCTTTTAATAATACAATAGTAAACATTACTGATTTACAAGGAAATACCATATCCTGGGCATCTGCTGGGATGATGGGTTTCAAAGGAGCTAAAAAATCTACTCCTTATGCAGCACAGATGACAGCTGAAGATGCTTCTAGAAAAGCTCAAGAGCATGGAATGAAAACTATTTCAGTGGAAGTCAAAGGGCCTGGTGGTGGACGTGAGTCAGCAGTTAGAGCTTTGATGTCTGTTGGATTTATTATTACTTCTATAAAAGATGTTACTCCGATCGCTCATAATGGTGTTAGAGCCCCTAAGAGAAGAAGAGTATAGTTATTAAAATTAATAAGAAAGGTGAAAAGCAAGTGGTAGTACTAGCAAAAAATTGGAATTCATTAATTAAACCTAATATTAAATTATTGGATCGTCAAAATAAAACCGAGCAACAAATGTCTTTGGTAATTGAGCCGTTAGAAAGAGGGTTTGGGATCACTTTAGGAAATGCTTTAAGAAGAATATTGCTATCTTCATTACAGGGTGCAGCTATTACTGCGGTGAAAGTTGAGGGAATTTTGCATGAATTTTCTTCTATACCAGGAGTGTCCGAAGACTTAACTGATATTATATTAAATATTAAAAATATAGTTGTAAAACTTGATGCCGCTGTAAAGAAACAGGTCTCTATAAAAGCTGTAGGTCCATGTGTAGTTACTGCTGGTATGATTGAAACTGGCCATGATGTCGAAATTCTAAATCCAGATCAAGTTATCTGTACTTTAGCTAAAGGAGCAAACTTAAATATGCAATTTACTTGTGAAATTGGAAAGGGTTATGTTTCTGCTGCTCAAAACAGACCTGAAGATGCTCCAATAGGATTTATTCCAGTGGATTCCCTTTTTAGTCCAGTTAGAAGTGTTACATACCATGTTGAGAATGCTCGTGTGGGTCAAGTAACTGACTACGATAAATTAATTATAAAAATTGAAACAGATAATTCTATTGCTCCTGATGTTGCATTAGGGTTGGCAGCAAGAATTTTACAAGATCAATTGCAATCATTCATCAATTTTGAAGAAGAACAAATTGAAGAAGAAGTTAAAGAAGAAGAATTACCATTTGATAAAAACCTATTACGTAAAGTAGAAGAGCTTGAACTATCAGTTAGATCACAAAACTGTTTGAAAAATGAAGGCATTCGCTATATAGGTGATTTGGTAACAAATTCAGAAGGAGATATGCTTAGAACCCCAAACTTTGGTAGGAAGTCCTTGCACGAGATAAAAGAAGTACTTGCTTCTATGGGTTTAAAATTCGGTATGGAAGTTGAAGGTTGGCCTATAGAAAATATAGAAGAGCTTTCAAAGAAACATGAAGATCCTTTTCATTAATAAATTAAGATCATGAGACATAATAACGGCTTAAGAAAATTAAACAGAACAAGTTCTCACAGAAAGTCTTTGCTAAGGAACTTATCAATCTCTTTAATTAAGTACGAACAGATAAGAACTACTCTAGCAAAAGCTAAAACTCTTAGACCTTTTGTAGAGAAGATTATTACATTAGCGAAAAAAAGTGATTTACATACTATAAGAAAATTATTTTCAATAGTAAGAGATCAGGAAATAGTAGATAAGCTAGTTAAAGAAATAGGTCCTAGATCTCTACAAAGAGCTGGTGGATATACTAGAATATACAAGTTTGGTTTCAGATATGGGGATTCTTCTCCTATGGGTATTATAGAGCTTGTTGATAAATCTGATTCTGATAAGAAGAAGAAATCAGCAACATCAATTACAATAGAGAATAAAGAAGAAAAAAAACCTGTTGAAGCTAAAAAAGATGTTGCCGCTAAGTCTGCTGCGGATTCTACAAAGAAAAAGAAATCAGCAGAAGGCACCGAGAAAAAGAAAGCTTCTTCTAAATAAAGAAGCTTTTAAATTCTTTCTCAAATCAGTTTTGTACTTTTTCTTCTTTCACTATAAAATTCTTAGAGCTAGATTTTCTAACAGTTTTCCTTACTGCGGAGCTTTTGCTGCTTTCTGTTTTGAAAGTTAGAGCATTTTTTGCTAAATTGATTGTTACCTTTCCACCATTATTCAGTTTTCCAAATAAGATCTCATTAGCAATAGGTTGCTTTATTTTATCGTTGATCACTTTTTCCATGACTCTTGCGCCATTTATAGGGTCATATCCGTGAGTGCAAATATAATCGTAAGCTTTAGCAGTAATCGATACAGTAGTATGCTTAAATTGTAGTTGCTCTCTGAATTCTTGAATAAACTTATCAGCTATTTTGCTTACAATTTCTCTTGATAGAGGTTTAAAGTTTACTATTGCATCTAATCTATTTCTGAACTCAGGAGAGAATACTCTTTCTATCTCGACTTTATTATCTATTAGATTGGTACCTTGACTATCAAAACCTAGCGGAGATTTTGTTAGTAATTGAGCACCTGCATTTGTTGTCATGATTATAATTGTATTATGGAAAGATACTTTTTTACCTTGATGGTCTGTTAATGTACCATAGTCCATTACTTGTAATAGGATATTAAAGATATCTTTATGTGCTTTCTCTATTTCATCTAATAATAACACAGAGTACGGATGTCTTGATACTTCTTCTGTTAGTAGTCCTCCAGAGTCAAAGCCTATATATCCTGGAGGTGAACCAATTAATTTAGCGACAGAATGTTGTTCCAAGTATTCTGACATATCAAATCTAATGAAGTTCATGTTTAATAATCTTGCAAGTTGGACAGCAAGCTCTGTTTTACCTACTCCTGTAGGACCAGAGAACATGTAACAACCAGTTGGTTTTTTTGTATTTCTAAGCCCGGCCCTTGAAAGCTTCACAGCAGAACATAAATTATCTATAGCTTCGTTCTGGCCAAAAATATTATCTCTCAATTTTTGCTCTAGGTCTTTCAGTTGATCGGTTTCATTTGCAGTAACGCTCACAGTTGGTATTTTTGCGATTTTTGCTATAGTTTCTTCAATGTCTGATACTTGAACATTAATTTTCTTGCCTGTGGCATTTAATACAGCAAGGTGAGCACCAGTTTCATCTATTACGTCTATTGCTTTATCTGGTAATTGTTTATCATGTATGTATCTTTTAGATAATGTTACAGCTGCTTCTATCGCTTCTTGGGAGTAATGAACATTATGATATTTTTCATAATAAGAGCATAGTCCACTTAGTATCTTGATTGTTGATTCTGTTGTTGGTTCTTCAACTGTAATTTGTTGGAATCTTCTTACAAGAGATTTGTCTTTAGCAAAATACTTATAGTGCTCGTTAAAAGTTGTTGATCCTATACAACGTATTTCTCCACGAGCTAGCGCTGGCTTTAATAAGTTACTAGCATCCAGAGCATTTCCGTTTGTTGATCCAGCTCCAATGATGCTATGTATTTCATCTATGAATAAAATTGAGTTTGGTAATTCAGAAAGTTCTTTTATGATTGACTTGATTCTTTCTTCAAAATCACCTCTGTATCTTGTTCCTGCTAATAGGGAACCTAAGTCTAGCGAGAAGATGATGGCGTTTTCTAACATCTTCGGTACTTTTTTATGAGCAATTTTATGAGCTAGTCCTTCAACGATAGCTGTTTTACCAACGCCAGGCTCACCAACAAGCAAAGGATTGTTTTTGGTTCTTCTGGATAGAATCTCAATGCTTCTATTGATTTCTTCTTCTCTTCCTATCAGGATATCTATATTACCTTTTAATGCAATTTTGTTTAGGTTAGTACAGTAGCTTTTTAGTGCTTCAGGTTCTTCTTTATTTAGATCATCTGCTTGCACAGAAAAATCATTCTGGAAAGATCTTGAGATGAACATATTTTGATCTTCAGATGCTTTGTTTTTTACAAAGTTTTTATAATTTTCACCATGTATTAAGTAGTTTATAACATCTAGTCTGGTTATGTTATGTTCGTGGAGTAATTGAGAAGCAAAAGAATCGGACTCTAAAAGTATTTCTGCCAAAACATTCACTCCTGAAATATCTTTACTGATTCCAGATAAATTTGCTTGAATTGCTGATCTGTGGATGATTTTTTGAAATGTAACATTTGGTACTATATCTCCGTTAGATGAGATTCCACTTATTTTTTCATCATTCGTCAAGTAATGAGATAATTTCATTGAGATAGAGTTTATATCTACAGAGCAAGCTAATAGAGCATCTCTTGCGTCTATGTCATCGATCAATGCTAGTAAAAGATGTTCTATTGTGGCCTGGGAATGCTTGTAATTCCTAGCTATATCTATTGATCTTTGCATTGCAATTTCTAGATTTTTGGATAACATATTGACTCCATTTGCTAAAATTATACTGAAAAAACTTTTATGAGTTGATTCTATACTCAAATTGTTATTAAATGATTAACGCCAGAATAAAAATAGAAAGTGGTAATTTTAATATATTTTATTAAGAATAAAACTTTTTATGTTCTAATTTAGGAGAACATATTGTATACTGCGTGGACTGACATTATGTTTAAAGGATACTAATAGAAAAATAAGAGGTAGAAGCTATGAGAGTATTACTGATTGAAGATGATGAAGCTACTGCGGCATCTTTAAGACTTCTTTTCTCCTCAGAAGGGATTGTTTGCGATACAGTAGAGAGCGGTGAAGAAGGATTGGAGGTAAGTAGGCTCTATAATCATTATGATATCGTGATATTGGATTTAATGCTTCCAGATATGAACGGATACGAAGTTCTATTAAAACTCAGATCAGCAAAAATAAAAGTTCCAGTATTGATACTTTCCGGTTTGTCTGGAACAGAAGAAAAAATCAAAGGTCTTGGTTTTGGTGCTGATGATTATTTGACAAAGCCTTTCAACCGCGGTGAGCTTATCGCAAGAATTCAGGCTGTTGTTAGAAGATCCAAAGGTCATGCAGAATCTGTACTAAGATTTGATAAAGTTTGTGTAAATCTAGATAGTAGAACTGTAGAAGTCGGTACAAAAGCTGTGCATCTTACTAGTAAAGAGTACGCAATATTAGAATTATTAGCAATGCGTAAAGGCACTGTATTGACAAAAGAAATGTTCTTGAACCATTTATATGGTGGTATGGATGAGCCTGAATTAAAAATCATAGATGTTTTTGTATGTAAACTTAGAAGAAAACTATATGAAGCTTCTGGCGGTAAAAATTATGTAGAGACTGTGTGGGGCCGTGGTTATATGCTAAGAGATTATGATAACTCTTCTGAAATACAAACTGAAGAATCTCTGGCTAACCAAACTTCTTCTACTTAAATTTATTTATTATAATATTTTTATACATAGCTCCATATAGTATTTATGGTGCTATATTTTTCTATATATGAAAAATAATCTTTTGCTTAGCTGTGACAATATCTCATATAAAATTCATAACAATACAATACTGAATGGTATTGATTTCGAATTGAACGTAGGAGATATAGTAACAATAATCGGCCCTAATGGCGGAGGGAAAACAACCCTCGCTAAAATTATTATTGGTATTATCAAACCATCTTCTGGAAATATTATTAAGAAAAAAGGGCTTAAGATTGGTTATATGCCCCAAAAAATTCATATCAACAGGTTAGTTCCAATTACTGTTAAAGATTTCTTGTTTTTTTATGGAGAAAAGCAATCTGAAATAAAAAATGTTCAAGATATATTAGAGGAGAATGAGATTATTAATATTTTGAGTAAACAAGTTTGCAATTTATCTGGTGGCGAGTTGCAAAGGGTTTTATTTACTAGAGTGTTATTAAAAGATCCGGATTTGCTTATTTTGGATGAGCCTGTACAAGGTTTGGATGTGAGTGGGCAAAAAAACTTTTATGCGATGCTGGATCGTATTAGAGCTAATTTAAAGAAAAGCATTATAATGATTTCTCATGACTTACATACAGTTATGAGTTCTTCTGATCAAGTGGTGTGTCTTAATCAAAAAGTACATTGTTCTGGGGAGCCAACTGATATTAAATCTCATGAATCATATAAAGGCTTATTTAAGTTAGATACAGAGAAAATAATTTCAACTTATACTCATAAACATAACCACAAAAAAAATGAATGAATTCTTAATCTCCTCACTTATTGCTGGAATTTCTATAGTAGCATCATTATGCCCATTGGGTTGTATTGTGCTATGGAGAAGGTTGCCATATTTAGGTGATGCTATAGCTCATTCGTCTATACTTGGTATAGTGTTAGGGTTAATGTTTAATATAAATATTACTCTTTCAGTTATATTTATTAGTATTTTTTTCTCAATGATTCTGACGTTCCTTAGAAAAGAGTCTATAAGTGATATATTGATAGTAATTTTTTCTTATAGCTTTTTAGCCTTGGGTTTATTTTTATTGCCATTTATTGTTTCTAATACACAGATAGATATTTTTTCATATTTATTTGGAGACATATTATTGGTAGATGCGACAGAAATTAAGGTAAGTGTGGCTTGTTCATTATTAATTCTAATTTGGATTTATTTTAGATGGAAACAATTGTTATTGATTTCAATCAATGAAGACCTAGCTGTGGCAGAAGGCGTAAGTTTGAAAAAGATAGATTTAGAATTTATGCTTATAACGGCATTTATTATCGCTATTTCTATCAAAATTGTTGGGGTATTATTGATAGCAGCAATGTTAATTATACCTTCAGCTGCTGCTCGGAATATTAGTACGTCTCCTGGGCAGATGTTAGGATTTTCAATAATTTTTGGTATAACTTCAGTATCAATGGGAATTTTTAGTTCTTATATGTTAGATAGCCCATCTGGTCCATCTATTATACTATCGAGTCTTATACTATTTCTGATCTCTCTCATCTTGAAACGGAAGGGCTCTTGAGGTTTTTTTCCAAAATCTTAAGTATTTATCGAAGGCATGCGGATAGCTTTTCTTAAACATGTAATTCACTTCTGCTCCATAAATTAAAATAATATTTATTATATAAAAAAATAGCAGCGTAATAATGACACCAGTAAGGCTTCCATAGACTATATTAAAGTTAGCCAAGTTTGAGAGATAATAACTAAACATATTAATACTTAGATACCATAAGCAAACTGTTAAAATGGATCCTGGTAATACTTCTATGAATAAAATCTTTTTATTTATCAGAAAATAGTATGTGATATTAATTACAGCCGTTAGGACAAGAAATATAAATATGTGATTCAAATATTCATGACCAAAAGTAGGTAAGCTAAAATTAACCACTGATTCTATGTGAGTTAATATTTTTGGTAGCACTACGAATACTGAGATTAGTATTGTGGTGCAAAAAATTAGAAAGAAAAATTGTAAGATACTTATTAATCTTGTGATTAGAAAGAAAGGGGGGTCTTTTACTTTATAAACTTTGTTGAATATTGTTCTCATCCCTTCTAGCGATGAAGAAGTTGTCCAGATAGTGCCTAAAAATACGAAGCTTAAAAGATTAATCGAAGGCCTAATAAAAATGCTGTCTATCTGAGGCCTTACAATGGATAAAGCGTAATTTGGTAACAGATCTATAATCTTTTTAATTATTTCTATTCCGGATTTGGTTTCATATAAAAGACTTAACGCTGATATTAAAATCATAAATAAAGGGATAACAGCAAAGATATTTAAGAAAGCGATGTATCCTGCGTGTTCGAAGCCATCGTCTTTTATGAGTTTTATAAAAGATTTTATAAATAAATTATTTTTTATTGCTTTTAAAAGTTGATTACCAGGCATTTTTAATATGCTCTATATGAAAAAAATTGGACACTATCATTAAATCAAATCTCACAGAATAATTATTAAATTTATTGTTCTTTTGCAGGTAGAATTCAGCCGTTCTTTTTATTCTGGCTATTTGTCTATTTCTGATAATATTATAACTTAAATCTAATTTTTTTCTAGACTTTACTTCTACAAATATTAAGACATTTCCACGCGTAGCTATTATATCTACCTCCCCCGTATAGCTTTTATATCGTATGCAGAGCACATTATAGAATCTTGTTATAAGGAAAGCAGCCACTAAATATTCAGAAAACTTTCCAAGTACGTTAGGTGATATGAGTTTAGTAAGATTCATTAATATATTTTGTAGCCAAATTAATAAAACAATTGCCGCGTTCTTCAAAATTTTTCCATTGATCTAAAGATGCTGCGGCAGGCGATAATAAAATATTTTTATTTTTTTTATCATTCTTTCCAAGTGAGATAGCATCGTAAAAAGCTTTCTCTAAAGAACTGGACTTAGTATAAGGTATAGCGTGTTTTGTTAATGTTTCTGCAAATTCTTCTGAGGACTTGCCTATTAAAAAAGCATGAATTATTTTTTTCTTAAAGTGAAATATAGGATCAATTCCTCCTTCTTTTGAAACTCCGCCTGCTATCCAATATATGTTATCAAAAATTTCCAGAGCCTTTTCCGCGGATTCAAAATTTGTAGCCTTGCTATCGTTAATAAACTGAAAGCCATGTTTTTCTCCTAAAATCTGTATCCTATGTGGAAGGCCTTGAAAGGTTTTTATAGAGTCTAGAATTTTTTTATCGGATAAATTAGTTATGTTAGATACCGCTGCATAGGCTGCTATAATATTTTCTTGATTATGAGATCCCAATAGAGACTTTGGTTGGTCTATTTTGCTTACTTTATTTCCATCACAATATAGGATGTTTTCATATATACTTATGCCAGTAGTCGTCTTTTTAGTAGTATCCAATTTTATTACTCTTCCTTCAAATTTATGCTTATCATTTAATGCATTGTTTATAATGGCAAAATCTACATTTTTTTGATTAGAAAAGACTTTATATTTCGTTTCTATGTAATTTTCCATAGAGCCATGTCTATCTAAGTGATCCTTTGTGATATTCAATAATATTGCAGCATTAAACCTTATTTTCCTTACTAGATCTAACTGAAAGGAAGAAATTTCTACTACTATAATGTCATCTTCTTTTGGTGTAATTGATAAAATTGGTGTGCCTATATTTCCTACTACATGACAACTGATATTGTTATCTTTTAAAATATGTCCTATTAGACTTGTTGTAGTTGATTTACCATTAGTTCCTGTAATTCCTATATATTTATTGTTTGGGAATTTTCTATAAAACAACTCTATATCACATATGATTTCAATATTGTGCTTCTTGGCAAATTTTGTAATTTGGTGTGGTTTGGGAAAATGCAAAGGTATCCCAGGGCTTAAAATAATAATATCTATTTTTTGCCATTCGCTGTCGTTCAGATCGCAAAATATAGAATGATCAGATATTTGTTCTTTCGCTTTTTTTATATTTACTTCACTGTCATCCCAGGCTATAAAATCCTCTCCTAGTTTTGATAAAAATTGAATGGTGGCAATGCCAGATATGCCAAGCCCAAATATCCCATACTTTGTGTTTTTTGGTATATTCATTTTTTGTTCGTAGATTTCGTTGATATAACGACTGTACCAGCTATTACATCATGTAAAGCTCTCCTTCTTTTATTGAGTAATATATAAAATAGTCCGAGCCCTAATGGTAAGACAGAAATGACATATCCAAATAATCTTAGAAGATATTGAAACAAGGTAGGTTTCTGCATGGTATCATTTGTGACAATTTTCATTGAGAGTAACATTTTCCCTGGAGTAGATTGTGTTTTTAACCAGAAACCAAGGATTATCATTCCAAGCAAAACCAGTTGAATAGATTGCTCTAGAAGTATCGCAGATAGACCATAAGAAGATATAAAATTTTGATACTCTACGCTATTATCGATAGCTGGACCTATTTCTTCATAAGTGCGTGCGTATTCGTATATCTTAGAAAGTATTTGACTTAATCTTTTGCTTGGAGGCAGACCATTATACAGAATGCTATATATGATAGTGCATACTGGAATTATAGCTATAGTTGCAAGAAGTATATCTATTACAGATGCAAACATCCTACTGATAAAGCCCGGGTAAAGCTTGTCTTCTTCTTTCTTTCTCCTTCCAAATAAAAACATATATTTTCTACTTTAACTTACTAACATAAACAGAGTACTCTGGAAATTTCTTTTGTAAAGTACTAGCTCCTATTATAGCCGCATCTTTGGTTTCAAATATTCCAAAAAATGCAGAGCCGCTTCCAGTCATAGAAAAATGCCTGCAGTCTGTAAGAGTTGAAAAACTATCTAAAATTGTATCGAGTATTGGTAAAGATTTTTTGGCATTTTCTAATAAATCATTGTGCAGTACTGATAAAAAACTCCACAGTTTTTCTGCCTTATCAAAATTATAAATATGATTTATTTCAGATCTAAAGTTTTTCCTTGTTAGGGCAAATGCATCTTTTGTGCTAATAACCAGGTTAGGATAAATTATCACACCATAAATAGTTGGCATAGTTTTGATTGGCGAGATTATCTCTCCGATTCCTCTGAAATACAAACTTTCCGAATAGTAACATGCTGGTACGTCTGCTCCGATAGTGGTGCAGAACTTTATAATATCTTGTTCATTTAAACTCTGACCGAATTTTGTAACTAAATATCTAATCACAGCTGCTGCGTTGCCTGATCCCCCACCTAAGCCAGATCCGATAGGGATATTTTTTTTGATTTTCACATAAAACTTTGGAATTTCAATAATATTAGAAAACTTTTCTAGTACAGTTTCAACTATATTAGTGCCTAATAAGTTTTTGGCCCAAGGGCCAATGACCTCAAAAGAGTGAATTTTTCCCTCTGTGATTTCAATTTCATCATATAGATCTTCAGCAAAAACCACCATGCTATCAAGCAAATGATAATTATTTGGAATTTTTCCAGTGATATGAAGGAATAAATTTATCTTAGCGTACGATTTTAATATGCTCATTTCTTCTAGATATAAAGTTTAATACTACACTTAAGAGCATCAAAAATACTCCTGTCCATAACATGTATATAAACGGTTTGAATTGAATCTCAATAACAATTTTTTTATCATTTAATTCTCCCAAAGTTAAATATATATCGCCTGATATAATATGTAATATCGCGCTCTCTATTGTGAAGCTTTTTTCTATGGGATAAAAACGAATTTCTGGTGTTAAGGTTCCCAGCTTTTGATTGTTATATTTTATTTCTATTAGTGCTTTTCTAGATAAATAGTTTGCTGATTGTATATACTCAATATCGAGTAACTCAAGCTGATAATTTTTAACGTTTTGTATCTTGTTTTTTTCTGCAGAAACTATCTCGCTGAATTGATAGGCATAATATAGCGCTCCTCCTGCAATCAGAACTGCAAAACCTAAATGTCCTAGTATCATGGAGATATTTCTATTCTTATCTTTATCAAGATTTTTTAAATCAATTAGTATGGACAATAGTAAGAATATTGCAGCATGGATGTAAACTCCTATGAGATAATTTTTTATAGGATAATAATAATTTATAATTAGCACTATTATTAAACTCATCGAGACTGATAACGTTATTTTTTTGATATTTTGCGCCGAATATAATCCTGCGATATATATTAAGGGAATAAAAAATATTGATAAAGTTTTTGCGTAAAAAGACTCATCTACAGAAACGATTTTTTGAGAAAATAAAGTTGATAGTAATGGGTATAAAACTCCTAATATTACTACGATACAAGCTAATCCTAATAGTATGTTATTTGATAGAATAGCAGTTTTTTTATTCAATCCTAACTCGATTTCTTTGCCTTTTTTTATATTCTGAGATCTTTTAGAAAAAATAAATATACTTGGTATAGCAAGTAGTAGGAATATAGCAAAAATCAGCTGACCTTTATCTAAATCAAAAGCAAAGCTATGCACTGAAACTAATACTCCAGATCTCACAAGAAACATTCCAAAAATAGATAGTAAGAAAGTGATGATATTTATTCCTAATAACCATCTATAACAAGAGCTATGATTGATAGAGATCCTCATTGAATGTATTGCTATAGTGGAAGCTAGCCACACTATTAATGATACATTTTCTACAGGATCCCAGAACCAAAATCCTCCCCAGCCTAGCTCACGATATGCCCACCAGCTGCCTAAACCTATTCCACATGATAATAGCGCCCAAGGGGCTAAAACCCACGGATGTATCTTTTTTAAAAGATCTTGTGTGATCAAAGAGTTATTTAGTAGCATGCCAATGCTGATAGAGAATGGTATCGATATACCTGCGTATCCAAGATAAAGGATTGGTGGGTGAATTGTTAACCCAATATCTTGCAGCAAAGGATTAAAGCCGCGTCCTCTTGGAAATATATCATCAGAGATATCAAATGGATTCGAAGAAAACAAGATAATTACTAGTAGATATAAAACGATTAAAGATTGCGTGGATAGAATTGTTTTTGTTAGATTCTCAGTAAATCTATTACGACATGAAAAAAGCAAAGTTATTAAAGAGAATGCCCATACTAGTAAAAGCATTGAGCCTTCATGATTTGCCCATACTCCTGTTACTTTGTAAAGAGTTGGTATCAATTCATGTGAATTTTCAAGTACATTTAAAAACCTATAATCGCTATTAATATGCGCATTAACAAGCTTTAACAAAGCAATAGTTAATAGAGAAAATTGCAAAAAAGCATTATTGGCTAAAGTTTGGATTTTTATTTTATAGAATCCAGATAGAAAACCAAATAAGCAGGAAATAAAAGTTAAATATAAAAGTATGTTTCCAAAATTAATCATGGTTTGAAATTTTTAGGATTACATGGAGAGTTTTTTGGGATCATTTCTTTTAATTCTTTAGGTATATAATTTTCATCATGTTTTGCTAATAACTTTGAAGCTAAAAAATGATTGCCATTCATTTTACCTACTGCAATTATAGCTTGTTCCTCTCTAAACAATGAGGGTAAAAGTCCGTTATAATGCACAGTTACTTCGTTGATGCAATCTGTTAAAATAAATGTTATTAAAAACTTGTGCTGATCAATATTTTTTTTGACGCTATTTGCTTTTACTACGCCTCCTATCTTGATTTCTTTTTTGGCTGGAATATTTTCAAGAAGTTCTGTAGGCGTATAAAAAAACATTAAGCTCTGATTCAGAGTAGATGCAATTATCCACACTCCAAAAACAACAGAGCTAAATAGAAAGGTCAGAATTAAGGCTCTTCTTAGTTTTGTTTTTTTCATTTTTTAGCGCTACAAATTCTTTATTATTTTTTTTGTATTGATACACTGTCAAAAATGCTACGAAAGATAGAATTAATATAAAAAATACAAAGCTAAAGTATATGTAATGATGCATTAGTACACAAACAATTTATATTATTATAATGGTTCTACATTAATTTTCTAGGTAGTCAAGATGGTTAAAGCGTGGATTATAGAAAACACGGGTTCTGTAGAAGAGCTAAAGATAACAAATTCAGAGATAAAAAAACCTAAAGACAATGAAGTTTTAGTTAGGCAAAAAACAATTGGTTTAAATACAGTTGATCTTTTGCAGAGGAAAGGCTTATGTAAAGTAGATTTACCAGCAATTATTGGCCGTGAGGCATGTGGTGTAGTTGAGGAAGTAGGGCCAAATGTAGAAGAGTTTAAAAAAGGTGATAGAGTAGCTTATGCAACAGCCGTAAGTGGTGCTTATACTGAGTTAAGAAACATAGATCATAATCTACTTGTTCCAGTTCCGGATTATATTAAAGATGATCACGTAGCTGCGCTATTGCTCAAAGGCATGATGGCGCATACTTTACTAAGAAGAACCTTTTTTGTCACAAGGGATAATACTGTGATGATCAATAATGCAGCTAGCGGGGTAGGGCAAATATTATGTACCTTGGCTAAGCATTACGGTGCAAAAGTTATTGCTACCGTAGCTGGAGAGGATGAAAAAAAAGTGTTAGATACTCTAAAAATAGATAAAATTATAAATATAGAAAGGGATGATATAAAAGATTCTTCTGATTCCTTTACAAAGGGAGGCGGAGTTCATGCTATATTTGACTTTATTGGTTCTAAAACGTTTGAGCAATCTTTAGACTGTTTATCTGATTTTGGTTTATTGGTGAATACGACAGAAGGCTATGGTAGTGGTATTGCCTTTGATATAGGAAAATTATTCAAAAAGGCTGCATTTATTACTAGTCCTAGTTTGCATGTTTATAAAAAAGATAGAGCTGAATTATTACTTAGCTCTAATGAAGTATTTGCATTAACACAACAAAAAGTTATAACTCCAAATATTTTTAAGAAGTATCAATTTTCAGAAGTTAAAGAAGCTCACCGTGATTTAGAGAGCAAAAAAATGTTCGGCCAAGGCGTGATATTGGTATGAATCGCATCCTAGAAGAAATCGAAAAAAATTTAGATGACCTTCTAGGAGTTGCAGTCGGTGCGGGTGATATAATAATGGATTATTTTCGCTCTGGTTTTAAAGTTTCATATAAGTCAGATAAAAGCCCAGTCACAGAGGCTGACATAGCATCGGATAAATTTATTTCAGAAAATTTGCAAAAAATCACTCCAGATATTTTTAATGTTTCTGAAGAAGGCTATGAATTAAATCCATCGGCTTACGAGAATCCACCGGATGTATTCTGGTGTGTGGATCCATTAGATGGTACAAAAAATTTTATTAATAAAGAGAATACTTTTACTGTAAACATTGGTCTTGTTGTGAATAAAAAGGCAGTATTTGGTATATTATACGTTCCATTTGAAGATAGATTATATTTTTCTACAAGTAATGGTTCTTATAAAATTCATAAGAATAAAAAAACTTTGATGAAACCAGCTAGTTTAATGAGCGAAATCAATATTGTAACAAGTGCTAGAACTCCTGATAAAAAATTAAGTGATTTAATGCTCAATGTTAAAACAGCGGAAATGCACTGCGAATATAAAAAAATAGCCACTTCAGAGAAATTTTGTTTAGTTGCAGATTCTAAATTTAATGTATTTCCATGTTTTGCTAGGAGCAAAGAATGGGATACAGCGGCTGGTCAAGCTATAGTAGATTCCTCTGGAGGAAAGGTTTTTGTTAGTGGAGGACATGAGTTAATATACGGCAAAAACGATTTTGAAAATCCACATTTCATAGCTATAAGCAATCCTAAAAAGATTCAGCCGAAGCTCCTTGCCAGTATATTACAAACCTTGGATTGATCTTCTTTCCTAGTAGAGCTCTATGTTGTAGAAATTCTAATAACTCGACATGACTTACTTTCCTTTCTTTCGTCTCGATCTGAAGCTTACTTAGATATTTTATCAAAAACTTTACTCAATCCTTCCTCGCCTTCTGATAGTTTTGCAGAGTCAGTATTGTAAATTGTTTTGTTAAATGTACCCTCGCTAGCGTCGACCAACAAAGTAATTGCAGCATCTCCTGTGATATTTAGTGTTGTACGCATCATATCTAGTATTCTATCAATACCTGCTATAAACGCTACTCCTTCTATCGGGATATTAACTGCAGATAGCACCATTGGGAGCATGATGATAGTTCCACTAGGCATACCTGCTGCTCCTATAGATCCAAGTGTGGAAGTCAGTATGATTAGAAAATAGTCTATTGTGGTAAGGTCAATGTTATATGCTTGCGCAAAGAAAAGTGTGCATATCCCGAGATATATAGCCATTCCATCCATGTTAATCGCAGCACCAAGAGGCAATACAAAAGATGTACTATTTTTAGAAATCCCAAGTTTATTAGAGCATACGTTCATTGTTGTTGCTAAAGTTGCTTTGCTACTACTTGTAGAGAATGCTAGTGATTGGTACTCCAAGCTCTTCTTATAGAATGGGATTGGTGATACTCTCGCAAATACTACAATCATTATCCCAAAAATTACGTATTGCACTGACATAGCAGTTATTAATGAAAATACAAGCATGCCTAAGTTTTGTACCGCTCCTATGCCTTGTGTTCCAACTATCGATGCGGTTAATGAAAAAGCACCATATGGAGCTAGCTTTAAAATTAAATGTATCATTTTAAATACAACTTTTGCGGCTAACTGGAAGCCTCTTACGATTAATACTTTCTCTTTACCTAGTTGATTAATAATGATTCCAGTAAAGAATGAGAAGAATACCACTTGTAATAATTTTCCTGACACTAATGCATTTAATGCGTTGTCTGGTATAGCATCGTATAAAAGAGATAAGGCATCGAATCTTCCCGGAGTTTCTCTTGATAGCTCTGGAAAGCCCAATGATTCTAAGCTAATGCCAACTCCTGGTTTTAATATATGAGCTGTGGTTAAGCCTATTACTATTGCAAAAGATGTTGTTAATAAAAAGGCTGCTATAGATTTAATAGATAATCTAGATAAGGACGAGGAGTCCTGAATTCCAGTCATACCAATTACAATGGATAAGTATATTAGTGGGACTATGATCATTTTTATTAATCTAATAAAAACATCACCTATTGGTTTTAATATTACCGCGTCTTTTCCAAAAATTACACCAACTATCACTCCTAATACTAGGCCGGCTGTAATTTTTTGCCAAAACTCAACTTTGCTCCAAAATTTCTTGGTAAATAATTTCATGTCTACTCCTTAAATAATAGTTAATGACTGTTTCGAAGGAATTATATATACTTTGTACTTGCAAGTTATTAATCTAAGCGGTCAGTCATTATAGTGTTATATTGTGATTCTATCAAGATTTTTCATCAAAAACTATTAGAAGCTACTCCAATACTTGGAATTGATTACGGTTCAAAGAAAATAGGAATTAGTATAAGTGATAAAAACAGGGTGGTTGCTATGCCTCATAGCGTAGTCAAATCTTGGAATTTTAGTGAAATTTATCGTATTATAGATAGTTTAATAAAGGAAAAAAACATTTCTGGGCTTATAATAGGGTACCCTATAGAGCCGAGTGGTGATATTGGGCAGTCTTGCAAAAATGTTGAGAAATTCATGCATAAATTATGTGAGCTAGGCCTTAAAACTCCTTATTATTACCAAGACGAAAGGCTTTCTACCAAAGCAGCGGTAAAATTTTTATACTCTGGGTTTGCAAGTAATAAAACGAAAAAAGAAGAGGATGATAGCCTTGCGGCTTCTTATATATTGCAAACCACACTAGACTTAATTAATAATTCTTTGTAAATCTTATTGACAATATGTTTTTTTTTGTCATATTGGTACAACATATTTTATTTCGTTATATAATGTTTAAGACTTACTCATCAAAACTAAAAGAGATCCAAAAAAATTGGATTCTTATAGATGCAAAAGATTTAGTACTCGGAAGGGTTGCTGTTATCATTTCCCAGATGCTTCGTGGTAAACATAAGCCTTCATATACTCCACACATGGATTGCGGTGATCACATAATTGTTGTGAACTCTGCTAAGATGGTCCTTACAGGTAATAAATTAGAGAAAGATGGGAAAATATATTATAAACACACAGGTTTTCCTGGTGGTATAAAAAGTATTACTGCAGAAAAAGCTATGGATGGTGGTAAATCTGAGTTTGTTCTTAAAAAAGCTGTTGAAAGAATGATTTCTAGAAACTGTCTTGGAAGACAACAAATGAAGCATTTATATATTTACCCTGGCGAAGAGCATAAACATGAAGCGCAGAAACCAGCACTTTTAGATGTTGTTGCGCTAAATAGTAAAAATTCTAGAAATTAATATAGAAGAATATGAAAGAAATTTTGAATACAGAATTGGCTAAAGAACAAAGAGTGACTGTAAGGGATAGTCTAGGAAGATCTTATGGTACAGGTAAAAGAAAAAATTCTGTAGCAAGAGTATGGATCAAACCTGGTAAAGGGCAAGTTATCGTAAACAAAAAAGATATTGCTCAATACTTTGGAAGAGCTACTCTACAAATATTATTAAAGAAACCTTTTGACGTCACAAATACTAAAGACAGTTTTGATGTGGTGTGTTCTGTTGAAGGTGGTGGCCTTTCTGGTCAAGCAGGAGCAATTAAGCATGGTATAAGCAAAGCTTTATCTTTATTTGATCCTTTATTACATCCTATACTAAAAAGCTTTGGTTACATGACCAGAGATAGCCGTATTGTAGAACGTAAAAAGCCTGGACGTAAAAAGGCAAGACGTGGATTCCAGTTTTCTAAGCGTTAATATACTGTTTCCTATAATACGTAATTTTAGCGACCTTCCCCTTTTTCTTGCTTGCGGTCTTTGTTAGGAGATTCGGTTGATGCGCTGATTAAGCCAGAGTTTCCTATTTTTTTATCATTAGAAATACCTAAGGATCATTTGTCTTGAAGTGCTATTTTTTCTTTTTTGAATCGTTCCGCGTTTCTCTGCGTTATCTTTTCTTGTACTTTTTTTATAATTTGTTTAAGTGATTTTATCATATAAAAAACTCATATAATTAATGCAATTTTCAGTCCATATAAAAGACTATCTACTTCTAGAATGACCTTGTGGTTTGTTAGAAGGGGTAGCTGATGGACTTAATTGCCCATTGTTTTTAGTTTCTATTTTTGGTTTTTGAGACTCTCTATGTTTTTTGACTTCTTTATTAGAGTTAATTAGATTATTCCTTTCATCCTTGGTTAATTTATTTTTAAAGTCAGAAAGCTTAGGTGAGTCATATTTTTCTTGTAACCCTTTTAATAAATCTGAGCGTTTTTTAAGAGCTCCTTCAAGTTTAAATTCTTTTTGATCTTTTGCAGCTTTCCCCAATGCTACTTTATCTTTTTTTATTGATAATATTGAATCTTTCAATTTGTTTTTTTCTTGTTCTGTTAACTTATTTTTAAAATCTTTAAAGTTCTTTGATCCATATTTTGTAGATAATTTCTTATATGTAGTTTCTAAGTTTTTTCTGCCTTTTTTAAGATTCTTTGCAACATCAGGGGCTTTTAAAACTGATATTTTTTTCTCAATGGCTTCTCCAGCAGCTTTACTTTTAATTGCTTGTTTGAGAAATGCTCTTTCATATTTTAATGTAGTTTCTAGAGATCTTTTATGATTTTTTACTCTCAAGAGTTTGTTAGATAAAGATTTCCACTCATGAGGCGTTAAGCTCTTTTGATTTAATTCCTTACCTTGATCTTTCAATTTTTTCGCTTCTTTTTTTAATTCATCTTTTGATTTCTCAAGTCTCTCTTGAATTTCCTCCTTTCGTAGCATTTTAGCTGCTGCTAATAAGCCGGATGTTTGTTTTTTTAAAGTATCAATGATTTTTTGTGCACTTTTTAGTGTCTTTGCTTTTCTTTTTGCTTCTTTTCTTGCCTTAATAGCATTGTTGATTATCGTTCTAAGTCTATCAAACATATAAAATCCTCAAGAATTATGATTAGCGTTCAGAACGCCGTATTAATTTTTTAAAGAATTGTTTAGCCCTTGCTTTCATCGAAGTAGGCTGTTGTTCTCCAGTTTTTACTCCTGAACTCTTGAGTTGTTGACCTAACTTTTCTATTTGGTTAGTATCAATATGTGAATTCTCTAAAGGCTGCGGTTTAGCAGGTGATTTTTGTGTCTCCAATGCCGCTTGTGCTGTTTCCTTTATCACTTTTGTTTCTGGGCTTTGTTCTGCTATGTACTGCTGTTGTTGCCTTTCTTTTCTCGCTTCCAGATTTGCTTTATTCTGTGCTTGTCTTGCTTTTATTTTCTCTTCTTCTTGAATGACTACGACAGGAATGTTAGGAGTTTCTGAATAAGCAGCAGTTTTACTTTTATTCTCGCTATCTATAAGGATAGATTCCCTTACTTGAGCCAGATCTTGTTCTATCTTTTGTTTGCTTTCTAAGTGGCTGTCTTTAATCTTTTGTAGTTGCTCAAGTTTTGTAAACAGCTTACTTGTTTTAGTACTCAAAGGTAGTTTTTTAAGACCCTCAAGGGTCATGCCTCCCTTTATCATTCTACCGTCATGCCCAGCAGGAATGTTTTCCCAAAGTTTATCCTCAACTTTGCTGACCTTCTTCAATGAAGAGAAATACTGCTTGTCGGCATTTTTTTGTTTTTTTACTAGTTTTTTTAGATCATTTATTTGTTTATCAGTTAGCTTTATTATTTGGTCTTCGCTAAGCCCAGTAGCTTCTGCATCCATTGCGCGTTTGTAATTTTTGTAACGATTTAAAAATTTTTCTAGCATGATACTTTCAATACTGATGTTTTATTACATTGTATCATTCATAGGTTAACGGTTCATTAAGAAGCCCCGTCTTGCTTTTTGAAAGAAGATCATAATAAACTTAAGGCTTCTCGGGTGGGTAAATGTAAGTTTTCTTTTTTTTACGATATTTCGATTGTAACCTTGATATCAGAGCTAATACTCCAATCAAGAATAGAATTGTAATGCTTAAAAATATTGCGATACTTCCAATTGCGATTATAAAAATTGTTACCGCTAGTAAAACAAATATCTTATATATAGTTTCTTTCATCATATTTGGATTGCTCTCTTAAATATTAATACCGTAGTAATCCAAAAAAATATTATTAGGCATGCGCTAATAGATACTGTAATCCATGGGTCTAGTGTTTTAACTCCTATCATTGCATACCTGAATAAATCAATGAAATAAAATATAGGATTAAAGAAAGATGCTTTCTGCCACAATGGATTTAAACTATTTACCGAATAAAATATTCCACCTAAGTAACTTAATGGTGTTATAATAAATGACGAGATCCATGAGACATCATCCCATTTTTTTGCAAAGATTCCATTAATAAGGCCCAATATTGAGAATAATAATGAAGCCATCAATGCAACTAATATCATTAAGCTTATATTGTATATTTTGATTTTCGTAAAAAATGAAGCAACTAATAAAATACATAACCCACTAATTATACTACGTAGCATGCTCCCTGCTGTATATCCTGCAAGAACTATATATGGTTTTGCTGGAGACTTTATTATTTCTTCTAAGCTACGATGAAATTTTTCTGCAAATACAGCGAAAACGCTATTATTATAAGAGCTCGATATTATGTTCATTATTATAAGCCCCGGTAGTATAAAGTCTATGTAGGAGTTATCGCCAAACTTTCCTATTCTGCTTCCAAGGACATGCCCAAAAACGACAAAATATAAGGCAGAAGTGATTATTGATGGAATAAATGTCTGAGGCCATATCCTTAAGATTCTCGTTGTTTCCTTTCGTGCTATTGTGATGAAAGCTATATACTGCTCTTTGATTCCTATGCTGGTCATTTATAAAAAACCCTCCAAATCACTTTTTGTATTTCTGATATTTGTTATTTTAATTCCTAGTTTTATAATATGAGTTAAGAGATCGTTGAGCGATTGTTCGCTCTTATCAATTTCAATCTTTAACCGTTTTTTCCCAATTATTTCAATATTTTTGCTAAATACTCCAAAGTCTTTTTTCTTTAAAGAAGTAGGTATTATGCCATCTATTAATAAATTGCTTTTAGAAACTCTATCTAAGATTTCAGACATGTCACCATGTAGAATGATTTCACCATCTTTTAATATGGCTATGGAATCACAAAGCATTTCTGCTTCTTCCAGATAATGAGTTGTAAGAATTATTGTTTTTCCTTCTGCTTGTAATGCTTTAAGAAAGTCCCAAATTATCGCCCTTACTTCAACATCTACTCCGGCGGTGGGTTCATCTAAAAATATAATCTGTGGATCGTGCATTATTGCTCTTGCAAGCATTAGCCTTCTTTTCATTCCACCGGATAATTTAATGCTTGGTTCATTTTGTTTTGGTAATAGGTGTAAGATGGATAAATATTTTTTTGCTCGTGTTGTAGCCGTTTTCCTATCAACGCCGTAATATCCAGCATGGTTTACTAGAATATCTATTGATTTATCAAAGAAAGGTAAATTAAATTCTTGAGGGACTATTCCTATAATGGACTTAACTATTGTTTCATCTTTTTCAAGATCATATCCTAATACTGAAACGCTACCAGATGTTTTCCTTATTAGAGAGCTTAATATCCCAATGAAAGTTGACTTTCCAGCGCCATTTTTTCCAAGTAGGGCTAAAAAGCTATTTTTTTTGATTTTCAAATCAATGCTATCTAAAGCTTTTGAGTTAGCTCCAGGATAATGTTTTGTTAAATTTTTTACTTCTACTGCGTAAGTCATATACGTATTATACTAAGATATTTAATATTTTCTATCAATTTTATTGCGTGGTACAATTCTATTTGGTAAAAGTATATTGAAAATAAAAGGATGGGTGACTGAGCGGTCTAAAGTACCGGTCTTGAAAACCGGCGTGCGTGCGAGCGTACCGTGGGTTCGAATCCCACCCCATCCTCCATTTTTCAAAATATTCCAATAACGCCAACAGGCGTAGGGTATTTTTAAAAATAATAGTAATTTGGGATGAGAACCGTGGTTCGACCCATAGGCCAACAGCCCGGAGAGGACCAAAGGCCAATCCCACGCCTTTAAATACTCCGTATTACTATAAAATTCTTAAATTTATGACTAAAAACAAACTTAATTTAAATTTTCATTACAAACCCAAGAATGTAGCTGATAAGCTAGCATTGCGGATTTGTAAGTTCTTACGTTGGACGGCTGATACATTCTTTAAAAAACGTTATGGTCATAGAGCCGTTGTATTAGAGACAGTGGCTGCTGTTCCCGGCATGGTTGGTGGGATGTTGATTCATTTAAAATGTCTCCGCACGTTAAGTAATGATAACGGATGGATTAAGATATTACTTGATGAAGCTGAGAATGAACGTATGCATCTTATGACATTTATAGAAATAGCTAAACCTAATTTGTTTGAGAGGCTTATTATTATTCTAGCTCAAATAATATTTTTCATAAGCTTTCTTTCACTTTATCTATTCTCTTCTAAAAGTGCCCATCGTTTAGTAGGATATTTTGAGGAAGAAGCTATAATAAGTTATACGCGTTATTTAGAAGACATAGATAAAGGTATAATTGAGAATGTACCAGCTCCGAAAATTGCTATTGATTATTGGAATCTTCCTAAAAATGCTTGTTTACGAGATGTAGTTATAGTGGTGCGTGATGATGAAATTCATCATCGTGATGTTAATCATAGATTTGCAGATACTATAATTGATAATAATTAAAATTCTTAAATATAGATTATTATTAAATTGGATATGTGCGTCTAAAAACAGCTTACTCATTATTTTTTGATCTTGTGAGCGCATTATAAGGTTCTGACCAATATAGACTGGAGAATCTTTTCTTGACAATTTTTGGATCTTTCTATATATACAATTGATTATTAATTTTAAATTTGGTTGCGCATATGGCATTATCAAAGATTTTTATTTCAATGTTAGATTTAATTGGGCTATATGATCTGACTAGTGTCAGAAGTGTACCAGATGTAAATCTTATAGCAGCACATAGACTTTCATCTCCAGAATCAAAAGATTTTGGAGGCCTTTCAGGGGTCGCATCTGACGATAGTGGTAATCTAATTTCTGTTGCGGATAGAAAAGGGTATTTTATAAAATCTACTATAAAATTTGATAAGAATATTTTGAATATAGAAGATTCTAATGCTGGTAATATTAATTTTACAGAATCAAATGAATTCGATGTAGAAGATATAGCATATTTTAAGGGTGACTGTTTTGTAACTCATGAAATTATTAATCAAATCTCACTTTACAAAGGATGTGATTTTGATTCTGGATCATATATTCCAGTTCCAGCAGGGGTGAAAGATTTTCATAAACTTGCAGGGATGGAGTCGCTAGGTGTTAATAAGGAAGGTAAGTTTTTTACAATTGCAGAATATGATATCTCAGATGATCCATATCTTCACAAAGCTTTTATGTGGCAATATACATCATCAGGCTATGATACAATAAAAAAAGAAACACCTTTTTATTACAAAAGTAGCGAAGGCTATGGTGTATCTTCTATGACATTTACCGATGAAGGGAATTTATTAGTTCTTGAAAGGAAGTATCAAAAGAATCAAGAACTTGAGGGCACAGATAAATTTTTAATTTTTGAAACGAAGGTCAAATTTGTACCTAAGGAATCAGTTGACCATATAGATAGTGGCTCTAGATTATCTGGACAAGAAATTATCTATATTTTTAACAATAATGGAAAATCTACAGTAGCAGATAATTATGAAGCTATTACGACAATGAAGCTTTCGGATGGCAGTACATCTATTTTAGTATTGAGTGATGATAATTTACTTCCTATAGAGCAAACAATATTGCTTCAGTTTCAAGTCCATGAAAGCGATTTATTGCTCAATACTGAATGTGCAGGTTCGTTAGCCCCTGAGCATACTGAGATGGGTTATGGAATGATACAACACTAATTACATCAATAACTCTTCTAGTCGCTCCAAGTGTTCAAAGTCATTGTAAGTAGGGGATTTGCGTAAGTTTGGGCATACTAGATATGGAGTATTGATATCTTCATATTGTTCGACTAAATATAAAATGCCCTTTTTAGCTGCAGTTATTATTTGTATTTCATCTCCTTGTACTTTTGTAATCTGTCCTAATCTTTTCCCAGAAGCAAGTTGGATATAAGTCATATCACTTACGTGTAAATTTTGATGGTTTTCCTCTATAAGCAAAGCTTCTAAAGTCAATTGAGGAGAGAATCCATTTTTTATATCTTCATTCGTAGGGATGGTCCCAGTTTTGAAATCTAGTATAGATACAGTATTGGCTTTAGAATCGTATTCTATGCGATCTACTTTTGCTATAAGGGTAAAATCCTTTCCTATAACCATCGAGTATGTTACTTCGGTTTCTACTGTCTTTGTTTTTCTGATATTTATCTCATACTCTGCAATCCATGCGGCTATTTTATAGAATCTTGGTTGCCAAATTTTATGCATTACAGGATTTGATATCATATCCGCTAATAATTGATCTCCAATTTGCAGAATCGTGTCTAAATAATTTTGTGGTTCTAAATTTTTAGAGCTTCTGCTAAAGTCATCAAGAACTTTATGTATAAAATTACCAAACTCTAATTGATCTGGTGTCTTATCAAGTTTTTCTAATGGTTTGAGTTTTAATATTTTTAATGCATACACACTGTATGGATCACGCATTAATTTCTCTATTTGAGTTACAGATAATTTAGATGGACGTAAATTAATTTCTGGCTTAGGAGTGGGCGCAGAATATTTCACAAAAGATTCCGGTGTATATAAGTTTTTAGCCAATATTTTTAAAGGGCTCACGGAGGATTTTAGTTTATTTAATATGCCTGCGGCCTGAAACCACAGCTCAATTTTTGTTAGCCACCTTGATGGAATTTGTGGCGCATTATTATCATTTATAGATCTTGTGATTAATACATTATCTTGTTGTAGTAATGATAAAAAATCATTTGCAGATTGTCCTATTGCTATATGCGGGGAAGCTATTTTAAATTGATTATAGAATGTTGCGCTAAGCCATGGATCTGTCTCTGGTGTTTCTGGCCAACTTTTTTCATTTAATCCAGCTAGAATTGTATAATCAAAAGATAGTAATCTACTTTCTATTGGAGATAGTATGCTAACTCTTTTATTGATATTTAATTTTGAAGATACATTGTGCTCCCTTAAAACTTCACTGAATATTGTTTCAAATTCGTCTAGATTGATTTTGTTTTCTTCTGGAATATCTTCTAATATAGAATGAATAATTTTATGAACTTTTTCACCAATATCATCACTCCATATTTCTTGAGCGGAGATGTCCTCTGATACTTTAATTAAAATATGAATAAGTGATTTAAGCTTATGTGATTTTGAGTTCAGCGTATTGAATAATGGTTTTAAATAATTTAATGTTTTTTCCAGGAGTGTAACGATATCATTATCTCCATTATTCTTTGCTTTTTGGATTAGATCACTAATATTTCTATATTTCCTTATTCCTCTTAGATATTTAATCTCTAGATTTGATATAGAGTTTTTTAGATCATGATCTAAGACATGCAATTCATTAGTCAGTAGTGTGAGTAGCGTAATAGGAGTAAAATTTTCATGTACTACTCTGAAAATGCTGAGAATTAATTTTATTTGTGATGTTGAATTTATTGCCATTTCATCACTACATTCCGATTCAATGTCCCATAATTTTAAAGTATTTTTTAATCTAATTCTTATACTTTTATTATTTGAGATAATCCCTATATTCTTATGTCCAAATTCTAGTAGTTCTCTGATTTTTATTGAGATTAAATTTGTTTCTTCTTGTAAGGAAATACACTCAATATACTCAATATTTTGATCTGGGATTTCTGACCTTGGTATAGTTATATGTTCTTTTTTAAATAAAATGGAAGCAAAATTATATTTTGAAGAAGTTATTCTCTCTGTGTACCAAGACTCTATGTCCTTTAGTTGAGCTCCAAGATTTTTTAAAAGTAAATTTAGTTGAAATGATGGGTGAGATTCATCAATGCTTTGGTCTTCGAAGTATTTTAAGCTATCTACGCCTTGCAATATAACAAAAGAATTTTTGAATTTTGATATAGATTGCACAAGCATTTGTGTGGTACGAAATGTTCCGGTAGAACCAGCGATAATTATCGGATAGGATGGTGGTAATTCTTCCCATTTTTTTATTAGTTTTTTTATAAATAAATTTCTTCTTGTGATCTGAGTTACAATGTCAAGAGTAGATAACAGTTTTGGCCAGCCATTTGAGATTACTTGCAGGTAGTTCAGTATTTTTTCAATGTGTATTGGATGATCTCCAGTGAATGCTTTATCTATATTTGAGATTGGGATGTCTTCTTTCTCAAATTTCATAATAAGTTTCATTAGACCACTAGCGATATTGAGGTAGTCAGATGCTTTCATGTCATCACTTTTAGTTTTATTTTTAATTAAATCAGCTAGTAAAAACTTTGCTTTTGTATAGGTGATTGATTTTGGTATCGCATTTAAGCTTTCAAAAATCTCGAAAGATAAATTTTCCTCTAACGATGCTATTGGTATAATTTTTGGAATCATAACATCTTTATAATCTGAGACTAATATTCTCTCTAATTCTCTACACGACCTATGAGAAGGTAATAAAATTATTGCCTTACTAAAAAGAGATGGCTCTACTCTTTCTTTTAAACCTTTGATAATATTTTGAAGAAAATTTTGATCTGAAGCTATATGAAATATATTCATATTATTGAATATTTGTATAATTGCTTGAAAAATACACCAGGGGCTTTTTATTATCAGCGAGCTTTACGGCGTTTATAACCTTGCCCACTATTATTGTATGATCGCCTCCTTCATAGAAGTTTTGAGGTGCGCATTCTAAGAATGCTAATGAACCTTCAATAGCTGGGCAATCAGTTAGCGTATCTTTTATTGTTTTTATCTCTTTCCACTTTTCTTTTCCTGCTTTTGTAAATAGATCAGAAATTTTTTGTTGATCACTTGATAATATATTTACTGTAAAGTGTTTGGAGTTAATAAAGGTATTATAGCAAAATGATGTTTTTTTGAGGCTGAACAGTATTAATAATGGATCTAAAGACAATGAAGAAAATGTATTGATGGTAACGCCTGACTTTTCATTATCTTCAGATATTGTTGTGATAACAGTGACTCCAGTTGTCAGTTGACGCATACATTCTTTAAAAGATTCTATAGAAGTCATATTAACTGGTAAAATTAGATTAGCTTTGTATAATAACAAGAAATTCTTAAGTTTGGAATAAATTTCTCATGCTAAAAAAAACCAATCATGATGATCTTGTGAAAGAGCTACTAGATAATTATAGAAATACTGATCCCAGTTTATTCTACAATTCTAGAAAAGAATCAGTAAAAGAAATAATTATATTTGGTCCATATGGGCAAGTGGGTATAGCCGTAATAAGATTGGCTTTATCTCGTGGCATTAAAGTGGTAGCGGTGATTCATAAAAAGACAGTATCGTTTTCTCATCCTATGTTCTCTGTGGTTAATGTTGAACAATTGGACGAGGTTTTTGCTAAAGGTAATAAAAAAGTTGTATTTACAGGGCCTATTAATAAAGTGCACGAGTATAAAAAATATTTAAAGAAAATATCTCATCTGATATGTTTCAGCTCTACTTCCAGATTCACAAAATCGAATAGTTCTAATGATTTTTATAAAGACATTGTTTCGAGTCTAATTGCCGGAGAAGAGGAGGTGATAAGATTATCAGAATCTTATAAATTTAGATTTAATATATTGCGCCCAACTTTGATATATGGTTTTGGTATTGATTCAAATGTTACTGCGATATCGAAATTTATTGCGAAATATAAGATTTTTCCTGTATACAAAAATGGATCGGGTCTAAGGCAACCTGTGCATCTAGAAGATTTGGCTAATAGCGTAATTTCATTGTTTTATGGTGGAAAAAAAGCTCATAATAAAGCATATAATCTATCTGGTGGTGAGACTCTTACTTATTACCAAATGGTTCAAAAGATTTTTCTTGCACAGAATCAAACACCCATCATTTTTAAAACAAGGTTCTTACCATTTTTGATGGAGATAGCTAGTAAGTTTTCTTCAAATCATTTAATCAACAAAGAAGTGGCTATTAATATGGAAAAGGATTTTGTATTTTCACATATTGAAGCGCAAAAAGATTTTAATTATTCTCCAAGGAAATTCCTAGAAGATAGGACGAAAATTTAATAATTTATTTTAATGTTTTACTCATCAGTGTTCTCTTGATAGAATAAAATTGCTGTTTTTATTTTTTAAATCTTTATTTATTATGTATAGCAAAAATATTTTTTTGAAAATTGTCGCAGTATTAGTGTATGTGTCTTTATCTTGGTCTACAGCATCTAATGCAGATACCCTTGAAAAGCAAGTGCAAGAGTTAATCCGCGCTACAGGTGAGGATTTAAACATTGGTGTGTACGTCGAAAACTTAGATACGAAAGAAGTAAAGCTTGCTATACATCCAGATAGAAAATTTATCCCAGCAAGTAATACAAAGCTTTTTACAGCATATGCAGCATTAGATTATTTAGGTAAAGATTTTCAGTTCAAGACTACCATACTATGTGACAAAAATATAAACAAAGGCAAAAAATCTATAGATGGAAATTTGTATATCAAATTTTCAGGAGACCCCACTTTATCTTATGCGGAACTTGAAAGCATGATAAAAGCCCTTAATATCTCGACTATAAAAGGAGATGTCATTTTGGATAAAACTATCTTTGATGATTATACTACTTCACCAGGAGGGTTTGCATGGGATGATTATCCTTTTTGTTATGCAGCGCCAAAAAGCGCAATTATTATAAATAATAATTGCAGTGAAGCTATGATGTGGCCACAAAAAAAAGAGTCTAGTATTGCTGAATTAAAACTTGAAGAGTCATGCGCGCTAAAGGTTACCAATAATGTTCAAACGGTTAGGCCTAGAAAAGAAACTTGTCCATATAAATCGAAATACTTGGGTGATAATCACTATGAGTTATATGGTTGTATGTTCAATAACGAGAAGCCAATAAGGTTAAATTTTGCAGTGCCTGACAATAAACTGATGGCTCAGAGATACATTGAAAATATTCTTAAGACACTTAACATCCATATGAATGGTCAAATCAAATTTGCTAAAGCTTCTGGAAAAAAAGTTTTGCATGTACATAAATCAACAAAATTAGAAACTCTTCTTATCCCGGTTATGAAAGATTCTATGAATTTATCATCAGCATCTTTATTCAACTATATGGGTTATAAGCATACAGGTGTGCAAGGTAGTGATGAAGCCGGAGAAGAAATGATGAAAGTTTTCTTGAGGAAAAAAGGCATTTCTCAGGGTGTTCTTTTACGAGATGGCTCAGGAGAGTCTACTTATAACTTAATTACTCCTAGGTCCTTGGTTCAATTGTTGCATAATGCTTATGCCTCTGAAAAGATTAGAGATATATTTATAAAAGCTTTACCAGTATGCAATGGTGAGGGGACATTGAAATATCGCGATGTAGGCAATAAGCATAATAAATATATACGTGCAAAGACAGGTAATTCTAGTAAAGTGTCGTCGGTATCTGGATACTATTTACCTGAGGGCAACAAAGCAAGATATGTATTTGCAATAATGTCTAATAATCACACGCTTGGATACGCGCGTATTAAGCAGCTAGAAGATCAGATTCTTCGCCTTGTTTTAGAAAATTAAATCTTGTGGGCTCAATGTTGAGCCTATTATAAATAGTTATCTTGTAAAGACACTTACTTCATTAAGGATTTAAAGATAGAACCTGTAAAAACAGGTCCTATCTTCTTATAAACTGGACTTTAAGGTTTCTCTTTCCGCATTAAAGGAAAAGCGTTAGCTTTCTACCTTGTGCTTTTTAATTAATGACTTCTTAGAAGTCGGCGTCATCTTAGGTTTGTTCTCAGGAGTGTGTGTTTTGTGACTTAAAGGCCCACTATGAGAAGAATGCTTTTGACCTTTTTTAAGCATAGGCGTATCGTCATTGTCCGACAATAAGTTGTCTTTAGCCTGTGAAAGCTTTTTAGCGCCTTCAGAGAGTTTATCTTCTGGAGATACATTCGAAGCCTGTAGTTTAGATGCGCTTTCTTTTAAAGCCTTTTTCAGCATTTCCCTTCCTTCCTCTCTTAAAAATAATTTAGCTGCCTCAGCTGCTAAATTTTTGGCCCGTTGCTCATGAGTATTAGCTGAAATATAATTAAAAACATTGCTAAATGGTTTAATTAAAGATTCTAAGCCATCTGCTTTTTGTGATATTTTCTCATGGTTTTCACGTGCAGCTTTAAGTTCTTCATTTAGTTTTTTTAACAACTCATCAAGTTCTTTCTTTTTATCAGAGGGAATACTAAATACTGCGTCTTTTGCATTCAGTAATTGAGATGCTATAGAAGAAAGTTCTTCGGCAACTATGAGACCGTCTATTTTTAATGTTTCTTGTATGAATTCTTTCACTTGGGTATTTAAATTAGGCATGTTAAACCTCATATTTAAAATTAAGTAAAACTAAAAATGAAATAAAATTAGCTTTACATTTTAATTTATACGCGTAAAGAAAATTAAAATCTACTAATTTTCCCTATGTAATAAAATTAGTGCCTCCATCTACAAGACTGAGTACTAAGCGTGAAAAAAACTCAAGTAGATGTAGTTTGGGATAAAACATCTTTGACGATAATACTACTTCTCCAAAGGGTACTTGATGCTCCTACCTTTTGTTATGCTGCTCCAAAAAGTTCAATTATCATAAATCAACAATTCTGCTCTTTATTTTAGAGTATTAGATTTTGTAGGATCAAGGATAGTCCCATTATAAAGAAGACTACAGAGAATGTTTTTTTCAATGTAGTGTCAGAAGCTAATTTGGCAACAGTACTACCAGTTGCTATCCCAAGAATGCCTCCTATTGAATAGGATAAAGCATAGGTTAAAACAAAATTTTTATTTAACATTATATAGCTAACACTGCCGGTGCTTGCAAATATCAAAATTGCAAATATCGAAGTGGCTGTTGCTGCTCTCATGTTTGTTTTCATAAACAATACTAAGAACGGTACTATTATAATTCCTCCACCAACACCTGCCATTCCACTGAGGAAACTTGATATTATAGCAACTATAACCATTACAATGTATTTATAGTGTCTTACTTTTTTTATCTCTGATTCTGGTAAAAGTTTTTTTGTATTCCTCCAGACAAGGTAACTTGAAACTAACATCAATATACTATAAACGATCAAAAGAACTTTTTTGTCTAGTGTTAAACCGTATTTTGCCCCCATCGGTGCAGCGCAAATTCCTATAGCGGCAATTGGTATCGCATAATTCCATATTATAAGTTTGTTTTTGAGATTATTATAAACGTATATTGAGCACGTGATCACAGTGGTGACTAGTGATGTAAAGATTGCATCATGTATACTTATTTGAGCCAGATACACTAATAGGATGACACCTATGAGACCACCGCCTCCACCAACAAGACTGAGTACTAAATGGGAAAGAAATCCTATAAAAATTAATAACGCTGCTGTTAACAAGTGACTACTATTTTATTAAGATTGCGTTCTAAAGCATTGAAATCACGTTCTCCAAGATTTTTTTCAAAGCTCAATAAGTCGCTTACGGCTTTTTCGCATATTTTTTTATCTGGGAAAATTAGATTCTCATAACCAGCAGCTAATGCTTGTATCTGTACTTTACATGCTTGTTCTAGGTGGTGTGTAAAAAACATTGCTTCTTCGATAGTTGTGCCAGATGTAATGGTGCCATGATTTCTGAGCAACATCACTTTATTTTTTCCTAGATCCTTAACTATGTCGGATCCATGTGCATGAGTGTCCAAGGCAAGTGAATTGTATTCGTGATAACTCAGTCTGTTATAAAAATGTAAGGCAAATTGGCTAATTGGTAGTAATCCAAATTTCATTGCAGAAACTGCAATGCCGGCCGTAGTATGCAGGTGAAATATGCTATTAATATCAGGTCGGTTTTTGTAAATATTACCGTGTATTATATAGCCAGTTTTATTATATTGCTGCTCTTTTCCGCTTATAATATTTCCATCTAAAGATACTTCTAATAATGAGTTTTCTGAGACCTCAGAAAATAACATTCCAAATGGGTAAATGAAAAACGAGTCTCTTTTAGAAGATCTTGCAGAAAGATGTGTGTAAGTTAAATCATCCATTTTTTGTTGTGCAAGGGCTCTATAACATATAGATAATTTTCTTCTGATTTCTGAATCCATTCTATTACCTAATATTTATAGGTGATATAATATTTGAGACTTTATTAGAAGTCTAGAGAAACTATAACGGATTATAGTGTATACATGGTAGCATATTAGTGTATGGCATCTGGATTGTCAGGAGTCTTGTTATCACTGGGAAAGCTGTCGATCTTATAAATTAGATATAGGAAGCCAAACATTGTCACTAAAAGTCCATTTATCCAATAGGGACTACCTTTTTTGATTTTTGCTACCATATGTATTTGATTTCTTATTTCTAATAATAAAAGAACTTTTATTACAAAATAAAGATACAAAATTCCATGAGAATATACCCAGAATAATATTAGCATAATAACACAAGCTATAATGAGTGTAATTGGCATTTGTTTAGAAGGGAGTTTTGAGTTCAAATACTGTCTTTTTCTTTCGAGCCAATAAATGCTATAGAATCCTAAAGTTACACAGTTGAAAAATATTGCGAGTGCAATGTTTGTCCTTTTTATCTGCTTCATTATAAGTGTGTTCATTCCCGGAACCAGGTTGTTTTATTATAAGCATCAAGCGTATAACAAAAAAAACACTAAAGAAAGAGAAATATTTTTGGCTTTATAGATGGCGCGTCCGGGAGGATTCGAACCCCCAACCTCTTGATCCGTAGTCAAGTACTCTGTCCAGTTGAGCTACGGACGCATTTTAATATTGTGTAATTAAAGGTCACTATATATGCATAGATACGATCTTGCAACACGGACATAATAAATTTTAGGATAAGAAAAATTTATATTAACCCTGACGAGCTTTCATTCGTGGGTTGGTTTTGTTGATAACGTAGATACGACCTCTTCTCTTTACTACTTTAGAGTCCTTATCACGTGTTTTAACAGCTTTTAATGATGAGTATACTTTCATTTTTTTATATTTTTCTAAGAACGTTGGCGGAGATTATCATACTCTTGGTATCTATGTCAACATAAAAGCTAAATGAAGGAAGTGGTTTTCTATTTTAATTCTGGAAACTAGCCTCTTGGTCCAATCTGATTACAATAATAAATGAGTTTTCTATGTTAAGTTGCAACTAATTTTTTCTAAAACACAAACTTCTAATATCTAACCTTTCTATTATTTGATTTTTAAATTTTTGCTTAGTAAAATATACTGAGATTATTTAATATGGTTCTATTATGGGATTAAAGCTACACTACAGACAACTTCTAGAAGGGATAGTAAAGTTTAATATCCTGTTTTTTTTCGTTATGATGGCGATGATTTATTTTAAATACGCTTCATTCGAAGAATATTATTCAATCTTAGGAAATCAGCTTTTTTTAATTTTCTTTACCATCGTTTTCTCCAGATGTTATTTGAAATTACATAACAAAACAATAGACGCTATGGCAGTAACTAGACAATCGCTATATATAGGGTTAGTTGGAACTGTTATATTTACATACTTCCATGGAGTTTATATTGGAGACTTTCCTTTTAATGCTCATTTGTTGTTATTATTAGTTCTGAGCCTAACTTTTGGGGCAATCTATTGGCATCTAGTTATATCTCTACAGGATCTACCTATTGTATTTAATAATATAATAAAATTCTTAGATACGGAATTCACATATAAGGACTTTATAAATGTTGTACTAATGCTCAATGCAGCTTTTTTTGTTATCTTAGCAATGGTTGTAATGATAGGCCCGGAAAATGATAGAAGTATCGTTGAATCTATATTTGTAATAATATATTTCCAAGCGGCGTTTTTTATCTTCCATTTTGTTGTAGCAAAAATTGTTGATATGGTATGGAATAAGAAAAATACAAAATTTAGCAATGTGTCTATGCTGGGTATGACTATAGGTTCTATTTGTTATATTGCTAAGATCAATATTATTGATAAAAGCCTACTCAATCTATTTTATTTTAGTCCAAATAAAGGTCCCACTCCTTTGCTAGCTGTATTAACTCTGTTTTTATTTTGGAGTTTCTTTGCATTGCTATTTCATTTTGAAGTGAAGTATCCTTTAAAAGGAAGAAGATTAAAGAAAGCCAAGTAAGCTTAGATCACATTATAGCCAAGCGATTTGTACATTTTTACAGAAGCTTTGACTAGAGTAGAGGCTATATTTGCCAAGTCTTCTTCTGAGTCATATATATCAGTTTCGGCATTAAGTACTGAGTGATAGGAGTTTGTTTTGTTTTCGTATAGATGTTTTGTGAGTTCTAGAGATTTTTTTCTTGAATCTCTAGCTGCTTCTAAGAGGTCGTAACTTTTTGTTGAGTTATAGTACTCTGCCATATTAGATTCGACTTCCTCTATCACTCCTAGTACTGATTTTTGATATTTTAAAAATGCCTGTTCTTCTTGAGCCTCTTTTACATTAATATTTGCACGTATAGATTTAAAGTTCAATATAGGAGCGACTATAGACTGGCCTATACCCCAGGCTTCGGTTGTGCCTGAAATACTAGAATTTTGTAGACCTAATGAACCTAAGAGTAATAATTTCGGGTACTGTTCAGTTATAGCCGATTTTGCCAAAGATGTTGCTGATAAAAGTTCGTATTCAGCCTTTTTTATATCAGGTCTGTTACGTATTACTTCAATTGGGGCGTTTACTATAATCTTCTGATTTGGTATAGATATTTCATCATTTGAGTCTTGAAATAACGATGAAGTTCCTGCCTGTATTCCGCATAAAGTTTCTATACTATGGCGTGATTTTTTAAGTTCTGTATTTAGAGCCAGCACATCAGAATTCACTTTTAAGTACTGAGCCTTTTCTTGAGCAAACTCTAATTCACTAGATATTCCAGATAAATGCTTTGCTGTTACTAGATCCAGCATGTGCTTATGAGCATTGCTTCTTTTAATATTAATGTTGATAAGTTTTTTATATTTTAGATAATCTGTATAATTTATTATTATATCGGATATTAACGTGAGGAGTATTTTATTCCGATCGTATAAATAAGAATTTAATATGTGGTCTTTTGATTCAATAATATATGATTGAGTATTAAACAGATCAATTTCCCAAGATGCATCAATTGAAGAATCAAATAAATTATACCTTTTAGATGCATCAATTGAAGAATCAAATAAATTATACCTTTTAGATGCATCAATTGAAGAATCAAATAAATTATACCTTTTAGTAGAAGTAGGAGACTTTATGTTTTTTGTGCTGCTTGTAGACTCTAATAAATTCAATTGTGGTGTTAATTCTGCGCTACTTGAACGTTTATCAGCTCTAGCTTCTCTTATTCTTGCTATTGCTAGTTTATGATCTAAGTTTTCTTTTATTGCTAGTTCGATAATTTGATTTAAGTTCTTGTCGTTAAAACTTTTCCACCATTCTTTATGAGTGAAGCTGTTAGCTGAAAATTTTGTGCTTTGATTCCCATAGTTCGCATTATTCCATTTTGCTTTTATTTCTATTTCTGGATGATTTATATTAGATTTTTCTGCACAGGAACTTAAAATGCATATAAATAAGATGGCTATTTGTAATTTTGTTTTCATATCTATTTTAATTCTTCAATAAAAACATCCATTCTTTGTCCTGGAAACACAGTCACTTTAGATCTGTCAAAGCTATATACTAGCTCTATAACTCTTGTGTCTATTTTTTCTGCGATATTATTTGTCAAATTAGATTTTGGAATGACATAAGGGTCATACCTTAAAAATTTTAAATTTATTTTTACATTTGGCTGCCCTCGCAATATTCCTATTGCCTGAGCATCCTGGTCTATTCTATGTATGTCTGTTTCATCGATTTCTACTCTAACATTAAGATCGTCTAGTGTACCAAGAGTTATAGCTGTATTATCATTTCCGTTTACAAATTCTCCCACATGAGAGTTTATTTTTAGCACATGAGAATCCACAGGAGATTTTACTATAAATTTATTTGCTTGCATTTGAATAACTTTCAAATTTGTCATGGATTCTACCATTTGCGCATATGCTTTTTGTGCCGCAAATCTTTTTTTACTCATTTCTTCATAACTTACTGCTCTTTTGTCTTTGATACTTTCAAATAAATTTAAATTATGAGAAATGTCTTCATAGTGAATTTGTGCAACTTTCATTTTTGCTTCTGCATTTTCTAATTGTGCTATTATTTCCGTGTCTTCAATTTTAAATAATGGAGTGCCTTTTTTTACATACATTCCTTCTGAAACATATATTTCTGATATAATTCCTGCTGTATGAGAACTTATATTAATAATACGAGTGTGTGATTCTACTATACCAAGGCCTGCAATCTTATGAGAAAAATGTGCGCTTGGAGGAGTAATAAATGGCTCTCTCTTATCCGGCTCTTTTTTACTAGTAATAGATATCAGCATGAATAAGAAGAAACATGCAGCTATAATAGGAAGGGAAATATTTATTAGGAAATTCTTTTTCAACTTGATTTACTACCCTCTCTTGTTTCTTCTTTTTCTATTCTACCATCATTCATATGAATTATTAAGTCTGCATAGTCAAAAATTCTATTATCATGAGTAACTATTAAAACTGATTTGCCTTTATTTCTAGAGATATCTTTAAGTAGTTTTATAATATTTTCTCCATTTTTTGCATCTAATGAGGCCGTGGGTTCGTCACATACTATCAATGCCGGATTATGTACTAATCCCCTTGCTATTGCTACTCTTTGTTGCTCTCCACCAGATAATTTCGTTGGCAGAACATTGACGTGTTTTTCCATGTTTAGTATTTGTAAAATCCTTGCGGATTGTTTTATAGCTAGGTCAAAATTTACATCAGCAGCTAGTAGTGGAATTGCAACATTTTCTGCAGCTGACAGAGTATTAATAAGGTTATATTGTTGAAACACAAGGCCTATCTCTTTTTGTCTAAGTAAAGCTTTATCTGTGCTAGACATTTCTAGTAAATTTTTTTCTTTGTAAAAATTTACTCCACTAGTCGGATTCAGCATTCCTGTTAAAATTGATAGGAGAGTTGTTTTTCCGCAACCACTTGGTCCAACTAACATTGTAACTTTAGCTTCTGGAATATTAATCGTAATGTCGTGCAATACTTGTGTTTCATTTTCCTCTGAGGAAAATACCATGTTTATATTCTTTGCTGTTAAAATGCTTTTTGACATTTAATTTCTAAATACAGTTGCAGGATCGACTTGTAGTACTTTTCTTATACTGATTGAGGAAGCTAATATCATAATAAAAAATATAGTAACTGCTGTCCCTAACACTACTTGATAGATCAATGTAAACCCTCTCATAGCATTTAGATGAGAAGTGCCTTCGAAGAATAGAGCAGCCAATCCTATTCCTATACAAAATCCTAATATTGCCACAACAAACGTTTGAACCATTACCATAAGAAATATTTGTTTGTTTGTTACGCCAATAGCTTTTAATGTAGCAAATTGTTTAAGGTTTTCTATGATAAATATATAAAAAGTCTGCGCTACTATTGTGGCTCCTATCAAAAAACCAAGACCAACTGTAATACCAAAATTGATTGGGATACCAGTTTTTGTTAGGTAGTGATTAATACTTCTCCACTTGAATTCATTCGATGTGAGAGCTTGTAGATTAGTTTTTTTATGAATATTTGACGCCACTTCCTTTGGCGAAAAAGAATCCTCTGATTTTGCAACCACAAACGACATGTATTTTCTTCCTTGTGGTACGTATTGTATGGCATTTTTGAATTGAGTAAAAACAATAGGAGACGTCATAAATGGAGGGCTTGCTTCACAAATCCCAACTATTTTTGCTCTCTTTTCATTTAACTCTACTTCTGTTCCCAATCTTATTGGTTCATTTGGAAATATATAATCCCATCCAGCTTTATCCATAATAATTGCATCATGTTCTTTAAGATCTTCCCAACTTCCTACTAGCATTTTTGGAGGTCTACCAATTAGGGTAGTATCATCAACTCCCATTAAAATTATTTGTTGTAATTTTCCATGAAAAGTTTTTATACTTCCATTTCCTTTAAATAAAGGAACAGCCCATTTTACTCCAGTAGCTCCTCTGATTTTATAGATTTCTGAATTGGCCATTGGGCTTATTTCATCCACATATTTCATCTCTGGAGACATGACCCAAATATCTGCTTCGCTGATATCCATGATTTGGCTAGCCGTCCTGTTTAGGAGTCCGATAAACATTGAAACTTGTTGTGACATTAGTAGAGTCGCAAATATTACACCAAATACTAGGCCAAAATATTTAGCTCTATCTCCAACTAACATTTTTAAAGCAACTAAATACATAAAGCATGACCCAAAACCTAATACACAAATTATATCCGAATACTGCGTAAGATGGAACTTTAGATTAAGTTTATATCAGAAAATATATGTTTTAAGCCTTGATACCTGTAGATCCAAATCCACCAGATCCGCGTTCGGTATCCTCTAATAGATCCACCTCTATAATCACTGCTTTTGTAACTTGTGCAATCACCATTTGAGCTATTCTCATTCCTCTTTCTATAATGAAATCTTGGTTCGAGAGATTGGCTAAAATGACTTTAATTTCACCACGGTAATCTGCATCGACTGTTCCTGGTGTATTTAATACAGTGATTCCATGCTTTAATGCAAGGCCAGATCTAGGGCGTATTTGCGCTTCATATTCTTGAGGTAATGCAATTGAAATCCCAGTAGGTACAAGAATTCTTTCTCCTTTAGCAAGAACAATAGTTTCATTTATATCAGCTTGTAGATCCATCCCAGAACTTCCTTGTGTTGCATATTTTGGGATTGGCAGGTCCTTTGCAGATTGTGATATTTTTACTAAGAGTTTAATTTTATTGTTCATCAGAGTTTTCCAAGAAATTATTAATATGCCATTACAATAGCAGATAGGTAGCTCTATATCAAAAACAATAACAAAAATAAATCAGAAAAAAGTTGTGGAACATTTATTTGTTTTGTATATTTGCGTGAGTATAAAGTTAGGTGTAATGTCCAAGAGTCGCAATAATATATTAGGAATTTTTCTTATTTTATTAGACTCATTTTCATTAGCCGCTCTTTATGCCGTTACTAAAATTACTACTCAAGATCTTAAATCAAGTTATGTAGTTTTTTTATATAAATTTTCTCTCTTTCTTATAACGTTGCCATGGGTTCTGAATAAAGGTGGAATTAATAACATACGAACACCTGCTTTTAAAGTTCATTTATTAAGAGGGTTCTTAAGTGTAGGTGGGTCTCTGTCTTTTATGTACGGATTACAGTACATATCTATACTCGATGCAACAATTTTACAAAATATAGAACAAGTAGTGCTTGTTCTTATCGGAATGTTATTCTTTAATGAAAAAGTTTCTAAAACAAAAATCCTTTCCATATTACTTGGAGTAATTGGTGTTTTGATAGTAGTGAACCCACGGATAGTATATAATTTTGACCTTTTTTCTGTAAAAATTAATCATGGATATTTATTTATTTTGCTAGCTGTCATGTTCTGGGTTGGTAACAATATAGCAATTAAAAAGCTTGGACAAAATAGCACCAATAAAGCTCAAATCTTTTATCTCATGTTATTTTCTTCTATATTCGCTTATCCTGTAGCATTTTTAAAATGGAACTCGTTAGAAGTATTAGGAACTAATTTACTATTACCAGTAGGGACAATTAATTTTTCAGATATTGCTATTAAATTTAGCCATTTAAAATTGATTTTCATGATGTCTTTGTTTTATTTAGTGCATAGCATCTCTCTCTTTAATGCTTTAAAAGTTGGAGAATTTTCTGTAGTAATGCCTTTCGTTTATTTCAAGCTTTTATGGGCTGGAATTTTTGGATATTTTATATTTTCAACTTTACCAGAACCTTCTTCGTGGCTAGGTTATTTCCTCATAGCTGCTGCTGGTCTCTTATTAATGAACAAGGAGATCAGAAATAAAAAAGTTAATGCTGAAGAGAGCTTTTAGTATTGTGATAAATTTTCAATCCATTAGAAATTCATCTAACAGCTTATGCAAGATTTTTTCCAATTTGTTATCTACTAATTCTCCATTTTCTTCAAAAGATGTATGAGCATTTGATAATGAGAATGTTCCAGGGTATACAAACGCTCCGCATCCTTCTAGCGGAACTTTGGTATGCCAAAAACTTCTATTACCACCGCAAGCTGCTGGCGAAGCAGAAATGACCAGTATTTCCAAGCCTTTAAAAGGCATTGGTCTAATTCTTGAGGTCCAATCAATTAAATTTTTGAATATACCAGGAATTGAGAAATTGTATTCTGGGACCGAGAATATTATTTTGTCTGCTTCTTTTAAAAAGTTTGCAAATTTTTTTGCATTTTCTGGTATTCCTTCGTTCTCTTCTATATCTCCGTTATATAAAGGAACGTCGAACTCTGATAATTCTTTAAAATATGCATCATGTTCTGACAAATGGTTGTTACATATAGAGATTAATTTTTTATTTAAAGAGTCTTTCATGAGTGATGCAGCAAGTAAAAATACTTTCATTTCTTTCTCTTTTTTGATGTTTCAAAACATAGTATAAGAGATTTTTTCTTAATTCAATTTGTTTTAGCATAAGAAGAATAGTTAGTATAGAGGAGCAGAGTACACATAAGGAGAGTAGGTGCAGAGGCAAATACTAGGTTTTTAAACTAAATATTTGTCAATCTAAATACATGTAGGATAAAAGTGTATTTTTTTGCTAATTCTTTGTAAGCATCAAATCTACCAGACTTTCCGCCATGACCCGCATCCATATTTGTTTCAAATATTAAAATATTCGAATCTTTTTTTGTATCTCTAAGCTTTGCAGTCCATTTTGCAGGTTCCCAGTATGTTACTCTTGGGTCATTTAGTCCACCGAGTACAAAGAGCGCAGGGTATTGTTGCGGTTTTACATTTTCATATGGAGAATAAGATAAGATGTAGTCAAAATATTCTTTCTCCTTTGGATTTCCCCATTCTTTGAATTCACCAGGAGTGAGGGGAAGTTTTTCATCAAGCATTGTGTTTAATACATCAACAAATGGAACGTCTCCAATCGCTGCTTTGAATAATTCGGGGGCTTCGTTTATAGCAACGCCTACTAGCATTCCACCGGCGCTTCCGCCAGAAATAGCAATATTTCCGGTCGATGTATAGTTTGTTTCTACTAAATAACGCGCTATATCTATGAAGTCATTAAACGTTCTTTTTTTGGTTAAGAATTTTGCAGATTCATACCAGTCAAATCCAAGATCATCTCCACCTCTAATATGTGCTATAGCATATATAAAGCCTCTATCTAAAAGAGATAATGAATTTGTATTAAATGAGGGTGGTACAGCATGTCCATAAGATCCGTATCCGTACAAAAATAGAGGATTTGTTCCGTCTTTTTTGAATAGGGATTTTTTGTATACTAAAGATACTGGAATTTTTATACCATCTTCTCTAGAGGGAACCATCACTCTTTCTGAATGGTAGTCATCTTTATTATACCCAGATGGAATTTCTTGAACTTTTACTGTATTAAGTTTTTTTGTTTTGAAATCATACTTAAACATGGTTGAAGGAGAAACCATTGATGTGTATCCAACAAACATACCATCGTCGTCATGGCAGGAATAAGACACTCCAGCTGAGTATGCTGCATCTGGAAATTCTATACTCTCTTGATTATGCATAGAGTAATCTTGTATTGTAATTTTTGGCAGTCCTAACTCTTTAGTCTGTATTACTATATGTGCATCGTACAAATAAAAGGATGTAAGATAGACATTGTGACGATGAGGCACAAGTTCTTCGCAGTCATCCTTATCAAATTTTTTAGGATCTTTTGTTCGTACTAATCTAAAGTTTTTTCCTTTGTCGTTTGTTTCAATATAAAATTGTCCGTGTATATGATCAACTGAGCATAAATGATCTTCTTTTCTGGGAATAAATGTATGAAGTTTATGAGACAAATCATCTGCTTTTATATATCTTATCTCACTAGAATTACTGCTAGATACTCCAAGTATTACGAATTCTTCATCTGTGGTTTGGCCAATGCCTATGCTAAAAATCTCATCTTCTTCTTTATAAATCAATAGATCTTCATCTTGGGATGTTCCCAATTTATGGTAGTATACTTGATTTGAACGCCACTTATCATCTAGTTTTGTATAATAGAATCCTACTCCCATTTTATTCCAGACAACGCTTCCTATCATGTTTTCTAGGGTGTCAGTTAAGAATGTGCCTTTTGCTAAATTTTTTATTACTAATTTATAGTGTTCATCACCTTTTGTGTCCGTTGAGTAAGCCATTAGATTTTCATCTGGGCTTATAGACATGCCACCAACTTTAAAAAATTTGTGATTTTTTGCTTCTTCATTCTTGTCTAATAATATTTCTTCTACGCCGCGCTTATCTTTTCTAGCTATTATTGAGTAATTTGAATCTTCTTTTGTGATGGTGTAATAGTAGTAGTTTTGATCTCTTATAGGCACAGAGATGTCTGCAAGTTTTATTCTGCCTATTAGCTCTCTGTATATTTTATCTGTAAATTTTTCTTTTGGTTTAAAGAAGCCTTCTGCGTATTTATTTTCTTCTTTTAAATAGTTCAGGACATCTTCTTTCTGTACATTTGGCCAATTAAAATCACGCATCCAGTGATAATGATCCACCAGCACGTGGCCATGCACCGTATACTTGTAAGGCTCTTTTTTTGCAATTGGAGGCAACATAATGTTAATTTTTGAATGGCGGGAGTGATGGGACTTGAACCCACGACCTCCTGCGTGACAGGCAGGCGCTCTAACCAGGCTGAGCTACACCCCCAGAAATGTAACAATAGAACAAGTATTTATATGATTTGTTTTAATAAGTAAAGAAGTTTATCTGTAGATTGCCTAAAAACTTCACGTTTCGGTAGAATTTATATTTCCAGGCATGTATGTTATTGCTTCTGCATGAGTATCAGATTCAATTTTTATAATTGAATCTGCTTCCGAATATAGGGAATTGGCATATAGATCATACGTATCCTTTATGCTCCATCCTGCTCTTAGAACAGCGATAGTAGATTTAATAATAGATATCTTTTCAAAATACATTAACGACCTTATAGTATTTAAGAATGAAGCTATGTATTCTTTTGAAGAATGTTCATTAAGCTCTCTGTTAAGGCAAGAAGCAGCAATAACTGCTGTATTTACAGCAAATATTGTTGGAAAGGAATTTTCTATTATATTCTTTAGCGATCCATAAACTGTTTCTAAAGTACATTGAATTAGTGGGTGGTGATCATTTAAGATTCTGGAATGTAAATTTACATTAAAAGCTGCGGTGCTAAGTATAGGAAGATATTGATATTTTTCTGTAGTAAATGCATCAACTATGCTTAATGCAGAGTGCATAAAGCTCCTTGCGTAAGTATAACCACTTAAGTTCAGTGTGTAGTCATAACCAGCAAACTTAAAAGATTCATTTATTGTTCTATCTATAGATCCTAAATTTTCAACTACGAAGACTAGATCTTTTGAAAATTTATTCGCAAGTTTTGCTGTAAAGGAACCTTTCTGTGAAGACTTTACGGGCTTTGCTATTTTTTCTGACGGGTGCTCTAGTTCTAATTCTTCTTTTTCTTCTGGGTGCTCTAAGACTTCTTTTTCTTTTAGTGGCTCTAAAGCTTCTACTGTAAGTGGTGTAGGGGTTTGTGTTTTTGGCGTTGTTAATTCAGCCTGCTCTGCTATCGGCGTTGATTCGGCTGTTTGCTCTTGAGGTGGCGTTGTTAATTCAGCCTGTTCTGCTATTGGCGTTGATTCGGCTGTTTGCTCTTTAGGTGGCGTTGGTAATGCAGCCTGTGCTATTGGCGTTGATTCGGCTGTTTGCTCGTGAGGTGGTGCTATTGGTTCAACAGATGATACTTGGTCTATTAGTGATGACGGCGCTGTTGGTTCAACAAATGTTGCTTGGTCTAGTAGTGATGACGGTGCTGTTTGTTCAACAGATAGTACTTGGTCTATCGCCTTTTGTGAGATTGCTGGTGGTTCAGTAAACCTTGCATGATCTAATAGTTGTGGCGGTACTGGCGTTTCAGAATTATCTATTATTTGTGATGGACGTATATATTCAGGAGATTCTGCTTGTATTAGTGATTGCCCGATATTTAATTCTGCTATTACCTGCCCATTGTTTATCTGAGTTGTGATAGAATGCTCAAAAGCGTTATAGTTTTCAATCTTAGCCTGGATCGCAGTCTTGTTCGCTGATTTTTTTTTAGTTTCTCGGGGACAAGTTGGCATTGGAATGCCTACTATGCTTAAAAAATATTCATATTCAGGTGTTTTGCATGTTCCAGAATGGTTGCTCATGGTGCAAAGTTTAAGATTAATTAACCTTTTTTCAATATAGCAGCTACCCACGGCACTTGCAACCAGAAATGTAGCTCATAGGAGGTAATGTAAATGATTTATTCAGTAAAATAGAATTCCCTTTTGTGTTTTTTCTCAATATAATGTCTTGTAGGTTATAATGCACCATTATGAAACACTTTATTTTTTTATTTTTATTTTTTTGTGGAGCTTTAGCTGCTATCTCTTTGGAAGCTGCTATTAAATCGTTAGTTTTTAGTACTATATCATGCTTTATATATAAAATCTTTTTTTCTGATATCAAAGATTTATATAAATTCAAATTTAATTTTAAATTTGTTATGTATATTTTTTGGTTATTCAAAGAAATTTTTATTTCTACCTTATACATGATAAAATTAATTTTTGGACGCAAGACGCAACTAGAGCCTGTAGTTCATTTTATCGCAACAAATCCAAGGTTAGCTAAGGAAAATACTTTGTATGCTAACTCTATTACTTTAACTCCAGGTACGATGACCATTGATATATATCAAGACAAGTTAAGGGTTCATGCTATTAGCGAAGCTCATTATCAAGCTCTAATTTCTAGTGAAATGCATAAAAAAATAATTGCGAGCCAGAGGTGATTGAAATTTCTATAGTGATTTTATGTCTTTCCATAGCGATCATGATGTTTAGTGCATTTAAAAAGTCTATTGCATTAAGCAAGGTTGTTTCTCTTAACTGTGTTACATCGTATGTTATTGCTCTTATATCTTTATTTGCATTTACAGACGAAAATAGAATTTATTTTTTTGATGTGGCTATAATTTATGGTGTCATTGGTTTTGTATCTAGTGTAGCGTATTTGAAATATTTGAAATATAAAAGATAGTATGGAATATTTAGGTTGGTTTTTAGTTTTTATAGGGTGTTTACTAAACCTTATTAGTGCGATAGGGTGCCTAAAAATGCCAGATTTTTATACTATGATTCATGCCGCTGGTGTTGGAGATTCTTGTGGAACTCCAATTACGTTATTCGGGATGATTTGTATTAATGGCTTTAATATAACATCTTTTAAAATACTTATTTTAATTATGGTTGTGATTTTGCTTTCACCAACTGCTACACATGCCCTTGCTAGGGCTGGGTTAAGTCGTAAAAAAGATAATTAGTTATGTTGATAGAAATTTCAGTATTAATTTTCCTTCTTGTTACTGCTATATTTTTAGTTACTAGCTCTAACTTATTAAATACAGTAGTGTTTTCTGGGTTTTTTAGCATTTTGTGTGCTCTTTTATATTTATTGATGCTGGCTCCAGATGTTGCTTTGACAGAGGCAGCTATAGGTGCATGTGTAACAACATGTTTTTTTCTTGGAACTTTAAGATATTTAAAAGAAAAATCAAAGAAAATCGAAATAGATATTTTTACATTAGGAATATTTATTATTTTAACTATCTTATTAGTTTATTTTTCCATGGATTTACACGAATATGGTTATATTGATGCCGTAACAAATCATGGCGCAGTTGATTATTATAAAAAGAAATTTGCTGAAGATACTGGTCTTTTATCGATGGTCAACTCTATTTTAGCTAGCTATAGGGGGTTTGATACTTTTGGAGAGACAGTTGTAGTTTTTGTTGCAGGAATGTGTGTGCTCTTGATATGTGATCGAAAAATAACAATGAAAAAGAAAAAATGAAAAATGATATTATCAAGACTATAACGAAGTTTATTTTCCCGTTTATCGTAGCTTTGAGCTTTTACGTTCAAATAAATGGTAGCAATGCCCCAGGTGGTGGTTTTCAATCTGGAGTAATAATGTCTGCCGCTTTTATTTTATTCTCTATGGTTTTTGGGTCTCACGTTGCTGAAAAAGCTTTATCTATCAAAAAAATAAAGTTTCTTGCAGTAATTGGCATATTTTTATATGCCGGAACAGGGCTGCTTTGTATGCTTCTTGGTGGAGAGTTTCTTGAATATAATTTTCTAGAGAATAGCCTTTTTGAAAAACAGACCTTAGGTATATCAATGATAGAGTGGGGTGTTGGTATTACTGTGTTCTCAGTTTTTAGTTTAATATATAATAGCTTTTCTACAGCAGTAGGCTCTAATTCTACAATAGGAGGCTCTAATGGTTAGTCATCTACCATATATTCTTTGTCTTCTTATATCTGTAGTTGGCCTTTATGGCGTGACTGTAAATAGTAACTATCTAAAGAAATTAATTAGCCTTGGTGTTTTCCAGGCAGGTGTTATTATGTTTTTTATTGCTATAGCAAAGGTCGAAAATGCTAGTGCTCCAATACTAAGATGCCTAGATATGGATAAATGTGATAAAGTTGTGGCCAATCCATTGCCTCATGTCTTAATGCTGACAGCAATAGTAGTTGGAGTTGCAACATTGGCAGTTGGCCTTTCTTTAATAATAAAAATAAAAGAAAAATATCATACTATAGAAGATGATAATTTATAGGTTAGAATGATAAAAAGTTTACTAATTTTAGAGATGGTTTTGCCAATCTTAGTTGGTGCATCTCATTTAATAAATAGCAGAGAAAAGATAGTTTATAACATTACGGCTATTACAAGCTTTGTTGTTTTTTCTATTGCTATTTTTTTATGTATTAATGTTTTTCAGACCAACGAGATTCACTACTATTTTGGAGGGTGGTTGCCGCCAGTAGGTATTGAGTTTAAAATTACAAAATTAAATTCTGTATTTGCAGTTTTGATTTCTGGTGTGGCGACATTAACATTTTTTCAGTCTAAGAAAATGTTATTTGAAGAGATAGACATAAAAAAAGTCTCATCTTTTTGTGGTGTATTTTTGATATGTCTTTCTGGTTTTTTAGGAATGATTTTGACAAATGACTTCTTTAATCTTTATGTGTTTATAGAAATATCAGCTTTAGCATCATATTCATTAGTGTCCGTAAGTAGTAATAAAGAATCTCTTAAAGCTGCTTTTTGTTATCTTATTGTGGGTACGATAGCTGCAACATTTATTTTGATAGGCATAGGGTATTTGTATTCTGCTTCTGGTACTTTGAATATCGATGATTTTATTCAAATATTACCACGTATAGAAAACTCTAGGTCTGTATACCTAGGATACTATTTGGTTCTTACTGGTCTTATAGTTAAGGCTGGTTTATTCCCATTGCATACGTGGTTTGTGCAATCATATAAATCTACCAGCTCTTTTATCATCCCATTTTTGACAAGTACTTCATCAAAAATTTATATCTTTTTAGTTATAAAAATAATCTATTTTATTTTTGGTATAAGTTTTGTTTTCTGGAAAACAAATTCTCATTTAGTGTTAGGTATAATGGCCGTACTATCAGTGATGATAGGAGCTATTGCAGCATATTCTCAAACTAATTTGCGGTATATGCTAATTTTTTCAAGCATATCTCAGACAGGGTATATGTTTATAGCTATCAGTGTAGGGAATGAAATGGCGTTAGTTTCTGCCATAATATTTATTATCGGGAATATCCTTGCAAAAACCTCTCTTTTTTTACTAGCCTCTCAAATCTATTTATGTAGGCAAGGCTATGAGTTAGCAAACCTTTATAATATAAAAACACAACTTCCAATCGTTGTTACTTTATTCATTATTAATGCAGCCAGCATTATAGGGGTGCCTTCTACTATTGGTTTTGCTGCTAAATTGAACCTTGGTATTAGTTTAATTCAAGCTGATATGTGGATAATGTTGGGTGTGGTTTTAGCATCATCTTTTATATCGATAATGTATTTTTGGAAATTTATTGAGAAGTTCTTATACAGTGATGTTAGTAGTAGAGATGTTCCAAGCGTACATTCAGATTTTTCTATGGGTAATAGAAATTATATAATTCCATGTATTGCCCTCTTAACATTTTTGAATTTATGCTGTGGTATTTTTTTTCAGACATTCTTTAACTTTATAAGTGGTTTAATTATATAAATTCATGTTTCTCTTTGAACAAAAAATCGAGCATTTAGTACTTTCTATTTTAATAGCGCCATTATTATGCGCTCTTTTGTCTTTGATTCTATACAAACTCAAAAGGCATTTGAGTGTTCCAATATTTATCATAAGCTTTTCTTCATTCTTAATAAGTCTATCCTTGATCAAGGAGTTTGTTGGCTCGGATAGTCACTTTATTAATTTAATAATACTCCCTGGTGTTATTGTGAATTTGGAACCTATAAATCTAATTTTTCTAGCAATGGTAAGTTTTTTATGGTCTGCAACTAATCTATATTCTTTATCATATTTAAAAATGAATGAAGAAATAATTCCAGTAAAATTCTATTTCTTTTTATCTTTATCAATATTTTGTACTTTTTCTATAGCATTAGCTCCAAACTTATTGATTCTGTTTGTTTTTTATGAGCTTCTCACGATTTTTACGTACCCGCTTGTTGCTCATCTTGGAGGGGATAAAGAGAGAAAGTCTGCGAAAATTTATTTATACGCATTGCTCTCTGCGTCATTATTACTTTTCCTTCCATCTGTATTGTACCTCATGAGTGTTATAGGCCATACTAGTTTTGCGGTAGGTGGCATAGCTGGGTTCTTGCCGAGTAAAGTTGTCACTATATTATTTTTATTGCTTCTTTATGGCGTAGCCAAATCAGCTATCGTACCAATGCATTTCTGGTTACCAGAGGCAATGGTTGCTTCATTTCCTGTAAGTGCGGTTCTTCATGCTGTGGCAGTGGTGAAATCTGGTATTTTTATTATGATAAAAATTTCAGTCTATATTTTTGGAATAAAATATCTGAGTACCAATATTAAGGAGTTTTTTCATACTAATATTATTACAATATTATGCGCATCCTCTCTTTTAATATCTTCAACGATAGCACTGTATCAAACAAGAATAAAATCACTGCTTGCATATTCAACTATAAATCAGTTATCAATTTGTCTTTTATCTTTGTCAATGTTTCATCCTCTCGCTGTTAAAGCTTCTGTGCTTCATATGGTAAGCCATGCATTAGGAAAGATCACTCTGTTTTTTGCTAGTGGTTATGTCTACTGTAATTCGAAGATTAGTGATTTAGAAGATTTCAAGGGATTAGGCAGAAAAATGAAAATTGTTATGCATATATTTACTGTCTCTGCTTTGTCTATAATAGGAATTCCGATCTTTGCTGGCTTTATAAGTAAGGCATATATTTATTATGCGGCTCTGTATAATCAAATCAATTATGTTCTATTAGCTTCTTTAACTGTAAGTATTTTAATGACTGCTCATTATTTTATTAAAATCATTTATAATATTTATGAAGAACCTAGATCTATCTCAGTTAAAAAAGAAAAAGAATATGAGTATAAATTATTTTCAAGCATGACATTGGCAATATTTATGACATTCTCTGGTGTAGTGCTTTTCGTATTTATATACGAATATATAATTAAATTGATGGATCTAATACAGTATTAAATTATGAATAAAAAATTATTACTTAGTATTTTTTTTGGAGCATTATTTGTCTTTATTGTATTCAAGTTTAACACGCTTTCTTACTTTGTTTTTGGAGTCTTGATTTCTTTTGGAGTTGTGGCTCTATCGCTCTTAGTTTCATATTTTATAAAAAAAGATAATAGTTATTATGATAGAAATACTTAGCGGATTTTTTCTGCACCCAGGAACATTTTTGATAGCATGTTATCTTCTTATTCATTTAGTGAAAGGTGTAATAAGAAAGTCATTGTTATTTGTAGTACCAATTATTGCATTTATTATTTTATTTATATCAGATACAATAGAAATAAATGTTTTCTACGTCTCTGCTGCATTTTTATTAGTCTTATTATGTGGAGTTATATTTGCTTACACTGGGAGCAATGCTGATAAAAAAAATGCACACTTAGCATTGCTGTATTTTGGTGCCGCTATTTCGTTGATTATGACAAATAATGTTTTTATTATTTTTGTTTTTTTCGAAGTTATGTTGGTTGCTGGAACGCTTATGATTTTTAATGGTAATAATAAGCTATCTTCTTCTGCGGGAGCTGCTTATTTTAAATTTCATATTTTAGCTGGAACTTTATTCTTGATTGGTGCAATGGCGCATTATACAGAATATGGAGATTTCAATATAATGCTTCATAATTTTTCCGATTTTACAGTAGGTAGAAAACAATTAATAAGTTTAGCTATATTGATCAGCTTATTGATTAATATTGCTATACCTCCTTGTTCTTACTGGCTAGTAGAGGGATATGCAGCAACGACCCCAGGCGGTAGTGTATTCTTGTCTGTGGTGAATACGAAGGTGTCTATGTTCTTAATAGCCAAGCTATTTCTAGGTCAATATTATTTGCTGTATGTTGGTATTTTTATGAGCATATACGGCCTAATATATGCAGCTTTAGAGAGTAATATGCGTAGAGTAATAAACTTTAGCATTATTAGTCAGATAGGAATAATTTTAATTGCTATAAGCTTAGGAGGGGATTCTGGATTTGATGCTGCTATGTTTATGATTATTAGTGAGATTATATACGTTGCTTTTGCGATGATGTGTGTGAGCGCTGTTACATTGTCATTGCATTCTAAAAGGTATTTTCAAATTGGCAATAATGCGAATAAATTGAAATTCATTATGTTATGTAGCATAGTGGCTTTTTCTTCAATTTCTTCTATCCCGCTCACACCAGGTTATGTTGGTAAGTATTTGCTTTATCAGCATGAATATGTTTTAGCAAATCAATGGCTTAAATATGTAATATCTGGGCTGACTGCAGCAATTACATTTGCAGTTGGAATGAAGCTAATAGTATTTATTTTTATACAAAAAAATCATCAGCAAGATAATACACATATGCATCTATCGAGAACGTCTGATCTTAGAAAAATTCCATTAGCAATACTGCTATGCACAACATTTTTGTTAGGGATGTTTCCTCAAATACTATCATATAAAAAGATCGTATTCTTTGATGCATTGTTTTGGGGTCAAATATCTATGATTGTTGGAGTAGCAATGAGTTTCTTGTTATTAGGAAAATTTTTGATTGTAAGGCAAAAGCATATGCTACTGGATCTTGACTGGGTCTATCGGTTTATGTTAATGAGGATATATTTAATCATCAAAAGATCGATAATTTTTATGAACGATAAAGTCATAGAGAAAAAAGATTTATTCTCTAAAAAGAGTGCAGTGTTTATAGAGGGCTATTTTAATATTGAAAGTCCTATTGTTTCAATTAAGTCTCAAAAAAACGTTATTTTGGTGATTATCTGCATTTTAATTGCACTAATTATAAAAATATAAAATTCTACTCTTGATATGTTTCTGCAATAACTGTACACCAGAACGTGCGCCAGGCGGGGTGCTGGGAGAGGTCATTCCGTTTGGTGCTTTTTGTCTTTTGAAAAAATATTAATATGATACACTCTACTCTGTAATATTAATTATTTTCTATAATACATGTCCTATTTTTCAGATTCTTTACTTCAAAATATTTTTAGCAAGGCTGACATTGGTATAAAGAGAATTTCTTTAAAAAATGATGGAGATTATGTAATCTTGATTCCTGGATTATTATTAGGGGCAAGGTCGATGAATAAAATTCATAATTTTCTCAATAACTATGGATATCAAGTTCTTCAACTAAATTGTTCTATAAAAAAACATTCTATTCAGGTCCTTGCAAACAGCTTTCTTAAAAATTTTATTATAAAAAATTGTTTGAATAAAAAAAGAAAGATACATTTCGTTACACATTCCGTAGGTGGAATAGTAGTTAGGAAATATCTTGAGGATAATCATTCTCTAAACATTGGTAGAGTTGTTATGCTTGCGCCTCCTAATCATGGATCTGAGATTATGATTCTCTTTAGTAAGCTATATTTTGGTAAATATTTACTAGGCGTGTCTGGTAAGCAAATCTCTATTAATGACAAATCTTATTTATTATCTCTTGAACAAAAAGTACGTTTTGATTTAGGTATAATTGCAGGTAGTCATACAAATCTACTTTCTTTATTGTATCTGAATGGGAAGAATGATGGGGTTGTATCTATTAAAGATACAAAAATTCTTGGGATGTTAGAGCACCTAATAGTGCCAAAGTCTCACTATTCTATTCTTTATAGTAACGAGGTCTTGCATCAGATATTATTTTTTCTTAGATGCGGAAAATTTGACAAGTAATATTATAATTTAGGGTGCCTTGTGAATTTTGACTTCCCTAAACATAAAAGCCAACCAACCATAAACCATAAAGGAACGGCATACCAGTTCTTGAAGAATCCTGAAGATGGGACTGGGAGTAGGCGAATTATTATGGCTATTAATACTCCTAGTGCCAGCGTTTTTAAAAATTGGTCTTTATGATTTTTACTATCTAAGAAATAATTTTTTATTATTGCGTATAGTAGATATAGAAATAAAGACAATCCGATAATTCCTGTTTCAGCAAAGAATTCTATATAAATGTTATGAGGGTGGTAGGCGCAGAAGTCAGTAATCATTTCACAGTTTGTTTCAAAGTGCATTGGTCCTACACCAAATACTAAATTTTTAAATCCCATTGCTATTCCTGCATTCCATAGTTTTCCATATGGTGAATCAGAATAATTTTTAATTATTTCTAATATTGAGAAAAATTGTCTGTTAATTACTTGCTGTAAAGTAGAATTATAAAGAGCCACAATTATAACAACTGCTAGTATTGGTCCGATAATTAATATCTTTTTATTACGCAATGAAAAGATGGATATTATTGTGAGCAACCCAAGCGTTGTTTGAATAAGGGAGGATCTTTCGCCGCTCAAAAATACGATTATATAAACGGCAATGCAGAATAGAGTAGATAATAATATTTTTTCTCCTTTAGAAATATAGTAAATAGATATGGCTAAAAGAGGCATTGAAAGTACGGTTACATATGCACCAAAAAACTGTTTAGAAAAAGGTCCCGTTAAGCGAAAATGATTATCTTTGTGAATAATCAAATGACCAAATAAATCCTTTCCAAAAAAGTATTGTATATAACCATCGCAAACTAAAAATATTACCGATATTATAAGTGAGAAAATAATGTTTTTATTTGCATCATCTCTTTTGCTAACTAAGTGCTGCAGACATAATGCGAACAAAGGAAATCTAATAAAAGGAATTACTTTCTTCATGGCTAATATTGCATCGTCAGAAAAAATGCTGCGAATTAGTAGGTATACCCATAAAGTTAGAGCTATCAAAAACCATTTTTCTTTAAAAGGATTTAAGTCTTTTTTTACTATTGAGATGAGGAAAAAAAGAATCGCCACTGAGGTTAAATTTGCATCCGCAACACCTCTACCAAGGGACATTGAAATTGGCATCAATATAGTTAGCCAATAACAGGAATCTTCAATAAACTTTTTTATTTTATTCATGACGCAGAAATTAAAGAGATTAATTTTTTCATATCGTCTGGTAAGTCTATTTCAAAATCAAGTTTTTTTCTAGTAATAGGATGTGTGAAGCTTAGTTTTTTTGCATGGAGCATCTGTCTTGATATATTTTTGATATGATCCGCTATTGGCTGTTCTAATGTAAATCTTTTCTTTTTATTAGGTATGCCATATTCTTGATCGCCAACAATATGATGCCCAATATGGTGCATGTGAACCCTGATCTGGTGGGTTCTGCCAGTTTCTAATGAGCATTCTACCAATGATATACGCCCTGTTAGAAATACTTTCAGTACTTTATAATGAGTTATAGCAATTTTACCGTCACCTTCTTCTACGACTTCCATCTTTTTCCTATCTTGCCTTTTTCTGGCAACGTAAGTTTCTATAGTATCCTCAGTTTTGAAAGGGATGCCCCATATAAATGCGTTGTATATCCTTTTGACTTTTCTTTCGGAAAGATCTTTAGATAGTTTTGCGTGTACGATATCGTTTTTTGCAACAACCAATAGCCCGGTTGTGTTTTTATCTAGTCTATGCACTATTCCTGGTCTTATTGGGCCTCCCACTGAGGATAAGTTGTCTTGATAATTTGCAATTAGTCCATTTACTAACGTATCAGTTGTATTTCCGGCGCCAGGATGCGTAGTGAGACCAGCTGGTTTATTAATAACAAGCAAGTACTCGTCTTCATATACTATATCTAGGTCCATTTTTTTTGGTACGATATGTATTGGCTTCTCTTCTGGAACTTCTAGTAAAAAAACTTCTCCGGGTTTTACCTTGTACTTACTATCATAAATAGCTTGATCATTTAATTTTACTAATCCATCTTTTATCAGACTTTGTACCTTAGATCTGGTAATATCTTCCATAGCGTTTGATAAAAACTTATCTAAACGAGTGTTTTTTTCTTGTTCTAGCGGTACTTCTATGGTTTTATTGCTCATAAAAACATTTTATAACATTATCTATGGATGAAGATCTTAAAATATTAAAATGGTACGATACACAAGGTATCGACGAAACTATTAGCAATAATAGAAGAAATCCATCTAATGATCCACAGGAAAAAATAAATATAAAAACAATATTTCGCGGTGATTCTAAGGAGAGCTCTAGGGAAAGCGCGAACCGTTGCAATGATTTAGAGAGTTTGCGTCAGGCTGTTCAAGACTTTGATGGGTGTTTTCTTAAGAAAACTGCTACTAATACTGTTTTCTCGGATGGCAATCCAAAGGCAAAGATTATGTTAGTAGGAGAAGCTCCTGGTGCTAATGAAGATATTACTGGTATTCCTTTCTGTGGAGATAGCGGCAAATTGTTAGATCAAATTTTTGCAAGCATTGGGTTAACAAGGGAAAAAAATCTTTATATTACTAATAGCATTTTTTGGAGGCCTCCAGGTAATAGAAAACCTACTGATGAGGAAATAAAAATATGCTTACCATTTTTAGAAAAGCATATTAGCTTAATAAATCCAGATCTGATAGTAACTGTTGGAGCTATAGCTTTATATAGTTTATTTAATTACGTTGGGTCTATATCAAAAAAAAGACAAGAAGTTTTCAGTTACTCAAATCAATATTTAGCATCCCCTATAAAAGCAATTACTATATTTCATCCAGCTTACTTGTTAAGGCAACCATCTCAAAAGAAAACAGCTTGGCAAGATATGTTGCTTATTGATAAGTTGCTTAATGATAGATAAGCTCTCTTAAAGCTTTCTATTTGTATGTCCAGTATATAGCTGCCTTGGTCTTGCTATTTTTGTATCTGGATTCTCCATCATCTCTTTCCACTGAGCTATCCAGCCTACTGTTCTAGCGACTGCAAAAAACACGGTATACATTTGCGTGGGAATTCCAAGTGCTTTATATATAATGCCTGAATAAAAATCGACATTTGGGAATAGTTTTTTCTCAATAAAGTAACTGTCATTAAGTGCTATCTTTTCTAATTCTAAAGCGATCTTTAGTAATTTATTCTCTTTTTTTCCTAGATGCTCTAAAACCTCATGGCAGGTTTCTTTTAATACTGCGGCTCTAGGATCGTAGTTTTTATATACTCTATGTCCAAAACCCATTAATTTAAATGGATCTTTTGGATCTTTTGCTTTTGCTATATATTGTGGAATATTTTTTATATCTTCAATTTTTTCTAGCATATTAATCACTGCTTCATTTGCTCCTCCATGAGAAGGCCCCCATAAAGATGCAATTCCTGCGGAGATGCATGCAAGTGGATTTGCTCCAGAAGAGCTAGCAAGTTTTACTGTTGCAGTAGATGCATTTTGTTCATGGTCAGCATGTAAAATAAAAATTTTATCCAATGCTTTTGACAAGATTGGGTCTGGTTTGTACTCTTCACATGGGGTTGCAAACATCATGTATAATAAATTTTCTGTGTAATTCAGATCGTTTCTTGGGTACATAAATGGTTGCCCAATAGTATATTTATATGTCATTGCTGCTAGAGTAGGCATCTTTGCAATAATTCTATAAGCAGAAAGCTCTCTTTGCTCAGGGTCTTTAATATCTAGGGAATCATGATAAAAAGAAGATAATGAGCCAACTGCACCAACCATTACTGCCATTGGGTGAGAGTTCCTTTTAAATCCTCTAAATAAAAAATTTAATTGCTCATGGATCATTGAGTGGTAGCAAAGTTTTGTGCTAAAAGCTTTTCTTTCCTTTGTGTTTGGCATATCTCCATATAACAAAAGATAAGCCACTGAAATAAAGTCGCTTTTTTCTGCTAAATCTTCAATGCCGTATCCTCTATATTTCAATATTCCTTTATCGCCATCTATATATGTTATTTTTGAGTTGCAAGAGGCTGTGGACATAAATGCCGGATCATATGTAAAAGCTCCGGATTCTGAATAAAGCTTTGTTACATCTATGACATCGGGGCCAATAGATGACTTTATAACAGGAAGTTTATATTCTTTTCCTGCATAGTTTAATGAAGCAAACTCTTTTTTCTCAGACATGTTTATCTATGACTTTTGTAATTTTTTGGGCATAGTAGTAGTCAGAATGGTTTTCGTCAATATCTGTGAGTCCAATTATGTATTCTACTCGTTCTTTTGGTAGGGATGTGTTGCGATATTTACTATCGTTTTGTAAAAATTCTTGATTTCTTTTTATGTATATATTGATTAATTGAGATAGCGAAATGTTGTTTTTATTATTTGTGAATATACCGCTTGTTTCACATGGATAGTTTTTTTCTTGAGATGCAAGTATTTTAGAAAATTCTGTTAAAAATAGTTTGAATAACTCTGGACAGTCTTTATTTATCTTTATCGGATCTGTAATTGAAACGTGCCTATGGTCTGATTGCACTATTGCATCTGAATTAATATATATTTGTGTAAAATATGCATTACGTTTAAAAAATTGTACGGCAGTATCTCTCATAACTGCTCCTTCATTTTCAACTCCCTGTAGAATTATTCTATCTGGATGCACGCCATCATCTAGTAATTTATTGATATTTGCAATTCCAGCAAAGATTAAATCGTTCTTTGTTTCTATATTTTCATGGTAATTGAAAAAATGTACGGTTGCTCCTGTTTCAAATGCTTCAACTGATAATTCTTCGCGCTGATTTTCGATATTTTTTGTTGGAAAATGTAGTATATGTATCCTAGCGGTTTTGCATGGCCTTAATAGCTGGTCAATGAATCTTCCTTCTTCATTTGTAAGGTTTCTCTTTTCCTTTTTTGAAGTCTTGATAATTTTTTCAATATTTTCAACATGAGTTTTTGTTTGTGCCTTATCAAAACTTGTTAGTGATTTCTCTTCTTCTAGTCTTTTTTTAGCAAAGCTTAGTAGGGTAGTGGCTTCTTGAAAAGTTCTAGGGTGATGTGGTTTTATGGTAGTTCTATCTATGAGAACGACATCATGGTTTGTGGTTCTGCATAACACTTTTTCATTCGTGATTTCAAAAAAATCTTTAGACTCTCCTATCTGGTCGTAGCGTTCTTGATTTGTGCTTTCTATTTGAATTTCATCTTGTATCTTTTGATCGGATTTTAACTCGATTTTTTGCACTGCAGGGCCGGTATCTTTTAATTGAGTAATTTTTTCTTCTATGGAAGATTCTGCTTTGCTCATTAAATATATAGAGTCTGTGTCTTCTTCTTTTATTAGCTGCATTTGGATATCAGAGCTTATTGCGGCTATCGTTTTTCTAGAGATATTTAGTAGGTCTTTTTCTGTGCATGTTTTTTTATCAATTTCTTGTAATTGAGAGAATGTTCTTTCTAAGCCCGCAGAAGATTCTAAGTTTTTTAACTTTTTATTTAAGTATCTATCTGTATTTTTTATAATATCGCTACAAAATTTTTTGAATGATTCTGAAGATTTCTTATTTTTCTGTGAGTGCTTTAATGCTTCTAAGATGGAATCAGTATATTCCAAGGTTATGTTGGATGTAGTATGTGTGGATTTTGTTTGATGCTTCGTAGAAAAGGAGGCTCCATTTTCTGTGAGTAATGTTATGCATTCTTGATTTCCTAAAGTGGTCGCTATTTTTAAAGCAGACTCTTCTAGTGCATTTGTCTTATTTATATTTGCACCTTCTTCGATCAATCTTGTAATTATTTCTTGAGACCCTACTTTCACAGCTGCTATTAATGGAGTTTCTCCGTAGTTAGTACATTTGTTTGGATCTGCACCAGACTGCAATAATATATCTACAATTTCTTCATTCTTTGAATTAATGGCGCATACTAACGGAGTGTCTCCTTTTTCGTTGTGACAATCTATAAGGAAAATATTATCTGCATTTGTATTTTTGCAGCAGTGAATTGCAGCGTCAAGATTCCCCTCTATTATAGAGTTGTGTAAATGGAAATTCTCAGATATTTTTTTTGCGCTTACTTTCGCTCCTTCAGATTTTGTTTTCACTTTTTATACTATGAGTTTATATTCCAGGGTATTATTCAAACTATAGGTTAACAAAATGTTAAAAATGGTTTTTGCTCTTTAAAAGATTTTTATATGATAAAATGTAGTGATTTTATGACACATTAAAGTGATGGATAAGAGCAGATTTTCTATCTAACTATTGTGTAGAAAGGGGTTTGGGCTATGTCGACTAAATACTCTTGCAACATTTTTTACATTAGTATATGATGCACTTAAGTTAATCACATAAAGATTCAATATGACTTTACCCTTAATGCCTAAGGCAACAGCTGTATGGTTAGTAACTAATACAATGCTAACATTTGAACAGATTGCAGAATTTTGCGGAATGCATCCATTGGAAGTGCAGGGCATTGCTGATGGTGAGGTTGCTATTGGTATAGTGGCAGAAGACCCTATTGTTAATGGTCAACTTACAAAAGAAGAAGTAGCGAGATGTTCAGCTGATCCTTCTGCGAAATTGATGATTACAGATGTAAATGAAAGGGTGTTTAAAGGTAGCAAGAAGAAGTCATCCAAGTACACTCCGATTGCTAGAAGACAAGACAAGCCAGACGCGATTGTGTGGTTGGTCAAAAATTATCCTGAGATTTCTGATGGAAAAATTTCTAAATTATTGGGGACTACAAAACATACTGTGGCCGCTATAAAAAACAAGCAACATTGGAATTCAGAAAATTTAAAACCAAGAGATCCTGTTTTATTAGGTTTGTGTTCACAAACCATGCTTAATAATCTTATTGATTCCGCTAAAGATAAGAAAAAGTCTTAGATTAACTTCATCTTTTAAGAACTCAAAAAACGCTTGCAATATATATAAGAATTGCATATAAATGGCCCCATGGTTACATGGTAATCTATTATTTCACACACAAAGATTTTTTTTAGTGTTCTTTAACGAATGTCTCTTTGTGGAGGTTTAACTAAATTATAAGGTATTATATGACTACTACTGCATTCCCAAAATTCACAATGAAAGAAATGCTAGAAGCTGGTGTCCACTTTGGACATAAGGAAATGCTTTGGAATCCAAAAATGGATCCATTTATTTACGGCAGCAGAAATGGCGTTCATATTATAGATTTGCAAAAAACAGTTGCTTTGCTTTATAAGGCACTTCAGGTTCTTAAGGCTGCTGGAAGCAATAAAAAAAGCAAGATTTTATTTGTAGGAACAAAGCGTCAAGCTTCAGAAGCTATAAAAGAAGCTGCTATTTCTTGTAAGCAATATTATGTAGACCACAGATGGTTAGGTGGAATGCTTACAAACTGGAAAACTATTTCTAGATCTATTAAGAAATTGGAAGAAATGGAAAAAATTATTGCAGATGAAAAAGATCCAGAAACACCAAGTAGGTATAACAAAAAAGAGCTTTTAGAAATTAACAGAAAAAAGGACAAAATCGAATCTTCTTTAGGTGGTATTAGAAACATGGGTGGTAAGCCTGATCTAATTTTTATTGTTGATACTAATAAAGAAAAAATTGCGATACAAGAAGCTGAGATGCTAGGAATTCCAGTTATTGCTATAGTAGATACAAATTCAAGTCTTGATGGCGTGGACTTTCCAATACCTGGAAACGACGATGCTTCAAGAGCTATAAGATTCTACTGTAATGTAGCTGCCCAAGCTGTTCTTGCTGGTGCGCAATCTTCTCAATCTATAAGCGCTGAAGAAGATCTTGGTAGTTTAGGAGCTTCTCTTAAAGCTGCAGAATCGGATAAGAAAGATTCTTTAAAGAGTGAAGAGGAACCAACAGAGAAAAAAGCTATATTAAAAGTGAAAGCAGAAGTTGATTCAGATGATGAAGCTAAAGAATCTAAGTCAGCTGAAAAAAAAGCTGTTGTAAAAAAAGTTGATTCTAAAGAAAAAGCTGAAAAAAAAGTAGATGCAAAGCCTAAGGCTCCTGCTAAAGCTGCTGCAAAATCAAAAAAGTAATATATTAAATTGAGAGAAGAAGATGGTAGAGATAACGGCTAGTCTAGTTAAAGACTTAAGAGAGAAAACCGGTGCAGGGATGATGGACTGCAAAAAGGCCCTTGTTGAAACAAGTGGTGACTTAGAAGCGGCAATTGATTGGTTAAGAAAGAAAGGTCATGCAGCGGCTTCAAAGAAAGCAGATAGAGTAACTGCAGAAGGTGTCGTAGGCGCAAATGTTCATGGAAAAATCGGTGTTGCTATAGAGTTGAATTCTGAAACCGATTTTGTTGCAAGAAATGAGAAATTTCAAAAATTGACAAAGAGCATCCTAGAAGTTGCTGTTAATTGCGATAATTTATCAAATTTAGAAGAAGCTAGCTATCTGAATGAGAATAAAAAAGTTAAGGATGTTATAGCAGAGCACGTTGGTATAGTTGGTGAAAACATTTCATTAAGTAGATTCGCAAAACTATCAGTTAAGAATGGTGTTGTTTCTAGCTATGTGCATAATGCAATAATGGAAAACGCTGGTAAGATTGCAGTGTTAATCGCTTTAGAGTCTGAACTGGATGAAGATAAATTATCTAGTTTTGGAAAACAATTGGCAATGCATATTGCTGCAGCAAAGCCTGAAGTTCTGAACAAAGAAGAAGTGAGCTCAGAAAGTATCGAAAGAGAAAAAAGCATTTTTATGGAGCAGTCTAAGGCTTCTGGTAAATCAGAGGAGATAATTGAAAAGATGACTGTAGGTAGATTGCAGAAGTATTATCAAGAGATAGTGTTGTTAGAACAAGTATTTGTTATGGATAATAAAACAAAAATATCTGATCTAGTGAATAATTTTTCCAAAGAAAGTGGAAAAGATGTTAAGATCAAAGGGTTCATAAGATACGAGCTAGGCGAAGGCGCTAGTAAGGCTTAATTAATCGAGAGAAAATCCATGACTAAATGGAAAAAGGTGATGCTTAAAATTTCTGGCGAGGCGTTTAAAGGAAAATACGCTCATGGTCAGGATCTTGAAGCAGTTGAATCTCTTGCAGAAGATATAGCGCAAGTTTCCAAAACAGGAGTTGAACTATGTTTGGTTGTTGGTGGTGGAAATATCTCTAGAGGTAGCTCGGTCGATTGCAAAAAAATTGATAGAGCTAGAGCCGATTACATGGGTATGCTTGGGACTGTGATAAATGCTCTTTGTTTGCAGGCTATATTAAAAAATCAAAAAATAAAATCAAAAGTATTATCCTCTGTAGCGATGGAGTCTATTTGCGAAACTTATTCTCAAGAAAAGGCTTTAGATTATATGGCTCAAGGTATTATTGTTATTTTTGCTGCAGGTATTGGTAATCCTTTTGTCTCTACAGATACTGCTGCGGTATTTCGTGGTATAGAAATGCATTGTGATGTTCTTTTAAAAGGTACTCAGGTTGAAGGTGTATATTCTGGAGACCCAAATAAAGATAAATCAGCAAAGAAATTTGATGTTTTAAGTTATGACGATATTATTAATAATCACCTGAGAGTTATGGATCTTCCAGCGGTTTCTGTTGCAAGTGAGCATAAGTTGCCTATAGTTGTGTTTTCTATTCACAAGAAAGGTGAATTTGCAAACGTTCTAAAAGGAAAAGGTAATTTCACTATAATTCATTAAATTATATGTTTCAAAATCTTAAAACAGATGTTTCTAGCAAAATGGATAAGGTTATCACCTCTTTTCAAGCGGATTTAAAATCTGTGAGAACAGGCAGAGCTTCTCCAAGTTTGTTAGATATAATAAATGTTGAGGCTTATGGAAATTATATGCCTCTGAATCAAGTAGCTTCAGTGACTCTGCAAGATAGCCAACTCTTGGTTGTATCTGTATGGGATAGAGCCATGGTAAAGAGCGTAGAAAAAGCTATAAATAATGCAAATTTAGGAGTCACCGCTTCTTCAGATGGTTCTTTAATTAGGGTTCCAATACCTCCTTTAAGTGAAGAAAGGCGTAAAGAGATGGTAAAACTTTTATCGAAATATGCTGAGCAAAGCAAGGTAGCATTGCGAAATGTTAGAAGAGACGGCATGGACGTTATTAAGAAAATGGAAAAAGATGATTCTTTGTCAAAAGATGATGCACACAGAGGCACTGAAGAAGTTCAAAAAATTACTGATGAATATACAAAAAAAATAGATTCATTGCTTGCGGAAAGAGAAAAAGAGATACTGAAAATATAACTTATTGTACTGGGTAATGTTTCCAAACAAATCTTTCCAAGAAATCATACAAAGTTTACAAGAATACTGGAATGATAATGACTGTATCTTATTACAACCTTATGATATGGAATTAGGCGCTGGTACGTTTCATATAGCTACAACTTTGTGGGCATTAGGGAAAGATAACTACAGAGCTGCTTATGTACAACCATCTAGGCGCCCTACAGATTCCAGATTTGGAGAAAATCCGAATAGATTATACAAGCATCACCAGTTTCAAGTTATATTAAAACCTGCTCCTGAGGATATCCAGGATCTTTATCTAAAAAGTCTTGAGCACATAGGACTTAGCACCAAAAAGCATGATATCAGGTTTGTTGAAGATGACTGGGAAAGCCCAACTTTAGGTGCGTCTGGACTAGGGTGGGAAGTATGGTGTGATGGTGCTGAAGTATCTCAATTTACATATATGCAACAAATCGGTGGAATTCAGTGCGATGTTGTACCTGGTGAAATCACTTATGGTTTAGAAAGATTAGCTATGTATATACAAGGAAAAGATAATGTTTATGACCTTGAGTTTAATCATAGTAAAAATAAAGAAAATTCTAAAACTTATGGAGATATATTCAAGCGTTACGAATATGAGCTGTCAGAGTATGCTATTAACAAATCTAATACAGAAATGTTATTTAGGCATTTCAATGATTTAGAAAAAGAATGTGAAAGTTTAATTTTATATAAATTAGCTTTGCCTGCTTATGAGCAGTGTATTAAAGCAAGCAATGTTTTTAATCTTCTAGACTCAAGGGGAGTAATCAGTGTAACTGAGCGAGCACATTATATTTCTCGTGTTAGGAATATGGCTAAACAATGTTGTGAAATATGGGTTGCAAATCAATAAATCATGTGTGAGCTATTATTAGAAATATTTTCAGAAGAAATCCCTGCAAGAATGCAGACTAATGCATTGGTAGATTTAAAAAATATAATAATTAATCATTTTACTAAGCATCAAATACAATACTCTTCTCTTGAAACTTTTATTACACCTAGAAGGTTGGTGTTACATGTGGAAGGTTTAAAATACAGTTCCACGATTCATGGAGATGAAGAAAAGAGGGGTCCAAAAGTTGATGCAGATGATAGAGCAATTTCTGGTTTTCTTAAAACATATAATATTTCAAAGAAAGACCTGACTATTAAGGCTATTAAGGGAGAAGATTACTACTTTGCAAAGATTGCTAAAACCACAGAATCTCTTGAGGAGATATTGTCTGGTATAATAGAAAAAACCCTTTACGACTTTCCTTGGCCCAAAAAAATGAGGTGGGATTATACTAATGTTAGTTGGGTAAGGCCAATTAGAAATATTTTATGTATCTTTGATAATAAAATTTTACCTGTGATTTTTGGCGCTATTAAATCAAATGATATTTCTTTCGGTCACAGATTTTTATCGCCACAAAATTTCAAAGTAAAAAACTTTCAAGATTATAAAGCTAAGCTGGAAGCTCGCCATGTTGTGTTAGAGCAGAGTGAGCGAAAAAAAATCATTTTGGATAGCGTAGAAAAAATCCTAAAGCAGCATCGCTTCAGTTTGATAGAGGACGAATCCTTATTAGATGAAATTATTGGGCTTGTTGAATATCCAATAGTGTTATTCGGCAGCATAGATAGTAAATTTATGCATTTGCCAAAAGAAATATTAATTGCAAGTATAAAAACTAACCAGAAATATTTAACTCTTCAGGACCAGAAAAATAATATGGTTCCGTATTTTATTGTTGTATCAAATAATAATCCTGCAGAAAAGTCATTGATTATCAAGGGTAATGAAAAGGTTCTTAGAGCGCGGTTATATGATGCGGAGTTTTTCTTCAAAGAAGATCAAAAAGTTACATTAGAAAGTAGAGTTCATAATTTAAAAGAGATTGTTTTTCATAAAAAGCTAGGTACCATTTTTGATAAAACAGAAAGAGTTATTATGCTTTCTGACTTTTTAGCGAAGTCTTTAAATATCAAAAACATTAAAGATATCACAAGAGCCGCATTTTTGTCGAAATCTGATTTAGCTACATCTATGGTTTCTGAATTTCCAGATTTACAAGGTGTTGTAGGTAGATATTATGCAAAAAATGATAAAGAAAATCAGTTAGTATGCGATGCCATATTTGAACATTACCTACCTAGAGGAAGGCACGATGAGTGTCCTAAATTCCAAGAGGCTTCAATCATATCAATAGCTGATAAAGTTGATTCTATAGTTGGATTGTTTTCTGCAGGAGAAGCGCCAACTAGCTCAAAAGATCCGTATGGTTTAAGAAGAAGTGTGCTTGGGATATTAAGAATCCTTATGGAATCTGAATTCTCTTTAAATATAAAAAATCTAATCAAAATTTCACTTGATGCGTATAAGGTAAAAAAATCTGAACAAGAAGTGTTGATAGAAAAAATATTTCAATTTTTCTATGATAGGTTCAAGTTTTTTCTAAAAAATGAATATAATGAGAGCGTTATAATTTCAGTTTTTAATAAGTCTGAGGGAGATGTGTATTTAGACTTCAAAAAGATTGGATTACTCAGTACTTATTTAGCTACAGCAGAAGGTAAAGCAGCTTATCTTTCTATAAAAAGAATTCAAAATATTATAGAGTCATACGATATAAAAAATGTTTCTGGATTTGATAAAGCTCTTCTTGTAGCGGATGTAGAAAAAAAACTATATATCGCATCTGAGGATTTTAAAAAAGATGTAGAAAAGCACCTTAAATTGCATAATTTTCTGGACCTTTTCAAATCTATGTCTTTAATTAGCGGAATGATTAATAGTTTTTTTGACGAAACCATGGTAATGGTTGATGATAAGAAATTGAGAGATAATAGGATAGCATTGCTTCAAAAAATATCTTTGATTTTTAGTGGTTTTGTTGATTTTTCAGTAATTGAGTTATAGTGGTTTATATGGCTAATAAGTTTATTTATAATTTCTCTGAAGGCAATGCGGAAGGTAGTTCTGCAATGAGTAATCTTTTAGGAGGAAAAGGCGCAAATTTAGCAGAAATGTGTAATATTGGGTTAGCTGTTCCACCTGGATTTACAATCTCAACTGAAATATGTAAATACTACTACGACAATGATAAAACATTTCCAAAGAATTTTACTGAATCGGTGGAAGCTGCCTTAGAAAAGGTAGAAAGAATTCTAAATAAAAAATTTGGCGATAATAAAAATCCTTTATTAGTCTCTGTAAGATCTGGCGCAAGAAGCTCTATGCCAGGAATGATGGATACTGTTTTGAATCTTGGTTTGAATGAAAAAAGCGTTTTAGGTCTTGTGAATTATAGCAAGAATGAAAGGTTCGCATATGATACCTATCGTCGTTTTATACAAATGTATTCCGATGTCGTATTGGGTATAGAGTATTTTCATTTTGAAGAATGTATCGAACTAGTAAAGCAATCGAGAGACATAACTTTAGATACAGATTTAACGACTGAAGATCTAAAAAAATTAGTAGATCAATTTAAAAAATTAGTGTTATCGAAATCTGGAAAACCATTTCCAGAGAGCGTTAAAGAACAACTCTGGGGCGCTATATCTTCTGTATTCGATTCTTGGATGTCTCCAAGAGCCATAACATACAGAAAAATGAATGGTATCCCTTCAGAGTGGGGAACTGCTGTAAATATCCAGTCTATGGTTTTCGGTAACACAGGTGATAATAGTGCAACTGGTGTTGCCTTTACTCGTAATCCCTCTACCGGTGAGAAAAGCCTTTACGGTGAATATTTAATCAATGCACAAGGCGAAGATGTTGTTGCTGGAATTAGAACTCCACAGGCTATCACTAATGCAGAAAAAACATCTCTTGGTTTAGAAGAACCTTCAATGGAAGAATCTATGCCAAGTTTGAGTAAGGAGTTATTTAAAACTGCAATTATATTAGAAAAGCATTATAGAGATATGCAAGATATAGAATTTACAATTGAGGAAGGGAAATTGTGGATTTTGCAGACACGTAATGGAAAGAGAACAACTCAGGCAGCAATGCGTATTGCTGTAGAATTGGTGGAAGAAGGCCTTATTAGCAAGGAGGAAGCAATTTTAAGAATTGATCCTGAATCGCTAAATCAATTATTGCATCCAACACTTGATCCTAAGGCAAAAAGAAATGTTATTACCAAAGGATTGCCCGCTTCTCCTGGTGCTGCATCTGGTGTTATAGTGTTTTCTGCTGCAGATGCTGAAAGGCTGTCTGATCTTGGTGAGAAAGTATTGTTGACTAGGGTCGAAACTAGTCCTGAAGATATACATGGTATGTATGCTTCTCAAGGAATATTGACTAGTAAAGGAGGAATGACTTCTCATGCTGCAGTGGTTGCACGAGGCATGGGCAAGCCTTGTATAGTTGGAGCTTCTTCTATAAAAATAGACTATGAAAGTCAGGTTATGAGAGTAGGGAATTTAATAATAAAATCTGGTGAGTACATCACTATAGATGGCGAGTCTGGCGAAGTAATGCTTGGTTATGTTCCTACAGTCAACCCAGTATTTTCAGAGCATTTCGTTCAGATTATGAAGTGGGCAGATTCTATAAGAAAATTAAAGATTAGAACAAATGCTGAGACAGTAAATGATATTACTGCGGCATTAAGTTTTAATGCAGAAGGTATAGGTCTTTGTCGTACAGAGCATATGTTTTTTGAACCTGATCGTATAATGCATGTGAGAAAAATGATAATCGCTCAGAACTTTGAAGAACGAAAAATAGCATTGGAATCAATATTGCCAATGCAGAAAAGTGACTTTTTTCAAATCTTTGAGTTGATGAAGGAGAAGCCTGTAAATATCAGATTACTAGATATGCCTTTGCATGAGTTTTTACCTCAGAAAGAAGAGGAAATGGAAGAAGTGTCTAAATCTTCTGGAGTTGATATGTTTACAATAAGGCATAGATGTAAGCAACTTCATGAGGTCAATCCTATGTTAGGTCATAGAGGTTCAAGGATTGGAATTAGTTACCCTGAGATTTATAAAATGCAAGCAACTGCAATATTTGAAGCTATGATTGAAGTTGAAAAAAAACACTCTTTCAAGCTAAGTATTGAAATTATGGTACCATTGATTGCAACTGCACATGAAATGAGAATACTAAAGAGTCTTATTGAAGATGTTGCCTTTGACTTAGAGAAGAAGCACAAAACCAAGCTTCATTTTATGATTGGAACAATGATAGAGTTACCTAGAGCTGCTTTGTTTTCAGATAAAATCGCTGAGTATGCAGAATATATGAGTTATGGTACTAATGATTTGACTCAAACAACTTTGGGTTTATCTAGAGATGACTCGTCTTCTTTTATTTCAGAATATATTTCACATGGCATATTTCCAAAAGATCCATTTGTAGAGCTTGATATTGATGGGGTTGGGGAATTAATTAAAATATCAGCTGAAAGAGCCAGAAAGACTAAAAAAGACTTTAAACTCGGTATATGTGGAGAACATGGTGGAAATCCATTTTCAATACAGTTCTTTCATAGCCTAAATTTTGATTATGTGTCTTGCTCTCCATACAGAGTGCCAATTGCAAGGCTTGCTGCAGCACAGGCAGCTATAAATATGTAGATTTTATATCTCATTTTTCTTTGAATATTTAATGTTATTTCGCAACCTAAGGAATGATTGCTATAATAGATTAATAATTAATAATTAATGATATGATGATTAAGATGCCGTATTGGGGCAAATAATTTATATAACGATTAATCATGAAAAAAAATAGTCTCTTATTCTTTTTAGTAATTTTAAGTCTGTTATTAACTATTTTTTCTTCTCATGCAGAAGTTTCTATACTCGAAAAAGAAGATGAAGAAGCTATTATGGCTACGAATAGTTTTACTGAAGAACATATGGAGCATATATTAAATATACATAATGATATAAGGAGTCATTTTTCTAGCCAAGGCTTGGATATATTGCATCAAGAGACATTTGTTATTTCAAAAGGTCCAAATCATACAGTTCATGTGAAGAGTTTTACCAGTAATGGAGAGGCTCATATGCATACCTCGGTTATAAGCGAAACGAAGAATCTGAATCCTTTTCATTGGACACCTTATCATTGGGGGAAAACTACAACTTATTCTACCCCTACAGCCCCTAATGATGTAGGTATCTTTGACAAAAACATAGAAAAGGCTCGAAATAAGAAAGGCGTTGTAAGTAATATAGACATAAAAGGTATTAAATCTAGAAATGACCTTTTAGCTGACAGAACAAAACTTGAAGCGCAATTAAAAGGGAAAAAAAATTCTTTGGAATTACATAATATTAAAGGTTACGACACCGATAATACACAAGGATTGCGCAATGATATAACAAAGATTCAAGCTGATATAAATGATGTTAATTTAAAAATAGAAAAAATTCCTTCTCAAACTAAAGATGCCCATAAAAAAGCAGAGCAAGATATTCAAGCTACTATAAATAACTATACTCAATTAATTGGCAATAGTCAGGAGGACTATAAAAATAATTTCAATAGACAACAGATTAAATTAGCAGCAGCCATTGACGGTTTAACGCAAAGTATTGCGAGGTCGGAAGAAACAATTAAATCTATCGAAATAAATCTAAATTCTCCTAATAAGGAGATAAGAAATAATGCTAAAGCACATAAACGAACTTTGGAAAAAAAGATTAGCGATGCTAAAAAAAAGCTAGCAGATACAGAACTAGCATTCAAAAATAATGCCAATGACACTTCTAGCAATTATCAAAAGATTAAAGAGAAAATTAATAATTTGAAAAAAATTAAATTTGAGTCTAACTTTGATCATCACCAAGATAACGCAATGCCGCGTAATTCTAAAGCCGATAAAAAGGTTAGCTATAAAAGAAAATCTAATGTAGTCACATCCGGTGATGGATCGTAAGAACCTAACTAGAGAAGAAGAAAGTGATTCTGTGACAGATAATTTAGATGTTATAGGTAGCGGTAATGCTGCATTGATGGGCATGTAGTTTACCATTATTAATCTAGAAAAAGGCTAGGTGAATTCTAGCCTTTTTTGTTTTTATGGTTTAATGTAAGGTTCCTATATTTGATCATTCAAAGTTAGCGCTAGAAATCTCCTTCATAATAGTGTAAAAATACTTCTCAAAGATTTTAATTATTTAAAAATAATTATTAGCATTATGAATATAGACATCCTGTGGTCTACGGGGACAAAATTTTTAGGAACCAAATATGCAATTATGGCAGGTGCTATGTCTTGGGTATCAGAGCATAATTTAGTTTCTGCTATTTCAAATGCTGGTGGATTTGGGGTTTTAGCCTGTGGTTCGATGGGGGCTGATTTACTTCGTAAGGAAATACAGCTTACAAAAACTAAAACTCATAAGCCATTTGGTGTAAATTTAATCACAATGCATCCAGATATACTAGCTCTTGCGAATGTATGTATTGAAGAAAAAGTTACCCATGTGGTACTTGCTGGAGGTGTTCCAAAATCTAGCTACATGGAAATTTTAAGAAATGCTGGGATAAAAATCCTATGTTTCGCTCCAACTTTAACGTTGGCTAAAAGGCTAATAAAATTAGGAGCAGATGCCATAATTATTGAGGGCATGGAAGCAGGTGGACATATTGGTCCTGTTTCTACCGCTGTACTAGCACAAGAAATTTTGCCACATATAAAAGAAGTGCCAGTGTTTGTTGCAGGTGGAATAGGCCGCGGGGAAATGATAGTAAACTACTTAAGAATGGGTGCTTCTGGCTGTCAACTCGGTACAAAATTTGTTTGTGCGCATGAATCTATAGCTCATAAGAAATTTAAAGAAATCTTTATAAAATCTAATGCGCGTGATGCTACTGTTTCTATTCAGGTTGATCCAGAATTTACAGTTATTCCAGTTAGAGCTCTTACTAATAAGGCAACTATTGCATTTAATGCAGCGCAAAGAGATGTTATTTTAAGATATAAACAGGAAATGATTTCTAAAAGTGAAGCTCAGTTAGAAATTGAGAAGTTCTGGGCTGGAGCTTTAAAAAAAGCCGTTATTGATGGAGATATAGAAAATGGTTCTGTGATGGCAGGTCAGAGCGTAGGCATGGTTGAAAAAGAACAATCTGCAGAAGGGATCATCCAAGAGCTTATAGCGCAAGCTAATAGTGCTTTAAATAATTTCGATACAAAAATTTTTCAATCATGACATCAACAACCAATCAACTCGTTACCTCTTTAGATTCCTTACAAGTATATATCAAGATAGGTGTTCCAGATTTGGAAAGAGAGAATCCTCAGAAAATAACCATTTCTTTTAAATTATACCAAGAGCATTCAGATGCGTTAGAAAACGATGATTCAGATAGGTATAATTGCTACGCAACCATTGCTAAAGAAATAAAAAAATATTGCATTAGTAGAGAGTTCAAGCTTCTGGAGTTTTTATGTTTTCAATTATATAAAGTTATAAAAGCACATAGTCATAAGTCTACTAAAGTATATGTGAAGGTTGAGAAGCATGATATTCAATATGAGTATATGCAATTCAATGCTAAAGCAGAATATAGTGATTTATAAAATAAGGATTAAATATGACTTTTGTTGCATTAGCTTTTGGATCAAATCTTGACGATAGAGAATCTAATATCAAGAAAGCAATAGATTGCATAGTGGATAGAAGGTTGCTTACTGATATAAAAAAATCGTCACTTCTTAATACAAAAGCATTGCTTAAACCGAACTCTCCAGAATCGTGGAATATAGATTTTCTTAATTGCGTTATTACTGGTTATACTACTTTAGGTGTGCACGTTCTTCTGGAAGAACTACAAAAGATAGAAAATATTATAGGTAGTAAGCCGAAAGAGAGATGGGCCCCAAGAGTAATAGATATTGATATTCTATTATACGGAGGCATATGTATGTCAGATAATATTATTACAGTACCACATATAGAAATGTTGAATCGTGATTTTATTGTGAAGTTACTCGCTGAAGTTTCTCCTGATTTTCTTTATCCAAAAGAGGGAGTGTTTTATAAGAAATCTTTTAAACAAATAGCAGAAAATTTTTATGGGAAGGCATGTGTCTAAGGTTTTTGGAATATTGAATGTAACCCCAGATTCTTTTTCTGAGAATGGGAAGAACTTTAATCCTATAGATGCTCTATCTTCTGCTAAAGAAATGATTCATTATGGGGTTGATGTTATAGATGTTGGTGGGGAGTCTACAAGGCCTGGTGCTATTTCCATTAGCATAGAGGAAGAGATAAAAAGACTTAGTATTTTACCTGAAATAAGCGCTTTGGCAAAAGATCAGAATGTTCAAATCAGTATTGATAGTAGAAACTATGAAACTATAAAAACATATATTGATTATATAGATATAATCAATGATCAGTCTGGATTTGCTGACGAAAGAATACAAGACTTAGCTTTGCAATATAATAAAAAGGCTTTATTTATGCATAGTCTTTCTCTACCAGTCGTAAAGGGAGAGTTTATTCAAGATGCTGATGTAGTTGAATATTTAGAAAGCTGGCTTAGAAAAAAAATAGATTATTTAGAGAAGAAAGGATTTAAAAAGAATCAATTGATATTTGACCCAGGTATTGGCTATGGTATAAGACCTGAACAATCTATAGAAATATTAAAAAATATTTCAAAATTTCAAAAATTTGATGTACCAATCTTAATTGGTCATTCTAGAAAATCATTCCTAGCTCAGTTTGGAGAGCAAGAGGCTGCCAAAAGAGATCCTGAAACGCATGCGTTGACTTTTTTCTTAGCAGGGAATGGTGTAAATTATTTAAGAGTTCATGATGTTTATGCTACAAAACGTATTATAAAAATGGCAGAATTATTTTTTTAGGAGTTGGTGTATGGTTTGGTTACCACATTGGCCAAAAGTTGGAGAAAGTCTATCAATCAAGTTAGGTTTAGAAAGGATTCAATCTTTACTTTCTGCCCTTGATAACCCAGAAAAAAAGATGCCACCAACTATTCACATTGCTGGTACTAATGGGAAGGGGTCTACTACAGCTTTTACTAAATCAATTCTTGAGCAAGCTGGTTTAAAAGTTCATGTGTATACCTCTCCACATCTAGAAAGGTTTAATGAAAGAATTGTGCTTGCAGGTGAAGAAATAACCGACGAGTATTTATTCCGGATCCTAGAAGAATGCCGAGTTGTTTCTGAAAAAAATAATATACAAGTTTCGTTTTTTGAAGGCATTACAGCCGCTGCTTTCTTAGCATTTTCTAGAGTTAAGGCAGATGTGGTTATTTTAGAAACAGGTCTTGGTGGAAGGCTTGATGCTACAAATGTTCTAAAGAATCCATTAGTTACAATTATTACTCCTATATCTTACGATCATACAAATGTACTAGGTGAGACATTAGCAAAAATAGCTACAGAAAAATGCGGTATAATGAGGAAAAACATTTCTTGTATTGTGAGCATGCAGCCAGAAGAGGCAAAGAAGGCTATTATAGAATATGCAGAAAATCTTAAAACACCTTTGACAATGTTTGAGTATGATTATGGCGTATTTTTAGAAAATAATATGATGAGATATTCCTCTAAAGATTTTGATATTATTATTAGGCCACCATCTTTACTGGGAGATCACCAATTTATAAATGCAGCAGGAGCTATAGCTGCTATTAGAAGTGTCTATGGTGATAAAATAGATAAAAAAATAATAGAAAGTGGTATTAGTAAGTCTGTTTGGAAAGGTAGGTTACAAAGAATTGCGCATGGTCGTCTAAAAAATAAGCTAAATGAGAATTGGGAAATTTGGCTTGATTGTGCTCATAATGATGCTGGCGCGCAAGCGTTTGGTAACTGGCTTAATAAGCAACCTAAGATGCCTACTTATCTTATATTTTCAATGACACGTAACAGAAATGTGAACTCCTTTTTATCACATATGAACTCAACTTTTGAGAAGATTATTTGTTCAGATATACATTCAGAGCCATTGGCATATAAAGGCGCTGATATACTTGGCTTAATTGATGATAAAAAACTACGAGAGATTTGTGAAACTGTAACTTCTGTAGAGGCGGGAGTAGATTTGATTTTGAGCCAGAATCATAACGAGCCTAAAAAAAGAATCATTGTTACTGGATCCATGTATTTAGTTTCAGACTTTTTGATAGCCAACAAAAATTAATTTTGTGTTTCAATTAAATATCATGTATCATAACGTTACATTGTAAATTGTACTAATTATGGCATCGTTTTCTAGAATAATATCGATATTTTTTATTACTTTATTGGCTTTCACTCTTGGTGGTTGTGATAGAGATAATAAGGTAGTGGAGCCTTCAAAAAAAATGCTTGTGATGGGAACTAGCGCTGATTATCCTCCTTTTGAATTTATAAAAGATAAGCAAATAAAAGGATTCGATATAGATTTAGCTGAAATTATTGCCAAAAAATTAGGATATTCATTATATATAAGGGATATTAGTTTTTCTGGTTTAGTACCTGCTATACAAACTGAAAGAATAGACTTTGCTATGTCAAGCTTTACTAGGAGTCCTGAAAGAGAGAAAGTCGTCGATTTCTCAGCAGCCTATTATACTCCTTCTTATGCTATGGTTTATAGGAAGAATAAACCTATCAATAGTATGAAAGAGATAGATGGGATGTCTGTAGGCGTGCAACTTGGTACTACACTTGAAGCGTATTTAAATACCTTGCTCAAAGATGATAATTTTAAAATTATTTCTTTAACGCGCACTTTGCCAATGATACAAGATTTAAAATTAGGAAGATTAGACGCTGTGCTAATCGAGGAATCGCAGGCAAAAGTTTTTATTAGTAAAAATGATGATTTGGATTATTATTTATTTACTAATGAAGAGTATGGCTACTCAATAGTCTTTGCAAAAGGGTCAAAATTAAGAGAGCAGTTTGATGAGATTCTTATACAGCTTAGAGATTCTGGAGAGTTAGCGGAACTAAAGAAAAAATGGCTTTTTTAGATTTTAACACACATGATAGATAATTCCGTTTTATACATAATAGAAGGCATTGCTGTTACTTTAGAATATACTCTAATATCAGTATTTCTTGGTGCTATAATAGGAACTATAATAGCGATATGTCGCATTAGCTCATTTCCTGCATTGCGCTATTTTGCGATGGTATATATTTCTATATTTAGGGGCACACCATTACTAGTTCAATTAAGTATAGTGTATTATATACTTCCTATGATGGGTATAAAGATCACCGTGTTCTTCGCTGGTATTGTGGCTTTTTCATTGAATTCTGCTGCGTACGTTGCTGAAATTATTAGATCTGGTATTAACTCTGTAGATAAAGGACAATTTGAAGCTGCAAGAGCTTTGTCGATTCCTCAATATTATATAATGAAAGACATTATCTTACCTCAGGCATTTAGAAATATTTTGCCAGCACTGGTAAATGAGACAGTAAACCTTCTGAAGGAAACTGCTCTTATTTCCGTTATCGGTGGAATGGATATAATGAGAAGATCTCAGATAGTTTCTTCTGAGACATATGACTACTTCACCCCGCTATTTATTGCAGCAATATGTTATTATATTTTAGTATTAGCTTTTAGTACTCTTGCAAGATTTGTTGAAAATAAAATGAAAATACAATGATCGTAGTAAAAAATATTTCTAAAAGTTTTGGTGGAAAGAAAGTTGTAGATGACGTGAGTTTATCTGTGAAGAAGGGGGAGATTGTTGCTATTATAGGCCCATCTGGTAGTGGTAAGTCAACATTTCTGAGATGCATAAATTTTCTTGAGCAGCCAGAAGAAGGTTATGTAGAAATAGATTCTAAAAAAGTCACAAAGAAAAATATTAAGAAAATAAGATCTAATATTGGAATGGTATTTCAAAGCTTTAATCTCTTTCCAAATATGACTGTTTTCCAGAACATTGTATACCCACAAGTAAAAACTCTAAATAAAACTTATGCAGCATCAATGGATGAGGCAAAAAAGTTATTGAATAGAGTGGGTTTGGCAGGATACGAGAAAAAATTTCCAAGCAATCTATCTGGTGGAGAGAAGCAAAGAGTTGCAATAGCAAGAGCATTAGGCATGAAGCCATCTATTATGCTTTTTGATGAACCAACTTCAGCGCTTGACCCAGAGATGGTACGAGAAGTATTAGATATAATTCGAGATTTATCTAATACAAAAATTACTATGATAATAGTAACGCACGAAATTAAATTCGCACAAGAATTAGCCGATAGAATAGTGTTCTTTGATCAGGGAAAAATTGTAGAGGATTTGCCTAAAGATAAATTTTTCACTACTACAAAATCCGATCGTGTAAAATGGTTTTTGAGCAAGGTTCTCTAATTAGTTTTGATATTTTTTCTTCCGTCTGCTAACTCAATATTAATGACTTCTCCTTTTATGTCATCTACAGATCGTATAACTTTGTTGTGCTGATCTCTTACTATTGCAAATCCTCTTTTTAGAGTGTTTTTATAATGATATGACTCCAGTAATGCAGTAAGGTGCTCTAATTCCTTTGTTTTGTCTTTTATATCTATTTTCAAATCTTGAGAATATAATTTCAGATTATATATTTTTTCTCTGAAGGATTGTTTAACTAGATTTCTAAGTTCATTCATTGCCATGTTCAAGTTTTTATTTCGTATTTCCAAGTGATATTGTGGCAATTGTAATTTCGAGCCCAAATTTTCGAGTTGTGTACTCAGAAATTTATTATACTTAGGGAATGAATCAATCAATCTAAAATAAAGATCGTCAATTCTTTGTGTGTAGTTGTTTACTAGGTATTCTAGGTTAGGTAATCTATGCGCCAATGAGAGAACATTTTGTTTTAGATTCTCATTATAATTTGTTAATGCATTGTTTTTTCTAATTGATAGCTCTTTTAGTATAATCATTAAGTCTTTTAGCACAGGTACAGCGAATTCTGCAGCAGCTGTTGGTGTTGGCGCGCGCATATCTGATACGTAGTCAATTAATGTTGTATCAGTTTCATGTCCAACTGCAGAAATTATAGGTATCTTTGAGTTAAACGTTGCTCTTACTACAATTTCTTCGTTGAATGCCCATAAATCTTCTAATGATCCTCCGCCTCTCGCAACAATTATCACATCTGGCTTTAAAGACTGATCTTGTAAGTTGTTTAGCCCGTAGATGGCTTTTGCTACTTGTTGAGCGGCTAACTCTCCTTGTACTAACACTGGCCATACTATAACTCTACATGGGTATCTTGCTTCTATTCTGTGTAATATATCTTGAATTACTGCTCCAGTTGGAGATGTGACTACTGCTATAGTTTTTGGTAAAAATGGTATAGCTTTTTTATGCTTCGTATCGAATAATCCTTCTTTTTCAAACTGCTGTTTTCTTTTTTCAAGTAATGCCATTAAAGCGCCTATTCCAGCTGGCGATAATGACTTGACCATTAGTTGATATTTGGATTGTCCAGGAAATGTGGTTATTGATCCTGTACATACAACTTCGAGGCCATCTTCTGGTTGATGTTTTAGCATTGATGCCATACCTTTCCAGCAAACAGCCGATAATACAGCCGAGTTATCCTTTAAAGAGAAGTACATATGCCCAGATGGAGCAATTTTTAAACCTGAAATTTCGCCTCTTATGCGTACAAATTCAAAATTCTCTTCAATGGATCTTTTGATAATATTTGATACTTCAGTTACCGTATATTCTGGGTAATTCTGATTTTTAAGATCAAATAGTGGTAAGGTGTTAGCCATAACATCGTTTTTTTAAACTATTCTGATACTATATTTTTTTATGCTCATCTTCAATAGTTTTGCTAAGAACATCTTAGAGCTCTATCTAATATCTTGTCTTTCTTGAATATGCAGGAATAAAATGCTATAAGTTAACTGCGAGAATCAAAAAGATTGATACTATGAATTCTGTTGTGGGCAATAAAGCTATAGAAGTGGACTTAATTGTCGAAGGAGGGAAGAAGATTCAGCTTTCTGATTATCTTGGAAAAAATATTGTGTTATATTTTTATCCAAAGGATGACACTCCTGGATGTACCATTGAAGCAAATGATTTTAAATTCTATACAAGTGAATTTCAAAGCCTTAATGCTGTGATCGTTGGAGTTTCAAAGGATTCTTTAGAAAGCCATGCTAAATTTAAAAAGAAATATGATTTGCCTTTTATTTTAGCATCAGATAGTGAAGGAAAGACTTCTGACTCATACGGTGTTTGGGTAGAAAAAAGTATGTATGGTAAAAAATATTTTGGCATTAACAGATCGACTTTTTTAATTGACACTCACGGTAAAATTAGAAAAATCTGGGATAAAGTTTCGGTGAAGGGACATGTTGAAGAAGTATTAGAAGAATTAAAAAAAATAAATTAATAGGACGATTATGAAGATCACTGATACAGTAAAAAATATCCTGTCACATTATTCAAGTGACTCTCCTGGTACCAAGGCAAATTTATGCCGCATATTAATGCATGGTAAGCTTGGAGGAACAGGTCGTATGGTAATATTGCCAGTTGACCAAGGTTTTGAGCACGGTCCAGCGCGTAGTTTTGCTGCCAACCCAGAGTCATATGATCCCTTATATCATTATTCTTTAGCTGTTGAAGCTGGCCTTAATGCCTATGCTGCGCCTTTAGGCATGCTTGAAATAGGCGCTGATCATTTTGCAGGAGCAATCCCAACTATACTAAAAATGAATAGCGCGAATTCCTTAATGAGCAGTGAGCTTCAGCCTGATCAAGCTATTACTTCATCTGTAGATGATGCTTTAAAACTCGGTTGTTCTGCAATCGGTTTTACTATATATCCAGGTTCTGACAATATCATCAGTATGATGGAGCAAATCAAAGAAATTTCTTTAGAAGCTAAGGCCTTAGGACTTGCAGTTGTGATCTGGTCTTATCCGAGAGGTGGAGATATTTCTAAGAAAGGAGAAACGGCATTAGATGTATGTGCATATGCTGCGCACATGGCTTGCTTATTGGGTGCTCATATTATTAAAGTAAAATTACCAACAGATTTCGTAGAACAAACAGAAGCTCAATCTGTATATGAAAAGCATGAAATTAAGAAAGAATCTTTGGTAGATAGAGTTTCTCATATTAAGCAAGCTTGTTTTGCTGGGAAAAGACTTGTTGTATTTTCTGGTGGGGCAAGTAAAAGTCTTGATGATTTATACGCAGAGGTGCGTGCGATACACAGATCTGGTGGGAATGGATCTATAATTGGTAGAAATACTTTTCAGAGACCAAAGGCTGAAGCATTGAAAATGCTTGAAAACATTATAGCTATATACAAAGAAGATATAGGAGTCGCTTCGTAATATGAAAGAAATGTGGTCAAAATTATCAGCCTATATTCAATCTGTAATGAATACCAGAAACGTATTTGAAGCAGAGATAATATTAGAATCTCTTGTAATAGTGGCCATCTCGGTGTGTTTTGCTTATATCATTAGAATGTTCCTAAATAAATTAGCAAATCGTTTAGAAAAAACTAACAAATTCTGGGATGATATATTAGTAAAATCAGCTCTTGGCCCACTCACTATGATGATACTAATAGTTGGTACAGTTACTGCTCTTGGTATGGTTGATTTTTCACACAACAAAGAGCTTGAGGTTCTGAAATCAATTCGTAGTGCCTGCATAGTTGTTTGTGTGATGTGGTTTTGCATATCTTATGCGAATAAATGTGAGGCAAGATTCGTTGAGCGAAATAAAAGGTCAAAAGATCCAATGGATCTTACTGCAATTGACGCATTTTTAAAACTGATGAAAATCATTGTAGTTATCATTACGTTAATTGTGATGATGGATATAGTGGGTCTCGATGTGCGCGGCATAGTGGCTTTTGCTGGTGTTGGTGGTGTCTCTATTGCATTTGCTTCTAAGGATTTATTATCAAATTTCTTTGGAACAATTATAGTGTATGCTGATAAACCGTTCTCTGTGGGTGATTGGATCAGATCCCCTGATCAAAATATCGAAGGAGTTGTAGAGAAGATTGGCTGGAGAATGACTCATATTAGAACGTTTGACAAGAGGCCATTGTACGTTCCAAATTCAATATTTACATATATTTCTCTAGAGAATCCGTCTAGGATGACACATAGAAGAATCAGAGAAATTATTGGTGTTAGATATAAAGATGTAAAATCTTTAGTGAAAATCACAGATCAGATAAGGAAAATGTTGATTGATCATAAGGAAGTTGATACAAATCAAACTCTGATAGTGAATTTTGAGAATTTTGGGGAGAGCTCAGTGAATTTTCTAGTGTATACTTTTACGTATACAAAGAACTGGGTCAAGTTTTATGCTATACGACAAGATGTGATGATGAAGATTTCAGATATCATTGCTAAAAATAAAGCTGCGATTGCCTTTCCTACTAGAACTATTGAAATGGATGATACAATAAGAATTAAGACTGCTAAAATTTAAAATAGATAGAAAATCATGAAAATAAATGCAAACTCAATAAGAATGGGTAATGTTTTAGAGCATAATGGAAAATTATATATTGTGATAAAACCACCTGAACATACAATGCCAGGAAAAGGTGGTGCTTTTGTTCAGGTATCTATGAAAGATATAAAAACTGGAACAAAGGTAAACGAAAGATTTAGATCTTCTGAAGACGTGGAAAGAGTAAGACTTGATCAGAAAGATCACCAATTTTTATACATGGATGACGACTACATATATCTGATGGATAATGAAAGCTATGATCAAATACAAGTGAATAAAGAAATTCTTGATGAGAAGGCTCTATATTTACAAGAAGGAATGATTGTTACTGTGGAATTACATGAAAATTCACCTATAAAAATTACACTGCCCTCTACTGTGAACTTGGTTGTTGCAGAAACAGAACCAGTTGTTAAAGGGCAAACTGCAAGTGCATCATATAAGCCAGCTGTATTAGAAAACGGATTACGTATTATGGTTCCTCCGTTTGTAGATCCTGGTACTAAAGTAGTGGTTAGAACAGAAGATGACACTTACATGGAAAGGTGCAAATAATGAGTAATATTTCTTCATCAATTAAAGTAATGCTAGATGTGTCTGCAAAAGCTTCTAGGTTTTTATCTAGAGACTTTTATGAGTTAAAGTCTTTGCAATCTTCAAAAAAATCTACGCAAAGTTTTGTGGATAAAACGGTAGATAAAATAACTAAGATTCTTATTAATGAACTAGAAAGATCTAGATCAGAGTATGGTATTTCAGCTACCGGAGTAGAGAAAGAGTCTCAAAATGAAGAAAAATCAAAATGGTTAGTGAATATCATGAGTGGGGTACAAAACCTATCTCACGCGATTCCATGCATTGGTATGTCTATAGCTATTGAAGAAGAGATCAATGGTAAAATAGAATTAGTTGCCTCATTATTGCATTTTCCAATTTTGGATGAAACCTATTTTGCAGAAAAAGGCAAGGGCTCTTGGTTTATAGGCTCTATGGGTCAGTATGGTGCAACTAGTAGATTAAGAGTTTCAGAACGTAGAAGTGGGGATTCTTTATTGATACTGTCTCATAATGACAGAGCATCAGATCAAGATTCAGTTCGTGACTTTGGCTGTGATCTATTATCGTGCGCCTATGTTGCATCTGGTAGAGCTGATATCGCTAAGATTGACGGCGCAAATTACCATGATGTTGCTGCTGGTGTCCTTTTGGTACAAGAAGCTGGAGGAATGGTGCAAAATGATTCCGGTAACTCCATGATTATTTCTAACTCACATCTTGGTGCCTCTAAAAAGTAGAAGAATATAAATTTGTTGATAAAAGAATTTTTTCTTTTAGCTTTATTGAATCTATATTACGTTCATATAATTCCAGAGATTTATTCAGATCATTTTTTGATAAATCTAATTCACTTATTTTATAGAAAAGCGCTCCTCTATTGTAGTATAGCATTGATGAGTCAAGATGGTATTTATGGTGATCTTTCTTTAGTAATGCAATTGCATTATTTAAAGATTTTAATGCTTTTTCTAAGTTATTTTGAAGAAAATAAACGATCCCTTCTAGCAATGTTTTTTCGGCATATAGAGGGTCTATTTTCAATAATTTATTCAAATAGTTTACTCCTATATATTGAATTGTCTTTATGTTTGTAAGTGCATTGATTGCATCATGATTTTGATGGTCTTGAAATATGGCTTCTTTAAAGTCGAGTTCAGATGATGCAATATTTCCATTTTTTTTTAAAATATAACCTCTCAGTAAATGCGCAGCTGAACATTGATAATGGATTATAGGATGTAGACTTGAGTTTTTTTCTATGATTCTAGACAATTGATCTATTTTAATTTTGAGTTTGTCATAGTCCATAGCGGGAAAAATTCTATATTGGATTCTTTTAACAATAAAATTGTACATTTTCTTGTTGCCATCAAATAGCATCTTTAATTGTAAGCCTTCAAAAGTTTGAGAGCAAATACTTATTGCATTTAGAAAGAAATATTATTAGCTTGAGGTTGCGTCTTACTGGGAGGAAGCATCGCGCCTAAGTACAAGAGTGGTGTGGCGCAAGTGGAGTTATTAGGTTAGATAGTAATTTTGATTTTTCTCGATTTTTTTATTAAATTTTAATTCTTTTTTCGTATTTAGCATGTATCATATACAGCTTATATTATTAAACATGTATATTTCTAATTTTAGAGTAGCTGAAAAATGGATCAGAATTTTTTATGGAATAATATATCAGTTCAGGAAGCAACAAAAGGAGTGGTATACGGTAAGTGGCATGCTAACGGCATTAGCATCGATTCAAGAAAAATTAAGTCTGATGATATTTTTATAGCTTTCAAAGGTGAAAACGTAGATGGACATGACTATTTATTGGAAGCTTTAGCAAAAGGATCTGCAGCAATAGTTGAAAGAATACCTCAAGGCTTTGATCCTACAAAATATAATATAGTCTTAGTTAAGGACGGTTTAAAAGCTTTAAAAGACTTAGCTTCTTATAATAGAAATAGATCTAAAGCTAAAATAATAGCTGTTACTGGTAGCGTTGGTAAAACCAGTACTAAGGAACAATTAAATCTGGCTTTTGCAGCGATTGGAAAAACATATTGTAGCTCAGGTAATTACAATAGTTATGTGGGCTCTCCACTGAGCATGGCTTGTATGTCTTTAGACACTGAGTATGGTATATTTGAACTAGGTATGAGTTTTTCTGGAGAGATGTCAGTACTCACAAAAATCGTTCGTCCACATGTGTCAATTATTACAATAATTGCTCCGTGTCATATTGAAAATTTTGACTCTATTGAAGGCATAGCGAAAGCAAAGTCTGAGATTTTCCTTGGTATGGATAAATCAGGAGTGGCGATATTAAACGGTGACACTACTTGCTATTCCATATTAGAGTCTGAAGCAAAGAAAAATGGAATAAAAAAAATTATAAAATTTGGTGAAGATTCTAATAACCAAAGCATATTAATTAGCTATAAAAGGAGAGATGATTATTCTGATATAAAAGCGAAAATAATATCCAAAGAAATAAATTATCAAATTGCTTCTTATGGTAAGCACCATGCTATAAACTCAGTAGCTGTATTATCTGCAGTGGCCGCATTAAATTTAGACATAGAAAGAGCAGCGCTTGGCCTAAAAGAGTTTGCAAATTTCAAGGGTAGAGGAGCTCTAAAAAAAATCAAGGTTGGTGATAAAAACAATATCCTTCTTATAGATGATAGTTATAATGCTAGTCCTGCTTCAGTAAGAGCGGCCCTAGATGTACTAAAAGAAATTCACGGATATAAAAGAAAGCTAGTGGTGCTTGCAGATATGAATGAATTAGGTTCAATATCAGCAGATGAACATAGAAACCTACTGCAATCAATTCAGAAAAATGGAGTTGATAAAGTTATTACTGTAGGCACGTGGATGAAAGAATTATTTAAAGTTTTACCTGAAGAAAATAGATTGGAGCATTTTGACAATTATAAAGATGCTATTATAAAAATAGAAAATTTGTTAGAAAATGAAGATTGTCTTTTAGTTAAAGGATCTTTCGGTACAAAAATTCATGAATTAGTAAAATATATAGAGGAAAAACAATGATTTATTATCTTTTTTCAGAGCATGTAAATATATTTCGATACATTACTTTTAGAAGTGGATGTGCAATGCTTACTGCTCTTATTGTAGGTTTTTTAATTGCACCATATTTTATAAAGCTATTCAAGAGTTTGAATCCTTCTGGTCAACCTATAAGAAGTAATGGTCCAGAAAAACACCTTATAGAAAAAAAGGGGGTTCCTACTATGGGAGGTGTTATTATTTTGATTTCTACAATAAGCTCAACGTTATTATGGGCAAATCTTAGTAATCCTTATATATGGATCATCTTATTTGTCTTGATTAGTATGGGTGTCCTTGGTTTCATGGATGATTATCTAAAAGTTGCTAAACAAAGTTCTAAAGGTGTCCCTGGAAAAGTGAAGTTGATTTCACAAACTTTTATTAGTTTAGTTGCTTGTTTTGCCATACAAAAATACATGACCCCGGAATACAGTACTCAGATGGCTATACCTTTTTTTAAGAACATCGTTGTAGATTTAGGTTATTTCTATGTGATTTTTGTAATGCTAGTTATTGTTGGATCTTCTAATGCTGTAAATCTTACAGATGGGCTTGATGGTCTTGTTATTGTACCTATAATGATCACTTCGATTTGTTTTGCTATCATATGTTATTTAGTCGGTAACTATATATTCTCTACTTATTTACAGATTCATTATGTTCCTGGGGTAGGAGAGCTCACAGTGTTTTGTTCTGCTTTAATTGGAGCAAGCTTGAGTTTTTTATGGTATAACGTGAATCCTGCAAAAATATTTATGGGTGATACAGGGAGCTTATCTTTAGGTGGGGCGCTTGGAACTATCGCGGTTGCTGCAAAGCACGAGATAGTTTTAGCAATTATAGGCGGTTTATTTGTAATTGAAGCATTATCTGTTATAGTGCAAGTCTATTATTTTAAGTACACAGGTGGAAAGAGATTCTTTTTGATGGCACCTATACACCATCATTTTGAAAAAAAAGGATGGACTGAGTCTCAAGTAGTTGTAAGATTCTGGATTATTGCTGTGATTTTTGCTCTTATTGGGATGTCCACTTTAAAACTTAGATAGTAGTTTTGAATTGCAATAATTGACTCATATGCTAGATGAAAATACTATTTTTTCTAAATTTCCTGAGCTCCGCTTTGGTGATGTATTGCTTCGTGAAATCACACTAGATGATGTAAATGATTTTTATGATTATATTAGTAGTGAAGAAGTAATAAAGTATTTATCTGATTCTGAAATACCGTCTAGTAGAGAATCTGCTAAAGCTGAATTAATGTATTGGGCTAATCTTTATAAAAGGAAGATTAGTATATATTGGGCTATATGTGATGCAAAAACTGGCAGGCTTATAGGTACAGCAGGTTTCAATTCTTGGAGCAAAGAGCATAAGAGGGCAGAAATTAGTTATGATTTATCTGCAAAATACTGGAATAAAGGTATTATGACTAAGGTTGTCTCTGAGATTACTAAGTTTGGTACTGAGGTAATGAAGGTTAATAGATTACAAGCTACTGTTGTGACTTTCAATGATGCCTCTGCAAGGGTATTAGAGAAGTGCAATTATCAGAAAGAAGGGGAGTTAGAAAATTTTGGTATTCTTCATGGAAAACCAGAGAATTTTTATATGTATTCTTTTATCAAGGATTAATGAGGAGATGTATATGGATGTTAAGAATGCGGTACAAGTTGTTGTTGAAGTAGATGTTATATATCAAGGCAAAACTCAGATAGGTTCTGAGACTTTTGATGCTTGGAAATACAATATATTAGTTAAAAATAATAGCTCTAATAAAATACAGGTTATCGGTAGATATTGGAAAATTGTTGATTCAAAAGGATTTGTGCGTGAGGTATCCGGCAATGATGTTGTGGGTGAGCGTCCTAAGATTGATTCGGGAAAGAGTTTTTATTATTCTTCTTATGCTAATTTGAAAACTTCATCTGGTTTAATGTACGGAAGATATACTGTCTGTGATTTAAAAGAAAATACAGTATTTGATGTTAAGATCCCTATGTTTTCCTTGGACTCTCCAGAAGAGAAGGTTTTTTTAAATTAAATTATTATTTTATATGTCTTTCGTTGAGTCATATTTTTTTTTATTTTTCGATTCTTTGATGTCATCACTGATATTGGTGCCTAATACTCATATGGTATTTAATGTCATGAAAATCATTGGTACATATAATAAGTATTTAATGTTTTTTATCGCAATTCTTGGAGATTTTGTTGGGTTAAGTTGTAATTATATATTTGGAAAGATTTTTAAATACGTAAAACATAATATCGCAGATAGTAAAGATTCTGAAAAATTAAAATCACTTCAAGCATATGCTAACAGCAAGCTATTTTTATTAGTTATCTTCTCTTTTATACCACTGCTAGGTGTATTGCTAACGAGTCTATGTGGATTTTTGAAGGTATCTTATTGGCGATTTTCTTTTGCAGTAATTTTTGGTCGTGTCTTATACTACCTAATACAGATTAGCTAACATCTTTCGCAAGCGTTCTTACTAATGTGCTTACAGCATCTTGGTATACTGAACTTTTGATTTTCATGAAATTACGTGACACTTCCATGCATAATCTTTGGTTATTAATTTTTTCTTGTGGTAAAGCTTCATCGGCAATTTTACTGTAAAAGAAATCTATCGGTTTATCTAAAACTTTAGCGATCAATACAAGTCTGCCTGCTGATACTCTATTTGCGCCACTTTCGTATTTTTGACATTGTTGGTGAGTAACGCCTATTTGATCTCCTAATTCTTGTCTAGACATTCCTCTTGCTATGCGTAATTCATATATTTGTTTTCCTATGTGAGAATCAATTACGTCTATATTTAGATTTTTTCTAGCCATTATTTTACCTTTTCTTGCTTTTGATAGTGGACTTGGGAGAGTATGCTAGTCCAAGTTGTGCATACGTTAATATAAATTAACCACTAGTGCAAGAGATTTTATTAATTTTTATTAATCTTTAGGAGGTTTTTGGTGTTTTTTGGGAAAATAGCATGTTTTTAACATAAAGGCATTAATTTCTATTAAGTTTTTGCGTGGAGTGTGGAGAGATTTTTCTCTAAAATATTTGCTATAATTCATAAGAAAGAGCATATATAATCACTGAGAATGTATATAAAAATTTTGATATTGTGATAAAACATAAAGAAGTTTATTTTTCAGATTTTTCTTGTAGCCAATTATATCAATTAGTTCAAGATATAGAAAGTTACCCTGAATTTTTACCTTGGTGCTCAGCTGCTAGAATTATTCAGGCTGATAAAAAAAATATGGTTGCAGAATTGCTAATTCATTTTGCTTCGATTCATGAAAAATATACATCAAAGATCATTCTATCTCCTCCAAAAGAAGAGAAATCTAAGTGCGAAATTCAAGTTCAATTAATCGAGGGACCTTTTAAATCTTTAAACAACCAGTGGGCCTTTGAATTTGATAAAGAAGCAAAACGCACTAAGGTTACATTTGATATTGAATTCGAATTTCAATCTAAATTACTACAAAAAATGATAGGGTTTATGTTCGAATCTGCTTTAGTGAAGATGATAGGTTCTTTTGAAGAGCGTGCTAAAAAAATCTATTCTGATCCAAATAATATAAGAGAATAAAAAGCTTAAAAGGTTTTCTCTTTTAATGTTTCCTACTCAACAGTGACGGACTTTGCTAAATTTCGTGGTTGGTCAACATTATTTCCTGATATTATGGCAGCATAATATGAAAATAATTGTAAAGGTATATTGTATAAGATCGGTGTAGAGAAGACATCAAAGGAGGTGATGGATAAATGTGCGCTGCATTTATCTGATATTCCATTTTCTTTGAAGTCACTTAGTAAAACAACGTTACCTTTTCTCGATAAAATAGAATGAACATTCGATATAGTTTTTGTTATCATAGAATCATTTGGTGCTATCGCTATTACAGATACTTGTTCATCTATTAGCGCTATAGGTCCATGTTTTAGCTCGCCAGCTGGGATTGACTCAGCATGTATATATGATAATTCTTTTAATTTTAATGCGCCTTCCGATGCTATAGCATAAGACATTCCTCTGCCTATATAAATTACGCTTTTTGAGTCTGTAATTAAGTGTGCAATTTTTTTATACTGGTCGCTATAATTTAATAAATCGGCTATTCTTCCAGGGATTAGTAAAATACTTTCCACATAAGATCGAACTCTTTCTTCAGAAAGAGATTTTTTTTCTAATGCTGCTTTTAAAACAAAACATCCAAGCACAATTAATTGCGATGTAAATGATTTTGTTGAAGCTACTCCTATTTCTTGCCCAGCGTTTATCGGTAGACAAATATCAGATTCTCTACCTATCGTGCTTTCTGGAACATTTACTATTCCTATAGATTTTAAAGTATGGTTTTTAAAAACTCTTAAGCATCTTACGGTGTCAGATGTTTCACCAGATTGGGAGATGAATATGACAATATTATTTTTATCTTGAATGAATGGGTTATATTGAAATTCTGAAGCTATTTCTACTTCAACGCTTATATGTAGAAAGTCTTGCAGCCATTGTTTAGCAACTAGGCCAGCAAAATAAGAAGTTCCACAAGCTATTATGTATATTTTTTTTACTTTTGATATATCAAGGTTTGGGATAACAGAGGTAAATTTTTTGTCATTCAAGTATAGATCTAAAGTAGCTTTGCTTGTTAGAGGTTGTTCAAAGATTTCTTTTTGCATGTAGTGGTCAAACTGGCCTTTTTCATAAGAGGCTGTTTTTGAGCATATTTCTTTTTTTTCACGAATGATCAAATTATCTTTTTGATCAAAAATTTCAATTTTATTTTTATGCACTATAGCTAGGTCGTAATCTTCCAGATACGATATCTCTGTTAGTAGGTTTGAAACGGAAAACGAATCTGAGCTTACAATGCTGCAGTCTTTGTTCATTCCAACGGCTAAAGGAGAGTGTTTTTTTGTTGCTATTAGTATATCAGGGGATGCTGCAAAAAGTACTAATATCGCAAATGCCCCATCGAGCCTTGATGATGTTTTTCTTACTGCTTGAGCAGGGGTACAACCTAAATTTAAATATTTTTCTACCAGGTGTAATATTACTTCGCTATCAGTATCTGAAGAAAAGACAACTCCATCTTCAGCTAACTCTTTTTTTAAAATTTCATAATTTTCTATAATTCCATTATGCGCTATAGAGACTTTTTTTGATGAATGTGGGTGCGCATTCTTTTCTGAAGGTTCCCCATGCGTTGCCCATCTGGTATGAGCTATTGCAATATTACTATGAGGTTTAGTATGCGATACTTTTTCCTCTAACTGAGATATCTTTCCAGAAACTTTTGTTGTTGTAATCGAATTATCTTCATTTATATATGAAATACCAGCTGAATCATATCCTCTGTATTCAAGTCTAGACAAACCTGTTAATGTATCTTGTATTACATTGGCAGAGCCATTGATGCCTATAATTCCACACATAAATATAGATTTTATTATTAAGTTAGCCTAAAACTCCAGTATTATAGGTGTAAAAAAGAATTAATCAAATAAATACTAGTAATCACTACACAGAAGCTGCCATTATGTACAAGGAAATACAAGTTGCCATTCCATCTTATCAGAAAAAGTCGATTTTTGATTATTATGCTAATTGTAAATGCAGTATTGGTGATCTTGTGAAGATTCCATTTAGAAACAAAGAAGCCTGGGGGGTCGTATTCGATACAAAAGATAGTAGCATAGAAAAATCTAGATTAAAGGAAGTCATTGAAGTTGCACATAATGCTAGTTTTTCTAAAGAGCAGATGGATTTTTTTAAATTTGCTTCTTACTACACTATGTCTAGTATAGGTAATATATTAAAACTTGCTATTCCAATGGAATTTGCTTCTGTTGCGCCCGAGTTTGAGGAGGTTCTGTACCAAAAGAATGCCATTGCTTTAAATGCGATACAGAGAGAAGCTGCAGATTTTTTATTATCTAAAATTGAAACCAACAAACATGAAGTTTTAGTATTAGACGGTATAACAGGGTCTGGGAAGACAGAAGTATATTCTACTGCTATATGTAAAATCTTGCAGGAAAAGTCTAATCAAGTTTTAGTCTTATTACCTGAGATTATGCTTACTAATCAATTCGTGCATAGGTTTGAGAATATTTTTGGATCTAAGCCAGATGTCTGGCATTCTAACATTACAAAAAAAGAAAAGAAAAAACTCCTTTCTAGGATTATCAGTGGAAATGCTCGGTTTGTTATCGGTGCTAGGAGTGGTCTATTCTTGCCATTTAAGAACCTTAAGATGATTGTCGTAGATGAAGAACATGATCATTCATATAAACAGGAAGAAGGTATTATATATAATGCTAGGGATATGGCTGTTGCATATGGTCACTATAACCACATACCAGTCTTATTATCTTCTGCTACGCCTTCGATTGAGACATTAAGAAACATTTCAATAGGCAAGTATTTGCATGTAAAAATGCTTTCAAGATATGGAGGCGCTACACTGCCAAAGATCAACATTGTAGATATGTCAAAAATTAACATGGATAGAAATAAGTGGATCTCTCCATTTCTACAAAATAAAATTTCCGAATATCTTGAAAAAGGAAAGCAAGTAATGTTGTTTTTAAATAGGAAAGGATTCGCTCCTATTACTTTATGCAAATCTTGTGGTCATAAAGAGGTGTGTAAAAATTGTGCATCATTTCTTGTTGTTCATAAATCACCAAAAAAGTTGCTCTGTCATTATTGTGGCTATTCTAAGTCCGTAAGTAATGACTGCAGCTCATGTGAGAAAAAAGACTCTATGATCAGTTGTGGTCCTGGGGTGGAAAGGATTCAGGAGGAAGTATTTGCTCTATGGCCAGACGTAAAGAGTTTAATAGTTACTAGAGATAGCGTTGGTGAGGATGTAGGTAGCTCTGTTATAGAGAAAATATTAAATAAAGAAGTAGAAATTATTATAGGTACTCAAATTTTGAGCAAAGGTCACCACTTTCCTTCTCTGGACTTAGTGGGTGTGATAGATGCGGATATCGGATTATTTGGCGCAGACTTGCGCGCATCTGAAAGAACATTTCAGCTTCTTACTCAGGTAAGTGGTCGTGCTGGTCGTGAATCTGAAGGAGAGGTTGTAATACAAACCTATTATTCTGATAATCCTATCTTGAACGCTATTAAAATTGGCGATAGAGAGGCATTTTATGAACTAGAGATGGAATCAAGGCGTCAAATGAACATGCCGCCGTTTCAACGTTTAGTGGGCTTAATTATTAGTGGAAGAAATGAGAGTCAGGTACAAGAGTTTGTTTCTAGTATTGGAAAATCAATTAAGTACAATAAAGAGGTTGTGATTCTTGGCCCTGTAGTGGCTCCGATGTCTTATATTAGAGGTAAGCATAGGTATAGGTTTTTGGTAAAAGCGGCCCCAAATGCAAAAGTTCAAGAATATATAAGCAGATGGCTTTCGAATATATCTGTGCCTTCTTCTATAAAACTAAAGATAGATGTTGATCCTTATAACTTTATGTAATTTTTCTTTCTAGTTCACTTCCAACAAATATCATAAAGCATGAAAGGAAGAAAGCTGGAATCATTTCGTAGATCAAGAACATATCGTGGTATCCTGCAAGGTTTTTCCAAATTATTACAGTTGCTCCTCCTGAAAGGATACCGAACACAGCTCCAAGCCTTGTCATGTTTTTCCAATAAAGAGACAATATAATTACTGGCCCAAAGGAAGCTCCAAGTCCGGCCCATGCATAGGAAACTAAAGATAATATGCTATTTTCAGGGTTGTGTGCAATCACTGTAGCAGAAAGAGTTATTAGTAATACGGAGATTCTATTAAGTAACAATCTTCTTTTGTCTGTAATGAGTTTTTTCGATATTTGTAGAGATATGTCTTCAACTATAGCGCTAGAAGATGCCAATAATTGCGCAGATACAGTGCTCATAATTGCGGAAAAGACTGCTGCTAGTAGTATACCAGAGGCCCATTTTGGGAATAGTAAATCTGCACTTTCAAAGAAAACAGTCTCTGGGTTTTGTAATGGATTAGTATTGAATAAAGCGGCTCCAAACAAACCAACAAATACAGACCCTACTAGCGCCATAGTCATCCAAGTCATACAAATTTTTCTTGAGTTTTCTAGTACTTCTGGTGATTTAGCAGCCATAAACCTTAGTAATATATGAATCTGACCAAAATAACCAAGTCCCCATCCAAGCATTGAGAGGATATCTACAACGCTATTATTTTGAAAAGGGTTGCTAAAATTAATATTGTTTTCAGATAAATTTGCGAATGCTTCACTTGTGCCACCTAAGTTATACACTGCAATAATAGGGACTATTAGTATAGCAACTAACATTAGCATTCCTTGAAATACATCAATCCAGCTTATAGCAATAAATCCACCAATTGATGTATAAACAACTATAATACACGCCCCAATCCATAAAGCTTGGGTGTAATCTATTCCAAATTCATTTTTTATTATTATTGCACAAGCCACTAATCCAGAGGCTGAATAAATTGTAAAGAATATTAGCAGAATTGTAGCCGTTGCTATCCTGATTGTATTAGAGTTATCATTGAATCTATTTGAAAGATACCAAGGTATTGTAAGGGCATTGCCATATTTTTCGGTGTAATATCTTAGTTTTTTAGCAATATATTTCCAGTTTATATAAGCGCCTGTCACTAGTCCTAATGGTATCCATATATTCGAAATACCGGAAACTAATACAGCTCCTGGTAAAGCCATCATTAGCCAGCCACTCATATCAGAGGCTCCAACGCCAAATGCTGTTGTGTATGTGTTTAAATCTCTATTGCCAAGTAGATAATCAGAAGTGGTCTTCGTTCTCTTTGATGCAAGGATTCCTATAATATATATCCCAACTATGTAGAGTAATAGTATGCCAATTTTCATTTTGAAAGGTAACTAATTAATTGTCAGCTGAATTTCAACAGAAATCTCATTCAGTATAGAAAGCTTTTTATTGAAGTCTTCAGGGATGTATGATAGTTTAAAGCTTAATGAAGTCAATGTTTTTTGGTAATTTATGACAGCAAGTGCAAAAATTGTCGATCAGTATTCCGTGGCTCTCTTTTCCGTTGCTAAAAAAAACAAGAAAGAAGAAAAGATTTTGCAGGATTTATCGAAGCTTAAATTATTATTCCAAACTTTTTATAAAGCCTTCAGTTTAATAGGTGATCCAATTTACAAAGACTCTATAAGATTTGATTTTATAGAAAAAATCGGAAAAAAGGAGAGGTTTGATAAATTGACAATAAACTTCTTAAAAGTTCTGGCAACTAAAAAAAGATTGAAGGTTATTGATAATATTATAGAAAAATATCAAGAGCTAAATTATTCTTCTCAACATATTGAAAAAATAGAAGTTGTTTCAGTGGTTGAATTAACGAAAAAACAAATTTTAGAGATAGAAGAGTTTTTTAAAAAAAATTTTCATAAAAAAGTGTGGATAGATAATACAATAGATGCCGATATCATAGGCGGAATCATGATTAAAGTCGGTTCTGTTATATTTGATAATTCATTCGCTAATAAATTGAATAGACTTAAGCTTTTTATAGAACAAGAGATTGCTGCAGCGCAGTAATTAACAAAAAGGTAGCATTAATGACCATAAAATTTCCTGAAGTATCTAGCATTATTAAAGATCAAATAGAAGGTTTTGATGCAGGGGTAGAATTTAAAGAGATAGGTCAAGTGATATCAGTTGGTGATGGTATAGCAAAAGTTTACGGATTGGATCATGTGCAATATGGCGAGATGGTTGAGTTTGAGAGCGGAGTCAAAGGAATGGCTTTGAACTTAGAAGAAGACTCAGTAGGTGTCGTAATATTTGGAGATGCATCAGGTGTTAGTGAGGGAAGTCAAGTAAAGCGTTTAAAGGAAATAGTGCAGGTACCTGTCGGTAAAGAATTATTAGGTAGGGTTGTTGATTCCTTAGGAAGACCATTAGATGGTAAGGGGCCAATAAAAACTAAAAAATTCAGACGTGTAGAAGTGAAAGCACCTGGTATTATTGAAAGAAAATCAGTGCATGAATCTGTGCAAACAGGTATCAAAGCTATTGATGCCCTTATACCAATAGGTAGAGGCCAGAGAGAGCTTATTATTGGAGATAGGCAAACTGGTAAAACGGCAATTGCTATAGATACCATCATTAATCAAAGAGACGCGCATAAAGCTTCGAATGAAAATGATAAGATTTATTGTGTTTATGTTGCGATAGGCCAGAAGCAATCTACCGTTGCTAGAATAGTAGAAAAACTAGCCGAGGAAGGGGCATTAGCTTATACCATAATAGTTGTGGCATCTGCTTCAGATTCTGCTCCAATGCAGTTCTTGGCTCCTTATGCTGGCTGTGCAATGGGAGAATATTTTAGAGATGATAGGATGCATTCTTTGATAATATATGACGATCTTTCAAAGCATGCTGTAGCGTATAGACAGATGTCTTTGTTATTAAGAAGGCCACCTGGTAGAGAAGCATTTCCTGGAGATGTTTTTTACCTTCACTCAAGATTACTTGAGAGGGCCGCTAAGTTAGATGACAAACAAGGCAGTGGTTCTTTAACGGCATTGCCTATCATTGAAACTCAAGATGGAGACGTTTCAGCATATATTCCTACAAACGTTATTTCTATTACAGATGGTCAGATTTTCCTAGAAACAGATTTATTTTTTAAAGGTGTAAGGCCAGCTGTGAATATCGGTTTGTCTGTGAGTCGTGTTGGTTCTGCTGCACAAATTAAGGCTATGAAACAAGTTGCGGGTTCTTTAAAGTTGGATTTAGCTCAATTTAGAGAGATGGAATCATTTTCTCAATTTGGAGCTGATCTAGATGCTGCAACGCAAAAAATGTTATCAAAAGGTAAAAAATTAATTGAGCTATTAAAGCAAGGTCAATATCAACCTATGCACGTTTCGGAGCAAATTGTTCTTTTGTATGCTGGAATGCATGGATATATAGATCAAATTGAAGTTGCAAAAATTAGAGATTTTGAACGTGATTTGATTTTATTCTTAAACAAAGATACCAATAAATCCCTACTAAATCAGATATCAGAGGATAAGAAAATTACTCCTGAGATAGAATCTTTGATTAAGAAGACGCTAGATAAATTTTTGAGTAACTTCGGTTGAAATGGCAAGTTTAAAGCAGTTAAAAGATAGAATTGTGAGCGTGAAATCTACAAAGAAGATAACGCAGGCCATGAAAGTTGTAGCTGCGGCAAAGTTAAAAAGATCTAGAAAAGCATTTGAATCAAATAAAGAATACATAGAACAGATGAATATATTATCTCATAATATTTTTAATAATATTGCAGATAGAGATTTATTTCCTCTTATATTTGGTGGAGAGAAATCGTCCTCAAATAAGACTTTAATTATAGTATTTGGTTCTGATAAAGGTTTATGTGGTGCTTTTAATAGCGGTTTAGTAAAATACCTTAAAGCAAGATTAAGTGAAATTTCAGGCAATAAGAAAATAATTTGCATAGGAAAAAAAGTATACGATATACTGAAATATCATTCTTCTGTTGAAGTTGAGTTATTTAATCAGGACAGTAATCTTAGTGTTGATCAGGTGAAAGAATTAACCAGATCACTAATAGAAAAATTTTATTCAGCAGAGATTTCATCTTGTGTTGTGTTTTACAATCAGTTTATTTCTTCAATGACTCAAAAAAATTCTTACAAAAGATTGGTTCCATTATTTCAAAGTGAAGAAGAATTTGTTCGTGAAAAAAATATAGAATCTACGTCTAATACCAAGAAAGTGGCTGATAATGTAATATTTGAAAATGAGCCAAAGATAGAGGATATGGCTAATCAGTTAGCTGAGCAGTGTATCACTGCTAATATATTCTCCATGATGTTAGAAAGTGCGGCGGGAGAGCAAGGTGCTAGAATGAGTGCTATGGATAATGCAAACAGAAACGCAGAAGAAATGATCAAAAAGATTACTACTTTATATAATAGAACAAGACAATCTGAAGTGACTAATGAACTAATAGAGATCATTTCTGGGATGGAAGCAATAAGCAAAAACTAAATATAATAGGATTATGAAAAAAGAAAATAAAAAAGCAAATGTAGGAAAGATTACTCAAATTATTTCTGCCGTAGTTGACGTCGAGTTTGAAAAAGGTCTTCCGTCAATTAAAAACGCTTTAGTATGTGAACTTGATGGAAAAAAATTAGTATTAGAAGTAGTACAACAAACAGGAAATAACCAAGTAAGAACTATCGCTATGGACTCAACTGAAGGATTGATGCGTGGTATCGAAGTTATAGATACTGGTGCTCCAATCTCTGTGCCAGTTGGTAAAGGTACATTGGGTCGTATTATGAATGTGCTTGGAGAGCCCATAGATAACAAAGGTGAAATTAAACATACTCATAGAGTATCTATACATTCAAAACCACCTGCGTTTATTGAGCAATCAACGAAGAATGATATTTTAAGTACAGGTATTAAGGTAATTGACTTATTAGCTCCTTATGCAAAAGGTGGAAAAGTCGGTCTTTTTGGAGGAGCAGGGGTAGGAAAAACTGTTCTAATTATGGAATTAATTAATAACGTTGCAAAAGCTCATGGAGGATTTTCTGTGTTTGCAGGTGTTGGTGAGCGTACAAGAGAAGGAAATGATTTGTATAGAGAGATGATCGAATCTGGCGTGATTAATGAGAAAGATCTTTCAAAATCAAAGACTGTTCTAGCGTATGGTCAAATGAATGAACCTCCTGGTGCAAGAGCTAGGGTTGCTTTAACTGGCTTAACTCAAGCAGAGTATTTTCGTGATCAAGAGGGAAAAGACGTTTTACTATTTATAGATAATATTTTTAGGTTTACTCAGGCTGGTTCGGAAGTATCTGCCCTATTAGGGCGAATTCCTTCTGCTGTGGGTTATCAACCAACCCTAGCTACAGAAATGGGTGAGTTGCAAGAAAGAATTACATCAACACGTAAGGGGTCCATTACTTCTATTCAAGCAATCTATGTTCCTGCAGATGACTTAACTGATCCGGCTCCTGCGGCTTCATTTGCGCACTTAGACGCAACTACTGTTTTAAGTAGAAGCATTGCTGAACTTGGAATATACCCTGCTGTAGACCCATTAGATAGTACATCTAATATGTTGAATGCAGCTATAATAGGTCAGGAACATTATGATGTTGCTAGATCTGTTCAAGAAGTGCTGCAAGCATACAAGTCTTTACAGGATGTTATAGCAATTCTTGGAATGGATGAATTATCAGAAGATGATAAGCTTACTGTGAATAGAGCTCGTAAAATACAAAGATTCCTTTCTCAACCATTCCACGTTGCGGAAGTATTTACCGGAGTACCAGGAAAGTTGGTTTCTTTGGAAGACACAGTGCAAGGATTTAAGGGAATAGTAGAGGGTAGTTATGATGATATACCAGAATCTGCATTTTATATGGTTGGTAATATTGCAGAAGCTCAAGAAAAAGCAAAATCACTGAAATAAATATAAAAAATTATGTCCGCCGGTCAAATAGTACTAAAAATTTTAACTCCTGCTGGATCTATAATTAGTGAAGAAGCTAGTATGGTTATTATTCCTAGTGTAAATGGTGAAACTGGTATATTGCCAGGACATGCTCCAACTATCTTTAGAATAGATCCTGGTCTTGTAAAAATTTATACTTCTGGAAAATTATCTGATACTCTTTTTTGTTTTGGGGGATTTGCAAAAATCGACAATGATCAATTATATATTCTTGTAGATAAAGCAAGTAGTGTACACGATCTTGATGTTTCTGAAGCTAAAGCAAATCTTGAGATTTTTGAGAAGGAAATCTTAACTTTACAAGATATTAAATTGCTACCACATCTTGAAGCTAAAGCTCAATTAGCTAGAAAAATTATAGAAGTATCACAGTATAAAAATTAAATGTCTGTACTACCTTATTCTAAAGAAAACATTATTAAAATAATCCAATCTTTAAAGGAAGGAGGAGTTGTGTCTTTTCCTACTGAAACCGTATACGCTCTTGCTTGCAATGCTACAAATAATAAAGCTATTTCTAGGATTCATGAGATTAAAAAACGAGATCAGAATAAGCCTCTATCTCTATTAATCCATGATGTAGAGCAAGTAGAAGATTTTGTGTATATCGATCAAAAAATAAAAAACATAATAGAAAAGTTTTCCCCTGGCCCTTTGACTTATGTTTTAGAAGCCAAAAAAAATAGCAGAGTTGAAACTCTAGTAAAAAATAACTTTCTTGGTTTTCGAATTCCAGATCATGAGACTGCTCTACAAATTTTAAAAGGATCTGATTTTCCTATAGTTGCAACTAGTGTGAATCTTTCAGGAGAAGAGGCGGCTACGTCTGTAGATAAAATTAATATAAAAGATTCTATAGATCAAATACTAGATGGTGGAAAGTCTGATATAGGTATTAGTTCTACTGTTGTGAAAATTTCAAGAGATTATACTGTAACTCTTTTAAGAAAAGGATCTATAGAGAAAGAAGAAATCGAGAAAACACTAAACTTATAATGTCTTTTTTAGTATATCTTTTTTTATTACAATAATTCCAAAGATAATAGTAATACAAGATATTACCTGCCCCATTGTGAAATACTCAAATATGAATCCTATCGATTGGTCTGGTTCTCTAAAGCATTCTGAAGCTAGTCTAAAAACAGAATAAAGAATGCAGAAAGCGCCAGATAGCATTCTGTCTTTTTTGAATAAATGATATTTAAAAAACAGTATATTTAGTATTAAAAAAAGCAATAAACCTTCTGATAATGCTTCATATATTTGGCTGGGGTGTCGCGCTAATATACCTGAGTTTGGAAATACAACTCCCCATGGTTTGTTTGTCACTCTACCAACTAACTCAGCATTGACAAAATTTGCTAATCTACCAAAAAATATTCCTATTGGTGCTGCGCACGCTGCGAGATCTAATATTTTCCATGGGTTTAATTTATTTGATCTTGCAAATAATGCTGTTGCGATCACAAATCCTACAAATCCACCATGGAATGACATTCCTCCTTCCCATGTATAAAGTATTTCAATTGGGTTCATTAGGTACTTTGTAGGGTCATACAAAAATACATGACCAAGCCTTCCACCAATAATAATTCCAAATACTGCAAATAGTAAAAAATCGTCTATGAAGTTTTTTGCTAGAGTGAATTTAGATTTTTTTGCTAAAAAATTAATATAAAAAATCCCTAATAAAATTCCTGCCATATAAGCAATGGAGTACCATCTTATTGGTAATGGGCCTATATATATTAATACTGGATCGATGTTCGGAAAATTTATACTCATGTCTATTACTGTCTTGGGTGGCTTTTATTATACGCATCTAGAATTTTTTTACTATCAACAGATGTATATATTTGAGTTGTTGAGAGATTTTTATGTCCTAGCAATTCTTGTATTGATCTTAAATCTGCTCCATTAGAAAGTAAGTGTGTCGCAAAACTATGTCTAAATGCGTGAGGAGTGACGGACGCTGGAAGACCAAGATTTGTGCGTATTTTTCTTATCTGATTTTGGAAAACGCTAGTATTGATTTTCTTCCCTCTTGTGCCTAAAAAAAGACAGCTATCCATAGATATGTTAAATGGGCAATGATCCAAATATTTTTCAATCGATTCCTTTACTACATCTAAGATTGGAATTGAGCGTGCCTTATTACCCTTTCCTAGCACTGTTATATATTCGCCTTTTATGTCACTTCTTTTTATAGAAGTTGCTTCTGAAATACGAAGACCGCATCCATATATAAGAGTGATCATTGCGAAGTCTCTAAGTTGAGTCCAGAGGTCTTTCGAAACTTTAAAAGATTCTTCTTGTACCAAGTGTGCATCTAGAATCGTTAGGTCTTTTGGCAGAGACTGATAGCGTCTTTTGATCTTTATATTCATTGCACTTGAATTATCTATGTTTTCGAACTTTTTTAAATAAAGAAAGAAATTTCTAATAGCGGCTAGATATCTAGCATAGGAGGAGATCTTATAGTTATTGTTTTTGAGAGTTGCAAGCCATGCCCTTATATCCTGCAATGTGATTTCTGCTAAATTTTTCTTATTTAAATCGGATCCAAAATGTTGATTTAGGAACGCTAAAAACATTGCTAAATCTTTGTAGTAAGATGCGCAAGTATGGGAGGAGTATAACTTCTCATCTCTCATCCAACTATGCCATCTGTTGTATATGGCTTTTAACTCTTCGTCTGATCCAAATACTATCACTTTCCTATACAAAAACTTGAAAAAATCTTACCCAGTACTGATTCTACATCAATTCTTCCTGTAATTCTACCTAAGTAATTTGCGGCCATCCTCAGTTCTTCGGCTGCTAATACTATATCTTTTTCTAGAGTGAAGTCTTTTAGGCACTCTACTGATTTAATGAGATTTTCTTTATGTCTTTGCTTGGTTATTAGTGGAGCATTGCTAGAATTTTCAAAGAACTTCTTCGTGAAATTCGAGATGTGGCTTAGTAATTCATCGATGCCTAAATTGTTTTTTATTGAAATCTGAAGGATTTTGTGCCCTAGAAGTGTTTGTGGTAAATCATGTTTTATTAAGTCTGTTTTGTTCACTACGATAATAGTATCTGAGTCAACAAACTTTAGTATTGTTTTATCATTTATATCCTTGCTTCCATCTAGGAGTATTAATTTTAAATCTGCAGAATTAGCTCTGCTTATTGATTTTTTTATTCCTTCGTTTTCTATCTCGTTATTACTCTCTCTAAGGCCTGCTGTGTCTGCTATTGTTACCGGGTAACCTTCTATATCTAAATTAATTTCTATAACATCTCTCGTGGTACCTTCGATACTAGATACTATTGCAATGTCTTTATTTGCTATTCTATTGATAAGAGAAGATTTTCCAGCATTTGTAGGGCCGAGTATCGCCACATAGAGACCATTCACAAGTTTCTCGCCTCTTTTTGAGGTATCCAGATGTTTTTCTATATCATGAATCAATGAGGATAGTTTAGATGTGATGCCTTGCGAAAGTATTGTTGGTATATCTTCATCTGGGAAATCTATATATGCTTCTATGTTTCCTATTATTTCTAGTAAAGATTCTCTCCAATTGTCATAGATGCTTTTCAATTCACCGGACATCTGTTTTAGAGCTTGTTTATGTTGAGCCTCAGTATTGGCATTTATTAATTCTTCTATGCCTTCTACTTCAGTCAGATCCATTTTATTGTTTAGAAAAGCTCTCATAGAAAATTCACCAGGCTCAGCTACACGAAGATTCTTTATTTTAGATAAAGCATCTAATGTTAATTCCAAAACTGCTCGGCCACCATGAATATTAAGCTCTAAAATATCTTCGCCAGTAAAGCTATTAGGGGATTGGTAGTATATCGCTATACAACGATCAATTATCTGTTTTGTATTAGGGTGATAAATGTTAGTTAATGTGGCATGTCTGTTATTAAGATTTGAGCAGTTTAATTCAGAAATAACGTGTTTGACATCAGGCCCAGACACTCTAATGATAATGATACCAGATTTCTGTATAGGAGAAGCCGGCGCATAGATTGTATTTTGAATATTTATTTGTGTGTTATTGAACATAGCTTATATATACTGTATCATCGATCTTATGGAAAAATAAAAAATATTTAATTGCTTTGAGATACGTAGTAATTTATTAAGAACATGACAACCACTAATTATAACATAAATGTTCGAAAATAGTAACATAAAACGCCAGATCATAAAGAATGCGACTAAGTATCGTGGCGATAGCTTATTTCAAAGTTTTATAAACTCCTTCTATTCCTATATTCCAATAGACGATAAGAAATTTTATGACGTGGAAGAGTTCACTGACATTTCCGATTTTGTATATCAAGAGTTATTCAAAAAGAAACACGGTAAACACCACGTAACAATTCTTCCTGTCGAGAATGACTTGGAGGGGGAAGAAGTTAAGATAGCAATAATTAATGATGATATGCCTTTCTTAGTGGATTCAATTAATGAGTTTCTTCATAAGAGAAAGTACAAAGTTAAGCATATGATTAACGCATTGATATGTGTTAATCGTGATAATAAGGGGAATGTTTTATCCATTAGCGAGTTAGATGGGTCAAACGTGCCTAATGAATCTGCGATTTATATTAGAGTTTCTTTATTAAAAACTGAGAAGTATATAGAAGATTTATTGGCATCAATAAATAGCATCTTGCTATTTGTTAGGAATGCTTGTTCTGATTGGAAACCAATGCTTAAGAAATTAGATGAGTCAAACGATTGGCTTTCTCACTCTGGAGGTAACGTTGAAGATAAGCAGTTTCTGAATTGGCTTGCTAATGGCAACTTTACTTTTCTTGGGTACAGAGAATATAAGTTTCTAAATGACAAGAATGGGATCGAGGCTTCGAGAGGAGAATCTCTTGGTGTAGTGAAAGTAGAGAGTTCTGATTTTCATTCAGCTATCGTAAAGGATGTATTCTCAATTAATAATTTCTCTAATAATCACGAGTGTGTTTTTATAGGTAAAATTAGAGAGCTTTCACATGTTCATAGAAGAACAAATCTTGATTATATTTGTGTAGTAAAACAAGAGAGAAACAAGCCAATTAAAGCAAGGGTGTTTTTAGGATTATTCTCTACAAAACTTGACTATCAGAGTGTCACTGATATTCCATTGATCAGATCTAAAGTTGAATCAGTGGTAAAAAAAGCAGGGTTTAATACTAATAGTTTCAATCAAAAGGAATTGTTTAGCATTATTGAAACTTTGCCACGTGATGAATTATTTCAACTATCAGAAGATGAATTGTTCTTGATGAGTATGATGATTCTATCGTCTTTGAATAACCCTAGAGTTTTGTTTTTTGCTCGGGAGAATCGTTGTAAATTTTTCGTCAATCTTCTTATATTTTTTCCAAAATCTAGAGTTACATCAGATATTATTGAAAAGGTCCAGTCTGTAGTAAGTCAAAACATCAAAGGAAAGTTCATACATAGCTCATTGCGTTTCTCTATTATGGGATTGGCATATTTGCATATTTCTATGAAGGTAACTGACAATAGAAAAATGAGTGCGGATATTCATAAGATTGAACAGAAATTAGATGAAGTTACAAGAAGATGGGATGAGATGTTTGCTCCTTTAATAGAGAGAAAATTTGGCTCAGATCACACTGATAAATTATTTAATGCTTATAAAAAAGCATTTCCAACAAGCTATCAATTAAAATTTACCGCAGAAGAAGCTGTAAATGATATTGAGTATATTAATGAGGCTTTGCTTCAAAAGACTCCTATTTTTAATCTGTATAAAAAAGGAGATGATCCAAAAAAATTCAATCTTAAGACATATAACTTAGATTGTAAAGTGGATCTACATAAGGTGATGCCTATAATAGAAAATATTGGCTTTGCTACAATAGAAGAAAATGTTTTTAAAATTTCTACAGGATTCTCGTCTCAAAATGTATTCATACAGGATTTTCATTTATTAGTGCAATCTGGTGAAAGTATAGAGAATATTAAAATAAACATTGAAGATACAATCAATGCTGTGTTTGAGAATAAAATACGGAATGATGTAATAAACAAGCTAACATTAAAAGGCTCTCTGTCTTGGAGAGATGTATTTTTGCTGGATGCGTATTGTGCATACATGCAACAAATCAAATTTACATATAGTCAGATCTTTATTAAAAATACTTTGGTAAAGAATAGTACTATTACTAATCTGATAGTGAAATTATTTTATGCAAATTTAGATCCTGAAAATCACTCTAAGGAGAATGTATCAGCAATAGAGAAAAAAATAAAATCTAGTTTATTAAGGGTCACTAATAGCGCAGAAGATAAGGTGATTAAAAAGCTAATTGAATTAGTGCATAATACTTTAAGAACAAATTACTTTCAAAAAAATGTAGATGGTTTATATAAAAATTATATATCCTTCAAATTAAACTCTAAGAATATTGAAGAATTACCACTACCAAAACCATATGCTGAAATTTTCGTATACTCAGTTTCCATGGAAGGAGTTCACTTGCGTGGAGGGAAAATTTCTAGGGGAGGTTTAAGGTGGTCTGACAGAGTAGAGGACTATAGAACAGAAGTTTTAGGCTTGATGAAAGCCCAGATGGCGAAAAATGCAATTATAGTTCCAAATGGTGCTAAAGGTGGTTTCCTTGTAAAGAATGTTGAAACCTTTAATAGTAAAGATGCATTCTTTGCAGCAGGGGTTGAGTGTTATAAGACATTCCTCAGAGGTATGTTAGACATTACTGATAATGTAATTTTGGGGGAAATAGTAAAGCCGAAAAATGTGGTGTGTTTAGATGGAGATGATCCATATATAGTAGCTGCAGCAGATAAAGGTACTGCAACATTTTCAGATATAGCTAACCAAGTAGCTAGCGAATATAAATTCTGGTTGGGAGATGCTTTCGCTTCTGGTGGCGCTTTTGGTTATGATCATAAGAAGATAGGTATTACTTCTAGAGGCGGGTGGATTGCGGTGAGAGATCACTTCAAGAAATTAGGTGTTGATACACAAAATGATGCATTTACAGTTACTGGAATTGGAGACATGTCAGGAGATGTATTTGGTAATGGAATGCTTCTTTCTAAAACTATAAAGCTAGTAGCGGCATTCAATCATGTTCATATTTTTATAGATCCAAATCCAGATGCTAAAACTAGCTACCAAGAGAGAAAAAGATTATTTGAAAAACCTGGATCTAGTTGGTCTGATTATAATAAAGATATTATCTCAAAAGGCGGTGGAGTATTTAGTAGAGATAGCAAATCAATTAAGTTATCTAAAGAAATTAAATCTTTATTAGAAATAAAACAGGATAAAATAGATCCTGACTGTTTAATGAAATTTATTTTAAAAGCTAAGGTAGATTTATTATGGAACGGTGGTATAGGTACTTATGTAAAAGCTGAGTCTGAAGTTCATGAGCAAATAGGAAATAAAAGTAATGATTCTGTGAGAATTAACGGAAAAGACTTAAGATGTCGAGTTGTTGGAGAGGGTGGTAACCTAGGATTTACACAGCTTGGTAGAATTGAAGCTGCATTCAACGGGGTGCTACTGAATACAGACTTTATTGATAATTCAGGTGGTGTAACTTGTTCGGACCATGAAGTGAACATAAAAATTGCATTAGACGCCGCTATTGCAGAGAAGAAGCTTACCAAGAATGAAAGAGATAAATTTCTTGCTACAATGCAAGATGAAGTTGCAGACTTAGTACTAAGTTCCAATACAGCCCAAACCCAAAATATTTCTATTTCTATTAGCCATACTGTCACTCATTTTGAGTTTTATATGAAGCTCATAGAAACTTTAAAAGAAAAAGTTGATCTCAATACAGAAGTAGAATTTTTACCATCAAAAGCTGAGTTAGTGCATAGGGAGCAAAATAAGCAAGGTTTCTCTAGGCCTGAAATTTCTGTATTAATGGCATATAGTAAAATGGCTACTTATCAGAGTTTGGTCAATTCTTCTTTGCCAAAAGATAAATATTACGAAAAGTTCCTTATAAGCTATTTTCCGACAAAAATGCGTCAGTCATTTGAGGACTACATACTCAATCATCAATTGAGAAAAGAAATAATTTCTACAGTTGTTACAAACGATATTGTAAATCATGTAGGTCCTTATTTTTTCCAGAGTGCACAGGGCTATACTGGGTTACATGGATGTGATGTGGCTCGAGCATATACTATTGTATGGGAAATTTTCCAGTTTAGTGCTATATGGGAAGAAATTGAAAAGGTGCGAATTTACTCAATAAAAATTGAATTATTTACTGAATTGAGGACCTTCTTGCAGAGAGCTATGTTGTGGTTTTTAAGAAGTCAACACCAGCCTTTAAATGTCTCAAGTATGGTACATAAGTTTCACAAAGGAGTTGCTGCCATCTGCGCAGAATCAAAACATCTTTTTGTCGGTTCTGCAAAAGATCACTACGATAAAAAATATAATTACTATAGGAAGCAAGAAGTATCAGAAGATCTTTCTTTTAAGGTAGCCAGCCTAGTTCCTTTATATTCTGTTATGGATATCGTGGATGTTTCAAATAAAGCAGAGTTAGAAGTTTTAGATGTAGCAAAAATCTATTTTGACCTTGGTGAAAAGTTGTATTACAATTGGTTACAGGCGCAGTCCGATCAGTTGAGTCAAGAAGGTTATTGGGAGCGTAGGCTTGTGATGGCTTTGAAAGATGACATATATGATCAACAGCGTGAGTTGACTATGAAGATCGCTAAAATTCCAGAAATGGATTTAAAAGACAAAATTGATAAGTGGATGAAGAAAAATAGCAAAGAAATAGCTGTATTTACCGCATTCATTCAATCAATACAATCTTTAGATGATATTGACCCTGCTAAATTGGTTGTGGCAACGAAACAGAGCGGTATATTGATTAATTAAATAGTATTTGTATGAATGAAATCGGAGCAAGGTTAAAAGAATCAAGAGAGAAAAGGGGCATTAGCATAGAGCAGGTTTCTAAAAGCATAAAAGTTAAAGAAGAATATATACAGAATATAGAAGATGATGAAGCGCTGGTTCTTGATGTTTTTACAACTGGTTACATCAGACTCTATGCAGACTATTTGAGAATTAATATTGAGAATAAGCTTTTAGAACTGAAAAATGGCTTGCCTCCACAAGAAGAAGAGCAAGAAGAAGAGCAAGAAGAAGAGCAAGAAGAAAAAGCAGTTGAGAAAGTTCAAAAGAGCCAAAATGAATACGAAGAAAGCTCATCATCTGAACCTTGGTTCAATCAAAATGCTATAAAATTATTTTTTGAGAACAATCAAAAGTATGTCAAATTTATAACTGCATCAGTGCTAACTGTGGCATTAGTGTTTGGTGGTATATTTGCATTGAATAGAAATGCTGAAACCCTCGGTGAGGAGTCATCGCAATCTGTAGAACCATATAACATAGGTTTTCAGTTGAATAAAGATAGCATGACTATAGAAAAAACAAGTAATGATGAGTATCTACTAAAAAATATAATTCCTGGTAAAAATGAAGTGTATATCTTAGCAAAGGATTCTACCATGCTAACATTTTTTAATGAAGAGAAGGAAGTTATACAAGAAGTGTTTGTTCGTATTGGTGAAAAGAAAACATTACCAGAAGGTCATAAGTCTCTCATTGTAAAAACTAAAGTACCTTTATCTATCGAGTTTCTGAAAAATTAATTAAACTCTTACTTCTAGTGGTAGTTTAAATTTTACGTTCTCTTCCTTATCTATAAGTTCTGAAATTTGTACTGCAAAGTGATCTTGTAATTTTTTTATTACTTCTTGTACCAAGACTTCCGGAGCTGAGGCACCGGCTGTAAGTCCTACGGTTTTTACTCCTTCTAACCATTGCATATTTATGTGGTTGGCGTTATCTATTAGATATGAAGGTGTACCTAGTTCATTTCCAAGGTCTTTAAGTCTATTAGAGTTTGAGCTGTTTTCTGTTCCAACAACAAATATAAGGTCTACTTCTTTTGCCAGAAGACGCACTGCGTTTTGCCTGTTCTGTGTTGCATAGCATATGCTTTGAGTCTTTGGCTCAGAGATATTAGGGAATTTTTCCTTAAGTGCATTAATTATAATAGCTGTATCATCGATGCTTAAGGTAGTCTGTGTGACATATGCTAATTTGTTTGGATCTGCTACTACAATGCTATCTACATCTTCTTTCGAGGAGATAATAATTACTTCTTGTTTGACTCTGCCTGTTGTTCCTTCTACTTCAGCATGACCTTTGTGGCCAATCATTATAATTTGTCTATCTAGAGACTCGTGTTTTTGAGCTTCTAAGTGTACTTTTGTTACCAAAGGGCAAGTCGCATCTATGACTGGTAACTGTCTATTTTTTGCTTCTTCTTCTACCATGTCAGAAACTCCATGTGCACTAAATATAGTACGAGCTCCTTCTGGAATTTCAGAAATCTCTTCTACAAAAATTGCTCCTTTTTCCTTGAGGGTATCGACTACATATTTATTATGTACTATCTCATGGCGTACATATATTGGGGATCCAAATTTTTCTAAGGCTCTTTCAACGATTAAGATCGCCCTTTCAACGCCTGCGCAGAAACCTCGTGGAGAGGCCAGTACTATATTCAATTTTTTCTTATTTTCCATCCGCAATACTGTATCAATATATGCAAATCTATAACATGATCACCAAAGGCATACAATAAAATTGTGGTTTTACTTGACATTTTTATGCAAAACATTAATTATCAGCCCTGTAGTTTCTTATATACTATTGGGGTCTGTAGCTCAGGTGGTTAGAGCGCACGCCTGATAAGCGTGAGGTCGGAAGTTCAACTCTTCCCAGACCCACCATTAGTATGTAAGAGGACGTTGAAAAATTATATGATTTACAACCGTTTCTCCAAACTAATTTTTTATAGGTATTTTAGAGCTTTTCTTAATCATTAACCTCGTTGAGAAGATTATTACTAAAACTCCGAATATGCTATATGAATCTACTATTTCATGAAAAAATAGATATGCCATTCCGGCTGTGAACACTAGTCTTAGAAAGCTAATTGGAGCTAACGTTACTAGCTGAGCTTTAGAAAGCGCTGTTACAAGGAAGAACTTATTTAGCACTGATAATACTCCAATAAATAAGCATAATATTAGATATTTGATATCAATTGGTTTCCATACGTAAATTGCCATTGGTGCAGAAATTATAGAGACTAGAAAAAATATTATATGCGCTTGTTGTAACCAACTATCTGACTTAGTCTGAAATTTCACAATTACGTCATGAACTGACCACATAATAGCTGATGCTACAGCAAGTGATACGCCAGATAATAATATGTTATTATTAAACGGTTTTAGTATGATTATCATTCCAATAATTCCCAAAATCATGGAAATGATAATAGAGCCATTGATTTCTTCTTTTAGTATGATCACTCCAAAAAAAGCTGCAATTAGTGGTGTTAAGTAGCTAATTGCTGTTGCTTCTGTGATAGGTATGAAAGTTAGGGCTGATACCCAAAAAACAATTCCAAGAGTATATATAGCGCTTCTAGAAATATAGAATTTATTGATTTTACTTGTAGGTATAACTGTCTTTTCTTTGAGAGCAAGGATTGTAGATGTAACAGTTAGTCCTGCGATATTAAGAAAAAACAATATTTGAAATGTATGGGTATGCGTTAGAGATATTTTGATAATTATAGATATCAATGAGTAAGTGAATAAATTTAGTATTTTAAATATTATCCCTGACGTGTGCTGATTTATATTCATAATAAACTTACGCTAATCCTAAAGGGTTAAATCTTAATAAGAAAGATACGATTGCACCAATTGGGTTCATGTGGACGGCCGGGTTATCGATTTTTCCTGTAATATTAAAGTCGTTTCCTATGACTCCTTCTTTCTTTAGTATAGATGTTTTATCCTTTATTACATTCGCCAATATTGTATTGAATCTTGATTTAGGTATTAATTTGCCTTTCAGATGAATTTCATCTTTTTTATTATCTATTGATCCTTCTATGTTAATAGATAATGTTTTTCCAGTTGCATAAGATCTGTTTACTTCAAGTTTTTGATTTGAAAATACAAATGAAGCTTCCATGTTTTCAAAAGGTATTAATGATGCATCTGATAAATTCCTTTTTATTATATTAAATGGGGATAATAATATTATTTTCGCAATAGTTGGAGTTTTGATAGCTTGAAAATTTTTCATAGATAAATTACCTACTATTATAGGGCTACTGTTTTCTATTGTAGGGTCATTTGCATAATGTATCCTAGCTTCTAGATCTCCGCCTTCTATCTCTTTGTAAATGCCTAATCCCTTTAAAACGCTAGCGGCATTATTTGTTTTAAAGACCCAAGAGTTGTTCTTGTCTTCATCTATAGAAATATTTAGATAATCTTTGTCATCGATTTTCATAGAAAATCCACTGTTTACACAGCGATTTTTATAGCATTCAAAATTTCCTATTATGTTAGTAAATTTTATTTTATTTTTCATTACTAGTTTGTCTATCTGTATGGATAAGAATGTTTTTTTATGCGTGCTTGTATTATCAAAAGCACTTTGATATTTTTTATACATTCCAATATTCGTAAGGTTAAAAAAGTTTGCACCCTCTAATCGAATTTCCTTGCCTTGTATTTTTATAATTTTTTTATCATCTCTAGATGTGTATTTGATTTTAAAGTCATTCTCATGGTAATGTGTGTCAGAATTGAATTCTAATATTTCACTAAAATCTGGAGTTATTTCTATAAAAGAGTGAATATCTATTTTTGGAGAAACTAGAGAAAAGGATTCAGTTTTCCAATTTGAATTTTCGGATTTTACTAGTTCAAACTGTAAGCTAGACTTATCATTTCTCTCTTTAACCAATCCTATATCAGGTAAAGAGAATTTTGCTTTGTCTATGTCAAAATTTGCAATAATTCTTTCATTTGCCTTGGAGTTAATATAAGTGAATTCTGCAGGCATTTCTCCTTCTTCTACTTTAAATTTATGAGCGAAGAGTTCACTGAAATCTTTGATGTCTTTGATTTTTGTATTAACGGAAATTTTTGTTTTAAAATCTTCATCATCTCTAAAATTATTTAATAACACTATGTTACATGGTTGTTTGTTAACGCTGCTTGCCCCAGATAAAGTCATGAGATTATCAGCTATAGTTAGATCGAATGTACCTTCTTCTATATTTGCTAATCCAAAAGCTGAAGAATGAAGATTGTGAATTTGTGCCTTTGCCGATATTTCGATATCTTTAGCAGAGGAGCCCTCTTCCAGTGGTAGAAGCAACTTAACCTTAGATCTTACTGTGCCACCTATATTCTTTATATCTATTTTTTTGTTTGATAAAGCTAGTATTGAAGCATCTCCAAGAAACCTTACATGATCTTTTAATTGTCCATCGGTTGTAACATCAATATTTAAAGGTATCCTACTGTCTATGTGATCTATTACAGCTGTTCCAGACAATTGTGATGATAGTAAATGTCCATCTTTGACATGAATATTTGTTGAATCTCTAGAAAAAGTTATATTACCATTAAGATGTGTCAATGGATCAAAATCATTTGAATAGTTTAATGTAAGATTTCTATACTTAACAGTTGCGATAGGGTCATTTGTGATTAGGGAGCTTTTGGTATTCCAATTAACTTTAGCGTCTAGGTTTCCATGTGATATGCTGTTTTTTATCCAAGATCTAGTTTCAGGATTTGCTGCTTCTGGCCAAAGTGATATTAAATTGGTAATTGATAAGTTCTTTGCGAAAACATCCAATCTTTCCGTTGCCAAACTATTTTCTATATCAAATGAACCAGTGACATTGACTTCCTCTGTATGAGTATGACCTAGAGATAAAGAGAGATTTTTTAGTTCTAATTGCTTCTCATCTTTGTAGTTATCCGCATTGATACGAAATTTTGAGATAAGCTTACCAGATGGTAAATTATTATTTTTTAAATTTATAGCCAGTTTATGTTGGTTACTACTTTTATCGTGATCGAATTTTATATCTCCAATAGTTTCTAATCTGTAATCTAGTTTAGAAGAGTATTCTGATGAGAACGTTTCAGCAATAATCCACGCGGGTAGGTTAGATATCTCTGAGAAGAAATTAGTAGAAAATTGATCGTCATATAGGGAAAATTTTACAAAAGAAAATTTGTCTTTATTAGATAGGAAAATAGTAGAAATGAAGTTATTAGATTTGCTTTGGCTATCTTGTTTTAGTAAGTAGATATTATTATTTTTGATAATCTTTGAATTTTTTATATCAATATCATGGATATGAAAGAGTCTATTTGGATTAAATAGTCTCAATTTATTTTTAATCTCTTTATGGATATTACGTGTTTTTTCAGATTTTACATTAAGGGTGCCGATCATGTTTTTCTTTGGCAAGTTATTGGTATTTAACTCTAAGCCCTCAATTTGAATATCAAATGGTAATGATTTTTTTGATAAAAACCCTTTGGTGTTTGTTTTGATAGATAGGTCTTGCACTTTTAAGAACGCTTCTTCGCCAACATCTTTAGAGATTCCAAAATTAGCACTAATGCTTAATGTGCCATTCTCATTTAGATGTAATTTAATGCTATCAACTTTTGTTTGGTGAGGGTAATAAGCGTTTATAGATGTTTCTAGATAATTTAAGGCTCTAGAGTTAAGAGTTTTCTCTTTGTGGTCGGAAAGCCAATATGAAATTGAGAAAAAAGATATTAAAGAAACCAGCGCAACACCAAGAAATGCAAACATCGCAACTATAAATATATTTTTGAATGAATGAAGCAAGAATGCTCCACTTTTGATTTTATTTTTTTTAATATTTACAGAGTGCTTATTCATAATAGCTAATATTTCTTGCCTTATATAATATAGATCTTTTACAGAGTATGAATTATATGTTATAAGGAATAGGTTCTTTCGCTTATTATACAGCTTATACTAAAATTATAAAGAGATTAATTAATGTTAAAAAAGGTTAGAAAAGTTATATTTCCAGTTGGGGGATTAGGAACAAGGTTTTTGCCTGCAACGAAATCTATCCCTAAAGAAATGCTGCCTGTAGCAAGTAAGCCATTGATACAATATGCGTTTGAGGAAGCTGTAAATGCGGGCATAGAGCAATTTATCTTTATTACTGGTAGGAACAAGAGTGCTATTAATAATCACTTTGACTATTCTTATGAGCTACAGCAAGAGTTATCTAATAAAGAAAAAAACATAGAGTTAGACCTCACTAAAGGGTGGTTGCCAGAGCCTGGAAAAATAGTTTTTATTAGGCAACAAAAGCCATTGGGTTTGGGTCATGCTATTTTATGCGCTAAAGACATTGTGGGGGACGAGCCCTGTGCTGTTGTTTTAGCTGATGAAATGTTTAAGCATCCTGGTGGGTTTTTAAAAGAAATGGTAGAATACTACAATAAAGTTGGTGGCAATATTATAGGTGTGGCTCCTGTAGAGTCAGAAGACACTCATAAGTATGGAATTATTGCTCCAGAATATTCTGGAGATCAAGTGCTGATCAAGGGAATGGTAGAAAAACCATCTGCAGATAAAGCGCCTTCAAATTTGTCGATAGCAGGGAGGTATATATTACAGCCAAGGATTTTTGAATTCTTAGCTCATACATCTGCTGGGAAGAATGATGAAATACAACTTACTGATGCTATGGGAGAGATGCTGAAAGATGAAACTTTTCATGCTTTGCCTTTTAAGGGTCAGCGATTCGATTGTGGGTCTCAAGAGGGCTTTTTAGAGGCTAATATTTCTTATTCTTTAGACAATAAATCGATAGCTCAGGAGGTCCTTAAATTTCTTGGAAAATATGTTAGTGCATAATATTTTAGTTGTTGGAACTGGTTACGTTGGATTAGTATCGGGAGCATGTTTCTCTGAGATAGGGTACAATGTAACATGTATAGATCATGATAAAGATAAGATAGAATCTCTAAAAAATGGCAAAATGCCAATATATGAACCAGGCTTAGAAGATATTGTTCATAGAAATGTTCATAATAAAACTCTCTTTTTTTCTACAAGTTTAAAAGACCATATCAACAATAATGATGTTGTCATAATTGCAGTTGGTACGCCGACTAATGATGTAGATGGTAGTACCTATTTAAGTTTTGTATTTTCTGTTGTAGATGAGATTATTAAATATCTATCTAAAGATATTTTAGTGATTATCAAATCTACTGTACCTCCAGGTACTTGTGATCTGATCCAGAAGAAATTTGATGACAGTGCTTTAGAATATAAGTGTCACGTTATTTCTAATCCTGAGTTTCTTCGGGAAGGAAATGCAATAAAAGATTTTATGTCTCCTGATAGGGTGGTTGTTGGTTGTGACGCTGCTATAAATTCTTTTATGTCAGAATTATACTCTGATCATATTAAGAGGGGTATAAAGTTCATTACAACAAATAGAGTTACGGCAGAACTTATAAAATATTCAGCAAATACATTCTTAGCTGCTAAAGTTGCATTTATTAATGAAATTTCCTCAATTTCAGAAAGGATAAATTCCAACATACTAGATTTAAAAGATGGTATAGGTTCTGATTCAAGAATAGGTTATAAGTTTTTAGAGCCGGGCCCTGGTTTTGGGGGGTCATGCTTTCCCAAAGATATAAATTCTCTAATACATTTTTCTAACAATATTCAGTCAAATAACGCTATTATTAGATCTGTGATTGAATCTAATAAAAATCGTATTCAAGAAATATCTGAGAATATCGAGAATTTCATAGAGAGCGGGGATACTATATGCGTTTTGGGTCTTACATATAAAGCGAATACAGATGATGTGAGGACAAGTCCTGCTATAGGAGTGATTGAAAAATTACTTGAAAAAGGAAAATACTTGATTAATTGCTATGACCCAATGGGTGTTGATAGTGCTAAAAATATTTTAAAAGATAAAGTAAAATACTTTGAAGATATTTATGAGGCAGCAGCAGCGGCAGCAGTTGTTGTTATTGCTACAGAATGGGATGAATTTAAAAAATTAAATTCAGAAGTTCTAAAAACCAAAATGAAAACTCCAAAAATATATGATCTTCGTGGTATAATAAATACTCATGATTTTAAAAAATCTGGTTTTCAAGTAAAAGTGGTTGGTTTCAAAAATGCCTGAAGTGCAAAATTTTATTCACCTCAGAACTTATAGTTCTTACTCTCTCCTTGAGGGGGCTATAAAAATTCCAGATCTTATTTCAAAAATCTTAAAAGAAAAAATGCCAGCAGTTGCGGTAACTGACAAAGGTAACTTATTTGCTGCTCTTGAATTTTCCATGGCAGCTTCCTCTAAGGGCATACAGCCCATAGTTGGTTGTGAGTTAAATTTTGACTCTCAAATGGATGTCGTTTCTTCTTCTGCATCTCAGGCAAAAGTTCAAACTACTCCCGACAAGATATTGGTACTAGCAAAAAATAAAATTGGGTATAAAAATTTACTAAAATTATCTAGTAAATATTATGCAAAAGATGAAAGTATAATTACTTTTGAAGAGATTGTGGATTATGCAGAAGGTCTAATTGTTTTAACTGGCGGCGTATACGGAACTTTTGGAAAACTTATATTACAAAATCAGGAAGACTTAGCAGAAAAGTTTTTGCTTAAGCTAAATGAGGTTTTTAAGGATCATCTTTATATAGAATTAATGCGTCACGGATTGCCTGATGAAGCAAAATTAGAAAAGCCTTCTATAGGCTTAGCAATGAAACATAATATACCATTGGTTGCGACTAATGACGTGTATTTTTTAGATAAAGAAATGCATGAGGCGCACGATGTTCTGCTTTGTATAGCAGATGGTAAATACGTATTAGATGAAGATAGAAGGAGAGTTACTCAAGAATCATATTTAAAGTCAACTCAAGAAATGCGCGAGTTATTTGCCGACATCCCGGAGGCTATTGAAAATACTGTTATTATAGCCCAAAGATGCTCTGTGAAAGCTGAAGAAAACAAAACATTATTTCCAGAGTATAAAGTTAGTGTTGGATCTGATGAGAAAGAAGAACTAAGGATCTTATCTGATAAAGGGCTGCAGAAAAGGCTGGATTTTATTGATTCATTAAATCCTCAAGCGCCTGCAGCAAGGGAGGAAGTTGAGAGAGTATATTGGGATAGATTCAAATATGAGTTAGAAGTGATTGAGAACATGGGATTCATGGGTTACTTCTTAATCGTATCTGACTTTATAAGATGGAGTAAGAGTAACGGAATTCCAGTAGGGCCTGGTCGTGGTTCTGGTGCTGGTTCTGTAATAAGTTGGTCTCTTGATATTACTGATGTTGATCCTATAAAATTTGGACTTCTTTTTGAAAGATTTTTGAACCCAGAAAGAATTTCATTACCCGATCTTGATATAGATTTTTGCCAGGACCGTAGAGATGAAGTTATAAGATATGTACAAGAAAAATATGGCAAAGAAAAAGTTGCCCATATTATTACTTTTGGAAAATTACAAGCCAGAGCTGTAGTGCGAGACGTTGGTCGAGTACTTATGGTTCCCTATGGCCAAGTAGATATGATCGCAAAAATGATTCCGTTTAATGCTATTAACCCAGTGACCCTGGCTCAAGCGCTAGATATGGAACCAGAGCTGAATAATGCAAGAAAGGAAGATCCAAAAATTGGGAAGTTAATAGACATCTCTTTAAAGTTAGAAGGGCTGCATCGTCACGCATCAACCCACGCTGCTGGTATAGTTATATCTCGTCATGATTTAGAAGAGACTGTTCCTCTTTATAAAAACTCCAAGACGAATATGCCTGTAATCCAGTATTCTATGAAGTATGCTGAAGCTGCAGGGCTTATTAAGTTTGATTTTCTTGGATTAAAAACTCTAACAGTAGTGGATAAGTGCCAGGCATTAATTCGTAAAAAAGATCCAAATTTTGATCTGAATAAAATTGACCTTCAAGATTCAAAAACATTTGAAATGCTGTCGAGAGGAAAGTCTTCTGGTGTATTCCAGTTTGAAAGTGGTGGAATGAAGGACTACTTAAGCAAAATGAAACCAGACTCTATTGAAGATATTATGGCTCTTGGTGCGCTTTATAGGCCTGGTCCTATGGATAATATACCAAGATATATTGACTGTAAGCATGGAAAAGAAACGCCTCAATATATGCATCCAAAATTAGAGGGTATATTGAATAAAACGTTTGGTGTTGTGATATATCAAGAACAGGTTCTTGAGATTGCGCGAACACTAGCCGGGTATACACTTGGTGCTGCTGATTTACTTAGACGTGCTATGGGTAAGAAGATAAAAGCAGAAATGGATGCTCAAAGAGAGATATTCGTTAATGGTGCTATGAATAACGGAATTTCTAAGGAACAATCTATAGAAATTTTCGACATGGTTGCTAAGTTTGCTGGTTATGGTTTTAACAGGTCTCACGCTGTTGCATATGGAATGATTTCTTATCAAACAGCATATTTAAAAGCTAATTATCCTGTAGAGATGCTAGTCTCAATAATGAATACTGAAATAGATGATACGGATAAAATAAGTTTATTTATAGAAGATGCAAAAGACCTTGGTGTGAAAGTTTTATCTCCTGACATCAATGCTTCAATGGCACACTTTTCTATAGATAAAGAAACTGGTGGAATTTTATATGCACTTGGCTCAATAAAAAATGTCAGTTTCAATGCAATGCAATCCATATGTGAGAACAGAGAAAAAAATGGACCATATAAAGATATATTTGATTTTGTTACGCGATTAGACGCTGGCGTCGTTAACAAAAGGCAACTAGAGTATCTGAGCAAATCTGGAGCATTTGATTCTCTATCTCAAAATAGAAGACAATTATCTGAATCTGTTGATGTTTTAATTGATTGTTATTCGCATAGTATTGAAGAGAAAAGTAGTAAACAAATTAATCTTTTCGGGCAAGCTGATGCCATTTTAAAGGAGAATTTCTTTCATCTAAAATCTATTTCAGATTGGGATTGCGATGAAAGATTAAATCACGAGTCTACAGCGATTGGCTTTTATTTGACCGGTCATCCATTAGATGTATATCAAGATTATTTTAGAAAAATCAATATTTTTTCAGCTGGACAAATTCGCAATGAACTAACTGCTGGGAAATATTCTATTAAAATAGCAGCTATACCAGTTGTAATAAAAACAAAATCATCACCAAAAGGCAGATATATAATCATGTCTCTATCCACGCCAACTGGAATAATAGATGCTACAATATTTGATGATCAGATTTTGGAAAAGAACAGAGAGATCATATATGGTAAAGTGCCTATGCTTGTTGAAGCAGAGGTACGAAAAGATGGCGAAATGGAGAGAGTAACCGTTCAATCTATTACAAGGCTCGATGCGTATTTGCGAAAGCAAAGGCAGGTCATTTCTGTAGAAATAGATAATGTTGCTGCTGTAAATTCTTTAAAGCAATTTATTTATAAATCAGAAGAAGGCGCTAACTCGTCAATTATATTGCGCGTAAGAATAAATGACAAAAGTGAAATTATAATGCAAATTCCTGAAGACTATACTTGTAATCTCTCAAAGATATCTGTGCTTGATCTACCAAATGGCGTTCTTTCCGTTAAGCATCTTATAAATTAGTAAGCTGTTGCTTTTTGCGAGGCATTCAACGCGAGCTCATTAAGGCGTTAATAAAAATGTATTATATAAGCAGAATTTCTGATACAATTTAAGGTGAAGCTTAAAATTGTATAAGTAGTTGTTTATGGAGTACTTTGAAGACGGTTATCAAGCTTTTATGTCTGTATTATGTCCAGAATCAAGTTATATTGAAGAAGTTAAAGGTATTGATGGGTTTAAAGATAACTCAAAAACTTTTACCGAAAAACAACAATGTGAGATTGGGGTTATATATGCAATTACTGCAGTTATTGCTTTAATCGCTGTGGAAGGGATGTTAATTTGGCATGTAATGAATCCAGTAAGGAATATTTTAGTAGTGGGTTTAATGAATGCATTACCAGAGCAGCTCATACAGGAAGCAATAGCTATAGCACCGCAAGCAGCGCGAGCAGCTTAAATGTCTAAATTTAATTTATAATGCAATTTCAATAGTATTGAGCTTGTTTGAGAATTGTAAATAATATTTTTAGTATGTAAAATTTTACTTTAGATATCTATTTAGTGAAAATAAATGAGTGTAGATACTGACAGTACCCAGGGTGCATTGTATATAGAAGAACCTTTGCTCATTGACCCTATGATTTACGATATGCAAGAAGAAAACTTAGAACAAGATTCTAATGTTGATATAGACTCTTCAGAAGAAACATATATGTTTTTTACGGCAATATTTTTTATTACTATTTCTGGAATGATTAGCCTTGTTCTATTTCGTTGTATCCGGCCTTTAAAGCCAGAGTTTACATTACATGGCTCAGAACTTGCCTTCTATCCAGCTCCAGTCTATGCATTACTAGCGGCGGCGGCATCAGCAGCTTAAATGTCTAAATTTAATTTATAATGCAAATTTATTAATATATTAAAAAAGGCATATTGTATAAATAAAATTTCTGATACTATTAAATAAAGAATAAAATTATATACGATGTAATTGTTTATGCAGTACTTCGAAGACGTTTATGAAAATGTTATGTCTGTATTATGTCCAGAATCAAGTTATATTGAAGAAGTTAAAGGTATTGATGAGTTTGTTGAAGATAATCCAAGAGCTCTTACCGAAAAACAACAATGTGAGATTGGGGTTATATGTGCAATTTCTGCAATTTTTGCTTTAATAGCAGTGGAATGGGCATTAATCTGGCATGTAAAAAACCCAGTAGTCTTGATAAATCCACCTATATCTGAGATATAGAAATGGGTGAACAAGAAAGCTATACTTGTAATCTCTCAAAAATATCTGTGCTTGATCTGCCAAATGGCGTTCTTTCTGTAAAACATGTTGTGAGTGAGCGGCAACTCAGGTTTATCTACTACTTCAAGTTGTCATTACGGTTAAGTATATTATGAGTGCGTTGTAACTTGTTAGAATTTATTGTATCTTGTATGTGAATTTATAGAACTAAATAGATCGAAATGAAAAACACAGCTATCAAGATTTGTGATGCTATAATCCATCCAGGTGAAGTGGCTAGCTTAGCATTGCCTCTACCGCAAGAATATTCTTGTTCTCCATCTTACATGCCTATAAAGATTATACATGGTAAGAAGAAGGGGCCATGTTTAGTGGTGTTATCTGCATTAAGTGGAGTGGAATTGAATGGTTTAGAGATAGCTAACAGGTTATATGAAATTGTAAATCCAGATGAAATATCTGGTACGTTAATTATTATACCGATAGTAAATATATATGCGCTAACATATCACCCGTCAACATTGCCTAATGGTATGAATCTATCAGATTGTTTTCCAGGTGATGAAAATGGAACTTTTGGTGAGCGTATTGCGCATTTGGTAACTGAGGTTATTCTAAAAAAAGCAGATTACTGTATAGAGTTGGATACAGGTGAAGTTAATCATAATATTCTACCACAAGTATACTGTAATTTCGCACATGCTGAAGCAAAACAACTAGCGAAGGCATTTCAAACTCCTGTTATTACAAATGTGGATATTACAGACAATACTATTAGGCAAACAACTGAGGAATTAAAAATACCTTTGCTTGTATATCAAGCAGGGGAAGCGGCTCGATTTAATGAAGATGCAATTGTTTTGGGTGTTAACGGTATTAAAAACGTGATGCGAGCTATTAACATGCTTCCGAAGGAAGCTACAAAAAAAATTGATCCAATATTCTCACGAGATGAAGCTTGGATAGTCTCGCATAAGGGTGGTATCCTTTACCATGAACTTGCATTAGGTGAGATTATAAAAAAGAATCAAATTATAGGTAAAATCAAGGACCCATTTGGTAGTGATGAGCCTGAATCTATTAAAGCTCCAAAAGAGGGAATTGTGGTAGGAATAAATTCCGCACCATTGATTCACGAAGGTTTGCCTATTTTTAAGATAGCATCTTTCCTAGACTATAATAAGGCAGAAAATGCTATTGAAGAATGGGAGCAGCAGCTTGCTCATGGTAACGAAAATAGTAAGTAATCATGTCTAATAGTCAGGTGTTTACTGCTAAAGGTACTCTCATTTGGGGAGTGTGTGCGCTTTTCTTTCTTTATGAATTTTTCTTGCGTACAGTTATAGGATCCTTCCAAATGCCTTTAACAGAAGACTTGTCATTATCATCCTTAGAATTTTCTTTTCTTAGCTCAACTCTATTTTTGCTAGTTTATGGTGTGATGCAAGTGCCTGTTGGTTTTATAGTAAATAAAATTGGCTTAAAGCGCTCACTCTTAATGGGTAGTGCTATCTGTGCAATTGCATGTATTGGTTTTTCATTATCTCAAAATTATCTTTTGGCAGCCTTTTTTAGATCATTAATGGGTCTTGGGGCTTCATTTGGATTTATCTGTCTATTAGTCTCGGTAAATGAATGGATACCATATCGGGTGAATGCATTCTTCATAGGAATATCTCAACTTATAGGCACGATAGGTCCAATGCTTGCTGCTGGGCCTCTTATTTCATTTTTAAACGCAACGAAAATGGATTGGCGTACTTTCTTCCTATACACTGGATTCACTGGTATATTCTTAGGTGTTTTAATTTTATTAGTTGTGCAAAACCCTTTGCAAAAGGAAGGTAAGCATATAATTTTGAAGCGTCCTAAAAAGATTACCGCAGATATAATAAAAATATTTTCTAGAGTGCAAGTATGGTACATAGCTATTTTTTCGGCTTGTATTTATTTCTCACTTGAGTACTTGGCTGAAAACGAAGGAAGGGCTTTCCTACTATTGAAGAATATAGATATAGAGTCAGCTTCCTATATGATTACACTTTCCTGGTTAGGCCAAGCGATAGGCTGTCCTACAGTAGGTTTTATATCAGATTTAATCTGTCGTCGTAAAATAGTTATGGTCGTGACGTCTATTTTAAATATTCTTTCTATAGCTGCGATTGTGATTTTTAAGAATGAGATAGCTTTACAGGTAGCCTTCTTTTTGTTTGGTTTTGGAGCTAGTGGTCAGAGTATAGGTTTTTCAAATATAGCAGAGCAGTTCAAAAGAGAATTTACTGCTGTTGCCTTTGCGGTTAACAATATGATGCTTACTTTTATACCTGCTATTCTGGCTCCAGTCATTGGAGGAGTTTTTGATTATACGAAAACACGGCCGGAAGAAGTTTTATCAGATTATTATGTGATTTTTTATTTTCTACTTTCTATTGCTAGTATTGCAGTATTATGCAGTATATTTTTTATCTACGAGACATACTGTAAATCAAAGGTAGAATTTACATATTTGAAATTTGGCAAGTAAAGTCATCAGTTTTTTTAGTTCATATACGGTATAATCTATAAGTAATTACGAAAGCGCTGCTTTGTCATTAGTGACAACAATTTTGGAAATGCTTATGTATATACTATTGCACCTGCAGCATAAAATTATCTCAATCCTTGGCAACAAGATCATATATAACTTTTTTCGCTGTATCTTGATATTTGAATGTAAGAATCTTTACTATATCTCGTGATGAATTGGATGGGTCCGCTTTTAGAATTTTAATATCGTGTTTTATATCGTCTAGGCTTTCTTGTTTTGTTTGAGGTGGGATTATTAACACTATCTCTCCTTTTAACTCTGAAGGCACGATATTGCTTATTTTTTCTGAAACTCTTTCTTCAAATTTTTTTGTCATTTCTCTTATGATAACAATTTCGATGTCACCAAAAAAATCTAATAAATCTTTTAAGGTATCTTCTATTTTTTTGCTTGTATCAAATAAGATTGTTGATGCATTAGCCAATCTAATATTTTCAAAAATTATTTTTCTATCTTTTTGTTTGAGTGGAAGAAATCCTTCAAAAATAAATTTGTCTGTTGGAAGCCCAGATAGCGCAAGCGCATTAATGGCAGAGCATGGGCCAGGGCACGATGTTACATATAATTCTTCTTGGTATAATTCTTTGATTAATTTATACCCTGGATCAGATATTAGTGGTGTGCCGGCATCTGATATAAGAGCTATAGATTTTCCTTCTCTAACAAATCGTATAATTTTATTTCTATCTTGTTGATTGCTATGATCATTATATGAATTGAGTTTTGTTTTGATGTCATAATGAGAGAGTAATTTTATTGAATTTCTGGTGTTTTCACAAAAGATAAAATCTACTGAGTTTAATATAGCTAAAGCTCTAAGAGTAATATCCGCCAAATTTCCTATAGGCGTTGATACAATATACAAACCTGCTTCCAGCTCTATCTTTTTAATTTCAATCATATTATCTGTTTTTTTTGATATACTTTGTTATCATATCTATAAACAACATACATGTTAAGATGAAAAAATACGATCTTGTAGTAATAGGCGGTGGGTCTGGAGGTATTGCAGGCGCGAGAAGGGCTGCTTCTTATGGGGCCAAAGTACTAGTTTGTGAGAAATCAGATTTAGGAGGCACGTGTGTTAATCTTGGATGTGTGCCAAAGAAAATATTTTATTATGCTGCTGAGTGTGCCAGCTTTTTTGAAGATTCAAGAAATTTTGGTTGGGATATTGATGTAAAGAATTTTAGTTGGCCAACATTAATAAAAAATAAAAATTCTGAGATTGAAAGACTAAATGGAATTTATCAGAAGCTATTAGTTGATTCGAGAGTTGATCTTGTTAAAGGAAAAGCGGAATTTATAGATAAGAATACCATTTCTATAAATGGTGAAAATATTTACGGAGAAAAAATATTAATCGCTTCAGGAAGTCACCCATTCATTCCTAAGTTTCCAGGTAATGAGCATATCGTAACATCTGACGATATGTTTTTTCTAAAAAAACTTCCTAAGAGTATAGTAATAGTAGGTGCTGGATATATAGGGTTAGAATTTGCGTTCATAATGAATGCGCTTGGCTGTGATGTGACCATTCTGATTAGAAAGGATACGATACTAAAGGGCTTCGATGGGGATGTGAGTGAATTTGTTATGGAGGAATTAGAAAAGAAGAAGATTCATTTAAGGAAAAATACAAATATTCTTTCAGCTTCTAGATCGGGAGATGAAGTTGTTTTGCTTACTGATCAAGGAAAGGTCAAGTCTAATGTCGTGATGTATGCGACAGGAAGAAATCCGAACATTAAGGGCTTATGCTTGGAGAAAGCTGGGGTGTTATTAAATGCTCGTGGTGAAATTCAAACTACAGAATATTCAAAAACAAATATTGATAATATTTTTGCAGTTGGTGATGTTACTGGCGGTATGGGGTTAACTCCAGTTGCGATAAATCAAGCTCGCGCTTTTGCAGATACTGAATTTGGTAATAATAAAAGAAAAATGAGCCATGAAAATATAGCATCTGCAGTATTTTCTCAGCCTGGTATTGCAACGGTTGGATTATCAGAATTAGAAGCGAAAGAAAAATATAAGAAAATTAAAATATATAAAACTTCCTTTGAGGCTTTAAAAAACAATATCAGCAAAAACCTTTCAAGGGAATTTATGAAACTAGTTGTAGATGAGGAAACTGATAAAGTTTTAGGTGTGCATTTAGTTGGTAAAGATGCAGCTGAGATAATTCAGATGGCAGCGGTGGCATTGAAATGCGGTGCAACTAAAAAGCAATTCGATGAGACAGTAGGGGTGCATCCAACAGCTGCTGAAGAGTTAGTTACGATGCGGTAGTGTATCCTTGTGCTTCGAAATATTTACTAGCAATCAAAGTCAATGTAATATTTTTAAAGAAGAAGAACTTGAAAAAAGTTCAATTGTTGCAAATTTTGCAACAGTTCAAGCTGAAGGTGGGCATGAAGTTGAGCGTCAAATAGAATATTTAACTTGGATCCGATACTATTACAAGTTTGCTGACTTAATTGTACGGATGAGATTAATAAAACATATTAGCACCAACTTAATTCTAATTAGTCGCTTATTATATCAAGAAGCTTTAATTTCAATTAAAAGTCTGAATCTGGAAAAACATGAAAATCAGTAATACCTAGAAATTCTTGAGCTGGGATTGCAATTTGATCATAAGTATCATCATAATAAGCAATTCGAGTTTGCACCATTACTAATTCTTTGCATACGCTTGGATTATCACGATTTTTTTCTTGAGCTGTAATGCATTTTCTTGTTTCTGCAATCATTGCTTCAAACTTATTTAATTGGCTATCAGTGAATTGATCGCCATCGCATTGAGGGAGCCTTCCAGACTTTGGATCAGCGTAATCATATATTATAAAAGGCAATAAAACTTTAAAGGCGGCGGTGTCTAAAATTCCATCTAGGTGGAACTTCACAGCAACTTGCGCAGCGGTTGGTTTTGACGGTTCTGGTGGAAGTGCTTTTAAAAGACTATCATCACTACGATCTAATTTTATTTGGTACTGCGCACCTAAATGTGTAAATTTTAAATATGTATCCTTAAATGAATCTGTAATTTTTGGATAGTGGTTTTGAAAACCTTCATAAATAGCTTGCTGCTGTTTACTCCAATGCTTATATTGAAGTGACTGCTTGTGACTGCTTGTGACTGCTTGTGCCATTTTTTACCATCCATTCCATATTTTAACAGGGTAACTTTATACAGCTATTAACATTTGTCAACTAAAAAGCAATTCGATGACACAGTAGGGGCGCACCCAACGGCAGCTAAAGAGTTAGTGACTATGAAATAATGTTGGTAGCGGGAGAGGGACTTGAACCCCCGACACACGGATTATGATTCCGTTGCTCTAACCACCTGAGCTACCCCGCCTTAGAATGCATTTAGCATTAGAATTTTATAATCTTAGAAAGCATCCGTGTCAATTACTGTTTTTATTTATAAGTTACATGTTATTCTATATTGGAGTGAAATACAGGATTGTGCACTTTTTAGGAGGAGCCTCTTCCATAAAAATTTCTTCTGCGGCATTTAAAGATTTTTGCGTAGTTTATGATACCATCGAGTGTAAGCCTCCCATTAATACAGATGCTGTAGGCTGCGAGGTGATAGGTGTACCCTCTTCATATCCCAGTTCTCCTGGCAATGCTGCTGGTAACGGTGTCGTTGTCGATGTATTTTGTGGCTGATTCAGAGTGTCCCAATTTACGAATTCTTCAGACCAATTTCCAGAATCTGCCGCTACTGGATCTGAATCGTCGCCTTCCTCCTTTTCGGCGTCTTTATTATCATCTCTTTTATCGCCAGATGCTGATTCATTCTCATCGCTTTCATCGCCAGATGCTGGGTTTTGGTAGCCAAAAACTGGATTGTCCCAATTTATACTAGCTGCCGCTGCTTGGCTTGCTTGGTCTCCATCTTCCGCTACGGGGTCTGGTTCGTCTTCCTCTTCTTCATCGTATCCATCATATACCACTTCCACATATGCAGAGCCAGATGCTGAGGTTGGGTCGCCAAATACTGGATTGTTCGATTTCGCCTGATTATCTACAAGAGCTTCTGCTAATTTAGCTTCTTTCGCTGCTTGAACTGCTCTTGCACGACTTTCCTCTTTAGCTTTTCTGATTTCTTGAGGAACGCTTAGTTCTAGTAACATTTTAGCAAGTCTGCTGAATCCCATGACGCACTCCATTATTAATAATTTTTACCTACTTTAAATTCTTTAAAATTCTCAATATGTTTTTAATACTTGCATTAATTTTTTTTCTATGTTATACACAAAAACGTAGTGTTGTTTCTTTGCGCTCATTTCCTCGCAGTATTAAAAGTTCTTGCTCTTTAGCTTCGTATACATTATCTATTACTATGTATTATTTACAAGTAAAAAGGAGTTCATTGTGAATCTAGTTGGTACAAAAGCACCTGATTTGAAAGCGGCTGCCGTTACTGTCTAAAGAGATGCATTTGTAAGAAACTCGGTTCGGCTATCTAGTGATCATTTCTTGTTTTGTATATATTGCTTGCATCTTATTTATAAGTATGTACAATGAAGGGATAAATTTTACGACTTTTTTTGTAAATAATTTTAAATTATGATAATGATAAATTTTGTTACATTTTTAAACTTAAAAACTCTAAATTGGCTTTAAGCCTAGTATTCATTTTCTGAGGCCATTTTTGCTGGCCTAATCTCCAAAAATCAAAAAACTAAAATAAAAATAGTGAATTAAGACTAAATTTCGTCACTTCACAATTTTGTAAAATAAAAACAACACAAACCATTGATGTATTAACAGATTGGTAGATGTTGTTATAATCATGGAAAAATTATGAATAAAGAAAATCAATTTACTTTGATAGGCGCTAAAGGTTTATTGCCAAAAGTTGATCCTATTGTTGTATCTAATAACGTTGCATTTAATGCAATGTCCAAAACTGCAGAAAAACTTCCAATGCTAGTAAAAGAGGGTCGCGTAGTATCTTGTATTCAAGAAGAATTCAATGTGAATATTGATGAAATTCTTGAATCTGGAGATAAGGCGCTTATTGCTAGTGCTCACTCAATGATTGTGGCAATATCTCATGCATATGAAGTTGAGGCAGGAAAATCGGCTCAAGGAGAGCCTGTACTAATACCAGAAAGACTATCTACTCATTTAGTTGCTTTATCAAACGCAGTTGGAGTGCCTCCAACACATACTTATCAAGCGTATATTTTGCAGAATTATTATTTAATAGATCCTAATAAAGGATTCTCGTTAGATAATTTGTCTTCTAGATTTACGTATACTGATACTGTTGGGGAAAAGCACTTTGTTAAAATACATCTTATGTGTGAGTACTATGGCGGTAAGATTCTGGAGAGTTTAGAAGTCGTTAGTAAAATCATACAGAGTGGAGAAGCTTCAGCGTTCCCTTATGATGTGTATATGAGAAACTATCTAGAAGTTGCAAATGACAATGTTAATAGGATGACCGATACACTGAAGTCAATGAATTCTGTGCTCGATCCAGAGGAGTTTTTCTTTCAATTAAGACCTCTTCTAAAAAATTATGCTCATGGAGTTATTTTTGAACATGATACTGAAAGTAAAGCAGTGGATTATCGTGGAGCATCGGGCGCTCAGAGTACTATAATACCTTTAGTTGACAAAATGATGGGCTATAGTATATCGCAAGAAGAAGTAATGAAAGATATGCTCAATTATATGCCAAAAGAGCATGTCAAGTATTTGGATCATATCAAGCCAGTCATCAGAGATCATGTCATACATTCTGGAGATTCAGAATTGATCAGGCTTTATAATGAGATTACAGAGTCTACAGCGACATTCCGATCAACTCATTACTTTGAGATAATTGTTCCATATATAGTAAAAAATGTTGCTGGACACTTTGCAGGTGGCATCTCAGGTAAGTTTCCTGGTATAGATAAGGGTACTCTGTCTAATCAGTTCATTGAATCATTTAATCTGATAAAAAGCTATTTCATAAAGAATGCAAATGATTTTTCTAATATGAAATCGATTCTTGATAATGTAAATACAGAGCTCTTAGACCTTATACCAACTTCAGATTCTTGTGATACAGTAAACCAAAATAATGATTCATATGAATTAACACACTTGCTGTGTGAAATGTTCATTAATACCAAAGAGACTGATGTGTTAGAAAATATATTAGATAATATATCAGGCTTTGCTACAAAAACATTTGGTACTGCTGGTATGGATTTTGCTCATCAATTGCAGAGCAATATTCTTGATACAAGAACTAATACAATAGGTGAAGTTGATGCAGAAATTGAGATCCTATAACTATGTATTTATCGGAACGGTATTAGAACATTTAGATAATATGCTATTTGTTCTTTACCTTCCGGTGCTTGCAAGTTTCTTTTTTAATACTCAAGACATTGAAGCCAAATGGTTTTTGGCTTTTATTTCCTTTGGGCTATATTTTCTAGTGCGACCAATAGGGGCTCTAATTTTCGGTGTCATTGGAGATAAATTTGGTCGTAAAAATGCATTGCTTGGTTCTGTATTTATGATGTCTATTGCTACTTTATCAATAGGATTATTGCCTTCTTATAAAACAATAGGCATTACTTCTTCGGTATTCTTTATGATTCTCAGAGCTCTGCAGGGTTTAAGTGTTGGTGGAGAATATGGTGCAGCCATGACTTATATTTATGATAATTGTGCAAAAGATAGAAGAACATTTTTTGGATCATTGCTTATAGCTTCCACTCATCTTGGAGGCGTGATAGCTGCCGCTCTTGCTCTTTTGGGTATAGTAAACTTTCAATATATTTTTATAGGAGTAGGTCTTGTAGGTATTATTTCATTAAAAGGCAGGATGTCATTGATCGATCAATATAAGTCAAATCCAGCAAAAGAATATGATGCAGAATTTGTATCTAACGAGATTAGCAAATCGTTTAATCGTTATTTTTATGTATTTGCTTTAAGTTCGTGTTTGGTCGCTATTTTTTATACAACAATAGTTTACTTTAGCAAAATTTCTAGCATCACTTTAGGTATGACATCACAGGAAATTAAAATTGTGAATGCGATATTATTGTCTATGTGGTTATTGCTTTCACCACTAGTAGGATATGTAATTGATGCTAAAAAACTTGATCCTCATTCCGTGATGAGATTTGCATCAGCATCTATAATGGTTTTTGCTCCTATCGTATTAGTATATTTCTCATATTACGGCTATAGCGTTGCTATGTTTGTGTCATTTCAAGTGATTTTGACAATGCTGCATGTAATGTTTTGTGCCCCAACACCAAGATTGATATGTGGAGTATTTTCTAATCAATTGCGTAACACTAATGCTTCACTTAGTTATGCTATAGGTAGTTCATTTACGGCTGGGTTGGTTCCAATATTTAATGATTATTTATATAAGTTTTTCGGTATCAAGGGAATTGGGATACTAATCTTTTTATTCGCGTTTGTGGGCTTGATGGGTTGCATGAACAAAGAAAAAAGGTAATATTAAATTTTGATAAAAATGAAAAATATGAATAAAAAAAATCAAACATTTCAGCTTTATGACCTTAAGATCGAAGTCTGTAGACAAGAGGGAAATAAGCCAATGGTATGCAATCATAAAGAAGGTAGTTTTTTTTACCTCAAAGGAGAAAATATAATATTTCCTGAAGGCACTACATTTCCAATTTACTGCCTTGCGAGTTTAATGCCAATCCTTCCGGCTAAGCAGAGAGAAACAGATCCTTTCGATTGGATGAGTACAGATGCACATGTTGCATGTCCTGATCCTTATTGTGCTGGTTTATTTAAAATCACTAGATTGCCAAAAAAAAATACTTTCAACCGTGAAGATGTAACCGTTGTAAAAATATAAAGATGCAAAATTCTTATAAGATTCCAAAAATTATTAATGGCTGTTGGCAGTTATCCAAGGGCCATAATAATAGCTCATACGATAATACAGCTGTCATTAATAAATATATCAAATCTGGTCTGAATGTTTTTGACTGTGCAGATATTTATGAAGGAGTTGAATCCGTACTTGGAGAAGCAAGTCTTTTGGATCAAAGCCTGCGGGTGCATACAAAATTTGTTCCAGATCTTGATTCTTTAGACAGTGTGAATGAAGAGTACGTAAGGAATATCATACAAAGATCTTGCAAAAGACTACATATTAATTGTCTAGATTTAGTACAGTTTCACTGGTGGGACTATAATATCGGCGATTATATAAAAGTATTAAAATACTTAGAAAATCTTAGATTAGAAGGCCAAATCAAATTTATAGGCCTTACTAATTTTAATGCTGAGCATCTTCAAAGAATTATAGACTCTGGCGTAAAGATTTTTTCTATGCAAATGCAGTACTCGTTACTTGATAATAGACCAAGGAAGAAAGTCATAGATTTGTGTAAAAAAAATCATATTAAAATATTCTCATATGGTACAATGTCAGGTGGTTTTTTATCAGAAAGTTGGTTGAATGCTAATGAGCCTGATGAGTTATCAAACAGATCTTTAATTAAATATAAAGCTATCATAGATGATGCGGGTGGCTGGAAACTATTTCAAAAGCTTCTGAGCGAGTTATCCAAAATATCTAATAAATACAGTGTCTCAATTTCAGACGTTGTGATTTCATATATACTTTTCCATACAGAAATAGATAGTATGGTCCTTGGTATCAGTAACAAGAGCTCTGTAGAAGATTTAATCAATATGCAAACTAACGATTTCTTGTCTGAGAAAGATGTTAAATACATTGATGGTCTAAGATCTCTTTTTAATGTGAGTGGCGATGTCTATGATTTAGAAAGGGATAGGGAAAGCGCCCATGGGAAAATTATGAAATATAATTTATCTAAAAACTGAATTTTGTTTCCTTGACTAAAGTTCTTGCTCTTTAGATTCATATGTATTATCTATTATTGTGCATTATTTATAAGATTTACAAGTAAAAAAGGAGTTCATTATGAATCTAGTTGGTACAAAAGCACCTGATTTTAAAGCGGCTGCCGTTATGGCAGATAATAAAATAGTAAGTGATTTTTCTTTGCATGCATTTAGAGACAAAGATATGGCTGTATTATTCTTTTATCCTTTGGATTTTACATTTGTTTGTCCTTCAGAGATAATAGCGTTTAACAACAGAATCGCTGACTTCTCTTCTAGAGGAGTGAAAGTTATTGGTATAAGTGTTGATTCCCATTTTACACACCTTGCATGGAAAAACACACCAGTGAACAAAGGCGGGATAGGAAATATAAAATTCCCACTAGTAGCTGACCTAACAAAAAGCATAGCTAGAGACTATAATGTGTTGCTTAATGAGTCTGTATCATTAAGAGGTACATTCTTAATAGATAAGAATGGTATTATTAGACACCAATTGATTAATGATTTACCTTTAGGTAGAAATGTTGATGAGACTTTAAGAACAATCGACGCATTAATATTCCACGAAAAGCATGGAGAAGTATGTCCAGCGGGTTGGCAGAAAGGCCAATTAGGTATGAAAGCTACATCTGAAGGAGTAGCAGATTATCTTACATCTAACTCTGAAAAACTATAATTTTAAGGGCATATAATTGCCCTTTTTTCCTAATCTTATGATTTCACATCTTCCTATTTCAGAAGAAGAAAAGCTATCTGCATTACAGCTGATCAGGTCTGAGAATTTAGGAATTAAAACATTTTTCTCTTTAATTGAGATCTTTGGGTCTGCTAGTGTTGCTTTATCGAAGTTACCAGAATTTATATCCAATAAAAGAGCTGGTAATAAAATTAAGATCTGTGACCGTTCGAGAATAGTAGAAGAAGTGGAAAAAGTTTCAGGTTATGGTGCTGAGATGTTGCATTACAATGATAAATTTTATCCATCTTTACTAAAAAACATTTCAGACTATCCGCCAATAATTACTATCTTTGGTAAGAATAAAAATTTACTTACAAGAGACAAGATTGCGGTAGTGGGCTCTAGAAATGCTTCAACGAATAGTACAAGATTTGCTTATAAAATTGCTAAAGAGTTGGGCCAAAATGAATATACAGTAGTATCTGGTTTAGCAAGAGGAGTTGATAGTCATGCACATATAGGCTCTGTTGAAACAGGTGCTATTGCTGTGATTGCTGGTGGTATCAATAATATTTACCCATTAGAAAATAAAAGTCTATATGGAGAAATCGCAGAAAATGGCATCATTATTTCCGAGAATATTTTTGATGCATCACCGAAGGCAAATAATTTTCCACAGCGTAACCGTATTGTCTCTGGTTTATGTTTAGCTACAATAGTTGTTGAAGCTAGTTTAAAATCTGGCTCTCTTATTACAGCGAATTTTGCTTTAGAGCAAAACAGGGAAGTCTTTGCTGTGCCTGGGTTTCCTCTAGATACTCGCTATTCTGGTACCAATCGATTAATTAAGCAGGGCGCTAATTTATTTGAAGAAATAAGTGACTTAACTAATGTAATTCGCAAGAATAATACTATACAGCGTGATTTATTCGAATATAAATGTCATAATGACCCGAATGAAGAAATCCTTGATGATAAAGTTTATAAGAAAGATCTTGATAAAGTTCGAGAATTAATCTTATCTAAGCTAAGCGTAGCACCGGTATCTTTAGATAGTTTAATAAAAGATGTTAACATTCCAAGAAAAATTGCATTATTATCTATTGTGGAATTAGAATTAGAAGATAGCGTTAGAAGGATTGGAAATAATATTGCTTTAGTAGTGAGTTAAATATGAATCTTGTAATAGTTGAGTCTCCAGCGAAAGCTAAGACTATTAATAAATATTTAGGTAAGGACTATAACGTCATATCGTCTTATGGCCATATTCGAGATTTGCCATCTAAGGAAGGTTCTGTAGAGCCTGATAAAGATTTCAAAATGCATTATGCTGTTAATGAAAAAGCTTCTAAGCAGGTCAAGGCAATTATTGCCGCGTGTAAAAACGTCGATAAAGTTTATCTAGCAACTGACCCGGATAGAGAAGGAGAGGCGATAGCGTGGCATATTGCAGAGGTTTTGAAAGAAAAAAAGGCTCTAAAGAAAGGCGTGGAGTTTAAGCGTATAGTATTTCATGAAATTACTAAAAAGTCTGTTGTTGAGGCTTTACAAAATCCACGTGATATTAGTATGGATTTAGTAAATGCACAGCAGGCACGAAGAGCTTTAGATTACTTAGTTGGTTTTAACCTTTCTCCTGTATTATGGCGAAAATTGCCAGGTAGTAGATCAGCTGGTAGGGTTCAATCAGTTGCATTAAGACTAATCTCAGATAGAGAATCGGAGATTGAAAAATTCATAGAGAAGGAATATTGGACAGTAGACTGTAACTTTGGTGCTAAAAAAGCTGAGTTTTTGGCTAAGCTTATTTCCTTCAAAGGTCAAAAGTTAGATAAATTTGATCTGCCAAATGAAGAATCAGTAAAACCTATAGTATTAGATCTAGAATCTTCGACGTACCAAGTTAAATCTGTAGAGAAAAAGCAGCAAAACAGAAATCCATACGCGCCATTTATTACTTCAACGCTTCAGCAAGATGCGGCTCATAAGCTTGGGTTTAGTGCTAAAAAGACTATGATGGTTGCACAAAAATTATACGAAGGTGTGAGCGTAGATGGAGAGACTCTTGGTTTGATTACATATATGAGAACAGATGGCGTATATATGTCAGAGAGTAGTGTTGCAGAGATTCGTAATCACATATCTGAAGTATATGGAAATAAATATCTGCCTGAAAAGCCAAGACTTTATAAAAGCAAATCCAAAAATGCTCAAGAGGCACACGAAGCTATACGTCCAACTGATGTCCATTTAACGCCACAGAAACTTTCTAAATTTTTAGATAAAGATCAGCTAAAGTTATATGAGCTAATATGGAGAAGGTCAGTAGCATGTCAGATGAGCAGTGCGCTTCTTGATCAAGTGCATGTGATTATCGAAAATCATAAGAAAAGCTTAGAGTTAAAAGCTGTCGGATCTGTGATGGTATTTGACGGTTTTTATAAAGTATATAAAGAAGCTGTTGATACTGATGAGAAAAAAGAAGATGGAGGCGGGTTGTTACCTGAGTTGAAAGAAGGTGAAGATCTGAAGCTATTGAAAGTCATTCCAGAACAACATTTTACCTCACCACCACCAAGATACAGTGAAGCTAGCTTAGTAAAAAAATTAGAAGAGCTTGGCATAGGCAGGCCATCTACTTATGCTTCTATAATTTCCGTATTAATAGATCGAAATTATGCCAGAATGGAAAGTAAGAGATTTTTTCCGGAAGAAAGAGGGATTATCGTGACGGCATTTTTAAAGAGCTTCTTTGAAAAGTACGTAGAGTACAATTTCACAGCTGCAATGGAAGACAAGCTTGACTCTGTTTCTGATGGAAAAATGAAATGGCAGGATTTGCTCCAAGAGTTTTGGAAAGATTTCCATGAATCCGTTGAATCTGCGCATAAATATTCAATAGAAGAAGTAATTAAGGCTATCGAGCCGCTAATTGAACATCACGTTTTTCAGAAAACTGCCGATGGATCTGATCCAAAGCAATGTCCAGAGTGTTCAGACGGTAAATTACAGGTCAGAATTGGAAAATTTGGTCCATTTGTGTCTTGTGATAAATATCCTGAGTGTAAATATACGCGTCAGCTAGATATATATGAAGAAAATGGTAGCCGTGAAGATCATAAACCAAATGAACGAGTTTTAGGAGAGGATCCAATAAGTGGTTTAGAGGTCTTTTTAAAGAAAGGGCCATATGGGTTATACTTGCAGTTAGGCAAATCAGAATCTGAGCATATGAAGAGATCTCCTGTGCCAAAATTTGTGAATGATGATGAGTTAGATCTTGAGCTTGCCTTATCATTATTGATGTTACCAAAAGAAATAGGCGTGCATCCAAAATCAGGGGAGATAATAAAAACAGGAATTGGTAAGTTTGGTCCTTATATATTACATCAAAAACAATATATTTCTTTGAAAGATCCTAAAGAGGTATTTTCTATAAGTCTAGATAGAGCTATTGACCTTATTGATAATAATCCAAATAAGGGACAAGATTTAGGTGAGTATAAAAAGGAGACTGTACTTGTGTTAAAGGGTAAGTATGGGCCGTATATAAAATTTAGTGGTAAAAACTTCAAGATTCCAAAAGATTGTGATGCGGAAAAGTTGACCTTAGAAAAAGCCATAGAACTTATAGAGCAAGCGCCGCCTGCAACAAAGAAAAAATTCTAATCATTACTGCCTTGGTCTGGATCTTCATTCTTTTTGTTAAATTCGATAATTTTATTATCATCTGAATTATCATTTAGTAAGTCATTTACATCATTATCTGGTGTAAGTAATATGCTGACGTATTCATCATCTTCTTGATTAATATATTTTTCCCATTCTTGTTCAAATATTTCTAGCACAAATAGTCTTTTTTCTAAGAATGATGAAAGTGCTTTTTGCTTTAGCAAAACTTTTTTCATCTTTTCTGGTTTATTGATAAATAGATCCATAAGCGCTGGTGTGAAATCTTCTGACATAGTTTCATGTAATTTCTCGTAAAAAGAAGTTACTTCATTTCCTGCATCATGATAGTCAAGCCAGATTCTAAATTCATTATCCTCATTTATAGAGTAATATAATTTAAAGAACTCTTTTAAGCCTAAGACTCTATCGCAAGTTTTTTCTATTATTTTCTTTTCCATAACAGATTTATTTTAATTCTTATCTACTATAAATATAGCTAACCAAAATTAATTTTCCGTTAACAAGAGTCGGGAATATAAAAAAATTTCTTTATAGGGTGTAAAAAGGGTGTTTTGAAAACAGTTTATAGCTATGTAAGGGGCTTGATATAGTTAGAATTACTCAGCTTTCTGGTGGGACCCTAATCTCTGTGTAGTTAAATATTCTTCAGTAGTTTTTACAGCTTCTGGTGTTCCAACGTGAAACCATGTGCCATTATAGGCTACTCCATGAAAGCCTTGATAGGTAGAACCAACTTTGAATTTGTCGTAGATTTTCATAAGCTTTATAGGTTCTTTTGGGGTGTCTTCAAAGTTTTTTGGGTTTGTAATATGTATCCCAGCGTAAGCGTATACATTTGTTAAATTTTCTGGGTTTTTTAGCATGAGATTTGCATCTAAGGTGAAGTCGCCTTTTCCGTCATATCCAGCAGCATTTGTAAGCTCTGTTAATAAAAATAATGCTCTCATTGAATCTTCCCAAGCTAAATTCAAAGAACTAAAAACATTGTCTCCTAAAAATACTGAATCACTATTAATTACAAAAAAAGCTTTATTATTATCTAGATAATCCAAGGCATTTACAACTCCTCCACCAGTTTCAAGTAATGGAATTTCTTCTATTACTTCTACTTTTGGAGGGTTTGGTATCTCTGAGATATAATCATGAATATGTTTTTTTAATAATTCTTTCTTATAGAAGCTATTTATTACAATGTGTTTTATTCCATATTCAATCAGGTCATCTATGATGCGTGTTATTATAGATTTGCCATTCAATTCCACCATCGGCTTTGGGATCTTATCAGTGATAGGGCGCATTCTTGTACCAAGTCCTGCAGCTAATATAAATGCCTGGGTGATCATGATTTTTTATCTATCTCTGATTATTGGGATATCTATCTTTGCAAACCACTCTGCTAATGGTTTCATTATAGGGCTTTTTATATTTGTCCTTATATAGTTCCATACTCTTGGTAGGTGCACTAAGTATCTTTTGTTTTTATCTCTTATTGCTTTCCTAGCAAAGATTCCAACGATTTTACAACTTCTTTGAGTACCAAGTATTGCATAATCCGATAGGAATTTTTGTTTGTCGATGAATGGTGTTTTATCTATGTAATGATGCAGTATTTTTGAAGAGAGTGTCGCACTAATATCTCTTCGAGCATCTTCTAGCAATGAGACTAAGTCGTATGCATAAGATCCTATAACGGCATCTTGAAAATCTAATAGGCCAACGGATTGGACTCCTATTCTGTTTTCTAGAAACATTATATTATCTACGTGATAGTCTCTTAAGACTAAGCATGAATTTTTGTAATGAATTCTTTCAAGAATGCTTTTCCATATAGAAATGTACTCACTTCTTAATTTATCAGATAGAGGTTTATCATTTAATATTGGAAAGTACCAATCTATGAGTAGCAATAATTCATCCATCAATAATTCGTAATTATACTCAGGAAGTTCAATGTCTATCTTTTCTTTATGTAGTTTTATCAATACATCAGCAGCTTTTTTATAAAGCTCGAATTCAAAGTCTGTGTGTTTATTTTCTTCAAGTAACTTTGTATATGTGAATGGACCGAAGTCTTCTAGCAGTAACAATCCTGCTTTCATATCTTTTGCAATAATTTCAGGTACTGAATATCCTCTCTTGTGTAGAAACTCATTAATCTTCACAAACGGAGGGAGGCTGCGTTTTTCTCTTGAAGAGTCCATCAATAAGAGTGTTTTATCTGCAAAAGAGATTCTATCATAAAATCTCATTGAGGCGTCATTTGGGAGAGCTTCCACAAAAAGATTTTTCGCACGAAGATTTTTTTTAAGAAATTGTCCTTTTATATCTTCAATATTATCTGAATTCATTTTTTAGTCTCTCTAGTAGAACTTTTTCTTCTGTCAAAAATCTGCCTTTAAACTCTATTTGTACTTTTCTTTTGTTCTCATCATGATTATGTATAAAATATATAATAATTTTATTTTCATGTATAATACTTTCTATAAGCTCCGGCCATTCAATGATGCTAATAGCATTACTTAGCGACTCTTCGATCCCTATTTCATAAATTTCTTCTAAATTTTTTATTCTGTAAAGATCATAGTGCCAAATTATGAGGGCGTTTTTTTCGTATATATTCACTATGTTAAATGTTGGGCTTGAGACGTTTTCTGAGTGAGTTAAGTTTTTTATAAAAAATTGAGCAAATGTAGTTTTACCAGACCCAAGGTCTCCTTTGAGTAAAATAACATCAGAGATTTTAACATGTTTTGATATTAAAACCGCTAATCTTTGAGTGTCTTTTATACTAGCAATATTAAGGATCATGATATTTATTATTTTAGATTCCTTGTTCTACGGCATCTCTACTGAAAGAGATTATATTATTGGTGTGATTTGAGATTGCATTCTGAGGTATAATGCATTTAAAAATTCCGCCTTTTACTTTTTTGCTTTCAAATGTTACTTTGCCATTATGTAGTTCTACGAAGCTTTTGACTAATGCTAATCCCAAGGTAGCGGTTTTTGATTTGATTTTTTTGGCGTCTACTTTGTGGAATTTATTAAAAATGTACTTTTCTTCTTCTGCATTAATCATCGTGCTATTATCTTCCACTGTGAATATAATGTCTTGATCTTTTTTATAGATATCTAGTTTTATCTTTTGCCCTGGTTTAGAAGCCTCTATAGAGTTACTAATAAGTTTGAATAGTACTTGTTTTATTCTTTTTACGTCACCATACATTTCTCCTATATCATCGCTACAGGAAGATGTGAATTTCAATTTAGTTTCCTTAATTCTTTCTTGTACTAGTTCTACTATTGAATTCATTGTATCGTATATATTAAATTTGCTGATTTCAAGGTGCATATAACCTGCATCTATAGAAGCAAGATCAAGAATGTCATTTATCAGAGTTAGAAGATATTGCGATGAATCATTTATTCCCAGGACGTACTCTGCCTGTAGGTCGTTTAACTTCCCAAAGTACTGTTTGTCCAGTGCTTGCGAAAAGCCAATAATAGATGTTAGAGGTGAGCGGAGTTCATAAGATACATTTGCTAAGAATTCTGTTTTTAATTTATCTGCATCTTGTAGAGCCTCGTTTCTTTCTATTAGTGTTCTTTCGACCAAAATAGAGTCAGTGATATCATGATAACTAATAAGAGTTGCACCATCCGGCAGGGGTACAAATAAAACATCTAACGTAGAGTCGTCATTTTTCCTTAACTCTAATTTGCTAGTTTTTCGGGAGTTGATCTCGTTTATAAAAGAGTCCTGTAGAGAATCTCGAAAATCTTCTTCAGTATTAATCGATATCTTAGACACTACTTCTATAATGTGCGGTTTAGATTTTAAATAAGTTTCGTCTAATTCCCATATTTTAGCGAATTTTTTGTTACTTATTTGCAGTTTTCCGCTTTCGCTGAATACACTAATTCCTTCGTTCAGGTAATCTATGGTTTCTTTTTGTACGGCACTAAGTGTTTTATATTCTTTTTCAAGAGTAAGTCTGTCTGTAATGTCTTCATATGAAAATAATAAACCTCCAAAACTATGTGGTATTACGATTACTCTCAAGTATCTTCCATCTGGTAAAGATAAAAAATCATTTTGTATTGAAGTTAAATTTGTAAACAAACTTAAATTCTCTTTTTTGAATTGTTGAAAGTCTATTTGTTCTGGTAGTTGGCGCTTCTCTCTAAGTTTTTCTAGTATCTCTCCGTATGTAGGCTGAGTTACTAAGAACTTTTCTTCTAGGCCCCAGAGTCTTACAAAGGACTGATTAAAAAACTTAAGCTTTCTTTTAGAGTCATATATCGCACTTGCATTTGCTGTGCTCTCTAGAAGGTCAGATTGAGCTGAGATGTGCATTTTTAATTCAGATTTTACTATGTCTTTACTAGTAATATCATAGCCCATACCAACAGTAAGATTTGTGCCTTGAATAGGAGCTTCTTGTAATTCATATAGGCATCTTGTGCCTTGTACTACAAGATGTTTTTCTTCTTTTTGTAGTTGATTCGTTTTTTTAACTTTTTGCGCTAAGTTGCTTTCTTTGTTTGAAAGCTCCTGCACTTCGTTAGATGAATCTGTATTGATATCATAGATGATTTGATTATATGCATTGTTAAAATAATCAATCTTTAGGTCTTCATTTCGTGCCCAGACAGGTATAGGTAAAGAATTAAGTATATTGTTTTTATATGTTAAATCTTTTCTAAGAATTGCATTTTCATATTTTAATGCGTTGTTGATTATTGTTTCCTTGGTGACATCAGAAAAAAACAAAAAATAGGACTTTCGTGGTTTCCACTTTTTGTGTGTAAGTAGCACCTTTTGGCACATTAAAAATTGATCTTTAGGTGATATCTCTTTTTTTATTTTTAGAAGTATAGCCTGATTAGTATAGGGCTGATCTTCTGATGAGTCATAACACAACGCATGTAACTCTTTTTCTATAGTATCTGTAAAACATGATATTAAAACATCGGTATTTATGAGATTGGAACGAATGTCTAATAGTTTCCTTAGGGAATGAGATATATAGTATGTATCTTTCTTTGGATCTCTATAAAAAAAGAGGTTGCTCTCAAGGGGCTTGAATCTTTTTTTATACAACTTATTTCTTTCTTTTAGCCAAGTTGCTAAAAAAATAGAAGCAATGAATGCTATAAGCAAAAACTCACTATTATCTGATAAATATAGGTAGTTCACTTGCAAAATAAATAAAATTTTAACTTTCAAAAATATGATAAACTAATATAAGAGTATTTCAAGATAATGGCTAATTTTCGCATTGAATATCTAAAAATTATTTAAACTATGGAATGGAAAGATACGGCAATAGTTCTGAACCTTAATCGTTATAGCGATAGTTTGACAATAGTCTCTTGTCTAACAAGTAAGTATGGTGTGTGTAAAGGTGCTATTAAAAATACAAAAAATGGTCGCAGTAGCTCAGCTATAGGTAATATTGTATCTGTGTCATGGCGAGGAAGGTTAGAAGGGCACTTAGGTAGATTTGATATTATGTCATACGAATCCATATACCCGTTTGTTTATGACAATAAAGAAAAAATGAATTCTATTATGAGTTTGTGTGATTTGTTTAACACTAGTTTGGCCCCAAAGGAGCCTAATAAAGTTCTTTATGACTACTTGGAGGATTTTTTATATTCAATCAAATACAAGGAAAAAGACTGGTTGAAGAGACTATTGTTTATTGAGGTGGAGTTGCTATCCCATATGGGATTCGGTTTAGATATCACTAAATGCGCTGTTTCTGGAGAAACTATAGGCCTTGAATATATATCTCCAAAAACTGGTAGAGCCATTTCTAAAGCAATAGGAGATCCGTATGAATCAAAGTTATTTAAATTGCCAAAGATATTTCAGGATTTTACATCATCTTATAATAAGGATGAGATGTTATATGCATTAAAGATAACTAAATATTTTTTGGAAAAAAATATTACATTACCAGAGTCTAGAAAGAATTTAGAAAGGTCACTGGAAGGTTCATTAGTTTGAGAATATCAAAACGATAAGTTTATCTTGAAAGATCTGGTATATTTGAGCTAGTATTGTTCGAGTTTGGTTTATAGTGATGTCATGATAATTTCTTGTAAAAAATGTGGAACGAAATACAAAGTGAACGCTTCTAACATAGGAGACACTGGTCGTAAAGTTCGTTGTACAAAGTGTAGCAATGTTTGGACTTATAATGCAGAGAAGCACGTACAAGAAGTTAAAAAAGAGCCATTAACTAAAATCAATATATCCAGAAGTCTTCCTGTAGTAATCCAGTATGTGGTTCCTGGTTGGTTCAAAGTTATTCCTGCTGTATTCGTTTTTCTAATTTTTATTACTAGTGCGTTTTTCTTTCAAGAGAGTTTAGCGAATAAATCTATTTTTATAAAAAAAATATACGAGTCTATGGGGGTGAGGTTTACTGATAATATAATTATTCACCAAGTTGAGATTACCAAGAAAGATGGTAACTTACTGGATATTAATGGGTTTCTAGTGAATCAGTCGAAGGAAAAGAGGAAGGTTCCAAATATTGTAGTCAGAGCAATCGATGATCATCATGTGAAGATTGCGTCTTTTGTTATAAAGTCAAACAAAGCTGAGTTTGAAAGTGGGGAACAATATCCGTTCTTTAAAAGAGTCGAAAATTTTCCAGAAAATACAAAGCTAGTAACATTGGAAGTGCAAGATAAGATGGATTGTTTTAGTAGTGCAAGTTAGTATTTTTTTAACTAAATCATGATATCTTAATTAAAAATGGTATTGGAAGTTATGGAAGATTATAAACAGAAAGCAGATGCGATAGCTGCAAAACTTACAAAAAAGATTGAAACAATACCGATAAATCAACATAGAATCTTTGTTCCGTCTCCCGTACCAAAAGATCGTAGCTCTAATCGCCAAACCGGTAAGTGAGTATTCTTATATCAAATAATCTTTTGCATATTTGCAGTAATTTTCTGCTGATATTTTGATGTACTCTTTTTCTTGCGATGTTAGTTTCCGGAAAAATTTTGCTGGTGTTCCAATCCATAATTCGTCTTTTCTTACTATTTTTCCTTCTGTAACTAATGAGCCAGCTCCAACCCAGCCACCTGATTCTACAATGGCGCCATCCATGATAATAGATCCCATTCCAACAAAAGAGCGATCTTCAATAGTGCAGGCATGCAGTAGAGCTTTGTGTCCTATAGTAACATATGAACCGATGTGTGTTGGGAATTCACCATTTGTTACATGTACCACAGTTCCGTCTTGTATATTTGTGTAATCTCCAACTGTTATTTCTGCGACATCACCGCGCAGTACAGAGTTAAACCATATGCTTGAGTCTTTTCCTATGGTTACTCTACCAATTATAGAAGCAGTCGGCGCTATAAATGCAGTTTTATCAATTTTAGGAATCGCTCCTTTGAATGTAAATATATTATTCATTTGTTTCGCTTTCTATGCTTTCCAAATTTCTTTCTTGATCAACATCTATAAGTTCCATTTTATTTGATGATACAACCGTTAATCGGTCAAGTCCTTGTGGCAAGGATTTATTTTTCTGCATGTGTATTCCAAGTTTTTCAAGGTTCTTTGCTTTAGGCAAGAAGTTCGCATTAAAAGATCCAGCTAGCTTATCAAAATGGTTAGTGGTTGCATGCAGGCTATTTCCAACTTTTCTTGTGTGTTCATAAAGATGTGTAACCGAATTCAGTAGCTTTCTAACTTCTTCTACAATGAGTTGTTGGTTCTCTGATTGAGTTTGAGCTGAGATTTGAAATTTTGCGTAGATCAGGAGATTAATTAATCCAGATGGGCCTACAGGAAATATGTTCTGTTCCCAAGCCAAAGCAATAAAATCTTTATCGATTTTTGATATTTTTTCTAGAGAAGTTTCGGTTGGTAAAAACATTACGCTCGAGATGTGATTAACTTTTCTATCTGTCAGGTGTTCTTTTAGAAAGTCATTATAATTTTTATCTTTTAATCCTTTGAGATGTTGGCGCATTGTTGCCTTTAATTTTTCATTCAATTTTTTTGATGATTCCTCATCTTGTGATTCAGTCAACTCACTGAAGTATTTTGATGACTTGCTATCTATGATCATTAGGTTGTCACCTGGTAAAAATACTACGGAATCAGGTCTTAATATTGCCTTATCTACTGCTCTGGTTGTAAACGAGTATTGCATGATAAAGTCTCGATTTGGCTGGAGTCCAGAGGCTTTTAATATGTTTTCAAGTGTGATTTCAGCTAAATTTCCTGCACCTGCAGGCGATAGCAGAGCGTTTCGAATTGTATCAACGGAATTCTTTGAGGAAGTGATCTCGTTGTTTAATACGCTGACATTATTTACAATCTTTTCAAATTGTTCTTGTAGCTTTAATGTATTTGTACTCAAGGCTATTTCTGATTCTTTCGTTTCTTTTTTATGAGCTTCGATTAGCTCTTTTGATAGAGATGAAGCTGTTTCAAAAATTGCAGCTTTTGCCTGGGTTATAGCTTCGTGTCTGGATTTTTCCCAGTCACTTGTTCTTATCTCGAACTCTTTCATTTCTTGTTTTTTGAGTTCTAGATTTTGCTTTTCCTCATATAAGGATTCGCGTGTTTTTGAGTATAAGCTTTTGTATTCATTCAATTCATTTTCTAGCTTTTCAATAGAGCTTTTCAAGGCTCCCATAGAGGAGTCTTGTCTGGCGTTATCTATTAGAAGGGATTCGCACTTATTCTGAAGACGAAATTTTTCTCCAGTTGCAAGATCTAATTCGTTTTCAATTTTGCTTCTTATTTCTTCTAATTGATGTATTTGCACTTGAGCGTCTTTTATTAAGTTGCTTTTATTACTTAGTCGGAAAGACAAAAATAAAATAAAAGATAAAATTGGTATGCCAATAATTGCAGAGAATAAAATCATATTTTGGTTTTATTATAAATATATATCGTATAGTATTACTCTAAATGTTTTAGTAAGTAAAGTTAACTAAATATGACAATTTCAGCAATTATTTTAGCCGCAGGAGAAGGGACGAGGATGAAGTCCTCTATGCCAAAAGTTATGCATAAGATCGCCTCGCGTTCTATGATTGGCCATATTCTAGATTTAATTCGTACAGTAAATATTGAGGAGACGGTTGCGGTAATCGGTCCGAATATGCATGTACTTGAAGAATATATTAGCTCTGAAGGTTCTTATGTTAAATGTGTTGTTCAAGAAAATAGATTAGGCACAGCTGATGCTGTAAAGGTAGGAATGAAAGCTCTTCATTCGTCCAACGATATACTTGTTCTTTATGGTGATACTCCTTTTATTACGAATCACACCATAGGCAGGATGAAAACATTGCTCGATGCAGATAAAAAAAATGCCTTGGTGGTGCTAGGTTTTGATGTGACAGAGCCTTCAGAATATGGGCGTCTTGTTGTGAATGCTAAGAATGAGTTAGAGCAAATTGTCGAGTATCTGGATTGTGATCTAGAGCAGAGAGAGTTGACTCTATGTAATTCGGGTGTAATGCTTATAAATGGGAAATATGCCAAAGATCTTATATCTTCTGTTAGTAATAAAAATGCAAAGAAGGAATATTATCTTACAGACTTAGTCAGCATAGCAAAGTCAAAAGGTTTAATATGTCAGTACATAGTAGTTACTCATGAAGAAGCTCTTGCGATTAATAGCAGAGAAGAACTATGTGAGGCTGAGTACGTTATACAATCAAAATTTAGGGATGACTTTATTAAATCGGGCGTGACTTTAATAGATAGAGAGTCTGTGTATTTTGCGAAAGACACAAAAATAGAGAGAGACGTTATTATTTATCCTAATGTATTCTTTGGTACTGGTGTTGAAGTGAAATCTGGAGCTGTGATTAAATCTTTCTCAAATTTGGAGGGAGCGAGTGTTGGAGCTAATGCAATCGTCGGTCCTTTTGCAAATTTAAGGCCGGGTACAGTTTTGGAATCCAATACTAAAGTAGGCAATTTTGTTGAAATCAAAAATTCACATATAGATACAGGTGCAAAGATTAGTCATTTATCTTACCTCGGAGATGCTGAAGTCGGAAGTGATGTTAATATAGGTGCTGGCACAATCACATGTAATTATGATGGTATAGCAAAGCATAAGACTAAAATTGGTGCAAATTCTTTCATAGGCTCAAATTCTTCTTTAGTTGCTCCTCTGAATATAGGAGTTGGAGCCATGATAGGTGCTGGTAGTGTTATAACAGAAAATATCCCTGATAATGGTTTGTCTGTGGCAAGGTCAGCGCAGAAAAACTATCCTAATAAGGCTCAGTATATCAGAAATAGAAAATTAGAAGCTGAGGCAAAAAATCCAAAAAAAGCTCTGTAATATGTCTGAAAAAAAACTAATTGTAATTGATGGATATAGTTTTTTATTTAGAGCATATCATTCTATGCCGGCTTTATCACGTCCGAAAGATGGAACCCCAGTTGGTGCTGTATATGGATTCGTTTCTATGATGATGAAAGTCCTATCTGAGATGAAGCCAACTCACATAGTAATAGTTTTTGATGCGGGAAAGAAAACATTTAGGAATGATTTATATCCAGAATATAAAGCTCATAGGCCGCCCGCGCCAGATGACTTAATACCACAGTTTGCTTTAGTGAGAGAAGCTGCTAAGGCTTTGAATATATATGTGTTGGAGCAGGAAGGTTATGAAGCTGATGATATTATCGCAACATTATCTGAGATCTCAAAATCTAAACAAGAAGAAGTCCTTATAGTATCTTCTGATAAAGATTTAACGCAGCTTGTGAATGGTCATATAAAAATGTATGACGCTATCAAATCCAAGATAATTAGCTCAAGTGATGTAGAAGAGAAATATGGAGTTGTCCCAGAGAAAATGAGAGATTTGCTAGCTCTTGTAGGGGACACATCAGACAATATTCCTGGTGTTCCTGGGGTGGGTCCTAAAACTGCGGCGGAGCTTTTAAATAGATTCGGTGATATTGATTCTATTTTTGAAAATCTATCAGAAATAAAGCAACCAAAAAGAAGGGAGTCTCTAGAGAATAGTAGAGACATAGTGAAGTTGTCGCGTCAGCTAGTTTCATTGTGTAAAGATATGGAGTTGGAAGTTGATTTCGAAACTCTGAAATCTAAGCCTATAAATGATAAAAATTTATTAAACTTTTTAGATGAGCAAGGATTTAGAACTTTAGTAGTCCGTGCTAAAAAGATGTTTGGTGTTGAAGATATTGGTTCGCCTAGTCAAGTTGAGACTAAGTTTGACATCTCTCCTAATCTAGTAACCAAGATAAGTGACTTCAAAGAGATTATTCAGCATGCTTCGTATTATGGGGAAATAGCAATATATTTTCAGCCAAATTTTTCTTTTATAGATAAAATAAAAACGTCTGTAGATATCCATAGTATTTCTATAAAAATAGCAGAAAAATATATTTACTATGTGCCTATTAGAAGTAAAAAAGTAGAGCAGGGCTCTTTGTTAGAGTCTATAGATAATGGGAATAAGATATTTTTTGATGAGTTCATTGGTGCTTTTAAAGGCTTGATAGAGGATTCTTCAATTAAGAAAATTGTATGGAATCACAAAGCAATGCTGCATCTTATTAGGGAAGCCGATCAAACTATTACTCCAAGATCTTTTGAAGATATTATGTTGATGGCCTATGATCTCGGTTCTGGCAGAGATAATACAGAATTTCATCATCTCATAGAGTTTTTTTTAGGGGAACAAGATGAAATATCAGTTTCTGGGATTACAAAAGCAAGGGCCAACTTAAATTCTATGGATGAAAGATCTGTAATGAATTATGTATCAAAAAATGCATATTTTCTGCATAGATCATATCAAAAATTGCAGCCTCTATTACTAGAGAATAGTATGCAATATTTTTATAGAAAGATCGATTTGCCATTGTCCACAGTCGTATTCAAAATGGAATGCAATGGATTTAAGGTTGAAAAAGATATCCTATTAGATTTAGAAAAAACACTAGATGCAAAAATCGATTTGCTATCGAAGGAAATTTACAAAACTGCAGGTATTGAATTTAACATATCCTCTTCTCAGCAATTAGCTGACGTGTTATTTAATCACATGGGGATTGACCCACAAAAGAAATTAAAAAAATCTGGTGCATATTCTACGAATGTAGAGATTTTAGAAATTCTACAATCAGAAGGCCATACTATAGCTGACCTTTTGATTCAATGGCGAAAATTGACCAAGCTAAAATCTACTTATACCTCTAGCCTTGTGTCTCATATAGAGAGCAGTGCTTCAGGTGAAAGGATTCATTCAAACTTTTTAATAGCTTTAACATCGACCGGAAGGTTTAGTTCAACAGAACCTAATTTACAAAATATACCAGTGAGGGGAGAATTTGCAGCTGAAATTAGGTCTGCATTTGTTGCTAAGGAAGGTTATAAAATTTTATCATTAGACTATTCTCAAATAGAGCTGCGAATAATAGCTCATATTGCAAATGTTAAGTCTTTAAAAGAAGCTTTCCAAAACAATAAAGACATTCATGCTGTAACCGCGAGTGAAATATTTGGTGTAGATCAAGAAAATATCGATAGCTTGTTGCGTAATAAAGCCAAGGCTATAAATTTTGGTATTATATACGGGATTAGTGGTTATGGTTTAGCAAAAAATATTGGCATTTCAAGAAATGAAGCTAACGACTATATACAAAAATATTTTGAGAAATATCCAGAGATACTAGCCTTTATGGAAAGCTCTAAGGAGTTTGCTCATGCACATGGTTATGTTAAAACTATTATGAAGAGAAGATGTTATATTCCAAATATTAATTCTAAAGATCACAATTTAAGATCTTTTTCTGAAAGGGCTGCGATTAACTTTCCAATACAAGGTAGTAGTTCCGATATTATGCGAAATGCTATGGTTAGTGCAGATAAAGTTATCGAATCTTTGGCTCTAGATTGCAAAATTATTCTGCAAGTACATGATGAGCTTCTTTTTGAAGTAAGAGAAGATATCGTAGAGAAAGTGAGAGATACATTAAAAAAATCTATGGAAAATATTGTGGATATATCTGTCCCTCTAGTAATCAATACTAGCATTGGGGATAGCTGGAGAAAAGTTTAAATAGTATAGCATCGAAAAAATACTAGATAAAGGAGAAAGAAGGATATATAGTGTGCTATAACTTATTAAAATCATTATGACTTTTACTTTAAATTCTATAAAAATTTCAGGCAGAGAAGTCCTACCTATTATCGAGGGTGGTAAGGGTGTTGGTGTGAGTTCTGGGCAATCTTCTGGTGCGTTCGGTGCTGCTCATGCTGTAGGGACATTTTCTGGTGCAAATGCTGAGAGTTATGATGAAAATGGTAATAGTAAGCCTGTGATATATAAAGGGACTACTAGAAAGGCTCGCCATGAAGAGCTTGTTGCTATGGGAATAGAGGGAGGTATAGCGCAAGCAAGAATAGCGCATGAAATCTCCGGAGGTGCTGGTCCTATACATATGAATATTCTATGGGAGATGGGTGGAGCTCAACGTATATTAGAGGGTGTTTTAGAAGGCGCAAAAGGGTTAGTTCAAGGTGTTACTTGTGGTGCAGGTATGCCATATAAACTTGCAGAAATCACATCTAGGTATGGTGTATATTATTATCCGATTGTATCTTCAATGAGAGCTTTTAGAGCTCTTTGGAAAAGAACTTATAACCAATTTTCTGAGTTTCTTGGTGGAGTCGTATACGAAGATCCGTGGAAAGCTGGTGGTCATAATGGATTATCAAATAGCGAAGATCCTCTTGTTTTTCAAGAACCATATCAGAGAGTTGCGGAGCTCAGAAAATTCATGGATGAAGTGAATTTACAGGATGTTCCTATCATTATGGCTGGAGGTGTATGGCACCTGAACGAATGGAAAGATTGGATAAATAACAAAGAGATTGGAAAAATTGCATTTCAATTTGGTACAAGACCAATTGTTACAAAAGAAAGCCCTGTTCTTGATGAGTGGAAAAAGAAATTACTCACTTTGAAGGAAGGGGATGTATTTTTGAATAGATTCAGTCCTACGGGTTTTTATTCTTCAGCTGTGAAAAATAATTTTATTCAAGAACTAGACGAGAGAAGCCATAGACAAATACCTTATTCTAGCGAACCTGATATAGAAAAAGGATTAACTTATGAAGTTCCTTTTGGTAAAAGAGGCAGGTTAGTTTATGTGACTGAAGATGATCTTAAGAAAGCACAGGAGTGGAAGAATTTTGGTTTTACAGAATTAATGAAAACTCCAGATTCTACTGTAATATTTGTCACCCCAGAGAAATCGTTATCAATAAAAACAGATCAAATAGAATGTATGGGCTGTTTGAGTGCATGTAGATTTAGTAATTGGAGAGACAAAGAAGACTTTACAACCGGTCGTAAAGCTGACCCTAGAAGTTTCTGTATTCAGAAAACCTTAAACCACATTGTTCGTGAAGGTGATGTTGATAATCAATTGATGTTCTCTGGCCATAATGCATATAGATTTGCTACTGATCCGTTCTATGCAAATGGTTTTGTCCCAACAGTCAAAGAGTTAGTTGAAAAAATAGCGACAGGATACTAAGTATGTCTGTCATTGAACAAGAGTTTATATTAAATCATAAAATTGCAGACTTGGAATTCAGTAAGGTCGAAAAGGCAAGGATTGCTTTATTTTCAGATGTTGAAAATGTTCCTTTGTTATTATCAAACGAAACAGACGAAGATATATCTAAAATCCAAAATATTGCTGATAAAATTCAGAAGAATTTTAAAAATTTGCTTATTTTAGCAACTGGTGCTTCTGAGTCAATTCCTAAGATATTATTTGGTTTGGGCAACAGTAAATTAAACGTAGAATTTCTGTCTAATGTTGATCAATATTGCGTAGATAAAGTCTTAGATAAGCTTAATCCTAAAGAGACCTGTATTTTACCTATAAGTAAATCTGGCACAACAGTAGAGATCATTACTCTGCTTTTTTATGTAATGAATTGGATAGAGAAAAAAGATCCTTCAATTAAATTATCTGATCATTTTTATTTTATTACAGAAAAAAAGGAAAGCCCTATGGCTGATATTGCTGAACATATTGGTGCCACCATTATAGAGCATGCAAGCACAGGTGGTAGGTATTCTTTTTTTACATCTTTAGGTTTTCTACCGGCAGCTTTATCTGGTTTTGATGTTAATAAAATTATTATTCATGCTAAACATTCATTCTTGGAGTTAATCAAAAAAGATTCTTGGGTAATGCAAGGCGTTGCTTACAATAACTCTATGGTAAAAAAACATAGCAATAATGTCTTTATAAGCTACGGTGATAGATTTGAAGGTGTAAATTTATGGATCAGACAATTAATTGCTGAAAGTTTGGGTAAAAACTCTAAAGGCATAACTCCTATAACATCTCGTGGTATTGTTGATCATCATAGCCAACTCCAACTTTATTTAGATGGTCCTGATGATAAATTTTTTACTGTACTTGCAGCAAAGAAAATGATTTGTGAGAAGAATAATTTTATTACAGATGAGCAGGCAAAAAAGTTTAAAATATCTTTTTTATCGGGTGTGCAATTGCAGGACGTAATGTCTACACAAATGCTTTTATCTATAGAAGCATTAAATAAAAATAAAAAAAACCTTAGAATAATTACAGCAAGTCATATTAATGAAGAATTTATTTCAGAGCTTATTATGGGCATGATGCTAGAAGTTATTGTTTTTGCATATATTAATGATATAGATCCATTTGGGCAACCAGCTGTTGAAGGAATAAAAGATCAATTCAAATCCAAAATAAGAGACACAAATGCAGTATAACTCTAAGAACTTACATGGAATATTATGGTTTGTGCTCGGATTACTGATTAGTAGTTTGGGTGATGTGATGATGAAATATTTAGGTTCTAATGTTCATCCTTACCAAATTGTTTTTCTAAGATTTTTATTTGCAACCATTACATTGTTACCGTGGTTTTACATCAAAAGCTCTTCTTTCGTTACAACAAGAATTCACCTACACTTTATGAGAGGTTTATTATTGTTTGGAGGAATTTCATTCTGGTGTATGGGCCTAAATGTTGTAAAAATTGCTCTAGCAACAACTATTAATTTCACTATTCCTATATTTGTAGCTGTATTAGCAGTGATATTCTTAAAAGAAAAATTTAATATTTTTAGACTTTCGGCAACTCTACTTGGATTCGTGGGTATTGTGGTAGCAATGAATCCTGCAGCTGCTGATTTTAATGCTGTATCTATGTCTTTATTATTGAGCGCTTTAATGTTTGCCAGTTTAGATGTGATTAATAAAAGGTTCGTTACTGATGAATCAACTATAAGTATGTTGTTTTACTCTAATGTATTTACTACTTTGCTAAGCGCTGTGCCTGCTTTTTATGTATGGGTTCCTGTAAATTATCATGATTTATTCTTATTTTTATTATTAGGGATAGTAGCAAACTTAATTTTATACTGTCTTTTAAAGTCATTCGCTATTGTAGATGCATCTGCGGTCGCGCCATATAGATACATAGAATTATTATTTTCTTCCAGTCTAGGATATTTGTTCTTTAACGAAATATTAGATTCTTCTATACTGTCAGGTGCTGTAGTAATTATTATAGCAACATTGCTTATTATTTATGAAGGCTTACTGAAGAAAAAAATTCGTACATAGAGCTTAATATGCCAGAGCAACAATACACTGATTTTGGCTTCAAAAAAATCAAATTTTCTGATAAACAATCTTTTGTGAATAAGGTATTTTCTGGTGTTGCAGGTAGATACGACCTAATGAATGACTTAATGAGTTTTGGAGTTCACAGGTTATGGAAAAGAGAATTTCTAAATATGATACCGGACTATTCTGGTGATTTATTAGATATTGCAGGTGGAAGTGGAGATATATCTCTAGGATATCTTGAAAAAGCTATAAAGAGTTCAAAAAACCCTAAAATCATTTTATGCGATATTAACCTAGAGATGTTAAATGCTGCTAGGGCAAAATTCGTTGATAAGAATATATTAGATAGGATTTCAATTGTTTCAGGTGATGGAATGAGCTTACCATTTGCAGATAATACTTTCGATTACATCACAATAGCTTTTGGTATCAGGAACATAGCAGATATTACAAAATGTTTGAAGGAAGCTAAAAGGGTCTTAAAAAAAGGTGGAAAATTTTTGTGTTTAGAATTCTCACAAGTAGAGAATGGGTTAGTTTCTGAAATATATGATTTTTATTCATTTAATGTAATACCAAAAATAGGAAAAATTATAACAAACAATGAAGATGCTTATAAATATCTAGTTGAGAGTATAAAAAAATTCCCGTCTAAGGAAAAGTTTGTTGATATGATAAAAGAATCTGGTTTTGAGGGAGTAGATTATAAATCACTTACTTCTGGGGTTGTTGCAATACATTGGGGGTATAATTTATAAATGTTATTTCTCCATAACTCATTAAGATTTCTAAAAGTAATATTTATTTTATATAAAAGAGGCGCTTTATTTATTTTAAGTGATCTAAAGATATTACCAGAGTTCTTTGTATCCACGCTTAGTATTTTTTCTATTAGAACGAAATCGATTCCAAAGGGCAAAAGAATAAAACTTATTCTAGAAGATTTAGGACCGTTTTTTATAAAATTTGGGCAAACTCTTGCAACAAGAGAAGATCTTATAGGACCAGAAATTGCTATGGAGTTATCTGCGCTTCATGATAAATTAACTCCAAAGCTTGATCGATCCTCTGTCTCAAAGTTGATTAAGAAAGAGTTAGGAAAAGATATAGATGAGATTTTTAAAAGTTTTTCTGAAAAACCTATTGCGGCTGCTTCAATAGCGGAAGTTTTTAAGGCAGAAGATTTTTCAGGTAATATAGTTGCAGTAAAAATTCTTAAGCCTGGAATAAAAGATGAGTTTGAAAAGGATATTCAGTTATTTTTATGGCTCGCTACAATTTTTGAAAAGCGATTTAAAGCAGCTCGTAGGCTAAAGCCAATAGAAGTTGTACGTTCTTTTGAGAAAGGAGTAAAAATAGAGATGGACTTTACTTTAGAAGCCGCTGCTGCATCGGAGTTAAAGGAAAATCATAAAGACGATGAAGGTATCCATGTACCAACTGTATTTTGGGATAAAGTCTCCCAAAACATACTAACTATCGAATGGGTGAAAGGCATTCCTATTAATAGAATATCTGAGCTTAAGAAAAAGAAAATTGATATTAAGAAGGTGATTCATAATTTCACGTATATGTTTTTGAATCAAGCGTACAGAGATGGCTTCTTTCATGCTGACATTCACCCCGGTAATGTTTTAATACAAGATGATGGCACGATATCATTAATTGATTTTGGAATCATGGGAAGATTAGACAAAGAGACTAAATTATACTTAGCTGAGATCTTGAAGGGGTTTTTAGAGAGAGATTACGATTATGTGGCAAGAGTCCATTTTGATGCAGGCTATGTTTCAAAAGAATATTCTATTGCGGAGTTTGCTCAAGCATGTAGAGCAGTGGGAGAGCCAATCGTTGGTATGCCAGCTAATAAAATATCTATTGGCAAACTACTATCAAAGCTTTTTAAAGTTACAAGAGACTTTGATATGCCAACTCAGACTAAATTAATTTTAATACAAAAAACCACGGTAGTTGCAGAAGGAATAGTATCTAAACTTGATCCTGAAATTAATATGTGGGATGTCATTGAGCCATGGGTAAAAAATTGGTCTGAGAAAAACATGGGTTTTGATGAAAAAATCATGAGTATTCTTGAAGACGTTTCTTCATTTATTAGGAAGGATATCGTTGAATTTGTTCGCAGTAAAAACGAAGGCACCGACACAAGAAATAAAGTTATCATTAAAGAAAATAACAATAGCTTAAAAATAGTTATTTTGTTGTTAGCCTTACTCAGTAGTGTATTAATTATAGATAAGCTTATATGAGAATAGCTACATGGAATATTAATTCCGTCAGAATCCGTTTTGAACTTATCCGTGCATTTGTAGAAAAATATAAGCCAGATGTTTTGTGCCTTCAAGAAACTAAAACACAGGATGAAAGTTTTCCTCATTTGGAAATGCAAAGCTTAGGATTTAATTATAGAGAAATCAGGGGTGAAAAGTCTTATAATGGGGTTGCGATATTATCGAAAATTCCAATTAGGTTATCAGATAAACTCACTTTTTTTAATGATCAATCTAGGCATATATCGGTACATCTTGAAAATGGAATAGAATTACATAATTTTTATTTTCCATCTGGGGGCGATATAGCGGATCCAAGCATTAATCAAAAATTCCATCATAAATTACAATACATCGATAATGTAGCAGATTGGTTTAAAAGGTATAGATCTGATAATAAAAAAATTATTTTGGTGGGCGATTTAAATATAGCTCCAGGAAAAAACGACGTATGGTCGCATAGGCAGTTGTTAGATACGATTAGTCACACATATATGGAAGTTTATCACTTCAATAGGTTAATGAAATCTATAAATTTTATAGACGTTAGTCGAGAGTTTGTTTCGTACGAAGAAAAGCTTTATAGTTGGTGGAGTTACAAAAACATAGGTTGGAGAGAAAATGATAAAGGCAGGAGATTAGACCATATTTTAGCTACGCAGAGCTTAAAAGAATCTTTGAATAAGCATTTTATCTGTAAGGAGTTTAGAGACACAAATGGTCCATCTGATCATGTTCCAGTATTGATTGAGCTAACTAAAGATTAGCAGGACAGTTCTATTCCTATTTTGCTTTTAGGTAAAAAGTCATTAAGATTATCTATATGCTAGATATGTTTTTAACCTTTTCTCATGATAATACTAGGCTTCTTTCTTTTAGGATTTGCTCTTTCTATTTTATCAGAAAATTTTACTCCACTTTTCATCATTCCTTTTACTTGTGATGCAATTTCTAGCAAATCTTTATCTTTATGTTTTGAAGCAAAGGATTTTGATAGTTTTTCTTGTCTCTGTTTATAAAGTTCTTGTATTGTAAGTGAGGCAAATTCTTTTTTGAGCCTTAATTCTTCTTGTGGTGATAATCTTTCAGATGTAAGTAATTTTCCTTTCGACTTTTTTTGAAATGTGCTGATAAGGTTCTGACTTAGTATTTTTATTGTTGCTGCTTTATCAACAGAATCTTCAAGTTTTTTTAGTAGATTAATTATAATCATTATTTCATCATAGATTTTTTCTTTCTCTTCCATTGGTATAGAATCGAAATCTATGAAATCTCCTTCTCTGCCCGAAAAGAATTTTATAATATCTTCAAATAAAGCTATTACATCTTTTTCTATATTGTTTGAGTTATGTTTTTTGCAGAGATCACCTATGATATTATCTATAGTTGTCTGCATTGCTATGCTTTTTGATAATGGGTTTTTATCCATAAGAATACATTAATTACTCAACTAAAATTCTATAGCTGAATAATTAAAGAAACCTTAACTCTAGCATAGATTATAAATTACGCTTTTCTAATTCTCTAAATATATCTCTAGCAACCATTGTTGGGAATGTTCCACCTGTCACATTTTTTGTAGGCGAATAATCATCATTTCCAAACCATACCCCGATAATATATTTATTTGTATACCCAATAAACCAGGCATCTCTGAAATCTTGTGATGTTCCAGTTTTTCCACTGACTTTAAAACTAGAGAGTGCTCTTCTAGCGCTTCCATCTACAACGGCGCTTCTAAGTAGAAGTTGCATATCTTCAGCTGCTTTTTCTGTTAATACGCGTTCTGGAGTTATTTCTGGCTCTTTATATAAGATTTGATCAGTATCGCTATTTGTTATGCACTCTATTGCATGTGGATTCATAGCATATCCACCGTTTCCAATTACTCCATGGGCTGCTGTCAATTCTATTAAATTATTTGAAGAAGTGCCAAGTGCCGCTGCTAGGTTGTAATCAATTTCAGATTTTATTCCCATTTTCTTTGCGGTTTGTATTACAGTGGAAACTCCAACTTTTGCCATTAGTCGGATTGGTACGGTATTTAGTGATCTTCTAAAAGATTCTTCTAATGTAATCTTACCATAGAATCTTCTATCAAAATTCTGAGGTGTCCATCCTCTATAGTTTATTGGTCTATCTTCTATTATGTCTTGTGGATTAAACCCAGATTCCATTGCTGCTGCGAAAACAAATGTTTTAAAAAGTGAACCGGATTGCCTAAATGCCTGAGCTGCTCTATTAAAGTTGCTTTGGAAGAAATTGTCGCCGCCTATCATGCTAACAATATTTCCGTTGTAATCCATGATTAACACAGCACCTTGGCGAGTGTTTCTTTTTTCTTGAGCAATACTAAGCTGTTTTTTAAATTCTCTTTTTGCTATAGCTTGAATTTGTGTATTAAAAGTAGTCTTGACTAAGAAATTTCTTACCTCTTCTGGATTAATATACTGACTTATTTGATCATATACCCAGTTTGTAAAATAGTCTTTTCTTACAGAGCCAAGAAGTTTTGTATCTAATATCACAGATACGTTTTCTGCTTCTTTAAGTTGCTTACTATTGATAAAGCCAGCTTCTTCCATGTTCAATAGTATTTGATAAGCTCTATTTCCGCTCAAGTCTTTATTGTTTTTTGGTGAAAATCTAGAGGGGGATTTTAATAATCCGGCGATTATTGCAGACTCATATAAATTTAGATCTTGAACATTTTTTGCAAAGTAATATTTTGCAGCTGCAGAGACTCCAAATATTCCTGAGCCCATATAAGCTTTGTTTAGGTAGATAGTTATGATTTCTTGTTTTGAATATTTATTTTCAATTTCTAAAGCTAATAACGCCTCTTTTAGCTTTCTGCTAAATTTACGCTCTGAACTTAAGAAGACTATTTTTGCTAACTGTTGCGTAATTGTACTTCCACCTTGAACAGTTCTTCCTGCTCTGAAATTTACGAAAGCAGCTCTAAAAATTCCCAAAACATCTATGCCAAAATGGTCAAAGAATTTTCTGTCTTCAGTAGCTACTACTGCATTTATAAGATTCCTTGGAATTTCGTAGTAATTAACATAGGTTCCATACATGTCGCCATATACAGCAAGGACGTCTCCTTTAGAATCAAGCATTGTTACTTTATTTTTTCTTTCTATCTTCTCTAATGTATCTACACTTGGGAGATCGTGGAATATATAGAGTAAATATGCAAAAAAGAATGTGGTAACCCATGCGCCTGATATTAAAATAGATTTTATCAAAAATGGTATGTTGAATTTTTGATTTTTAAATCTAATAGATTTTAGAAATCTTTTTACTTTCTTTATAAAAGAGATTATTTTATTCATACTTATTGTTTAACAGCCAACTGTTTTATTCTTTATAATTAGTCATTCTAATGGTTCTATAATAAAGCAGATCTTCGATATAAGCAAAGACAAATACAGGATTTTATGAATCTTCAACAGAATAGCCTTATCTCTTTAGGAGTTTATTTAAAAAAATATCGTCTCAAGCTTCTCTTGGTATTTATTGCTTTAATAGTATCGGCATTTTCTGTGTTAAGTATTGGTATTACGGCTAGATACTTTGTGAATTATGGATTTGGGTTAAAAAACTCTCACTCTCTGAATGTTGTTACAATAGTGTTTGCTGGAATATTAGTTCTTCTTGCAGCTGCAAGCGCGATCAGATCTTATTTGATAAATATGATATGTGAAAATGTAGTTATAGATATTACAAGGGATGCTTATAATAAACTAATCCATACTTCCGTTTCTCATTATGATACCAATAATGTTACTGATATAGTTTCAAGAATAGTAAATGACACACAGTTAATACAAAATGTGATCAATTCGATATTTTCCTTTTTTATAAGAAATGTTGTAATGATGATTGGGGGCATTATTCTTCTTTTTATTACAAATGCGCTCCTTACGACTTATGTGATGATTTCCATCCCTTTAATTATAGCTCCTATAATATTATTTGCAAAAAAAGTAAGAGTTACATCAAAAGAAGCTCAGAGTAACCTGTCAAGTATCGCAAGTCATATTGAAGAAACTTTATCAGGTGTAAAAACCGTTCAAGCTAATAACGCTGAAGATTATGAGATAAATAATTTCTTTTCTTTAACAAAAGCATATCTTAAATCAGCTCTGAATAGGAGTATGAATAGATCTGTGTTGGTTGCAGTAGTTATGGCTGTAGTCTCTATCTCTACTTTAATAGTATTATGGGTAGGTGGCAGAGATGTAATAGATGGAAAGATGAGTGGTGGAGATTTAGTGTCATTTATTTTTTATTCAATCGTTGTTGCTTCATCTATAGGAGGTATGTCTGAAGTTATTGGAGATATTAATAGAGCTTCAGGAGCCGCAGAAAGGATTGTTGATTTATTCTCGTTACCACAAGAAGGTAAAGTTTCAAATAAAGCTTTGGCGAAAAATTTATTATCTGTAGATTTTGAGAATGTGTCATTTTCATATTCTGATCGAGAAGGGACCGAGGTATTAAAAAATTTATCATTTTCAATAAAAAAAGGAGAGACTGTTGCTATAGTTGGAAAATCTGGATCTGGAAAGACTACAATCGTGAAGTTGTTGCTTAAATTTTATCAACCATCCAGTGGTAATATCAAAATAAATAATATCAGTATTGATAATATATCTACTAGCAATATTAGATCTTCTATAGGTGTTGTATCGCAGGATACATTTATTTTTTCCAATACAGCATATTATAACATAGCCTATGCAATGGATAACGTAAGCGAGGAAGACGTTATTAAAGCTGCAAAGGCGGCAAATATACATGATTTTATTTTGTCTCTCCCAGATGGCTACCATACTCATTTAGGTGAGAAGGGGACTCAACTTTCTGGTGGGCAAAAACAAAGAATTTCTATAGCAAGAACAATATTGAGAAATCCTAGTATATTGATATTAGACGAGGCTACTAGTAATTTGGATGAACATAATTCTTCTATTGTTCAGGATTCTCTTAATGAGTTGATGAAAGGAAGGACTACATTGGTTATATCACATAGAAAAAAATCTCTAGAGCGCTGTGATAGGATCATCTCGATAGATTCATAAGTATGTAAAAGAAGCTTTATAGATGCTATTGCAACAATAGTTTCATTCTTTTTCATGTTTTTTTGCATATTTAAGTTACCATTGCACTAAATTCAATTTTCATGATATATTTTATATTAGATATTCTACTTTTAGGTGCATCTTACAAGGGACTTATGGGCATATTTTCATCAAACAAAACTCCAGAAGGCTCTGGATCAAATAATAATTGGTACGCGGATAGATGCGAATCTATTACCGTACAAAGGAATATGCTTTTTTTGATTGCAATTATTTCCTTAATTGCAACTGTGATATCTGTAATATTTGTAGCAAAAGTTACAATTAGTAAAACTATTGAGCCATTGGTTGTTGAAGTAGAGAATACGACTGGTTTTACAAACTTGGTAAATCCTAATGATACTCAGCAATGGAGTAGTAGCAAATCTGTAAACACATACTTTTTAGTGAATTATTTGCGCTCAAGGGAAGCGTATAACGTTGCATCTTACATTTATGATTATAATACAGTTACAAGATTAATGTCTTCATCTAACGTTTATAGAGAATTTAAACAGAAACTAAATAATGCAGAAACTAACCCAATATTAATTTATGGGTCACAAAATAGTACATTCATCAAAATCAGATCTATTCAGTTTTTAAAATCTACTCCAACTGAGAATAGCGCTCAGATTAGATTCTCAATAGTAGAGCAAGAAGGGACAAAGAAAGTTTACAATAAAATTGTATCGTTAGTTTGGGGATATGTTGAAATGAATCTGGATTTTGAGGATAGAACGGTAAATCCATTAGGTTTTCAAGTAAAATCCTATTCAATTTCAGATGATGGGGAGGGATGAAATGTTTAAAAGAATTTTGATTTTTATGCTGCTAATTTTTATGAATATTCAATTTGCTTATTCTCAAGTGCCATTGGCAACAGATAGTAGAATTAAGACTTATATTTATAATAAAAATGATGTTTATCTCGTTCTTATCAGTACTGGATTTCAGTCTAGTATTGAATTTCAGGAAGGAGAAATAATTAAGACTGTGTCTCTGGGTGAGAGTTATTCTTGGTCATTAACACCAGTTGGCAGTCGATTATTTATCAAACCAATGGAAAATAATGTGCGCACTAATATGACTATTATTACAAACTTGCGTACTTATCAATTCGATATTGCTTCTAGGTCTGAGGATGAATCCAATACAGAAGTGGCTTATGTTGTAAGGTTTTACTATCCTCCAAATAAATAAGGTATAGTTAATGAAAGATCAAGAGAATCAAGAATCATTAGATTCAAATGCGACAACAAATGATCCTGAAATGGAACCAAATAAAGGTGCTGCTAATGGGCCTGGTTTGGAAGAGCTAGATCAAGAATATTTAGAAGAATCTAAGGATGATTCCCAACTTTCTCAAATGAAATCTCTTGTAAGCAAAGATCCAAAACAAAGCATGGCGATGTTAATAGTACTTGGTTTGATTGTGGGTGGAATTGTGTATTATTTTTTCTATGAGGGGTCTAGTGAGAAAAGTACAGTACCAATTAATAATATTCCTTTGAGTGATCAGCATGTTTCTACAGTAAAAAATGTTACAGCTCCAAGGGTTTCTGGATCTTTATCTCCAGCGCCTTCATACGATATAGCTGTTGATCCTGATTTATTAAAACCGAAAGTTGAAAAAATGGAAGTGAAAGCTCAGGCTCCAGCCACAGAAAAAATGAATGAAGCTGAAAAAAAGGACATTAGCCAAAAAAAAGAAGGTCCTGCATATGAAGATAAACCCTCTTTAAACCTTGCCATAGAATCTCATTCTGAGAACCCGGTTTTAGATGCTAAAAACTCAGGGATTTCATCTAAGCAAAGTAAGGATTCTAGGTTAAAATCATCTATTATGCTTACTAGCGCTTCCGGCAAGACAGATGATGCTACGATAAAAACTAGAGATATCTCTAGTAATTTTACTCCAGAAGCTAGCTCGTCAACTTCTTCTAAGCTTACAACCGTAGGAAATATGGCGAGGCTAATAACGCAGGGTAAAATCATTGAAACAGTTCTAGAAACGCCAGCTAATACAAACTATCCAGGACCTATAAGGGCGGTAATTAGCAGAGATGTTTATTCTGAATCAGGAGAAAACGTCTTAATTCCAAAGGGCTCTAGGGTAATAGGGGCTATTGCTGGAGGATATCAAGCAGGTCAAACTCGTATAATGATTGTCTGGAATAGGATTATATTACCAAGTGGTTATGATATAAAAGTTGAAGGTTCTCAAGGTGTAGGGGATTTAGGAACTATAGGTATAGAGGGTATAATAGATAGGCAAGTTTTAAACTCGATAGGTAATGCCGTGTTAATTAGTGCCTTAAATATGGGTATGGCAAAAGTAATTGAGAAGGAAATGAAGGTTGGATCATCTACGTCAACCTCAACAGTTGCAGCTGATGGAACTCAAACAACCAATTCTACAACTAGCCCAACACAGCAAGCAGCTCAGACTGAATTAAATAATTTCTCTAGCGCTACTAAGGACTTTTTGAAAAGTAACTTCGTAACTAAGCCTTTTATCGATATAGATCAGGGTACTATAGTAAAGATTTTCGTTAATGCTGATATACAATTCCCTGATCATCTATCAAGTGGTATAAATATACTGAAATGACTGCAATACATTACGCTGCTTTAGAAACTTTTTTGCTTCCTTTTTATGCTTTATTTGCTGAGGAAGGTGTATCTGAAATTTCTGTCAATACCCCTGGGGAAGTATGGGTAGAAAATCGCGGAGAAATGAGGAAAGAAAAAGTTCCGGAATTAGATCTAGAGCATTTAAAAAATTTAGCTAGACTAGTTGCTCAATCCACTGAACAGATGGTGAGTGAAGAGAAGCCATTATTATCTGCTACCTTACCAAATGGGTATCGTATTCAAATAGTTTTTCCACCAGCAGCTGGTACAGGAACTGTTGCCCTATCTATCAGGAAAGGCTCTGATGTTACTTTAACTTTAGAAGACTACCAAAAATTTGGTGCATTTTCTCATACATCTACAGAAACAAAAAAGGATCCTGCAGATAAAATTTTATTAGAGTATTTGCAGGCAAATCGAATAAAAGACTTCTTGTCCATGGCTGTAAAGGCAAAAAAAAATATTATCATTAGCGGTGGTACCTCTACTGGTAAGACAACATTTACAAATGCCGCACTATTAGAAATACCAAAAGATGAGAGGCTTATTACTTGTGAAGATGCAAGAGAGATCACTTTACCGAATCATGCTAATAAGTTGCATTTACTTGCATCAAAAGGTGGGCAGGGTAGAGCAAATGTTACAATGCAAGATCTAATCGAAGCTTGTTTAAGGCTTAGGCCTAGTAGGATTATTGTTGGAGAAATTAGAGGAGCTGAAGCATTTAGTTTTCTTAGAGCAATTAATACAGGTCATCCTGGTTCTATATCTACTGTCCACGCCGATAGCCCTATCATGGCAATTCAGCAGCTAAAACTTATGGTTATGCAAGCAGGTTTAGGCATGCCGCCAGAAGAAGTGAAGAACTATATCGTATCAGTAGTTGATATAGTAGTTCAGTTAAAAAGGGCTGATAAAGGCATTAGATATGTATCAGAAATTTATTTTAAAAATGATCCAAAAAGAAAGAATATTTAAACATGAATGACTTTAAAAATAATATTTTTAGAATAATTGCGGTTTCGATTGGTTTCTTCATCGCTTTATATATATCTGCTGCTGTATTCATGTTTCTTGCATATGGATACGAGTATCTAGAAATCATACAGTTTGACTCAAACTATGTAGAAAAAAATCTAGCATTAGTGAGTTTCTTTGTAAAACAGTTGGCTTATTATATTGATTGGATGATTCAACATGGCACGATGCTAGATTTATCTATCCATAATTATTTTACATTAAAATTATTTGCTTCTCCATTAATTGTGTTTTCTATAGCTCTTTATATTTTTGGAAGTACATATAATGACTTAATGTCTTGGACTCCTTATAAAGATAAGGAAACTCTTCATGGAGATGCAAGATGGGCGACACAAAAAGATGTTGAGCGTGCAAATTTGAGAGCTAAGAGCGGTATGTTGCTTGGTAAAGATGGGAATGGGTATTTTGTTGCAGGTGGCTATCAGCACGCTCTTTTATTCGCGCCAACTGGTTCTGGTAAGGGTGTGGGGTTTGTTATTCCAAACTTATTGTTCTGGGAGGAATCTTGTATTGTTCATGATACTAAGCTTGAAAACTTTGGATTTACGAGTGGATGGAGAACGAAAATTGGGCAGAAGTGTTACGCATGGTCTCCAGCTGACCCCGATGGTGTGACTCACTGTTATAATCCTTTAGATTGGATTAGTAATAAGCCAGGACAGATGGTGGATGACGTGCAAAAGATTGCAAACTTAATACTTCCACAAAGAGAATTTTGGAATAACGAGGCGAGAAGTTTATTTGTTGCTGTGGTGCTTTATTTAATAGCTGTTCCAGAAAAGGTTACTTCTTTCGGAGAGGCCGTTAGAACAATGAGAAGTGATGATGTGGCTTATAATCTTGCAGTAGCGCTGGATACTATAGGAGAATACTTACATCCAGTTGCTTATATGAATATTGCAGCATTTTTGCAGAAAGCTGATAAAGAGAGATCTGGTGTTATATCTACATTAAACTCTGCCTTGGAGTTATGGGCTAACCCGCTAATTGATACTGCAACTGCATCTAGTGATTTTAATTTTCAGGATTTGAAAAAGAAGAAGATCACGGTTTATGTGGGTATTACACCTGACAACCTTAAAAGGTTAGAAAATTTAATGCAGATTTTCTACCAACAGGCTACGGACTTTTTAACTAGAAAAATTCCAGATCCAAAGGAAGAGCCTTATGGTGTTTTGTTACTTATGGATGAATTTCCTACAGTTGGAAAAATGGAAGCTTTTAAATCTGGTATAGCATTCTTCCGTGGTTATAATGTTAGACTATTCTTGATTATTCAAGATACTCAGCAGTTAAAAGGAATATATGAAGAATCTGGGATGAACTCTTTCCTTTCAAACTCTACTTATCGTATTACTTATGCTGCCAATAACGTTGAAACTGCAAACTTAATTTCTCAGTTATGTGGTAATAAAACAGTAGATGCAATATCTCAAAGTAAGCCTAAGTTTCTTGACTTCAACCCTGGAAGTAGGTCAATGAATGTCTCGCAAACTCAGAGAGCATTATTATTGCCTCAAGAAGTTCTGCAATTGCCAAAAGATGAGCAAATCGTGTTGATAGAGTCTTTTCCACCGATCAAGTCAAAAAAAATTAAGTATTATGAAGATAGTTTCTTTAAAGATAGATTGTTGCCACCGATCACTGTGCCAACACAAGAGCCATATGCTATTGATAATTTTGTAGATTCAGAGGAATCAGAAGACTCTGAGAAGGAAGATGAAGACGAAGGTAAGGATAACGCTTAATCAGCTTTGGTTTCAGATTCTTTAAAGTTTATAAGTAACTGATTTGTGGAGATGCTTGCTCCTTCTTCGATATGTATTTTATCAACGATTGCTTCTTTTAAAGCGCAAATGGTGTTTTCCATTTTCATTGCTTCTATAATCAGTAATTTTTCTCCTTGTTTTACTAATTGATCTTTTTTCACAAAAATTCTGGAGACTTTTCCTGAAAGAGGGGCTTTAAGATTTTTCTGATCTTCTTTTTTTTCTTTCTTTGGCATGAACTGCTCAAGCTCTGCAATTCTTGGAGTCATAACTCTTATCAGGGATTCACGAGCAGAATAAGTTAACTTATAGCCATTTGAGATGTAGTCTATACCTATTGATACAGGCATATTGTTTACTGTGCCTCTAAACATTTTATTGCCAATGAACCAGTCGCTTCTTACCGAAATTCTATTGCTTTCATGTCTAACATTATAGCCACCAGAGACAGGCTTTATTATCACTGGGTAAAAAGACCCATCTATGCTAACTATCCATCTTGTGCCAACTTTTTTATCTTGGTCTTCTTCACTACCAGTGATATTTGCAGCTCTTACAGCCTCTGTCATATGTATATGTACGGTAGTTGCTATAAAAATCTGCGTGATTTCTGAGGTTATTTCTTCTCCAAGAAATCCATCAGGGTATTCTTCATCGATAAAAGTTGTGGAAACCTCACCTTTTATGAATTTAGGATGTTGCATTATTGACTGTAGAAAACTCATGTTATGAGCTATACCAAGGATAGTGTATTCCCCAAGTGCTCTAGTCATTATTGCTAATGCTTCAGCTCTAGTAGGTGCATGAGTGCATAATTTAGCGATCATTTGATCATAAAACATACTTACTTCACCACCTTCTGTTATACCACTATCTACTCTTACGTGAGAATCTTTTGGTGGTTCCTGGTATGAGGTTATTCTACCACTAGATGGCAGGAAACCTCTGGCAGGGTCTTCTGCGCAAATTCTGGATTCTATAGCCCAGCCATTTACCTTAATGTCTTCTTGCTTTAATCTTAATTTTTGACCTGCAGCGACCCTTATCATCTGTTCTACTAAGTCAATTCCGTATATTAATTCTGTGACACAATGTTCTACCTGTAACCTTGTATTCATTTCCATGAAGTAGAAATTTTGTTTTCTATCTACTATAAATTCAACTGTTCCGGCTGAATAATATCCTATGGATTTAACAAGTTTCAGAGACTGTTTAAACATCTCTTTTCTAGTCTTGTCTGATATGAATGGGCTAGGGGCTTCTTCAATAATTTTTTGGTGATGCCTTTGTATAGAACATTCTCTTTCACCAAGAGTGATAGCATTTCCATGTTGATCTGCTAATACCTGAATTTCAATATGAGAGGGGCTCTGTATGTATTTTTCAATAAATACTCTTTCGTCACTGAAAGTATTTTTAGCTTCATTAGATGCAGAAAAAAATGCATCTTTTAACTCTGCTTCATTATGTACTACTCTCATTCCTCTACCGCCACCACCAGCGGCAGCTTTAACCATAACAGGGAAGCCAATTTTTTTAGCTATTTTTAACGCTTTATTTGCGTCTTCTATGACGCCCATATATCCGGGGACTGTGTTTACTTTTGATTTTTCAGCAAGTTTTTTCGCTTCTATTTTGTCACCCATGCTCTTTATCGCATCGGCACTTGGGCCTATAAGGGTAATGCCTTCTGCTGCCAATGCTCTTGCAAAAAGTGGGTTTTCAGACAAAAAACCATAACCAGGATGAACGGCTTGAGCTCCACTTTTTCGTATTGCAGAAATAATATGTTCAATACATAGGTAGCTATCTATAGCTGGAGAGTTACCTATAAACACAGCTTCGTCTGCCATATTTACGTGGACAGCATTAGTGTCTGATTCTGAGTAGACGGCAACTGATTGAATTCCAAGTTTTCGTAGGGTTTTAATGATCCTAACAGCGATTTCGCCACGGTTTGCAATTAGTACTTTATTAAATAATTTAGTTTCTTCCATGTTTTTCTTTATAAAGGAATGTTTCCGTGTTTTTTCCAAGGTTTATCAATTTTTTTATTTTTTAGGAACTTTAGTGATGCACATAGTTTCCACCTAGTGTTTTGTGGCTTAATAATATCATCTAAGTATCCTTGGCTTGCAGCGAAGAAAGGTGATGCAATTTTTGATCTATATTCCTGGGATTTTATTTTCTTTTCTTCTGGTGTTAAGTCAGAATGTTTATACAGAATTTCGGATGCTCCTTCAGCTCCCATAACAGCTATCTCAGCGTTTAACCATGCATAGTTTACATCGCCTAGTAGGTGTTTGGAGTTCATAACTATATAAGCTCCCCCATATGCTTTACGAGTAATAACTGTAATTTTTGGTACAGTTGCTTCTGCATAGGCGTATAATAATTTTGCTCCATGTTTTATTATTCCATTATGCTCTTGCGAAACCCCTGGTAAGAAACCTGGTACGTCAACAAATGTAATTAAAGGAATATTAAAAGCATCACAGAACCTAATAAATCTTGCTGCTTTCATTGAGGCATTAATGTCCAGGCATCCTGCAAGGTGCATTGGTTGGTTGGCTACTATTCCAACTGTGCTACCATCCATTGTTGCAAATCCAATAATAATATTCTGTGCAAAATTTGGCTGTATTTCAAAAAAGTCTCCCTCGTCCACGATTGTATTAACCAACTCTTTCATATCGTAAGGCTTTGTCGGGTCATTAGGTATTAGTGTTTTTAATGAAACATCAACTCTATCAGCAGAGTCGCTTGTTTGTCTTGTTGGAACTGTATCTGTATTAGATAGCGGTAAGAAATTAAACATTCCTCTGAGAGATAATAAGGCTTGAATGTCATTTTCAAAGCTACAATGAGCTACACCACTAGTCTCTGTGTGCACAACGGATCCGCCGAGTTCTTCTTGTGAGATCACTTCGTGTGTTACTGTTTTTACAACATCCGGTCCTGTTACGAACATATAAGATGAGTCTTCAACCATGAATACGAAATCTGTAATAGCTGGAGAGTATACTGCTCCACCAGCGCAAGGGCCCATGATCATTGATATTTGAGGTACAACACCTGAAGCATCGACATTTCTCTGGAATATTTCACCATAGCCTTTTAGAGAGTCAACTCCTTCTTGAATTCTTGCTCCACCAGAATCATTAATTCCTATAATTGGCGCCCTAGATCTAATAGCCATATCCATAATGTTACAGATTTTTCTGGCATGTGCTTGTCCAAGAGAACCACCCATGACTGTAAAATCTTGGCTGTACACAAATACTAATCTGCCATTTATTGTTCCATGACCAGTTACAACACCGTCGCCAGGTACCTTGTCTTTTGCCATGTCAAAATTATTACAATTATGCTCTACGAGCATTCCGTGTTCTTCAAAAGAATCTGGGTCTAATAGTACTTCTAGCCTTTCTCTGGCAGTTAGCTTGCCCTTAGCGTGCTGAACAGAAATTCTTTTACTACCACCGCCAAGTATAGCATTACTTCTCTTTTTTGTTAGAGTAGACTCTAGGTCTATTGTCATAAGAAAATTATTTTTATTACAGAAGGTCCAATTTAGATCAGTTGTTCAAAAAAGTCAAATTGTTAAACGCATGACTTACAACTCTGTATGGGCAACATTGCCGCATACATCTAAAAATTCTCCAATCATATCACATAATGGAAAATTGGTGTCCATGCTATTCATGCATTCAATGTCTTTAGGATCAGCATTGAAAATATTATCAACATTGCAGACCTTGCTGTTGAGTAGAGCTGGTCTATAGCAGTTATAGTTGGTATCTGGTTGTGGAAAATGACTGATTATATCATCTGGTTTAAAATTAGGATCGTATTTGTGCTTCAAACCTACATAGCAAAGTCCAGTTCCTAAGATTAGAGCATAACGAATTGCTGTCATGCATTGTGTAATGAAAGAGACTCCATCTAGGACGTGTTGGTTTTTATTAAAGTTAGTGGTAGTACAATATTTTTGAACTACTTGATTGCTTTCTATATCTTGGAATTTTATATAATCATATTCAAATTTAGATTCTGATAATTTTATATTTAGTAATCCTTTTTCTATTAAAGATATTATTTTTTTGGGATTATAACTTGCCTTCAGTGTCTTTTCTGGCGTAATAGCTTTTAGCTTTTCAAAGCCATTTGCTATGATAGAATTTATTTTATCTATATCAAAATTTGAAAAGAAATCACTGAATCCTTCTTCTAATGCAAGTTTCTGTGGAGAAAATGCTAAATCAAACACTTTTTTGGTTAGTATTTGAGGAAGGGCTTCGAGTATATTTCGATATTGACTATCTCGTAGCGATAGGAAAAATCGTAATAGTGTGTTTGGTGAAAATCCTATATCTAATGGCTCAAACATAATAGATGTAGAATCTCTGTTATAAAATTGTTCGATGTGAGATTTTTTTATAACATTTAAAGCACATAAAAAATTGAATGAATCATCTGTATCAAATCTTGTTACTGTATAACATTCTTTGCTTTCTCTTAAAGCAATGTTAACGAGAATTACTGTATCAACCTCGTTGAGTAGCATGGAAGCAAGGTGCATTTTAAAAAAACCTACTACTTCTTTGTCGCCAATTCGTGAACTTGTTGACTTTGTAAGCGTATATCCGCTGAAATCTTCTTTAATGTCTGCTCCTGTTGCCAAGGTTATTGTTGGTATTTTAGGGTTATTTAGATATGGATAATTACCTCCTTTAATCTTAGATGGTATAAAATTATCGAATTTTTCTAATGTGAGTTTAGCGGCTCCATTCTTATAAAATGCAATGTCTAAAGGTAGTTGAATATTATCTTTTCCAAGTATAGCTGAATATGCAAATAGGGTGACGTATTCGTTTATTGGTAATGCAGCAGGTCCTTTTTTTACGATATGCTGATCGCATATTTGAACATGTGAGTGCATGTCTCCAATTTGAGATACGCAATTTCTAGGAGTGAGCTTTTTTGCCATAAGACTTTTCTTTAAAATATAAAATAAACATCACCCTGCGTTTATAGCAAAATGATTAACAAGCATCAATGATTTTTTACTACAATTTAACAGGCATGGTGATATCTTCCCCGTTCATTGATTCTGTCTCGAGAATTGTATCTATGGCATCTAATATGTCTTTGATAGAAGTTTCTTTGTGTTTATTAGAGTTAATAAGGTTCTTGAAAATTTCTTTTTCTTCTTTGTTTTCTGGGGCAATAACCATCCCTGGGCTAATCGAGTTTACCCTACAGTTTGGTGAAAGTTGAGTAGCTAAACACTTTGTGGCATAAAGAAGTCCTATTTTACTTAAATTATACGACAAAAAGTTTTTTGTAGGATTATGTATAAAAGAATCAACAATATTAATGATGTTTTTTTTATCTTTGCTCAAAGAGCTAAATTTTTGAGATAGTAAAATTGGAGCGAAACAATTTATATTCATGTGCGAGGTTAATTTTTCTACTGTTATTTGCTTTTGATCTCTTTCAAAAATCGACGCATTGTTAATAAGTAAAGTAGGGTCTCCTACTTTTTGCTGCACTTCTAAAAAAAATGAGTCTATAGATTCCAATCTATTTAAATCAGCTTGAACTAAAGTGGAATTAGGTATTTTATTATGCGTTACTATTGCTTCTTTTTCAGATAAGTTATAATGTATGGCGATATGCCATCCTTTCGAAGCAAGATGGAATGCAATTTCTCTTCCTATTCTTTTGGCAGCTCCGGTAACTAGGGCTATTTTTTTCATAATTTCTGTACAAGTAAAAACATTCTATGTTATGTTATACAGGATACAAATTATATTTTTAGTATGCACGATTTTTCTTTCTTACAAAATACAGTTGTTATTCTGCTAGCCGCAGTAGTGGTTGTGGCTCTATTTAAGCGATTTCACCTTAGCCCTGTTTTAGGATACTTTGTTGCTGGTGCGGCAATTGGCGAGCATGGTTATATTCATTTTGTGAAGTCTGCAGATACAGAGGTGTTTGCGGAGCTGGGTGTTGTCTTTCTTTTGTTTGCTATTGGACTAGAGTTAACATTTGAGAGGTTAAAGTCTATGCGAGTCCATGTGTTTGGATTTGGTGGAATGCAATTCTTATTAACGTTTATTTTTATCTTTATATGCTTATACATAGCTGGAATTAATGTAAATACTTCCATAGTGATTAGTGGTGGGTTTGCTTTGTCTTCCACTGCCATAGTATTGCAAGTTATATCTGAAGAGAGGAAGCAATCTACTCAAGTTGGTAGATTATCATTAGCTATCTTATTAATGCAAGATCTAGCTGTTGTGCCATTGTTAGTATTAGTACCTCTATTAGCTGATAGTGGAGATACGCATATTCTAGAGTTAATAGTTAGGGTTTTGTTAAAAGGTCTCTTTGTACTTGTTTCAATATTTGTTCTAGGACGATTACTGCTAAGACCTATCTTTAAGGTAATCAATTATACTACATCAAAGAATAACGAATTGTTTATTAGTGCTACTCTTTTAATCGTGCTTGCTTCTGCGTGGGCTACTGAAAAAATGGGATTATCTCTTGCTCTTGGTGCGTTTATGGCGGGTTTGTTGGTTGCCGAGACAGAGTATCATTTGCAGGCTGAGGAAAGCATTAATCCATTTAAAGGTTTATTTCTAGGTCTATTTTTCATGACCGTAGGTATGACATTCAATATATCTCTTGTTTTGCAAGAATGGGGTATGATAATTATGATCTCTCTATTATTAATAGTGGCAAAGTCTGCTATCATTGTTTTCCTAGGAGTTGCCTTTAGATTTAATTGGGGAACATCCATTCACACTGGATTATTGTTAGCTCAAGGTAGTGAATTTGCTTTCATTCTATTCAACTTAGCAGCAAGGCAAGGAATTATTCCAGGCCATACAAGTGAGATATTGATGGTTGTTGTTACTATAACTATGGCTTTAACTCCATTGCTCTCAATGATTGGTAATATCATTGCAGAACGCTTAGATAAGAAAGAGAAAATGGACTATAAAGACATAAATAAAGATATTGCTGATCTATACAACCATGTGATTATCATTGGATTTGGAAGAGTGGGTAAAATGGTGGCAAGATTGCTAGAAGCGGAAAAAGTAAACTATATAGGAATCGATGTTACATCTAATCATGTTGTCCAAGAAAGAAAAGATGGTTTCCCCGTGTACTTAGGAGACGGTAGTAATATTGAGGTGCTTGATTCTATAGGGTTAAAGAGATCCAAATCGGTGATTATTACTATCGATAACGAAGTAACGCTAAAGAAGTGTACAAGAGTTATAAGGGAAAGCATGCCAGATATACCAATTGTTGTTAGGGCTAAAGATCTTAGCACAGAGCGCGACTTATATAAAGTTGGTGCTACTACCATAGTGCCAGAAACTTATGAGACTGGTTTGCAAATGGGTGGTGCTGTTTTAAAGTCGGTTGGGGTTAGCGAAAATGAAGTCAGTAGAATAAAAAACCAATTCAGACTTGGAAATTATATTATGGCTCAAGAAGAGGATAATGAAGATTCAATTAAAATACTTTAGTGTACTAATGATTCTTTTTTTCTTTCAATCTTCAGTGTGGGCTGATGATGAAAAGAAATTCCTATATACGAAGTCTAGCGAAGTTAATGTCAGGGCTGGTCCTGAGAAGAGATATCCTATTAAATTTGTGATAAAAAATAAAGGAGAGCCAGTATTGGTGGTATCTGAGTTTGAGCATTGGCTCAAAATACGCGACATAGATGGAGATGAGGGCTGGGTGCACGAATCAATGGTAAATCATGCGGTTCATGGCGTATTGCTTAGCAAGCGTATCGAGGTTCTGTATGCTGCTCCTTCTGAAACTTCAAAGCCTATAGCTAGACTAGAGAACGGAATTAGATTTAAAGTCAAAAAATGTGTAAGTATAAATTGGTGCTTAATATCCATTGATGGACTAAGTGGTTGGATACAAGAAAAACACATTTGGGGAATAAACTAAAACCTAAAGACTTTAGTCATTCTCTTTAAAGTAGACTTTAGGATTATTTTATCTACTAAAAATTTTGTGCACAATGTGATGGTTGCTCCTATTAGAGCTCCATAAAGTACATCCGCTGGGAAGTGAGCTCCAAGTACTACTCTAGAAAGTAAAACTAGTAGTATTGTTGAGGCCCCTACATATCTAAATGTAGTATTCAGAGTGGGCCATATACTTAAAATAAGCGTTACTACGTAGAGAGAGTGGCCGCTTGGAAAGCTTTTGTAGCACTTGTCCATGGCGGAAGCATAATGCATTATTGATGCTACTTTTTCATTTATTGCAATTGTTTCACTGCAGTAAGGTCTTACAACTCTTAGTGTTTCCTTTGCTATTTCTCCTATCGTGCCTGCTAATATAATGCTAAATAGCAAGGTGATTATGGATCTAATATATATAACTTCTGTTTTTATGTCTCTGTGTTTTACATGAGAGATGACATACATGACAAAAATTAACAATACAAAATGAATTGGGAACATTTTGTAATAACCAATGTAATCGGTTATGAACTTCAAAATTCGTAATACGCTTATGTTTTCTGTGATATTATTAAAAAAATCAAAGATCTTTAGGTTGTGCCCAGCCCAATCGTATAGTAAACTCATGTCTATATCCGTTTTTTAATTATTGGATAAGGTTAGCATACTTTTTTTTATATGGAAATTACAATATTAGGTTGTGGATCATCTCTTGGAGTGCCTGTTGTGGGGTGCAAGTGTAAGGTGTGTACTTCTGATAGTCCAAAAAATAAAAGAATGCGCCAGGCTTTGTTCGTAAAGCATGAATCTACAAATTTAATAGTAGATTTTGGTCCAGATATTAGGGCCCAGATGCTTGCTAATGGCATAGGAGATGTTGATGCTGTGCTAATGACCCATTCTCATAGCGATCATTCTGATGGTTTAGACGAGATAAGAGCGTTGTTTTTTGCGAGAAAGAATTCTGTAGAGGTTTATATGGATTCTTTTACTTATAAAGTTTTGTATCAAAAGTTTGCTTATTTGTTTAGTATGAAATTTAACATAGATGGCAAATCTTTATGCGTAATGAATATTAATATTATAGAACCAGGGAGAAAATATAAAATTAAAAACATAGAATTTGAGCCATTCGAGCAAAACCATGGTCAGATCAAGAGTTTAGGATTTAAGTTTAAGAATTTCGCATATTCCACTGATTTTTATTCTCTAAAAGAAGATGTTATAGAGAAATTGAGAAATATAGACTTATGGATATTAGAGTGTGCGGGCTATGAGAGTAAGGAAATTAATAAAAGCATTGCAGTAACGAAAGGGTCTCATATAAAGCTAACTGGCGCTTTGGATTTGGTAAAAAAAGTTTCTCCAATTCGTGCCATTTTTATTCATATGTCTCATGAGATAGATTTCAGCATCCTATCTAAGGAGTTGCCAGAAAACATAGAGTTGGCATATGACGGTATGTTGATAAAAAAAATCTAATAAAACCCTTGACTAAAATATGTCCTGTATATAATATCCCAAAGTTCTAATAATTCTTTAATTACATAAAGGAAAGGCACGTATGCCAACAATAAATCAACTAATAAAAAGACCAAGGGTAACACCTAAAGTAAAATGTAAAACTCCAGCTTTGGAAGGTTCGCCTCAGAAGCAAGGTGTATGTACTAGAGTTTATACGACAACTCCTAAAAAGCCTAACTCGGCTTTAAGAAAAGTGGCTAGATTGAAATTGACAAATGGTCATGAGGTTATAGCTTACATTCCTGGTGAAGGACATAACTTACAGGAGCACTCAACTGCCCTAATTAGAGGAGGAAGAGTTCGTGACCTTCCTGGTGTGCGTTATCACATTATACGTGGTACTCTTGATACTCAAGGAGTAAAAGACAGAAAACAAAGTCGATCACTATACGGCGCTAAGCGTCCTAAATAAATAATAATGGTATATAAAGAATGTCAAGAAAAGGCGCGATAAAAAGAAGAGAAATTTTGGAAGATCCTGTTTATGGATCTACTTCAATTAGCAAGTTGATGAACTATGTCATGAAAGATGGTAAAAAATCTGTGGCTGAAAAAGTGGTTTATGGTGCTTTCAAAATCGTTGAGCAAAAAATTAGCGCAAACCCATCCGAGGTTTTTCTAAAAGCTTTAGAAAATGTGACTCCATCTATCGAAGTAAGATCTAGAAGAGTAGGTGGTGCAACTTACCAAGTTCCAGTTGAAGTTCGTGCTGAGAGAGCTGCTTCGTTGTCTTTAAGATGGATCGTTACTTCTGCTCAGGCAAGATCTGAGAAATCTATGGAAGAAAAGCTTGGAGCTGAAATCGTGGATGCTTACAATAACAGAGGCGGTGCTGTATCAGTAAAAGAAAATAAAAGAAAGATGGCTGAGTCTAACAAGGCTTTTGCTCACTATCGTTGGTAATATTTAATAGATACATGCTATGACTGTTTCGTCTCTGGATAATGTTAGGAATATAGGAATCTGTGCTCATATTGATGCCGGAAAGACTACTACTACAGAAAGAATCTTATTTTACACAGGAAAGTCCTATAAAATAGGAGAAGTGCACGAAGGTGCTGCTACTATGGACTGGATGGTTCAAGAGCAAGAAAGAGGTATTACAATTACTTCTGCTGCTACGACATGTTCTTGGAAAAATCACGTAGTAAATATAATAGACACTCCTGGGCACGTAGACTTTACGATTGAAGTTGAGCGTTCATTGAGGGTTCTTGATGGTGCTGTTACTGTGTTTGACGGTGTGGCTGGTGTTGAGCCGCAATCAGAGACTGTGTGGCGTCAAGCAGATAAGTACGGTGTTCCGCGTATTTGTTTTGTAAATAAATTAGATAGAGTTGGTGCTGATTTCTTTAGATGTGTAGACATGATCAAGGATAGGCTAGGAGCTAAGCCTGTGGTTATGCAATTGCCGATAGGTGTTGAAGATAAGTTTATTGGTATAGTTGACTTAGTAGAGATGAAAGCCGTGGTATGGAAAGACGATAATTTAGGTGCTGAATTTTCCGTTGAAGAAATACCTGCAGACATGAAAGAAAAAGCTGTTCAAGCTAGAGCTGAGATGATTGAAGCTGCGGTAGAAAATGACGATGCTGTATTAGAAAAGTTTTTTTCTGGTGAAGAGCTTTCAGTTGCTGAAATCAAAAAATGTATAAGAAAAGGTGCTATTGCTAATATTATAGTTCCTGTGTTTTGTGGAAGTGCATTTAAGAACAAGGGCGTTCAAACTCTTCTAGATGCTGTTGTTGATTACCTTCCTTGTCCTACAGATGTTCCTCCGATTAAAGGAGTGGATATGGATGGAACTCCCACTCATAGAAAGTCTGATGAAAAGGAGCCGCTATCTATGCTTGCATTTAAGGTGATGAACGATCCTTTTGTAGGTACATTAACTTTCTGTAGAATTTATTCTGGTACTTTGTCTACTGGTACCACTGTTCTAAACTCCGTTAAGGATGCTAAGGAAAGAGTTGGTAGAATTTTGTTGATGCATGCTAATAATCGTGAAGATATAAAATCTTGTAAAGCTGGAGACATTGTTGCTCTTGCTGGTTTGAAAAATACTACTACTGGAGATACTTTATGTGATTTGAGCAGTAGAGTTATTTTAGAAAAGATGGAATTCCCTGAGCCTGTTATAGAAGTTGCGATAGAGCCAAAAACTCAAGCTGACCATGAGAAAATGGGTGTGGCGTTATCAAGGTTAATTGCTGAAGATCCTTCTTTAAGAGTCTCTGTTGATCATGAAACAAACCAGACTGTCCTAAAAGGTATGGGTGAGCTTCATTTGGAAATTATAGTTGATAGATTAAGAAGAGAATTTAAGGTAGAAGCAAATATTGGTGCTCCTCAGGTTGCTTACAGAGAAACTATTACTAAGACTGCTGAGATTGATTATACTCACAAAAAACAAACTGGTGGTGCTGGTCAATTCGCTAGGGTAAAGATTATATTTGAACCTGCAGAAGTTGGAGCTGGGTTTGTTTTTGAAACTAAAATTGTTGGTGGTTCTGTTCCTAGAGAATATATTCCTGGTGTTGAAAAAGGTATAAAAGGTACTATGGATAACGGTGTTCTTGCTGGATACCCTATGATAGATATTAAGGCTACTCTTATAGATGGTGCGTACCATGATGTGGACTCGAGTGTGATGGCATTTGAATTAGCAGCAAGAAATGCTTTTAGAGAAGGATCTGCTAAAGCTGGTGCGGTACTGCTAGAGCCAATGATGAAAGTAGAAGTTGTAACTCCTGAAGATTATATGGGTGATATAATAGGTGATCTTAACAGTAGAAGGGGTCAAGTTGGTGGTATGGAATCTAGAGGTAATGCAAAGGTTATCGATGCATTAGTTCCTTTGGCGAATATGTTTGGTTACGTTAATAATCTTAGATCGATGTCTCAAGGTAGGGCGCAATATACTATGATATTTGATCATTATTCTCAAGTTCCAAAAAACGTTTCTAATGAGATAATAGAAAAAAACAATTAAAAATATTTTAACAATTATTAAAAGTAAAAGAAGGTAAGGAAAGATGGGAAAGGTAAAATTTCAAAGAGATAAGCCACACTGTAATATTGGGACTATAGGTCACGTTGACCACGGTAAGACGACATTGACAGCGGCTATTACGTCAGTTCTTGCTGCGCAAGGATTAGCTGAAGTTAGGAATTATTCAGATATTGACGGAGCACCTGAAGAGCAGGCAAGAGGAATTACGATTGCAACAGCGCACGTTGAGTACTCGACATTAAAGCGTCACTATGCACACGTTGACTGTCCAGGGCATGCTGACTATGTGAAGAACATGATTACCGGAGCAGCTCAAATGGATGGAGCAATACTTGTTGTATCTGCAGCAGATGGTCCGATGCCACAAACAAGAGAGCACATATTATTAGCACGTCAAGTTGGGGTTCCATCATTAGTAGTATTTTTAAACAAAGTGGACATGGTAGATGATCCTGAGTTGTTAGAATTAGTAGAGATGGAGATCAGAGAATTGTTAACATCTTACGGTTTCCCTGGAGACGAGATACCAGTAGTTAAAGGTTCTGCGTTAATGGCTTTGGAAGGTAAAGATGATAAATTAGGTAAAGGAGCGATCCAAGAGTTAATGGATGCAGTAGATGCATACATACCACAACCGGAAAGACCAATAGACAAGCCATTCTTGATGCCAATAGAAGACGTATTCTCAATATCTGGAAGAGGAACTGTTGTTACCGGAAGAATCGAGAAAGGAATCGTGAAGGTAGGTGAAGAGATCGAGATAGTAGGTATTAAAGCTACTGTTAAGACAACATGTACAGGAGTTGAGATGTTCCGTAAGTTGTTAGACGAAGGAAGAGCTGGAGATAACGTAGGTGTGTTGTTAAGAGGAACAAAGAGAGAAGATGTTGAGAGAGGTCAAGTATTGGCAAAGCCGGGAAGTATAACTCCTCATACAGACTTTGAAGCTGAGATATACGTGTTGACTAAAGAAGAAGGAGGAAGACATACGCCGTTCTTTGCGAACTATCGTCCTCAGTTTTACTTTAGAACAACAGACGTAACTGGCCAGACATCATTACCGGAAGGTAAGGAGATGGTATTGCCAGGAGATAACGTAAAGCTAAAAGTGTCATTGATATCACCTATTGCTATGGATGAAGGTTTAAGATTTGCGATAAGGGAAGGTGGTAGAACTGTAGGCGCGGGTGTCGTCTCCAAAATTTTGAAATAAAAATTATTCCTTGATTAACGGTTGTTTGTATGATAGGAGTGTAGCTCAATTGGTAGAGCGCCGGTCTCCAAAACCGGAGGTTGCGGGTTCGAGTCCCTTCGCTCCTGCCAAATTTGGTTGAAGATAATGAGTAAGGTTTTTAGATTTTTTTATGAAGTCAAACAAGAAATGCTTAAGGTAACTTGGTTGACAAAGAGAGAGACACTTATTTCTACGGGAGTAGTTTTATTTGTAGTTGTTATTTTTTCTCTTTTGTTTGTTACCTCCGATTTTTTTATATTTCGTTTTGTTAATTTTGTTTCAAATATTAGATTATAAATATTATGAAGTGGTACATATTACAGTCTCTATCTGGTCAGGAAAAAAGAATAGCTGCTTCTATAGCTGAAAAAGCTGAGAAGGAGAACCTGAAAGATTATATAGGAGAAATAGTTATTCCTATAGAAAAGGTTATTGAGATCAAGAAAGGGAAAAAGGTTAGCGTAGATAAAAAGGTTTTACCTGGATATATCCTTATTAAAATGGATATGAACGATAACTTATGGCATGCGATTAAGCAAATACCTAAAGTAGGTGGTTTTTTAGGTGCAAATGGCAAGCCTCAACAAATTTCTGAAAGAGAAGTGCAAGTAATCATGGAGCAAATACAAAATAGTGCTATCGCAAGAAAGCAAGCTTCTGTATTTAAAATTGGAGATTCTGTGAAAATAAAAGATGGCCCATTTGAATCTTTCTTAGGTAACGTTGAGGACGTCGAAGAGTCCAAGAAGAGACTGAAAGTTTCGGTGGTAATATTTGGTAGAGCAACGCCTCTAGACTTAGATTTTGAACAAGTAACAAAAGTATAAATTATGTCTAAGAAAAAAGTACAAGGGTCTGTAAGTTTAAATATCGCTGCTGGAAAAGCTACTCCTGCTCCTCCTGTAGGTACAGCTTTAGGACCAAGAGGAATTAATATCGCAGAATTTTGTAAGAGCTTTAATGATCGTACAAAATCTATGGAACCAGGTAGTCCTATTCCTGTAGTGATTACAATATACGCAGATAGAAGTTTTGACTTTATTACCAAAACATCTCCTGTTTCATATTACATAAAGAAATTTGCTAACGTGAAAAAAGGATCAGCGGAAACAAGAAAAGGTCCTTATGCAGGAAAGATCACTATGGATCAAGTAAGAGAGATTGCTGAGATAAAATTAAAAGATATGAATGCTAATACTATTGATGCAGCAGTTTCGATGATCAAAGGATCTGCAGAATCCATGGGAATACAAGTAATAAATAATTAAAGGACTAGTGATTATGGCTACTAAGATACAAGTAAAAGGTGGGAAGAGATTACAGAAAGTAAAAGCTCTTATAAAATCTGAAAAAGTTTATCACCTAAAAGAAGCTATAGAGATATTAAAAAATAACAATTTATCAAAATTTGATGAAACTCTAGAAGTTGTGATGAAGTTGGGAATAGATGCTACAAAGTCTGACCAATTGGTTAGAGGTGTTGCTCCGATGCCTAACGGAACTGGGAAACAAATTAGAGTTGCTGCTCTTGTGAAAGATGCAAACGTTGAAAAAGCAAGGAATGCAGGTGCTGATATCGTTGGTTTGGATGACATTATTGAAGACATAAAGGCAGGAAAAATTAACTTTGATATTTGTATAGCAACTCCAGATGTTATGCCAAAGATTAGTGCTGTTGCAAAGATTTTAGGAACTAAAGGTTTAATGCCAAATCCTAAGTTAGGAACAGTAACAGTAGATATTGAGAAGGCAGTAAAACAGATTAAAGCTGGTCAGGTAAAATTCAGAACTGAGAAAGCTGGTATAATTCATGCGGGTGTTGGAAAATTAAGCTTTACATTAGAAGCATTAATTGGTAACGTGGGCGCCTTGATTGAAAGCGTATTAAAAGAAAAGCCTGCTACGAGTAAAGGTTCTTACGTAAAAGGGGTTTTTGTAACCTCTACTATGAACCCTGCTTTGAAGGTAGAATTAAGTTCTGTGGTAAAATAAGGTTAATAAAAAATGTTAAAAGAAGATAAAGTAAAAGTAGTAAAAGAATTAACTAAGGATTTCTCTGATTACACTTCTTTAGTTATAACTCATTATCATGGATTAACTGTAAAACAGATTACCGAGCTCAGAGGAAAGTTCTTTGATGTTGGTGTAAAGTTTTTGGTTGTTAAAAATAATTTGGTAAAAATAGCTTTAAAAGACAGTGGTTTTATTTCTTTGGAAAAAGAATTTGTGGGACCAGTTGCTATTGCTTTATCAAATGACCCAATTGCTGTGTCGAAGGTTTTAATTGATTTTATAAAAAATAACGAAAATTTAAAATTGATTAAAGGAATAATCGACGGAGCTGAGGTAAATTCAGAAGGTATTAAGACTTTGTCAAGTATGCCTTCTTTAGACGAATTACGAGCAAAGTTAATAGCTTTGCTACAGACGCCTGCTACATCTTTAGCGTCTGTGTTAATAGCTTCTCCAAGTAGTCTTGTGAGAGTTGTTTCTGCGTATTCAGAGAGTAAAAATAGCTAGTTATATTAATTTAAGAGGTAAAAGAAATGGCTAAATTAGAAAAATTAGTAGATGATCTATCTACTTTAACAGTTATGGAAGCTGCAGAGCTTTCTAAAAGATTAGAAGAAAAATGGGGAGTTTCTGCTGCTCCTGTTGCAGTTGCTGCTGTTGGTGGTGGTGTTGCCGCTGCTGCTGCTGAGGAACAAACAGAATTCATAGTAATTCTTACTGATTCCGGAGACAAAAAGATCAACGTTATTAAAGAAGTAAGAACTATTAATAGCGCTCTTGGTCTAAAAGAAGCAAAAGATCTAGTAGATGCTGCTCCTAAAACAGTAAAAGAAGGAGTGTCAAAAGAAGAAGCTCAAAAAATCAAAGCTCAGTTGGAAGCAGCTGGAGCAAAGGTGGAAATTAAATAGTATACCATTTACTATTTATACTTAATTTGAGATAGCTTTAATTTTTTGGAGACGCTAGATGTTTAGTGATTTATTTGTTCGTAATATTAAAAGGAGAAGTTTTAGTCAAATTCCTCAGGTAGCAAAGATACCTAATTTGATTGAGATTCAAAAAGAATCTTATAGAAAATTTCTTCAGATGAATATCGATTCTGATAAAAGGAAAACTGAAGAACTGCAGGGTGTTTTTAGCTCTGTATTTCCTATAAATGACTATGCTGGTACTTGCACTCTTGAGTTCACTAGTTACAGATTTGATAAGCCTAAATACGATGTTGATGAATCTAAACAAAGAAGTATAAGCTACGTCGCTCCATTAAAAGCAACTCTTAGATTAGTCCTTTGGGAAACAGATCCTGATTTGGGAACAAAAGACGTTAAAGGAATAAAAGAACAAGAAGTCTACATGGGAGATGTACCTCTTATGACTGAAAATGCTACTTTCGTTATTAACGGAGTAGAAAGAGTCATAGTTTCCCAAATGCATCGTTCTCCTGGTGTGTTTTTTGATCACGATAAAGGAAAGACGCATTCTTCCGGAAAGCATCTTTATTTAGCACATGTGATTCCTTACAGGGGATCATGGTTGGACTTTGAATTTGATGCAAAAGATTTACTTTACTTTAGAATAGATAAAAGAAGAAAATTGCCAGTAGGTACCTTATTAAGGGCTATGGGCATGGAAACTCAAGATATCTATGATTTCTTTTATAAGAAAGTTTCTGTAAAGAAAGTAGCTCAAGGTTGGGCATCTCCATTTAATCCTGATGACTCTAGATCATTCAGGCTTGTAAAGGATTTGATCGATGCTAAAACAGGAAAGGTAATTGCTAAAAAAGATACTAGATTAAATAAAAGATCGATTAAGGAGCTTAAAGAAGGTGGGCTTAAAGAAGTTCTACTAAGCTCAGAAGAGTTAGTTGGAAGATTTGTTGCTTCTGAGTTAGAAGTAAATTCTGATATCACTCTTAAAATTGGCGATGAGTTAACACTAGATCTTATTGAACAGCTAGAAAAGTCTCAAATTAAATCTCTCGAGTTGTTAGATATCAATCATTACAACACAGGGCCATACATTAGAAACACTTTAAAAGCTGACAAGAACCAGACTAAAGAAGAGGCTTTAATTGATATCTTCAGAATAGTCAGGCCTGGTGAGCCAACTACTTATGAAGCTTCTGAAGCTTTATTCAACTCTTTATTCTTTGATGCTAACAGATATGACCTATCTGTAGTTGGTAGAATAAAGTTGAATGCAAAAATGGACCTTAATACTCCAGAAGAAAATACAATTCTTACAAAAGAAGATATTATTCATATCATCAAGTATCTTGTAAATCTTAAAGATGGCGTAGGAGAAATAGATGATATCGATCATCTAGGAAACAGAAGAATTAGATCTGTTGGTGAATTAGTAGAAAACCAGTTTAGACTTGCGTTTGTTCGATTAGAAAGAACAATATTAGAGCGTATGTCATCAATGGATGTTGATACTATAATGCCAAATGACCTAATCAATTCTAAGCTTCTAATTAATGTTATAAAAGAATTCTTTGGTACTTCACAGTTCTCCCAGTTTATGGACCAAACAAATCCTCTGTCAGAAATTACTCATAAGAGAAGACTTTCTGCATTAGGACCCGGCGGTCTTACAAGAGACAGAGCTGGAATGGATGTTCGAGACGTGCATACGAGTCACTATGGAAGAATTTGTCCGATTGAAACACCTGAGGGACAAAATATTGGTTTGATTAACAGTCTTGCTTCTTTTGCTCAAATAAATAAATATGGATTTATTGAAAGTCCTTATAGAAAAGTTGTGAATGGAAAAGTAACTGACCAAGTTATATACCTTTCTGCTGTTGAAGAAAAAGATTATGTGATTGCTCAGGCTAATGCGAATCTAAATGCTAAGGGAGAATTTGCTGATACATTAGTAAGCTCTAGGAAATCTGGCGAATTTATTATGTCAGAAGCTGCTAATATTGATTTTATGGATGTTACTCCAATGCAATTAGTATCTATAGCAACTGCATTGATACCATTCCTAGAAAACGACGATGCAAGTAGAGCCTTGATGGGATCAAACATGCAAAGACAAGCTGTGCCACTTATTTCTACAGAAGCACCTTTTGTTGGTACTGGTATAGAAGGTATAGTTGCTTCTGATTCTGGTGCTACAATTACTGCTATTCGTGAGGGTGTGGTTGATAAAGTAGACAGTACTAGAATTGTTGTGAAGTCAGAAAGTGATGATGAAGACTCTCCAGAAGTGAATATATATAATCTAGTGAAGTTCCAAAGATCGAACTACAACACTTGTTTGAACCAAAAACCATTGGTTAGAGTTGGTGATTATGTAAAGAAAGGAGAGGTTATTGCTGACGGAGCAAGTACTGACAGGGGAGATTTAGCTCTTGGTAGAAACGTGCTTGTAGCATTTATGCCTTGGAATGGATATAACTTTGAAGACTCAATCTTGATATCTGAAAGAATAGTAAAAGAAGACGTGTTTACTTCTATACACATAGAAGAATTTAACGTTGTTGCTAGAGATACAAAGCTTGGTCCTGAAGAAATTACTAGAGACATACCAAACGCAAGTGAAGAAAGTTTAAGATGCTTGGATGAAACTGGTATTGTTTACAAAGGGGCTGAAGTTAAGCCTGGTGATATCTTAGTGGGTAAAGTGACTCCAAAAAGTGAATCACCTATGACTCCAGAAGAGAAGCTATTGAAAGCAATTTTTGGTGAAAAAGCTGCTGATGTAAAAGACAGTTCTTTGCATGTGCCACCTGGTGTAAGCGGTACTGTAGTTGAAGTTAGAGTATTTTCTAGACGAGGAATTGAAAAAGATCAAAGGGCTTTGACATTAGAAAAAGATCAAATTCAAAGTTTAACTAAAGATAGAGATGATGAAATCAATATTATTACTGATTTTGTATACTCTAGCTTAAGATCTATACTTGAAAACGAAACAGTAAAAGCTGGTCCTAAAGGTATAAAAGTTTCTACTAAACTTAACGCAGAGCAATTAGAATCCTTAACAAGAGATCAACTGTGGCAATTAGTTATATCTAACGAGAACAAGATGAAGCAAGTTGCATCTTTGAAAGAAAGACATGATTCATCTGTAAAAGAAATTACTGAAAGATATGACAGTAAAATTGAAAAAGTTCAAGCTGGTGACGATTTATCCCAAGGTGTCTTGAAAGAAGTTAAAGTCTTTATTGCTATGAAGCACAAGCTACAGCCTGGAGATAAGATGGCTGGTAGACATGGTAACAAAGGGGTTATTTCTAAGATATTGCCTGATGAAGATATGCCTTACTTAGAAGATGGTACTGTAGTAGATATAGTTCTGAACCCTCTTGGGGTTCCTTCAAGGATGAACGTTGGACAAATTCTAGAAACGCATTTAGGTTGGTCTTCAGTTGCTCTTGGTAAGAAAATCGAATCTATGCTTAGTGCTGCGATTGCTACTAAAGCATTAAGAGAGTTCTTAATCAATCTTTATGAAGGAAACAAAGACTTCCTTGCTTTACTAAAAGCAGCAAAAGATGAAGATATTCTACAATTATCTAAATCTTTATCTAAAGGTATCTTCTTTGCAACTCCTGTGTTTGATGGTGCTAAAGTTGAAGATATCGATAAGATGCTTGAGATGGCAGATGTTGATAAGTCTGGTCAGGTAAAATTAATAGACGGAAGAACTGGTGAGTATTTTGACCGATCTGTTACTGTTGGATACATATACATGCTGAAATTGCATCACCTTGTTGATGACAAAATCCATGCTAGATCCATTGGGCCTTACAGTCTTGTTACTCAACAACCTTTGGGTGGTAAAGCTCACTTCGGTGGCCAAAGATTTGGTGAAATGGAATGTTGGGCACTACAAGCTTATGGTGCTGCTTATACATTACAAGAAATGTTGACCGTTAAGTCTGATGACGTGGTTGGTCGTGTGAAAATATTTGAGTCTATCGTTAGAGGTGATAATAATTTCGAATCTGGTACTCCTGAGTCATTTAATGTGATGATTAAAGAACTAAGAGCACTATGTCTAAACGTAGAGTTAGAAAATATAAAATAATTGCTAGTGTGGGTTAAAGTATGACAAAAAGTAACTTTTTTTATCAAAGTAATGAACACGATTTTAATTCTTTAAGAATCTCCATAGCGAGTTCTGACAAGATAAGATCTTGGTCTTATGGTGAAGTGAAAAAGCCTGAAACAATTAATTACCGTACCTTTAAACCTGAGAAAGATGGTCTTTTTTGTGCTAGAATATTCGGACCAGTAAGTGATTACGAATGTCTCTGTGGTAAGTACAAAAGAATGAAGTACCGTGGTGTTATTTGTGAGAAGTGTGGAGTCGAAGTTACAAGTGCGAAAGTTAGAAGAGAGAGAATGGGTCACATTGATCTTGCTGCTCCAGTTGTTCATATTTGGTTCTTAAAATCTCTTCCTTCAAGAATTAGTACTATGCTTGATATTGCTATCAAGGATCTAGAAAGAATACTATATTTTGAGTCTTATGTAGTGACAGACCCAGGTCTGACTATGCTTACTATCGGCGATCTAATGAACGAAGATAGGTACCAAGCTGCTTTAGATGAGTATGGTGAAGGGAATTTTAAAGCTGAAATAGGTGCTGAAGCTGTTGAATCATTATTGAAAGCTTTAGATTTACCTGCTCTTAGAAAGAGCATGAGATTAGAACTTGGAAGCATTAACTCAGAAGCAAAAAAGAAAAAACTCGTTAAAAGATTAAAGTTGGTTGAGAATTTCATAGAATCAGGAAATAAACCTGAGTATATGGTTATGAATGCTATTCCAGTATTGCCACCTGAAATTAGACCTTTAGTTATGTTAGATGGTGGTAGATTTGCTGCATCTGATCTTAACGAACTTTACCGTAGAGTTATAAACAGAAACAATAGATTAAAAAGACTAATCGAGCTTAAAGCACCTGATATCATTGTGCGAAATGAAAAAAGAATGCTACAGGAATCTGTAGATGCTTTATTTGATAATGGTAGAAGAGGAAGGGCTGTAAAGAATGCTAATAAACGTCCATTTAAATCTTTGAGTGATATGCTTAAAGGGAAAAATGGTAGATTTAGACAAAACTTACTTGGTAAAAGAGTTGACTACTCAGGAAGGTCTGTAATCGTTGTTGGTCCAAATTTAAAGTTACATCAATGTGGTCTTCCTAAGAAAATTGCTTTAGAGCTATTTAAACCATTTATTTACTCTAAATTAGAGATGTATGGTATAGCAACTACGCTTAAAGCTGCTAAAAAAATGGTTGAAATGGAAAGACCAGAAGTCTGGGATATCTTAGAAGAAGTTATACGTGAACACCCAGTTTTATTAAACCGTGCACCAACATTACACAGATTGGGTATTCAAGCGTTTGAACCATTACTTGTGGAAGGTAAAGCGATACAATTGCATCCTTTAGTTTGTGCGCCATTTAACGCCGACTTTGATGGTGACACCATGGCTGTCCATCTGCCATTGTCTATTGAGGCTCAAATTGAATGTAGAGTCTTGATAATGTCTACAAACAACATTTTGAGTTCTGCTAATGGTAAGCCTATTATTACTCCTGCTCAGGATATGGTGCTTGGTATATATTACCTAACTCTTGAGATAGAAGGAGAAAAAGGACAAGGTAGGGCATTCATCGATCTTAAAGAAATCAGGCATGCGCTAGAAGAAAAAAGTATTAGTTTGCACAGTAAAATACAATGCAGAATCAATGAAGTTGATGCTGAAGGTAATGAGACTCAAAGATTAGTTGAATCTACTCCTGGAAGGTTGATGATAGCAGAATTGCTTCCTAGAAATAAAAATACGACTATAGAGTTAGTTAACAAGCTTATGACAAGCAAAGACATTTCTCATGTTATAGATTTGATCTTCCGTTATTGTGGTCAGAAAGCTACTGTGATTTTCTGTGATAAGTTGATGTCTTTAGGTTTCTCATATGCTTGTAAATCAGGTATATCATTCGGTAAAGATGACTTGATAGTTCCTAAAACTAAAATTAAGCACCTAGAAGCAACTGGCGCGAAAGTTGAAGAGTTTGAAAGACAGTATATGGATGGTCTGATTACTATGGGAGAAAAATATAACAAAGTAATCGATGAATGGTCTCACTGTACTGATAAAGTAGCTGAAGATATGATGAAGGAAATTTCCGCAAGTCATGTGCATGAATTTAAAGAAAACAAACAGGAAGGTATAAATTCTGTATACATGATGGCTCATTCTGGTGCTAGGGGATCTGTTCAGCAGATTAAACAGTTGGCTGGTATGAGAGGTCTAATGGTAAGACCTTCTGGAGAAATTCTAGAAAATCCAATTAAAGCTAACTTTAAGGAAGGGTTGAGTGTTTTAGAGTACTTTAACTCTACTCACGGTACACGTAAAGGTCTTGCTGATACTGCGCTAAAAACTGCTAACTCTGGTTATTTAACAAGAAGACTTGTGGACGTATCTCAAGATCTGATTGTTCAGATAGAAGATTGTGGTACATCTAAAGGGCTTGTAATTAACCCAGTGATTGAGGGCGGTGAATTAATAGTGCCTTTATCAGAAAGTATTCTAGGTAGAGTATCTTCTATTGATGTGAAACATCCTATAACAGGCGAAATTGTTGTTGGAAAAGGTGTCTTAATAGATGAAGATTTAGTAGATAAGATTGACTCTGCTGGTATCGACTCGCTTATGATTAGATCTGTGTTGACTTGTGCTTTAGAAAATGGTGTTTGTGCTAAATGTTATGGGCGTGATCTTTCTAACGGTAATTTAGTTAGCGTTGGTGAAGCTGTGGGCGTGATAGCGGCTCAATCAATTGGTGAGCCTGGAACTCAGCTTACAATGAACACTTTCCACATAGGTGGTGCTGCTACAAAACGTGTTGAAGTATCTAACGTTCAAGCTTCTCAGGACTTTGTAATCAAATTTGATAATAAAAACTTTGTAACTAATACTAATGGTCAAAAAGTGATCATGAGTAAGAACTGTGAAGTAGTATTCTCCGATGAAAAAGGTCATGAGAAATCAAGATATAAGATTCCTTACGGTGCTATAGTTGCTTTTGATGAAGGTCAGAAAGTTAAGAAGGGCGAAATAGTAGCTTCATGGGATCCATATACTATTCCTATTATAAATGAACAGCCTGGTACTATGGTTTATAAAGATTTGATGGAAGGAATATCTATTAAAGAAATTATAGATGAAGACACGGGTATATCAAACAAAGTTATAGTAGACTGGAAGCAAAAAACTAAGGGTGCAGAGTTAAGACCAAGGCTTGTATTAGAAGACTCAAAAGGCGATATGGTTATTTTAGCGAATGGTTTGGAAGCTAGATATTTCCTACCAATTGGGGCTATATTGAACGTAGAGGATAATACAAAGATCCACGCTGGTGATATTATTGCTCGTATACCAAGAGAATCAACCAAAACGCGTGATATTACTGGTGGTCTTCCAAGGGTGGCTGAGTTATTCGAAGCAAGAAAACCTAAAGATCATGCTGTAATTAACGAGATAGAAGGAACGGTATTCTTTGGTGCGGACTATAAGTCTAAAAGAAGAATCGTTATTAAACCTGATGATGAATCTTTAGAGCCACTAGAATATCTAGTTCCTAAAGGAAAGCACATTTTCGTAAATGAAGGTGACCGTCTGAAGAAAGGTGATCTATTAATCGATGGTAATCCTGTACTTCAAGATATCCTAAAAGTGATGGGTGTTGAAGCTCTTGCAAAATATATGGTTTCAGAAGTGCAACAAGTTTATAGGCTTCAAGGTGTGAAGATTGATGATAAACATATAGAAGTTGTGTTAAGACAGATGCTACAGAAAGTAGAAATTCAACATTCTGGTGAAACTACATTGCTTGAAGGTGAGCAAATTGATAAGTTGGAATTTGAACAAATCAATAAAAAAGCTGTTGCTGAAGGCTATAAGCCTGCTACTGCTATACCTATATTACAAGGTATTACCAAGGCATCATTGCAGACTAGATCGTTTATATCTGCTGCTTCATTCCAGGATACAACAAAAGTATTAACAGAAGCTGCTTCTGCTGGTAAAGTGGACATGCTTGCAGGTTTGAAAGAGAATGTGATTGTTGGTAAATTGATTCCTGCAGGTACAGGTTTCTACTACAGACAAATTCATGAAAACGCACTTCAAGCTGATGCTTTAGTTAAAGCAAAAGAAAAGAAAGCAAAGGAAGATTTACATGGTAAAGATGCTTCTGGAGAAGATCAATTATCTGCATAAATTTATTAGAAAGGTGAGGAATTTATTTCTCATCTTTCTAGTTTTTCCGTCTTTTGCATCTGAAGATCACTCTATAATCAAAGTAGATTTTGACGAATCTATGGGTATAGCAGAAATGGGAAGGTACGAGCTCATGCTTAGGGATCACGATAGATCTGATACTTTTCTAAGCTTTTATAGAGACCTATATAACTCTAACTTTTCCTCTACATTTGATTCTAATAATCAGCCAAAAATCCCAAAGATCATACATCAGATATGGATTGGTCCAAAGCCATTTCCAGAGAAGTATGTAGAATATGCTCAAACTTGTACTTCATTAAATCCTGGTTGGGAATATAAATTATGGACTAATGATGATGTTGAGGACATTCTTGCAATTAATCCAAAATATACAAGTTTATATAAAGAATATGAAAAACATGGACATATTACAGGTCAGAAAGATATCCTAGAGTTTCTTATATTATATAAGAATGGAGGATTGTTTTTAGATGCTGATATTAAGTGTATAAAAAGTTTTGAGTTTTTACACTATAACTATGATTTTTATTCTGCGATGGAGCCTGCTAATAGATGGTCTTTTATTCCTATAATGACTAATGCGATAGTTGGTAGCAAAAAAAACAATCAAATTTTTATTGATACATTAGACTTAGCTTTGCAGAAATATGATTCTATGTATAAGAAAAATAATTCCAGTTATAAGAAATTTATACGTTCAGTTACCAATAAAATAAACAAAAAAGAAAAAGACATTAGGGTTCCTCATCAACGAATAGTTTTAATGCTATCATTGGGAGAAAATCTTGTAGCAAAAAATGAGCAATATAATGAAAAAGCAATAGTATTTCCAGCTACGTATTTTAATCCAATAGTGCCACTTGCTGGCCGTTATGATGTGGATGGATACCTAAAATACTTTTTAGGCATTTATGATAATAAAGGCAAAACATTTACAGAAATCAAGCCAGAGACTATAGCAATTCAAGACTTTTTTGATAATTAATATTCCTTTGTATAATTTTACATCAATACTTCATTAGGACTTTCTTAATATTTTTTCATTACGATTGAAGTTGTTATAATATGAATAAGGGAAATTTTATGCCTAATGAAAAAATTTTGAATGTGACGGCTATTGCTAAGGGTATGGCAGGAATAGTACATTCCTCTGTCGAACGAGGAAAAGAAAATGGTATAGCTTTTGAAACCTTTAATCAGGAAAAATTTCAAGAGCAGATGCAGGATTTTTTGCATGGAAACCTTGATGACAAAACATTAGAAAGTCACGCGGGAAAGGCTCTTACAGATGAAGAAAGAAAAGTATTTACTGAGTATAAGAACGAATTAAATAATCTTATAAAAGCACAGTCTGAATCATTAAATGACCTAGCAGATAAAAAGGGTATCAAGGCTTTAAAAGCATCAAATTGGAAAGATTTTGTGGAGAAAGCCTTTACAGCTTTAAGAGGGATGGCTCAAGCGATTGGAGTAATAGCTCTACATATGGCAGGTGGCGCTATGATGGGAGGTATGTTTGGTGCTGTAGTCAAAGACACGATTACAAATCCTTATCGGCCAGAGGAAGCACAAAATGTTTTGGCAGGGTCTGTTGCTTTTGGTGCTCTTGGAGGTTTTTTTAGCGGAGCCGCTGAACTTGAGAGGAAACATAAAAAGTTGGAAGCAGATCGTAAAAAAGAAAATTCTACATCGGCATCGGCTCTTAATAAAGAATTTTCAACTCAAGTAGAAGAAAAAACACAAGCACTCTTAGAGGGATATTTGAAAAGTAAGGCTCCACAAGTAAAGCCAGAAAAGATGTCACAACATGATTTTGATCACGATAAAAAGAAAACTGATATATCTGATAGAAAGAGTTTTGTTGAGCGCCTTAAAAGAAATGTTGGTAAAGTGCCTAAAGGGCCTAGTCGTAGTAGTTAATAGAGTGCAAATCTGTAAGGCCCCCCACCCACCCGGGGTGGGGGCGCGGGCTTGATTCGGAAGAGCATTTATTCTAAAGCTATATCCGGTGCATCAATAGCTTTCATCCCAATGACACTATAGCCAGCATCAACGTAGACTATTTGTCCAGTAGTTGCAGAACTCATGTCACTTAATAAGTAAAGAGCAGAATTTCCAACTTCTTCAGTTGTCACAGTTCTCTTTAGTGGGGAGTTGTATTCATTCCATCTTAGAATGTATCTAAAATCGCCTATACCTGATGCTGCAAGAGTTTTAATTGGTCCCGCTGAGATTGCATTCACTCTAATGTTTTTAGCGCCTAAATCTACTGCTAAATATTTGACACTTGTCTCTAATGCTGATTTAGCTATCCCCATAACGTTATAATGAGGCATTACTTTTTCAGCGCCATAATAAGACATGGTAATCATGCTTCCACCATTGACCATGAGTTTAGAAGCTCTTTTTGCAAGTGCGGTAAAAGAATAGCAAGATATGTTCATAGTGAGTAAGAAATTCTCTAAAGATGTGTCTACATATTGACCTTTTAATTCATCTTTATTGGAAAACCCAATAGAGTGTACAAGAAAATCTAGATGTCCCCATTTTTTTTCGAGTGTCTCAAATAATTCATCCATGCTTTCTTCTTTTGTAACGTCGCACTCATAGCACATAGAGGAGTTTGTTTGTGCCGCTAAAGGTATAACTCTTTTTTTTAGTACTTCACCCTGGTATGTATAAGCTAGCTCTGCTCCGTTTGCATGAGCAGCTTGTGCTATACCCCAAGCTATTGATTTTACATTTGCAACACCCATGATTAGGCCTTTTTTGCCTTTTAAAAGTTCGCCACTAATAATTTTTGTATAGTCCATGTGTTAACTCAGAAATTGAAATTATAATGAAAAGAGTATACATAAATCAAAAGATCTAAACAAGGATATCATTGATAAAAATCTTTTTCCCATCTTCTATGTACCCAGAACCACTGAGACGGGTCTTTTTTTATCCAATCTTCTATGGCTTCATTCATTTTTTTTGTTAAAGCTAATTCTGTATCTTCTGTCTTTTTGATATCTTTTAGCAAATCTTTTATTTCATATGGGCCATCAATATATATTTTAAAATTAGCGCCATGTGTTCTTATGCTTCTAACAAATAATATTGGTAAGTTAAATTTTATAGCTAACTTAATTGGGGCGCTAGGGGTCATTGCTGGTTTACCAAAAAAATTTACTCTTAGGCCTTGGTTTAATTTTTGGTCCGATAGAAAACAAATAAAATTTTTATTTTTTATTGATTCAAGAATTGTTTTTACACCTTTGTTCCCCTTTGGAATATTATTAAATCGTATGTCTTTTCTCATAGAAAGATACATGTCATTAACTAGAGGATTATTTGCATCCCTATATATAATCGATACTTTATCATGATAATTGAGCATTGCTCTTGCAGCAGCTTCCCAATTGCCAAAATGTCCAGATATGCAAATTGTTGCTTTCTCTTTCGTGATATTTTTGATGTTTTTATTTGTTATGATCGTAGCTCGGGATGCAAAATCTTCATCAGATATATGATGTATATGACATAATTCAGCCATTGTTCTGCCTATATTATCCCACATTTTTTGTATAACATGGTTTATCTCTGATTCTGAATAATTAGGAAAGACTAATTTTAGATTCATCTTTGCAACTCTAGTTGCTGACATAAAAGGTGATATAGTTCTAGCAATGACGCTACCGATCTTTGAGGCAGTATCTATGCTGAGCATTTTTAATACAGAGTATAGTAAATATACTATTGCGTACTCTAAAGTATCTTTAATTCTTTTCATAAATTTTCTATTTTATGCAGGAGTTCTTCTTCTTTATCTGTAAATAATTCTATGAATAAGCATGATATTTTAGCCTTATATTTATCAGGTATTTTGATCATGTCTTTTTCCGTTGTAATTAATGCCGCACCAGCATTATGGGCCTTTTTTATCAAAGACTCAATATCTTCTACATCATAGATATGATGGTCTGGGTATTCTACAGTTTCTACTGTGTGAATTTTTTGATCCTCTAGAGACTTAAAAAACTTTTCAGGGTATCCGATCCCACTGAAAGCTAGATATTTTTTACTATCACGTTTATTATCCTTAAGCTCAAATTTCTGTGCAACATGCATAATATTTGGGTGGTGTATTTTTTTAAGCAGGTGTTTTTTATCTTCGCCGATTAGCAATAGAATATCAGTTTTTTTCAGAGCATTATGCAAGCTTTCTCTCAGAGGACCTGATGGTAAAATCATATTATTTCCAAGACCTACTTGGCCATCGATTGTTAAGATAGATATATCTTTATAGAATTTATTATTTTGGAGTCCGTCATCAGTAATTATGTAATCATAACCACATTTATCTCCTTCTGATAAAGCATCTATAATGTTTTCTGCTACAAATGTATCCGCTATTTTTGATAAGAGAATGCTTTCATCCACAACATCTGGGGTAGTATGACTTTTAGAAATTTTTGTTGGAGCTTTAATTGTTGATAGGTAGTTCTTGCACACGTACGCAATTTTATAACTATTTTTTTTTAATAGTTTTCCTATCATAATTGCTACTGGGGTTTTGCCAGAACCACCAGCTGTTGCATTGCCTATGCATATGATTTTTGTATTAAATTTTTTAGGTTTTTGAATATAAAAAATGATCGTAGAGATTAGGAGGTATATCAGAGAGAAAGGATATAATAATATCGCAATTATATTTATAGAGCGCCAGAATTTAGGTGTTTTTATCATTTTAAATATTCTCTGATCTTCAATATTGTATCACGTAGTATGGAGTTTTTGGTATTAAGAAAAGTAAGAGCGTTAAATATATATTTTTTATGAGTTACTTTGCTATTTATAAGGAGGTTTATTGCTTTAGCACATTCAATGTGATTTTTTACAAAAATCGCTGCTTTATTTTTTTTCAGTTCAGCACTTATTTCTTTTATTCCTGCTATGTCCGGCCCAATAATCACAGCAGACTTTAATTTTGCAGCTTCTATAGGGTTATGTCCTCCTACATTTGTAAATGTACCACAAATCACCGATATTGGCGATACTCTGAATAATGTACCTAGTTCTCCTATGGTATCACAAAGATAAAAGTCAGTATCTACTTTTATATGATGTCGTTTTGATCTAACTGCGATTTTGTACTTATAAGATTCAATCATAGAGACTATGTCTGCAGATCTACGTGGATGCCTTGGTGCTATGATAAATATTAAAGATTCATGCTCTGTTTTTAGCTGTTTATAAATATTCAGAATCAATTCTTCTTCTTTTGGATGGGTGCTTGCAAATAAAACTACTTTTCTATTATGGAGTGCAGCTTTTAAGGCTACTAGTTTATTTTCTTGTGTTTGTAGTGCTGGTACTGTGTATTTTAAATTACCTATATATTTTGAGTTTGTTACTCCTAATGCTTTTAATTTTTTTTGATCTGCAATGCTTTGAGGAATAAATAAGCTAAATAGTTTTGATATTTGGTTAAACAACAATCTGTTATTGCTCCATCTTTTAAATGAAGAGTCTGAAATTTTGGTGTTTAGAGAGATGATTTTTGATATTTTTGATGTTTCATAAAGTATGCATGGCCAGAATTCTGATTCAACAAATATTGATAACTTTGGCTTCCAATAGTTTAGAAACTTTCTTATAGCGAAGTAGTTTTCAATAGGGATAAATTGATGTATTACATTCTTTGGGAGCTTGTTTTGTATTAATTTTGCAGATGTGACCGTGCCTGAGGTAAGCAATACTGAGTATTTTTTATTATCGCTAAGAATGTTAATAATTTGCAAGACGGAAACAGTTTCTCCTACGCTGGCAGCATGGATCCATATTATTTCTTTATCAGTTGGTCTTTTTTTACTTGGAGTTCCAAACCTTTCTTTGATTCTGGAATAGTCTTCTTTTTTACGAAATGCTCTATAAAATAGCCATAATGTTAGTGCCGGTGTAATGAGAATATTAAGAACACGATAGATTGATAACATCATTTATATTTCCTCTCTTGTCATCATTTCATCGAGAGATTTTTTTAGAGCAAGTTTTGCTTTTTCGATATCGTCTTCAGTGTAATTATTCTTTATTTTTATTGGATCGCCAAATAAGAACGTAATGTGATTAAATGGTAATGGTAAAATAAACTTATCCCAAGAATTAAAAACCTTCTTTCTGGTACAGTGGTAAGAAAGTGGCATGATTGGGATTTGGGTTTTTCCTGCAATTTTTATTATATTCCCATTTATCTGGTATATGGGTCCTTTAGGACCGTCTGGTACTATTGCTATGGTTTTATTTTCTTTGACTTTGTCTAGGATTTGTCTGAGGGCTTTAAACCCATCTTTATTGGATGATCCTGAGATTGTTTTAAATCCGAAGCAATGCATTATGTTCTTTATTATAGTACCATCTCGATGACCTGAATGAAGTATATTTACTTCTATATCATTTGGGCTTATGAATGGTATCAGAGCTAGTCTGTTGTGCCAAAAAGCGATTAATACACTTTTGGAATTATATGTGTTTTTATCAAAGTTTTTTGAATATTTAAAAGACTTTTTGCTCGTAAAGTATACAATATGTAAATAAAGAAAAATTAAGACACTAATGATCTTTAATATGAAATTGCTTTTTAGTATACCTTTATATATACGTTTCATCTTTATTAATTATTGCGTTTGCTGAAGGTAGGATCTATGTACAAATCTAATACAGTCGTTCATATAATCCCATTTTTTTTATTACTATTATTAGTACTTTTTCAATCTTCTTACAATAACTTATTGTATTTCAAGCAATACACTCCTTTTTATGAATTAATCGTGATATTTTTTTGGTGTTCTTTTCTTCCAAGAAGTATGCCAATAGTTTTTCTTATTTTAATCGGGTTATTCAGAGACTTTTTACTAATGACTCCAATTGGTATTTCAGCTGCTTCTTTCGTATTATTGAAGCTTATGGTAGCAAAGCAGGAAGTGCTTATTAAAGATAGGTCTTATTTTGTAACATTCATGCTATTTTTAGTAGATGTGGTAATGATTTGTATACTGCAGATCCTAGTTTTATTAATGACTCTGTCTGTTGATTTTTTTGTTTTAGTGAAAATATTTTTTTCTAGAATTCCCGCGACTCTAATGCTTTATATCCCAGCGTCTTGGTTATTTCATGTGATATTCAAAATATTATCTAGTAAGGAAGATGCATAGATTTACAGATTTTAAAAATTTAATGTTTTCTAGGCGATCTTTCGTATTAGTGATCATTCAGTGTTGTATTATGTTTTTTCTAGCAATAAGGTTATTTTTTCTGCAAATTATTAAGTCTAGGACATATACTACTTTATCAGAAAATAATAGAATCAAATTCTTTTTACTTGAGCCAAAAAGAGGCATTATAAGGGATAATACTGGTGTTGTCTTAGCGGAAAATCGTATTAATTATCAGCTATATTTTTATAAACAAAAAAATCAAAATTACGAAGAAGTTCTGAAGAGAGTTTTTTCTATGTTAAATTTTGATATGAATGAAATTAAGGTCATTAGCAAGCTTGTCAAAAACTCTAGTTATCTTTATCCGGTTCTCATACAAGATAACCTATCTTGGAATAACGTAATAAAAATAGAGTCTGATAATCATAATCTTTCAGGGGTGTATATTAGTAAGGGTTATACAAGATATTATCCCATGAAGAGAATGTTTGCACATACGGTGGGGTATGTTGGTGTACCAACAAAAGAAGAAGCTGACAGGTACCTCTTACAGCATGTTGGTGCTTTTAGAATTGGAAAAACTGGCATAGAGAAGGAGTGTAATCAAAATCTAATAGGCGAGTTTGGGTTTAAAAAAGTCGAAGTCAACGCATATAGATCTGTTATCAGAGAACTTGATCAGGAGCAGAGTGTAAGTGGTCAGGATATATCAATTACTATTAATCAGAAACTACAAGAGCGAGTTTATAATCTTTTGAGCGATAATGGTGGCGCTGCTGTAGTGATGAATGTAAAGACAGGAGAGATTCTATCAATGGTATCCAAGCCATCATTTGATCCAAATATTTTTTCCTCAGCAATTAGCCATAATGATTGGGGTGACATTATCAAAAACCGGAAACATCCACTGAATAATAGAACTATTAGTACCTTGTATCCGCCTGGATCTATTTGGAAAGTAGTTACATCACTGGCTGTACTGAATAAAGGCATTGATCCTAAAAAAACGGTTTATTGTTCTGGATCTACAAAGGTAGGAACTCAGGAATATAAATGTTGGAAGAAATCAGGACATGGGCATATGGATTTGAATCAAGCATTAATGCATTCATGTAACATATATTTCTATGAAATGGGTAGAGAAGCCGGAATAGATGCAATTCATCATGCTGCTAGTAGTTTAGGTTTTGGAGCAAAAACAGGTGTGAATTTACCTGGGGAACTTGAGGGAATTAATCCAAGCCGTAATTGGAAAGAAAAAACTTATAATTCTAGCTGGCGTATTGGGGATACTATAAATGCTGCAATAGGGCAAGGGTATGACCTTGTAACTCCAATTCAGCTTTTAACCATGATGGCAAGGATTTCTAGCGGTTTTAAAGTAAAACCTATTCTATATTCTCAAGATTCAATTAATAGCAAAAGAGAGAAACTGAATATCTCAGAGAAAAATTTAGAGATATTAAGAGAAAGTATGAGTAATGTTTTTAATAATCGAGAAGGTAATGGCTATAATTCAAGAATTACAGAAAAACAATTCATGATGGCTGGTAAATCTGGTACCGCACAAGTAGTTTCTGGAGATGCAGCAACGACTTCAATTAAAAAAATAAAGAGTCACTCTGTTTTTGCTGGATATGCACCTGTAGATGATCCAAAATATGCGGTATCTGTAGTTTCTGAACATGCTGGTTGGGGTATGGTTACTTCTGCTCCTATAGGAATAGATATTTTATATTTTGCGCAAACCAAATTGTAGTCTATAATGGTTTCTGAAAAACAATAACTTTTTGATATGAAAAAATACAATAAAGGGATTACCTCCCAAGAGGCTCTTGATTTCCACTCCAAAGGCATTCCTGGTAAAGTGAGTTTGTTACCAACAAAGCCATTATTAACACAGAGAGATTTATCGCTAGCTTATTCGCCAGGGGTTGCATATCCGTGCTTAGAAATCAGCAAGAATCCTGATGATGCATATGAATATACCTCCAAGGCAAACTCCGTTGCTGTTATCTCTAATGGTACAGCGGTTTTAGGATTAGGTAACTTAGGTGCATTAGCTTCAAAGCCAGTTATGGAAGGTAAGGCTGTTTTATTTAAAAGATTTTCAGATATAGATGGAGTTGATATTGAAGTAAGCACAGAAGATCCAGACGAATTTATTAACTGTGTGAGATTTTTAGGGGCAACTTGGGGTGGTATTAATTTAGAAGACATTAAGGCACCAGAATGTTTCGTGATTGAAAAGAGACTGCGTGAAATTATGGATATACCAGTGTTTCACGATGATCAGCATGGTACAGCTATCATTGTATTGGCTGCATTGATTAATGCATTGCACTTAATAAAAAAAGAATTTAAGAACATAAAGATAGTCACTAACGGCGCTGGTGCAGCCTCTATAGCATGTATGGAGTTGCTCAAAACTGTCGGTGTGCCGAGTAAGAATATTACATTATGCGATTCTAATGGTGTTGTGTACAAAGGCCGTAAAAATGGTATGAATCCATGGAAAGAGAAACATGCTGTTGATACAAAGCATAGAACATTAGCTGATGCAATGAAGGGGTGTGACGTATTCGTTGGGCTTTCCGTAAAAGATGCCGTGAGTAAAGAGATGGTTAAGTCTATGGCTAAAAATCCTATCATTTTTGCTCTAGCCAATCCATATCCTGAGATTTTGCCGGAAACTATAAAAGAAGTAAGAAGCGATGCAATTATCGCTACTGGTAGGTCAGATTATCCAAACCAAGTGAACAATGTTATGGGCTTTCCGTATATATTCAGAGGTGCTCTTGATGTTCGCGCTAAAACGATTAATGATGAAATGAAGATAGCTGCAGCAAGAAGTCTTGCTGAGTTAGCTCGTCAGCCAGTTCCTGATGAAGTATCTGATGCTTATTCTGGTAAAGAATTGTCGTTTGGTAAGGAATATATTATTCCAGTACCTTTTGATACAAGATTAATACAAACAGTGCCAATAGCCGTAGCAAAAGCCGCTATAGATACTGGTGTTGCAAGGAAGAAGATTAAAGACTTTAATGCCTACAAGAATGAGTTGATTTACAGGCTAAATCCAGCCGCTAATATGCTTAATATCGTTTTTGAAAAAGCTAAAGCTAAAAAGAGAAGAATTATTTTTGCAGATGGAGAAGAATCAGCTGTGATTAAAGCTGCAATTGTTACTTATAATAGTGGATATGGTAAACCGTTATTAGTTGGAAGAGAAGAAAAGATCTATGAAGCTGTAGATAGTTTTGCGAACAGGGATGCCTTAAAAGGTATAGAAATAGTAAATGCTAAGCTTTCTACGAATACGGACGCATATATTGAATTTTTATATAAAAAACTGCAGCGTAAAGGAATATTAAAAAGAGATTGCGTAAGAATGGTAAAGAGTGATAGAAACATCTTTTCTGCATGTATGTTGGAATATGGAGATGGAGATGCTTTAGTTGCTGGTTACACTAGAAATTACAAAACCACTTTAGAGGACATTTTTAAGGTATTTAAAAATAAAGAAGATAAGGAAATATTTGGTTTATCAGTATTAATTACTCGTAGTAAAACATTATTTATTTCTGACTCTACTGTGAACGTTAATCCTTCTGCAGAGCAGTTAGCAAATATAGCAATACAAAGTGCTGCTAAAGCTGAGGCGCTTGGGCAAATTCCTCGTGTAGCATTCTTATCTTTCTCCAGTTTTGGTAGTTCTAGAATTTGTGAGAGAACTAATACTATACGTGAAGCTGTAAAAATCCTTGATTCTAAAAAGGGAATAAAATTTGAGTATGAAGGGGAGATGTCTGTTGATGTTGCTTTGGATCCAGATATGAAGGTACAATACCCATTTAGTAGATTATCTGCTCCAGCAAATATTTTAATCATGCCTTCTTTGCATTCTGCTCATATATCATCTAAAATGCTTAAAGAAGCTGGTGGTGGAACCTTTATAGGCCCTATATTGCTAGGGTTTAATAGATCAGTACAGATACTTCATACCGATGCACCAGTAGAAGAGATAATCAACATGGCTGCAATTGCTGCAGCAAATAGTTGAAATAATTTTATTGAAAAATTTGAAATAAGTAGATAATTTATAACATTAAGAAAGAGGTTTACGCAGTGGATAAATTACTTGATACATCTTTGATTACACAATTTGATTTTATCATTCTTTCAATAATAGGACTTTCTGTTATTTTCGGTTTCTTTAAAGGTTTCGTAAAATCCGGTTTATCATTTTGTGGACTGGTTATAGCAGTGTTACTAGCGATAGAGCTCTCTGAGCTTTTCTCGTCATTTTTTTCAAAATATGTTATCAGTCACTCTATGGCTGTAGTGGTTAGTGCAATTGTTTTATCTATATTATTCTTAATTATTATCTCAATAATAAATGGTATTTTATTTGGTTTTATAGAACCAATTTGTGGCGGTATTATAGATAGATCATTCGGTCTCTGTTTTGGCTTTATAAGAGGGTGCATCTATGTGTCTTTTGTTTTTTACTTACTGGTTTTTGCAGTTCCAGAGCTGAACGTAAAAGATAAATCAGACGTTTTTGGTGACAATTTAAAGCTGCCTAAGTGGGCTAGAAATTCCGAAACTTTACTACTATTATCTAGAGGAGGGTCGCTTGTAGCGGGTATTATACCAGAACATTTTAATAATCAATTGTATAAATCCATCATAGAATCGAAAGATAGTAGCGGGAACTTCAACATTACTTACGATAGCGTCGAAGATGTTAAAAATCTAAACAAAATTTTTAGCATGTTGCCCGAAGCGGTGATAGATGAGATATCTGAAAAAGACCTTATTACTCTACAAGATCAAATGGCTCCGGCAGCAGTAAAAGTAAAAATTTTAGAAAATATTTCTACTCAATATCAAAATTATGTCAATAGCAAAACATATTATGATGATAAGGATATTAATAATATCAATAAGAGATATCATCAGGTAATGACTGCTATAGAAGAAGAAATAGCTAAGTACAATGCTACTATAAACTAAATTTATTTAGTTTATAAAATCTTTATAATAAATCTGGATTAATTTCTTACTTTTTAGATCCATCTCTAAAATCTAATTTATCTATTATACGCTCTTTTTATATAACACATAAGGCTTTTAGTTAAAGAAGTTGCTGAATTTCTTTGCTGACTAATTTCTATATTATAGCAATACACCATATATCTCCTTTTTGTTATTTATTACAATTTAACTAAATCATTGACAATTTAGTTAATTATGTTAATATTTGCGTAATAAATGCATTGTATTTGTAAGAGTTATATGGATAAACAAAATAATCCGTTCAGCCTTAAAAACCTTATTCTTCAATGTAAAACCTCTAAATGCATCGAAAATTTAATTGGATCTGGTCTAATTTTAAATAAATTAGATGATTCTGAAATAATAGATATTTTTAAGAAAAGTAATAATTTAGATGTTTTGCGCAGCATGCTAAATTCACCGGGCTTTCATAGAGATCATCCACTTTGGGAAGAACTTCTATGTAACATAGCAAAAGAAAAAGCGGACTTAATATTAGACTCTATTAATTATTCGATGAAAGGCTTTGATGAAGATGTAATAAATGAATTCTTAGATAAATGTGAAGATGATAAAAAGATAAAAGATTTTTTTGAATTCGGAATTGATTTAGAAAAAGCATTTGTTGGTATTTTTAATTTAGGTAAGAGCCACTTTTTGCCATATCTCTTAGAAAGAGGAGCAGAACTAAGTAAATTAAAAGATTATTCAGTAAAAAAAATATTAGAGTCAAATATAGATGAATCAGAGATAAATTTGCTCTTAAACGCTGGATTGAATAAAAACTTGGTACTATTACATGCTTATAGTAAGAATAAAAAAGATTTAATTCAAGAAGTAAAATCTAAAGGTGCTTCTTTGGATCAAGTAGACACTTGGGATATTACTAAATGTATTCAAGAGATGAAATATTATGATTCTTCTACTAGAGTTGAAGTATTTACTTACCTCAAAAAATTAAATTCATTACAACTGAAGTCAATTTTAGATCATGATAATTCATTCAATGTAGATAGCATGACGGAAGAGGGCGTAAAGCCAGCACATTTACTTCTTTATGCCTTTAGCAGAAATAATTTATCATTAATCATCAAAATTTTGATGCGAAAGATTTGGAGATATGGGTGATTGAATATTTTAAGCAAGAAGGAGATCTATATAATTTAATTCCAAAGGAATTCAATTATATAGATAATGAGCTTAATATTAGTAAATATGCAGGAGGATCAATGCACCTCGGCCATCGTAAATACTTGGATCAAAATGGGAAAGATGGGGATTTTGTTATTAAAGAATTACCTTACACAGAGCTGGTAAATGCATATATAGGATCAAGAATTGCGGAAGAGATATTAGGAGAAAGTTCTAGTAAAACTAGATTAGCTGTAGATGTATCGGAAGGTAAAGTTTTAGGATATTCTGAGAAAATTCAATCATTTAAGCCACTCAGCTATTATAATGTTGCTCATTATGGTGCTTTAATGAACAAAACACTATCTAGCTCATTTTCTGAAAACGCTGCAAGAATATATCCAGATGGGCCAGTTTTAAAGAATTTTGCAGATGTATCATTAACTGATTTTTTTATATGTCATGGAGACTCGCATAGCGATAATGTAGGTACTACTGCTACAGAAGATAATTTAATTTTAATAGATTATGATGCTTCGCTAAGTACGACGACATGCCTAGAGCCTAAAATGAATAACAATAAAGATTATATTAGAGCTGCAAATAAAATTATCTCTTTAAATTTAGATGATATACATAAGGAAGTTTTACATTATTTATCTCAATTTCCAATTGATACGGAATATTTTGAAAACGAGATATTGAGAACATTTGAGGGGCTTCATGAAAGACAAGCTTATTTGTCAGAGCAATTAGATTCTTTACAAGAAACTTCTTTATCTGGCTTATATGGCTATAATATGTTCCCAAACATAGAAAATATAGCCTAAATGATATTGTCTATTAATTGACGCAATAGGGCACGTTTTTGCAGAAATGTTTGATAATAGAATTTTTCCCATAATAATTCTGGATTAATATTCTTACTTTTTAGATCCATCTCTAGAATAGTGAGTTTTTCTATGATTTCTATTAGCATCGGTATCGTGTAGCTTTTAAGACCAATCTTAAAATCAGGTACGCTTTTAAAAAATACTGGTGGTTTTAGCGAATCTATTGCCACTGTTTCATTTGCTCCTTGTGATATTAAAGTTTTTACTTTTAATAACCTAACGAAATAAGTTGCTATATTCCTTGTAATAGCTACCAGATGTAGTCCAGAATCAGTTAATTTTTTTAGCTCGTAATCTGCTGCTATAAAGTTTTGCTTTATAATGTTGGTTATTAAGAGATCGTAGCTATTTTTTTCTGAAGGGCCGCTAATAATATTTTTTATTTCTTCTAACTTTATGTCATTATTATTTTTTGCATATAAAAGAATTTTTTCTATTTCTGATAGAATGGTTGAGTATTCTCCTCTAAGATTACTCACAATATACGCAATATGTTCATTCAAGAACTTTACTTTATGTTCTTCTAGTTTTTGCAGCACTAAGGACTTTATAGAGTCTTGTTCTAATGGGTAGCATGCTACAGAAGCTAATTTTTCTCCTGATTCAAATAATTTTCTGAAAGAAGAAGAGGGGGCTAGTGATCCGGCTTTAAAAACGACTATTTCTTGAGAATTGAAGTTCAAAATAAAATCTTTTAGTGTTTTGCTAATGGAATTAGGTGTATTTTCTATAACAATAAATTTTTTCTTATTAAATAAGCTTAAAGAGGCTGTTTCATTATATAAAATAGATAGATCTTCTTCTATTGAAGGCAAATTAAGAGTTATTTTTTCAAATGAATTGGCAGCATTTGTAGATTTGTTTTCTAATAATTTGATTTTATTTAAGATTAAGCTTTCGTCATTACCAAAAAACAAGATTGCAGTATATTTAGCAAAATCTTTTTCAAAAAATATACGTTCTTGTTTAGGATGGATTTTCATCAGCTATATAATTTTTATTTAGTAATGCAATAATTATATGGCTTTTTAAAGATCTTACCATTTCTTTCAATGCGTTATCATAAGCTTTATTTTTTTGTGCAAATGATGAATAGGGAGATAGGTTTTCTTCAAAATTTGTTACTATTTTTAACCTTCCTGAACGTATTTCTTTTTTCTTTTCAGAGTCTTTTAAAGTATAATTTGCAACCAACTCCATGCGAGAGCTAGAAATTGTACTATCTTTTTGTACTAAAGATGCGGATGTGCTACTTGTAACCACTATGTCTAATTCAAATTTTTTCTCTTCCGATAATCCATTAGGATTAAACTCTGTTTCAAGGTAATTTCTTATAATATAATTTTTATCGCCTTCAACTTTGCCAATATTGATTTGTGACAATATGTTATAATTTTCATCATTAATTTTATATAATGGCGTAAGGTTGCAACTAGATAAGAATAATAAAACTACAATGATGAATTTTTTCATATTATACCGCAACTATATTAACGAGTTTATCTAGTACATAAATAATTTTCTTTATATCTTTTGAGGAAAGTTCTTTATTTATTTTTTCATTTTCTAAGACTGCTTTCTTGATTTCTTCTTCTGATGCATCTGCTGGAAACTCTAACAACAATCTTAGTTTGCCATTAACTTGTACTGCTATTTTTTTAGAGTCATTCTTTAGGAGTTTTTCATCGTATCTTGGCCATGATAAAGTAGAGAGATGAGTTTTGTTTCCAAGTATTTGCCATAATTCTTCAGTTAAGTGTGGAGCAATAGGATTGATAAGCTGTAGAACATTTTCTATAGTCAGCTTGATTAAGGACTTATCTAGTTCTGTTTCTGTTTTGTAGGAATACATCAGGTTTGTTAGTTCCCTTATGCTTGCTATGGACTTATTAAAATGCATTGATTCTATGCTTTCAGTTGTATTTTTTATAGTAGTGTGAATCTTTTTTATTAACTCTTGTTGGGCTCCAGATAAATTATCTGGAATTGAAATTGGTATGGTACAGGAAGGATATGTATCTATAAAAGTTTGTACAAACACAAATAATCTATTCAAGAATTTGTAACAGCCTTCTATGCTGGAGTCGGACCATTCTAGATCTTTTTCTGGTGGACTATCAGAAAGCATGAATAATCTAGCTGTATCAGCTCCATATTTTTTCAAAATTGGCACTGGGGGTACGACATTTTTCTTGGATTTACTCATTTTCTCACTGCGATAAGGGTGAACTTCCTCATCGCTATTTTTATCAAAAAATAATTTTCCCTTTGAGTAAACATCTGCAGCTGAAAACCATTTATTGTCTTTATCTTTATAACTCATATGCGTTACCATGCCTTGAGGTGAAAGATCTGTGAATGGCTCATCTATTTTTGGGTAGCCACATTTTGATAAAGCTTTCACAAAAAATCTTGCATATAGAAGGTGCAGCACGGCATGCTCTATACCACCGATATATTTATCTACAGGTAGCCAATAATTCACAGCATCATGGTCAACAGGGCTATTTGAGTTAGGGTTGCAGTACCTTAAGAAATACCAGGAAGAATCAAAAAATGTATCTAAAGTATCTGTTTCACGTATAGAGGCTTTATTACATTTAGGACATGAAACATGCTTCCATGTTGGATGGTGATCCAATGGATTGCCATTTCCAGAAATCTCAACATCTTCAGGTAGTGCGACTGGCAGGTCTTTTTCTGGTACAGGTACTATACCACAGGACTCACAATGTATAATTGGTATAGGGCATCCCCAATATCTTTGTCTTGATACTCCCCAGTCTCTCAATCTATATTGTGTAATTCCTTTTCCAAGAGAATTTTTTTCTAAATATTCTATAACTTTTATCTTTGCATCTTTCGCTGTTAAGTTGTTTAGAAAGTCAGAGTTTATTATGATGTCAGTTGGCTCTACTTTAATAGGAAGTTCTTGATCAACACCGTCTTGCTTTTTTGTAACCTGAGTTACTTCCAGATTATATCTAAGTGCAAATTCATGGTCTCTAACGTCATGAGCCGGGCATCCAAATATTGCTCCTGTACCATATTCCATTAATACAAAATTTGCTATGAATAAAGGTATCTCTCTTTTAGGATCAAGAGGGTTAAGTACTATTAATCCTGTGTTAATGCCTAATTTTTCATTTTTATTTATCTCTTCTTCTGAAGTGCCTGAATGATTGCAGTCATCAATAAATTTTTTAATGGAAGTATTGGTCTTTGCTAGGTTCAGAGCAATAGGGTGATCAAAAGACACGGCACAGAAAGATGCTCCGAATAGCGTTTCTGGAAGCGTAGTAAAAATCTTAACGAACTCATTTGAATTTTTTATGCTAAATTTTACGTTAGCGCCTTGTGATTTACCGATCCATTTCTCTTGCATTAACTTTACATGCTCTGGCCAATGCTCCAGCTTTTTTAGTGACTCTATGAGATCTTCAGAATAGTCTGTTATTCTAATGAACCATTGCGTTAATTTTTTTCTTTCAACTAAAGCATCCGATCTCCATCCTCTTCCATCTACTACTTGCTCATTTGAAAGGACTGTTTGGTCTACTGGGTCCCAATTGACTACAGATTCTTTTCTATAAGCAATATCGTTTTTGAGAAAGTCTAGGAAGATTTTTTGTTGGTGTTTGTAATATTGAGGATCGCATGTAGCTATTTCTTTGCTCCAGTCATATGAGAATCCAAGTTTTTTTAGCTCCGATCGCATATTGTCAATATTATCGTAAGTCCATTTTTTGGGATGTACCTTCTTTTCAATTGCTGCATTTTCTGCAGGAAGGCCAAAGGCATCCCATCCCATAGGGTGCAATACGTTATAACCTTGTTTGAGTTTGTACCTTGCGATCAGGTCTCCTATGCTGTAGTTTCGCACATGTCCCATATGGAGTTGACCAGATGGATATGGAAGCATTTCTAGAGCATAGTATTTTTTTTTGGCAGGATTAACTTCTGCAAAAAAAGTATTGTTATCAGACCAATGCTTTTGCCATTTTTGCTCTATGTCTAGAAAATTATAGCCATGTTGCATTTTATATGAGTATTAATGTTCTTGGGAAAGTTTAAGACTACGAGCTTTTGTCAAAATTTTATCTTCAATATCTTGAGCTAGTTGAGCACTAGGTTTGACATCTCTCCAGACATTTGATTTTAATTCTTGTTTAAAGACCGTAACTTTTAATGAGTGCGCTTTTAACTCTGTAGATTTTATTAATATATTTATTTTATGTCTTTCTCCTGGATGGTCTAGATCTTCTGACCACTCAGTTGTAATCACGCCACCCGCTGAATCGCTTATTGCTAGAGGCATAAAACTTATTACTTCTAGAGATGCTTTCCATAAATAAACATTCACACCTATACCTTTATGTGAGCTGCTGTTCTCGGAGCTTTTTTTACTGCCAAATAAATTAAAACCACCAGATGAGTCTTTATTATCTAGTACAGATCCAAAATTTTCATTTCTTTTATCTTTTGCTGATTTTGGGTATTTAGACTCTGCATTAGAAAGAGTGGAGATTAAAAATATAGCTGTAAATAATGTAAGTATAGTTTTCATAGGGTTTTTTATAATGATCAATTACTGCGCAAAGTTACACTATAAAGGAAAAATGAGCAACTAAAATGTATCTTTTAACTCTATATGTAAAAAAATAGTTGAGGCTAATACTACATTTATCTAATATAGCTTTAAATTTTTTATTAAGGATAAAGGGTACAGAATGGATCATGCGCATACAAAAGTATTAATAATAGGGTCAGGGCCTGCAGGATATACTGCTGCAATTTATGCAGCTCGTGCAAATCTGAAGCCGATTCTTGTTACTGGCATGACACCAGGTGGTCAGCTTACAATCACTACAGATGTAGAGAATTATCCAGGTTTTGCAGATGTTATACAAGGCCCTTGGTTGATGACCCAGATGGAGCAACAAGCTAAAAACGTTGGTGTGGATATAAGGAATGATCATATCAAAGAAGTGAATTTTAAGGCTCATCCCTTTATTGCTATAGGTGAGTCTGGTACTAAATATACCTCCGACACTGTTATTATATCTACTGGTGCACAGGCTAAATGGATGGGAATTGAGAGTGAAAAGAAATTTCAAGGATTTGGAGTCTCTGGATGTGCAACATGTGATGGATTTTTTTACAAAAACAAAGAAGTAATGGTAGTGGGCGGTGGTAATACAGCTGTCGAAGAGGCTATCTATTTAACAAATTTTGCAACCAAAGTTACATTAGTTCATAGAAGGGATAGCTTGAGAGCTGAGAAAATGCTTCAAGAAAGGATGATGTCTAATAAGAAGATAAATGTTATATGGGATAGCGTTATTGAAGAAATCATTGGTACAGAAAATCCGTTAAATGTCACCGGGGTGAAGTTAAGAAATGTCAAAGATAATTCTTTGAGAGAGTTGAAAGTTGATGGTGTGTTTATTGCTATTGGTCACGTTCCTAATACTGCCTTATTTAAAGGAGCTATAACACTTGATGAGGAGAACTATATAGTTACCGAGCCAAATAGCACCAAGACTAATATGCCCGGTGTTTTTGCTGCTGGTGATGTACAGGATAAAATTTATAGACAAGCAGTGACTGCAGCTGGCACTGGATGTATGGCTGCTCTAGAAGCAGAGAGATACCTAGCAAAAATAGAATCTAAAGATTTAGTGAAGTAGATAGTAGATAAAAATGAAGGCCAGCTATAGGTTCTACAGCTAGCCTTCTTGAGGAGGCAAAGCTCAAATTAAAAAATCTTTGCTTTGTGCTTAAAATTTTACTAAGCCATCTTTGAAATTTCTAGTATAAAAACTTTTTATTTTTCTTATCAGTATATTTTATACATTATAGATGTATAAAAAACACATGTGCTTAGAATTTGACTATTGTTCCAAATATTAAAGCCGTTCCTTCATTCCTATAATTCGAATCAGATATAGAAGACGTACCATCTGCTGTTACTGAAACTTTATTATAACTTTTTTTCTGCTTCATATTAAAATAAACCAGTTTTGTATAAGGTTTAATTCCTGATGCGAGTTTGTAGTCTATTCCTACTGCAGTTACCAGCATAGGGTTAGTGAATTTTTCGGTATATAATGCTGAAGCAGTTAGTTTTGTCTTTTCTGTAAAATTATATGCCACACCAATGTCATAGAAAAATGTATTTGGTATATGTGCATTAATTTTCTCTACATTAGTTTTCCAGTGGTTACCATATGAAGCAGATACAGCAACATCTCCATATGTGTAAGTTCCACCTATCGATGCAGCTTTTGCATTATAAAAATATCTGTTATTAGTTCTGTCTTTAGGGCTTCTTGCAAGTTTTGCATATTCGCTAACAAGAGCTAGTTCGATATTTTGCTTGGAGTCTATTTTTTTTGACCATAATAGCCCTGCGGAAACAGCGTTTCTCTCTTGTCTGTTAGAGTCGCTCGTATTAGGCATAGCAATAGAATCACCATTATTTGCTACATCAGGAATAAAAGATACACCAAGTTGGAAACCATTATATTTTGGTGTGTAGTAACTGATTTTTCTAGATCTTTCATGACTTTCAAACGCTTCAAAATTGCTTTCTTTAAATACTAATTTTGAAGATGTCAAAAAGTTAGAACTATCTACAGCTGTAGTTCCAGCGGATGTTAATGTCTTGAGGTTCACATAGATTTGCCAGCTACCAGACTCATCGCCTGTTATCATCATTTCGTTTGCGGCACTAACGTTACTTCCTATCTCCACTCTACCAAATCTATCATTCTCTCCCCACAAATATGTTCTATCTAAGTAATGCTTACCAGCTTTTGAGGTAGAGTTACTATTTGTAGAAAGCCCTGCTTGCATACCGTAGACCCAGTCATTTTTTGCTTGATGAGTTACTGTCAGATGTACTGCTGCATTTGATGTAAATCCTAAATCGTCGTTGTTTTTGGTAACATCATATGGTCTATCTTTTTTATTTTGTATTCTTGTTCCGCCTTCAAAAACAACTTCTGCTCCTATGTCAATTTTGCAACCGACATTTGTTTTTACTAATGGCACATCAGAGAATGCAGAAGTTGAGAGCAATAAGCTTGCAACAATTATTTGTTTTTTCATTATAAGAGCATTGGTAAAATTAAAAATAGCAGGTTAAAAATAACTTTTTACCAATAAAAATCAATTAAAAAGATAATTTTGTTCCAAATATAAATGCAGTACCTTTATTTCTGAAATTTGAGCTAGTAAGAGAAGACTGACCGTCCTCATTAAATGCTTTAGCTGCATAATTAAATTTTTGCTTCATATCAAAATGTACGATATCTAAATAAGGCAAGAATCCTGGTACTAAGTTATATTCTACACCAAAGCCTACTACATCCATTGGGTTTTTAAATTTTTCACCATGGAAATAAGTTAAACTAGTTCTTAAATCTTCAGTGATGTCATATTTTACACCAGCTGTATAAAAGAAAGCATTTGGTATGGGATCTGAAATTTTTTGTATATTAGATTTCCAATGTGTTCCATATGATGCACCTATAGTAATGTCATCATATTTATATGTTCCACCAAATTCTATAGCTTTTGCTTTAGTATAGGTTCTTGATAATTCTATATCTTTAGGACTTCTAGTAGATTTTGCATATTCTCCAACTAATGCAAGCTTTACTTCTTGTTTTGGAGCTATTGTTTTTTCCCATGTTACACCAAATGCTAAGGCATTTTTCTCTTGTCTATTTGCTGTAGAAGGATTAGGCATTGTAGCGTAGCCACCATTATTAGTGACATCAGGTATATAAGACGCTCCGAATTGGAAACCATAGTGTTTTGGTGTGTAATAGGTGATTTTTCTGGATCTCTCATGACCATTAACATCTTCAAAATTTGTTTCTTTGAATAATAATCCTGGAGATGTAATAAAGTTGCTGCTTTTTACTTGGTCACTGCCAGATGCAGATATAGTATCGCTTTGTGCGTATTTTCCCCATGCTCCATCTGCTCCTCCAGTTGCTACAGCTACAGATGTACCATTTGTTTGCATAGATGAAGCGGCGCTTATGTTACTACCAATCTCAATTCTTCCATAATTATCCTTTTCAAGCCATAAGTATGATCTGTCTAGGTAATCATTGCCTGCTTTAGATTCTGAAATATTATTTGTTCTTAATCCTAATTGTAAACCGTATACCCAGTCATTGAATGAACGATTTGATACTGAAAGATGTGCTGCAACAGAGGAATCAAAGCCTATGTCATCATTATTTTTACTAACATTAGTATTATTATTACTTTGTATTCTTGTGCCGCCCTGTAAGTACATCTCGGCGCCTATTTTGACTTCGCAGTTTGTATGGCTTTTGTAAAGGTGCGTATCAGCGTAAGAAGGTGACATTGCAAGAATTGCTGTAGCTAGTAAATGGATTTGTTTTTTCATGATTTATATAATAATATTATTAATAGTGGCCGCATATTATTGATTTTGCGGCATTACTCAAGAGAAAAGTATTAACAGATAAAAATAATTAATTTTTGCTAATTTTTTTGTGGTTTTTATGATGGGGTATTTATAAAAAAGGAACTTATTTACATCGCAGCTCCTTACTCGCATCCTAAAAAGGAAGTGAGAGAGGAGCGATTAAGAATGGTAAGCTACTATGCTTTTACATTGCATAAAAAAGGTATATTTGCTTATTCACCCTTAACACATGATATTCATTTGTCTAAGTTTGGGATTGAAGAGGGTTTTGCACATTGGGAAGAGTTTGATCTATTGATGCTCTCGAAGTGTGACAAGTTATATGTTTTAAAATTACCTGGCTGGGATAGTTCAATCGGAGTGACTGCTGAAATAAAAAAAGCCAAAGAACTAAAAATTCCTATAGAAAAAGTAAATTTAGACTTGGAGAGTTTAAATGTAATAAAAAACAAGGAATAAACTTGATGTCTATTCCTTATTTTTTTTATAATAAATGTTATTATCTTCCTCTGCTAGACTTGCTTATGCTTTTAGCCAGTTTAGTAAATTCTCTATCAGCTTTTCTGTCTCTTGCTTTTGTTTCTGTTTTTACACCTGATTTTAATAGTGCCTGACCTGCAGCCTGCGCAGCTCTACCTAGTTTGACTTGAGCCATATCACGACCATCTTTAGCTACTTCATGTGCTTTCTTCAGACCAACAACAACTTTAGCTGCTCCTTTCTTTAATACTGGCTCAGCTTTTTTCCATGCTTTTTCAAAGGCTGCTTTTACTGCTTTTCCCTGTGTTTTGAACCATGGTGCTAATGTGTTATCAAAGAATTTTTTCATTGCTGCGCCTAATTTTTTTAATTCAGCTCCAACAACTTTACCAAATGCAACCATTTGTTCTTTTGTTGCTTTTGCGCCTGCCATAATTTTTTTTCCAAATGCACTAGCTTTAAATTTTCTTCCAATGCTTTCTGCGGTATTTTTTACAGCTCTTGCAAATGTTGTTAAGTGACCTTTTATTTTTGTTGCAGTAGTTGAAAGATGTGTACCAGCTGCTGTTAATTTTGTTGCCACTTTTCCAAAAAACCTATCCATTTTAGCGCTGAAAGAATTCTTTTCTTTATCTTTCATCATTTGTAGCATTTCTGTCATCATCGCTGTAAGCTTATCTATTCTTTGCCCTAGATCTGGATTCTCATTATGGGCTGCTCTTTTTAAGGATATAGCTGTTTCTTCTCCAAGTCCTAATAAAGAAGGATATAATGTTATTGCTTCTGACATATTATTTACCGGTTAATTAATTTGTTTCATATGAAAATTGTCTCAGGAAAAGATTAAGAAAAAGTTAATTGCAAAATTGTGCAAAGATAAATACTTCTTGGATTCTATTTTTTTTTGATATATAAAGGAAATACCTAAAAATTTAATGTAAAAACCCTTGGTACATAACAAATACAGAACTCATAAATGTGATGCGCTTACAACACAAGATGTTGGTAGTAATATAAAATTATCTGGATGGGTGCATCGTAAAAGAGATCATGGGAACTTATTATTTATAGATTTAAGAGACCATTACGGGATTACTCAATTGGTTTTTGATTCTAAAAATACACTATTAGAACAAGCTTCATCTATTCATAACGAGAGTGTTATTACAATCGAAGGTGTTGTTGTTGCTCGTACTCAAGATACTATAAACTCAACTATCTCTACTGGTAACGTTGAGGTTCATGTTAAATCTCTTATTGTTGAATCAGAGGCTGATCATTTACCGCTGCAAGTAAATAGCGATGAGGATTCAGGTGAGGATGTTCGTCTTAAATATAGATACCTAGACTTAAGAAGGGAGAAAGTTCATAAAAATATTATTTTGCGCTCTAAAGTAATCAACATGATGCGATCAGAAATGATAGCTCAGGGCTTTATGGAGTTTCAAACACCTATATTAACTTCTAGTTCTCCTGAAGGCGCTAGAGATTTCTTGGTTCCTAGTAGATTACATCATGGCAAATTTTATGCTCTGCCTCAAGCTCCACAAATTTTTAAGCAACTAATAATGGTTGCTGGGTTTGATAAATACTTCCAGATAGCTCCTTGTTTTAGGGATGAAGATGCTAGAGCTGATAGATCTCCTGGCGAATTTTACCAGCTAGATCTTGAGATGTCATTTGTAACGCAAGAAGATGTATTCAATGCCATTGAGCCTGTGATGCGTAAGCTCTTTACTACTTTTTCAGAGAAAAAAGTTACGCCATCTCCTTTTCCAAGAATCAAGTATAGTGATTCTATGCTGAAATATGGAAATGACAAGCCGGACTTAAGAAACCCAATTATTATATCTGATGTGACTGAGATTTTTGAAAATTCTGGATTTTCAATATTTGTATCAAATATCAAGAATGGAGCAAAGGTGAGGGCGATTCCTGCGCCTGGCACTTCTGAAGAGCCTAGAAGCTTCTTCGATAAGAAAACTGAATTTGCGCAATCGCATGGAGCAAAGGGGCTTGCTTATATTATATTTTCCAAAGATGGAACGGCTAAAGGGCCTATAGCAAAGCTATTAACCAATAAAGAATTAGCGGAACTAAAGTCTACGGCTGGTTTGAAAGATGGGGACTCTGTGTTCTTTTCTTGTGATAAGGAACTTGCTGCTGCAAAGCTTGCTGGTTTGGTCAGAACTCACATTGGTGAAGAACTGAAATTAATCGACAAAAATAAATTCGAATTTTGTTGGGTTGTTGATTACCCATTTTTTGAGATGGATGAAAAAACTGGAAAGATCGAATTTAGTCATAACCCATTCTCAATGCCTCAAGGCGGTATGGATTCTCTGAAGGATGCTAAAACAACTGATGATTATCTAAAAGTGCTAGCGTATCAATATGATATAGTTTGCAATGGGATTGAGCTTTGCAGTGGTGCTATACGAAACCATAAGTCTGAATTGCTGTACGAAGCTTTCAGAATAGTTGGCTACGATAAAAAACATGTCGATGAGAAATTCTCTTCTTTAGTAACTGCATTTAAATACGGTGCTCCGCCACACGGAGGCGCTGCTCCTGGTATTGATCGTATAGTAATGTTACTTGCAGATGAAGCAAACATTCGTGAAGTTATATTATTCCCTATGACTCAAAAAGCTGAAGACTTGATGATGAAGGCTCCTTCTAATATTGATCCAATTCAATTGAGAGACTTAGGGCTTGATTTTTCTATTGCAACTAAGAAAAAGCTTTCTGAGCAATAATAAACTGTTGTCATTCCCGCTCTTCCCATCGTCATTCACGCTTTTCACCCGCCGTCATTCTCGCGGAAGCGGGAATCTAAAACAGTTAAACTCTGTTGCTAACGTGGGCTAGATCCCCAATCAAGTTGAGGATGACAGACTGGGAGTTGGGGATAACAGGAAAAAATAAAAAAAGGGGGTTCCATTATTTTTTTTCTATGTTATACACAAAAATGTAGTGTTGCTTGATTGCGCTTATGCTATAGAGTTAAATTTCTTCCTTCATTCCTATAAGTAACTTATAAAATTCACCTTGCATAAATAGCACTTGCGCTTCTTCTAAGCTTTGTGGAAGTTTTTCTGCTATATATTGCTCATCAAAGGCATTTCCGTATATTGGCTCTGATGGCATTATTTTTTCCTTTATGCCAATATATATTGCTGCGAATATAGATGCGATTACTTTTTCTGGGTCTGCATTAGCAGAAGACAATCTATGTTCTATTCTTCTGACTCCTCGTTCTCTAGGAGTGATTCTAATTGCTGTGGTTCTGTTATTAACGCCCCAAGATACGTTAGATGGTGTAGTCATTGACTTAGTATTATATCTTATATAGCAATATTGAGTAGGAGCAAAAAAAATGCATGATGCTTTCATGAAAGAAAGCATGCCTCCTAATGAGTAAGCTAATATTCTTGGATTCTTTCCTTCTTTTCTTAGGAATAAGTTTTTTCCATTTTTATCCAGAAAATTAATATGCACATGCAGAGAGCTTGTGGGTTCAGTTTTAAATGGCTTAGTGTTGAATAACGCTATATCTTTAAGGGATTTTTTTGCTGACTCTAAAGTTTCGATGAAATTCATAGCATTCGTTGTAGGTGTAATATGAAGTTCAAATTGATTTTTTCCTTCTTCCTCTACAACTGTAACATGGTTATGCTGAATTATATCTTTTAGTTTTTTTATGGATGTTTTCTTTTTAGTATAAAATTCTATTTCTCCGCCGATCACTGGAATAATAGAGAGTTCTTGCATGAAATTATTAGAATATAATGCTATTATTTTTTTAAAGTCTATATTCGTTTTTAGATCAATCATGTTTTATAAAGAATCGTGAGTATCTTAAAGATATTATAGAAATAATAGCCCAGAAAATCAAAATTCCATAAATTGCAGCAAGAGATTCAGTATATTTCCATAGCCATAGTGCTAAAGGTACCATGAAACCTCCAAGCTGACCACCTATCGAGTGGCTTAATGAAATAGAGGTGTATCTCTCTTTAGTGTGGAATAGCCCATGCATCCAAGCATAAAAAGGCGCACAGAACCATGCTGTCAGTAGCGCAAAACAAGACTTCATTAAAACTATACACCAGATATTATCATAAGATATAAGGGATATTAGTGGATATGCTAGTAACATCACTGCTATAGAGGCACCAATCATAGATTTTGTAATAGAGATTTTATCAGCCAGTTTTCCAAAGAATGGTAAAGTAATCATATATAGAATAGTTGTTCCAGTATTTATCGACATTATCGTGGGGAGTTTATAAGATGTAATGAGCGGCAATAACGAGTTCATCAAATAAGCTGGGAGTAAGTAAAGGGCGCTAAATAAACCAGATACCCCTATTCCTAGTAGAATAGGTTTATATTTTTTTATTGCTACTGTAGTTTCCAATGGTTTTACATCTTTATATTTTAAGAATTTAGGAGTTTCTGTAACATTAGTTCTTAAGTAAAATCCTATAATCCCGGTTAGAGATCCTAATAGATAAGGCACCCTCCAGAATTTTTCTGGCAAGTATGTAGTGATAGTTGCCATAAGTGCGGCTGCTAACATGCCAACGACGGCATAACTGCAATATAATCCACTTAGGTAACCTTTATCTTTTTCTGTGTGTTCTAGTACGAACACTGCTCCTCCGCAGCTTTCTCCAGCAATAAAAAATCCCTGTAAGCTTCTTAGAAAAAGAAACATTATAGGTGCCCATATGCCTATAGATGCGTAAGTTGGAAGAAGCCCTATAGCTCCTGTTGCAAAAGCCATACCACCTATGCTGATAATTAATGCAAATTTTCTACCATATATATCGCCAAGTCTCCCAATCGTGAGGGCTCCTATAGGCCTTACTATGATGCTAATAGGGCTAAAGACAAATGTTAGTATTAGCGCATTTAGTTTATCTACGCCTGGTAAAAAGATTGAAATTAACAAAGGTACCATGAAACCATATAGAGACATATCGTAATGCTCTAAAGCATTTCCTATCATCGCTGCTACGGTTGCATTTCCTTTTGATTTCTTTATACTAGCCATATGCGATTTCAGATGTATAAGAATATACAAATAACATATATATGAATTTTTTTAAAGGAGATATGTTGGATACCAAGCAATTTATTATCAAACACAAGGATTATAAGCCTAAGAAAGCTAGTTATGGATTTATAGGTAAAAAATTTCCTCTCAAGTATCATAAATATAGAGATAGTGAATATGCATCTGAAAATAAGCAAAAAATATTAGATGCATTAGACGATCATTATGACTCTTTATCTATACTTCATCAGGTTCATGGTGATAAATCTATAATTGTAGATAAGTCGGTTAGTGATGGTGATGTAGATGCAGATTCTCATGTAACAAAAAATAAAAAAGTTTTACTTGGCATCGAAACGGCTGATTGTGTACCTATTTTATTCATAGACGAAAAAAATGAAGTAGTAGGTGGAGCTCATGCTGGGTGGAGAGGGGCTATAGGTGGAATTATAGACTCTACGATTAAGCAGATGCAAGCATTAGGGGCAGAAATGCACAATACGGACATAGTGGTGGGACCTTGTATACATCAGCAATCTTATGAAGTAGATGACAAGTTTTTTGCTACTTTCATTGAAGAAAAAGCATCTAATCGATCTTTCTTTAAGCCATCAAAAACTGCGGATAAATATATGTTTGATTTGCCAGGATATGTAAAAGCTAAGTTGATGACATATAATCCAAAAAATATATTCGATATCGGAATTAATACGTTCGAATCTCAAGATGATTTTTTTAGTTATAGAAGGTTTAAAGATCAGGAGACTGGAAAAGGCCATGTATTATCTATAGTAGGGCTAAAATGTTAAGTTTGTCTTTCTTTTCCAAAGTAGAAAAGCCTCTGTTTTATGTAAGTATATTCTGCTCAATCGTTTTTTTCTCATTGGGGATTTATTTTTCTTTTTCTTCTCCTGCTGATTATCAACAGGCAGAATTTGTAAGAATAATGTATGTGCACGTTCCTTCAGCTTGGATGGCTTTGGGTGTTTATGTATTTATGGGCATATGTAGTATTATCTATATTATTTGGAGAAATCAATTTTTAGACTTAGTCGCTAATCAGGCTGCTCTTATAGGCGCTGGCTTCGCTCTCATCACTCTTGTGACTGGCTCATTATGGGGGGCGCCAGTATGGGGCGATTGGTGGGTATGGGATGCCAGACTTACTTCGATGTTGATATTGTTTTTTTTCTATCTTGGTTATATATCTCTCTCAAATTCTGTAAAATATGAATTAGTAAAAAGCGATGCTCCGGCCGTGCTTGCAATAGTAGGTTTAATTAATATTCCAATAATTAAATTTTCTGTAAATATTTGGAGCACACTTCACCAACCGGCGAGTGTCTTAAGAGCTGCTGGCCCTGCTATACATCCCTCTATGTTACTGCCGTTGCTTTTAATGTTCTTTGGCTGCATCTTCTTTTTTATTTTTATTTTGATTCTGAGAGTGCGATCTGAAATAATAAGAAAAAAAACATTGCGTATTAACCATATATCATCTACTTAAATGCTAATGATTAATTTTTGCTAGTATTATGACTTTTGTTGTTACTGAATCTTGTATAAAGTGTAAATATACCGACTGTGTAGAAGTTTGCCCTGTCGATTGTTTTTATGAAGGGGATAACATGATCGTTATTAACCCAGATGAGTGCATAGATTGCGGTGTTTGTGAGCCAGAATGTCCAATCGAGGCTATAAAGCCTGAATCAGAAGACTTGATAGAGATGATAGAGGTTAATAGAAAATATTCTGCTATTTGGCCAAAAATCACTGAAAAAAGAGAGCCATTAACTGATGCGGATAAATACAAAAATGAAAATGGTAAGTTTACAAAATATTTTGATCCATCTCCTGGAAAAAATTAGCATCTTCAGTATTCGTAAGTTTCTACAGTGTCTTGTACTTATAACTTTTTCTATATCTTCGTATGCTATTGAAATTGTAGATAGTGAAGTAGATGATACTATCAAAAAGTTAGTGTCTCCAATCTTAAAAGCTGCTGGTACGGATCCAAATGAAATAAAATTTTATATCCTGTTGGATGATAGCATCAACGCATTTGTGTATGGTGGTCGAAATATTTTCATAAGTACAGCGCTGATAAGTTCATTTAACGATCCAGACGTATTAAAGGGGGTAATAGCCCATGAGTTAGGACATATAGAAGGTGGACACTTAGTTCGTAGAGATGAAAAAATTCGACAAATCCAAAGACAATCTATGATTGCTACTGGGCTATTGGGTGCTGCAGCTGCTATTAGCGGAAGACCAGATGCTATTGTAGGAGGTATACTTGGCCAGTCGCATCTGTTTTCTAGAGATTACCTTGCTTATTCTAGATCACAAGAGGTATCTGCAGATCAGGCTGCTGTAAGGTTGTTACATAGCAGTAAAAACTCTGTGATAGGAATAGTAAAGCTCAATGAATATTTTGCTCAGAAGCATAAACAGGAATATAAAGATTTAAATCCTTATGCTATAACGCATCCTTTGAGTGAAAGTAGGCTCTCATCTATGAACTTGGCGTTAAAAGATGAACCGTCTAGCTACAAGTCTTCTGATGCAGAAAGAAAACAATACTCGCGCGTCGTAGCAAAGTTAAGAGGGTTTCTTAATAAGTCAGAAGTAAACGACGTAATAGGCGCGCCACTGGATGATTTTTCTCAGAAATATCAAGAGGCAATTTTGCTTTATGAAAAGCACAATACAAAGTCAGCCATAGCAATATTAGATAAATTGATTAAGCAAGAGCCAAATAATGGTTATTTATACGAATTAAAGGGCCAAATCTTATTTAGATCTGGAGATGTGATAGGGTCTGCCAATTCATATAAGCAAGCTATTGAGCATCTTAATAATCCTATTACAAAAGCTGAATATGCAGTTTCGTTGACTAATGCGGTAGACTTTTATAAAACTAAGTCTGAAAAAGATAAAGTTTTACAAAATATAATTCAGTTGCTTGAAGAAGTATTGTCATCTGATTTAAAAAGCCCGTATATTTATAGAATTTTAGCTACAGCTTATGGAAAATTAGGCGACCTTGGATATACTAATCTCATGTTAGCAGAAGAAGCTCTGATGCAGCATAAATATGAGGATGCTAAGAAATTTGCACGTCTTGCAGAAAAACATTCGCAAAATCGTGCTAGACTAAAGCTAAAAATTGACGATATAATGAAAGAAGTTCGCAATATCACTGATAATTAAAAATTAATAGGAGTAAAAAATGGCTGACGAAGAGAAAGATAATCTTGATAAAAATAACAATATGAATGAAGGCAATGATCCAAATCAAGATCAGAGTCAAGATCAAGGTCAGGATCAAAATCAAAACCAAAATGAGCAGCTTGAACAAGAAGGGGGCTCTAAAATAACCAAGGGAATGTTAATAATTGGTTTGATTATTTTCGTCGCTGTATTATTCGGAATACAAAAATATATTCATTTTGATAAAAATGATCGTCACCCTGCAGATCCTAAGCATGCTAGTTTAAAAAATGAAGCCCCATCTGATAATGCAATAATGCCGGATGCTGCAAAAATGCATGAAGAACATGGTAATGATGTTACTCATCAGCATGGTGCTACTGCTAATTCTGCTGTTCCTGCGCCGGACGCAACCAAGCAGATTCGTATAGAGTCTGCACCAGCGCCTTTGCCTTCAAATGAAGCTGCTGTGCCAACAGTGCCTATTGAGAGCGCGGTTCCCACAAGTACAGCTCCTGTAGCAGCTCCGCATTCTGTTGCGGCACCAACTGCTACCGATAACAATTTGGTCGCTAAAAATGACAAACAAGTAGAAGAGGTCGTGCGTAAGTACATAGAGTCTAATCCTGAAGTTGTAGCTAAGGCCCTACAAAACCTTAATGCCAAAATGAGTAAAGATAGAGATGGTAAATCTAAGGACTATATTAAAAATAATATACAGAAAATATATGCTGGAAAACCTTACTTAGGTAACCCTGCTGGTAAGTCTGTTGTGGTAGAATATTTTGATTATAAATGTAGCTACTGTAGAAGAAGTCATTTAGTTTTAGAAAGAGTTATAAAAGACTATCCAGATGTAAAGGTTGTTTTGGTTCCAGTACCAGTATTAGGTCAAAATTCTGCTGAAGCAGCTAGGGCGGCTGTTGCTGTGTGGATCTTGTCTCCAGCAAACTTTGCAACTTTTCATGAGAATCTAATAAATTCACCAACTATTAGCCTAGATACAATTTTGGCGATTGCTAGAAAGATTGGATTATCAACAGATGCATTAACAGCTAAAATGAATTCCCCAGAAGTGGAAGCTCTTATTAATGAGAATCTTGATTCAGCTCAGGGTATTGGTATGAAAGGCGTTCCAACATTTATAGTAAATGAAGAATTGATACCAGGGAGTTTGAGTTACGAAGGTTTCAAAGAAGAGTTAAGTAAGGCACCAGTTGTTGCTGTTCAATAAATAGTATAAAAGTCTCTGTTTAAGAAAAGGCTTAGAGCAAAAATTCTGAGCCTTTTTTTATTTTATTCTATTTTCACTAATGATAAAAAAACATGATCTAAATCATCTTCTTTATACAGTATCTACTTTGCTATGTCTTTAGTGCATATTTTTCTTGACTGCTTGTGGGAAATGCAATAGATTACGTCATCGTTGCGAAATTTAAGAATAGTAGAAATAAAGGTTATAAAAAATGCCAAGATCTTGCGAATTAACTGGGTTAGGTATCCTAACAGGAAATAAAGTATCCCATTCTAACAGAAAAACTAGAAGAAAGTTCTTACCAAACCTACAGCAAATTACTTTGTTTAGTGATGCTATGAACCAATCGATGAAGTTTAGAATAGCTGTAAAAACATTGCGTACCATTGATTTCAAAGGTGGATTAGATAATTTTTTACTTGGAGCACAATCAAGAAAATTAACTGCTCGTGCTAGAACTTTATCTTACAAAATAAAAACTGTTCTTGAAAAAAAGGCAGATGCATCTGAAGAAAAGATCGTACAAAAAGGCAAAAGAATTACTACTCCAAAGAAAAGATTAGTAAAAAAAATAAATGCTAGAGAGGCATTGGCAAACGGCACAAGTATTAAAAAAATTGCTACAAAGCCGAAAGCTCCAGTAAAAAAAGCTCCAACCAAAAAAGTAACAGCTAAAAAAGAACAGTAGAGATATGAAAGTAGATATACATCCAAAATATAAAAAAATTATAGTTCAATTTCCACAAGGAGATAGTTTTGAAACATATTCAGCATATCATGAAGATAAGTTGTTTTTGGATGTGGATTTTAGAAAGCATCCTGCGTGGACTAAGAAAGGTGTTGCTTCTGCAAACGCAAGTAACGCGCAAGTTAGTAAGTTTAACCAGAAGTTTGGTAACTTTAATTTTTCTGTGTCAGCAAAGAAAAACTCTGATACACCATCTGACAGCGCATCTTAAGCTAGTTACTCTTCTAATCAATCAAACTTTCATAACAACAAATTGTTTTTGTTGAACATGAATTGAGGTATCAATTCTTTTTGATCTTTGATATATGTTCTAGGATTTTTTCTGCTGCTTCATCTGGCGAAGTCTTGCTTACATTTAGCTCTAATAAATTCGGGTGTGCGATGTTCAATACAGGCATCTTATCATAAACTTCATTCGGATCGATTGATTTTAACCTTTCTCTTCTAGAGGGATTGGTGATACGTTTTAAATGTTCTTCCTGTGAAATTAATAATCTAACTGGAATGAAAATTGACCCACGCTTTACAGCAATATCTTTTACCTGCTCAAATAACTGACGATCTCCATCATCTTCATAAAGATTATTAGTTAGGACATAATTATTTTGTTTCTCGATAGAAATAAAGTCAAATATAGCATCGCGTATATTTTGTATCGCATTCCATGCAAATTCTGGGATCGTAGCAAATCCATCGTAGTTTAGTAATGTAAAAATAGGATTATTAATGAGTTGATTGTCGCAAAACACAAATCCAAAATTTGATAAAGTTTTGGCTATGGTATATTTTCCAACACCAGGTTTTCCTAATATATAAAGAATAATAGATTGTTTCTGCATAGCTATATACCTTATTGGAGCAAGATGAAATTTAGATCTGCAAATTCGTATTGTACAACAATGCTTATAATCATTCAATGAGAGTTGTACAACAGCATGAGCACAGCATTTGCTGTGCTCATGCTTAGTATCTATAAGATTCTGTGGAGGTCTTTAGGAAGATTTTTTTGATATGAAATCAACTTTCTTTCTCTTTTGAAAGCTTCCTGTAGTAGGTTTTTTGAAAGCTGATTTACCGTAGTCTCTTTCAGCTCCTGCATTTCTTGCTGGTCTGTCTGATGACTCTGATCTTGGTCTTGCTGGTCTACCACCGAAGCCACTTGGTTTTCTATCGCTAAAACTTCTTTCAGGTCTTTCTGCAGAGTCTGATCTTGGTCTTGCGGGTCTATCGCCGAAGCCACTTGGTTTTCTATCGCTAAAACTTCTTTCAGGTCTGTCTGATGACTCTGATCTTGGTCTTGCTGGTCTGCCGCCGAAGCCACTTGGTTTTCTATCGCTAAAACTTCTTTCAGGTCTGTCTGATGACTCTGATCTTGGTCTTGCTGGTCTACCGCCGAAGCCACTTGGTTTTCTGTCGCTAAAACTTCTTTCAGGTCTTTCTGAAGAGTCTGACCTTGGTCTTGCTGGTCTGCCGCCGAAGCCACTTGGTTTTCTGTCGCTAAAACTTCTTTCAGAGCCTGCGCTTCTTTCAGATCTTTCTGATGAATCTGATCTTGGCCTTCTATCCGATCTATCTGATGAGTCTGACCTTGGTCTTGCTGGTCTATCGCCAAAGCCACCTGGTCTTCTGGAACCACCAAATTGCTTTTTACGACTAAAGAAATCGGTTTTTGGCTCCATTGGAGGTAATGCCTCTAACTTATCAAACCCAGGAGTTGGAACCACTTTTAGTCTCATTTTTATTATCTTTTCAATGTTTTGTAGTATCTTTCTTTCTGTTTCATCACAGAATGAAATAGCTATACCTTTAGTACCAGCACGGGCAGTACGGCCAATACGGTGAACATAGTTTTCAACTTCATTAGGTAGATCGTAGTTTATTACGTGGGTGATGTCTTTAAAGTCAATACCACGAGATGCTATATCAGTTGCTATTAGAACGTTAGTCTTGCTGTTTTTGAAGGACTCTAGTGCTCTCTGGCGAAGACCATGCGATTTATCTCCGTGGATAGTGTCTGATAAGATATCGTTATGCTTTAAAACTTGAGCAACTCTATCTGCATTATGTTTTGTTTTAATAAAGATAATTGCCTTATTAACTAATTCATCCTTTAGTAGTTTCACTAAAAGTGCTGATTTGTCGCTTTTTCTTATAAAATGCAGGCTTTGATCTATATTTTTGACAGTAACAACTTCAGGAGAAATCTCAATTACTTTATGGTTTCTCATTGCGCTATTTGCCAGGTCATTGATTGACTTTGGCATTGTAGCTGAAAATAAAATAGTCTGTCTTTTAGCTGGAATTTTTGCGATGATTTTCTTGATATCAACTATAAACCCAAGATCAAACATACGGTCTGCTTCATCTAAAATCAGGTGGGTCGTTGATCCAAGATCAACGTGTCCTTGGTTTATTAAATCAAGTAGTCTTCCAGGAGTTGCTATAAGTAAATCTACTCCCTTACTCATAATTTTTACTTGAGTGCTTTGATGGACACCTCCATAAATACTTGTTTGGCGAAGTGAAAGATATTTTCCATATATTCTACAGCTGTTAGCAATTTGTATTACAAGCTCTCTAGTTGGAGCAAGGATCAAAGCGCGTACTGTACGTGGTTTAGGGTTAGATTGAGTCTGAAATAAATTTTGTAGAAGTGGCAAAGAAAACGCCGCTGTCTTTCCAGTTCCTGTTTGAGCGATCCCTAATACATCTTGATTATCTAGGATTAGAGGCAAAGCCTTTGATTGAATAGGAGTTGGTGTTATATAGTTATTTTCGTCAAGAACGCGTGTAATAGGCTCTATAATGCCTAAATCGTGAAAAGTAGGAGTTGTCATAATGGTTTCCTTTTATGGCTGCCAACTATTAATGAGGGCTAGCTATGCACTGCGAACCGTGCGAAGGAGCAGAATGATTTTAAAAAATTTCTGGTGATTTATAATGGCGCTTCAAAATACAGAGCTCCACTTCGCGCCATCAACAAGAATTGAGGCATTATATATGAAGTACTAACAATAGTCAACGTCCGTTGCTAATACTATAAATAGTTGTAATCTAGCATTTGTAATCATTAATAATCTCTTTGCAATTATTAATAATATATGTATAAAAATATCTGAAATAAATATAGGACGATAAAATGGCTTACTCTACATTTTCCACTTCTTTGCAAGCAAAGCGAGAAAGGGTACAAAACATGAAGTCTCAATTAAGAGAATTTAAAAACACAGTTGACGATATTTTTAAAAAAATATTAGAGCTTCCAGTTCCTAAAACCACAGAAGATCAGCAAGTATATAAAGGGTTACTGTTAGAAGTAATAGGGATGAGGTCAATGATGAAGACGCATTTTTATGAGGTTAATGAAATTATGGACCGTAATGTTGGAATAGTTATTTCAGATAATCAACTAACCGAACTTGAAAGAGGATTTGCAGAAATGCGCTCTTCTATTAGTAAATTAGAAGGATTAAGCAGATCTTGTGAACAGCTTTCAAATGGGAAGCTAAGCGAACCCGATATCCAAGAAGAATTGACAGTGGAGAGTTGTTATACACAAACAAAGGAAGCGTTAACTAAAGGATTTTTGATATTTACTAATACAGAATTAGATTTTAATTCTGAACAAAATCGCTTTCAGAAGAGTAACGAAATTATAGCTAAATGTACTGAGAAATTTGGTGAGAATTTAATTGATCAAATGGATGATGTAATTCCAGGAGCCAAAGTTGAAATAACTAGATTGGTTGAAGAATTTCACTACATGGCTCTGACTAGAATGATAACAGAAATAGGAAGCCAAGCTGCAGAATCTCGTGACTCTGCTGAGGAACAAGATGTTATTGGTAATCAGCAGCTTCACCATGATGATTTATAAATTGTTAAATCTAGAACTTATCACAATGTTTCCCTGCTACTAATGGTAAATTTTTTGCTGCGAACCGTGCGAAGGAGCAGAATGATTTTAAAAAATTTCTGGTGATTTATAATGGCGCTTCAAAATACAGAGCTCCACTTCGCGCCATCAACAAGAATTGAGGCATTATATATGAAGTACTAACAATAGTCAACGTCCGTTGCTAATACTATAAAGAAGATGCTATTTTAAGGTTTAAATTCTAAGTTTACTAGAGCTTTAGTTTTGGAATCCTTCTTATGAGTGGTAGAAATCTTATATAAGGTAAATGGCTTACTACTAATTAATAGTAATAAGCCATTTATGGCTGTGCTCAATTACTCTTCATCTTCATCACTTGTGGTGCTTCTGCTGCTATGTGATCCACCTTTTTGACCCATTTTTCTAAATGCATCTGGATCTTCTTGTTTACGAGTTTCAGCTGACCTTTTAGCGATTTCTGATAATTCTTCATGAGAATGCTGTTCTTGTCTAGCTTCAGCCCCTTTTTGACCCATGTTTTTAAATGCATTTGGATCTTCTTGTTTGCGGGTTTCTGCTGCTTTTTTGCTACCTTCTGAAGTTCCTGCCATAATAACCTCCTCAAATTAAATTATTAATTAATTGGTTCTTCTGGTTTGTATATAAGTGCACTAAATATACAATTAGGACGTTAGTACCATATAAAATCGTTGTCAATTTTATAATTAAAATTTTTTAAGAAAATCTTATTACTGGGAGTTGAATCAAATACTCAATCTATAAAATCATATAGGAAAAGTTATTGTGTGCTTGTGGCTACTAGACAAATTATATTAAATTATCATTTATAATGTAGTTAGTGGGCAATCAACTACCAGGTAAAGGAAACGTCCTATTTCGTATATTAAATCGTATATTGTATTGATGTAAATTGTTTATGGAATGTTTTAAAAATGGCTCCCCGGGCCGGATTCGAACCAGCGACCAAACGATTAACAGTCGTTTGCTCTACCACTGAGCTACCGAGGAATATTTTGAATAATCAGATACCGCTAGATACTGTATATCAAAAAATAGTTTCAAGCGCTACATGTTTTTAAAAAATATTTATTTTCATTGCTAGCGCATATAGATTCACCTATATTGTTCAATAAATTTCTAACAAAAAGATGTGTAGCTTATGACAGAGTATGTTTATGTAATTAAGGGTCTTAATAAATACAACAGCCAGAATAAACATATCTTGAAGGATGTTTATTTATCATTTATGCCAGGAGCAAAGATAGGTGTTATCGGTCATAATGGTGCTGGTAAATCTACTTTGATGCGTATAATGGCGGGCCTAGACAAAGAATATGATGGTGAAGCATGGGCTGCTGATAAAATTAAAGTCGGTTACCTGGAACAAGAACCAAAGCTAGATCCTACAAAAAATGTTTTTGAAAACATAATGGTTGCGGCTGGAGAGGTTGTCGGTTTAATCAATAAGTTTAACGAGATTAGTCAAAAATTTAGCGAGCCGATGTCAGATGATGAGATGACTGCTCTTATTGAAGAGCAAGGTGACGTACAGGAGAAGATTGATCAATTGAATGGCTGGGAAATTGATAGAGAGATCGAAGTGATGATGAGAGCTTTGAGCTGTCCACCAAAAGAAGCTGACGTAACTAAGTTATCTGGTGGTGAGAGAAGAAGAGTTGCTATGTGTAGGCTACTGATGGAAAAACCTGACATGCTTCTTTTAGACGAACCCACAAACCACTTAGACGCTGAAGCTGTCGGTTTACTAGAAAAACAACTTAAGAACTACAAAGGAACGGTAATAGTTGTAACGCATGATAGGTATTTCTTAAATAACGTTACGGAATGGATACTAGAAATAGATCATGGGCGTTGTATTCCATGGCAAGGAAATTATTCATCTTGGTTGATGCAAAAAGATAAAGAATTAAAATCTCAAGACAAGCAAGAAGAAGATAGAAAAAAACAAATTGAGAGAGAGTTGGAATGGATACAGCAATCTCCAAAAGCAAGGCAAGCTAAAAACAAAGCTAGGATAAAAGCTTATGATCAATTAGTTGCAAAAGAGAAAGATTATGATGTTGGTGTCGCAAAAATAGTTATCCCAGATGGCCCAAGGCTTGGTGGTATAGCTGTTGAAATAAACCATCTTAATAAAAAGTTTGGAGACAAGCAGATCTTTAATGACTTAAATGTCACTATGCCTCCAGGGGCTATTGTGGGTATTATAGGCCCTAATGGTGTAGGGAAGACTACATTATTCAGGATGATTACAGGCCAAGATAAAGATTATGAAGGCGAGATCAAGCTTGGTGAGACTGTGGTTTTTGGGTATGTAGATCAGTCCAGAGATTCTTTGAATGACAAGCACACAGTATGGGAAGAGATTTCTGATAAACTAGATAACATAGAATTGGGCTCTAAAGTCGTAAGAAGTAGGGCGTACTGTGCTAGCTTTAACTTTAAAGGTGGTGATCAACAAAAATTTGTTTCTCAACTTTCAGGTGGTGAAAGAAATAGGGTCCATTTAGCAAAGATGTTGAGAAAATCTACAAACGTATTGTTGCTTGACGAACCTACTAATGACCTTGACGTGAATACATTAAGATCATTGGAAGAAGCAATTCAAAATTTTGTTGGGTGTGTTATTGTGATAAGTCACGATAGATGGTTTTTAGATCGTATTGCAACGCATATATTAGCTTTTGAGAATGACAAAGTAATTTGGTTCGAGGGTACTTATTCAGAATTTGAAGAAAAATTTTCCGAGAAATCTGAATAATTTTACTTATATATTTCAATTATGTTATACTGCTCACAAATAAAGAGGTGTTTATGGGAATGTCTTTAACACAATTGATTGTCATTTTACTTGTGATACTTATACTTTTTGGGGCTGGAAAGCTTCCAAAGGTTATGGGAGATTTGGGAAGAGGTCTTAAGGCTTTTCGTGATGAAATGAAAGACGATAAAGACAAGGATGGCAAACACAAGGACGATAAAAAAGATAAGTAATTTCAAAAATGACAAGTATTCGTAAATCTAAAGAAAAGAAGGTAGATTTAGGTAAGCCTCCTAAGAAAGATGTTCATTTTATTGAGTCTTTAAAGGAAGTTCTTAAAAACCATAAGAGTGAGCTCATTACTTTTGGTGAAATAATGACCAAGCTTAAGGAAGAAGGCCTTATTTTTCTTATTGCTATGATCTCTTTCCCTACAGCAATTCCGATTCCAACGCCGCCTGGGTTTACTACTTTATTCGGAATACCTTTATGTATACTAACTATTCAAATGGTATATAGGCTCGATGCTCCATGGCTTCCAGTGTGGCTTTCAACAAAAAAACTTAAAGTTTCGACATTTGATAAATTTGTTCATAGGGCAGAGCCTGTTTTTAATAAATTATCTGGATTTTTAAAGCCAAGGTATCAATATTTTACTACTCAATCCATGGAAAGGATTGTAGGGGTTTTGGCTTTTTTATGTTCTTTATCTATAGCTCTTCCAATATTATTTGGTAACGCTATACCTAGTGCTGGAATATTAATAATGTCTATAGGTCTTTTATACAAAGATGGCCTTACTGTTTGTATAGGAATGGTTGTTAGCGTTATAGGATTAATTATTGCAACAATAGTTGTGGTTATGGTATCTTTCCTAGGACTTGAGGTTTTAGAAAAAATCATCAGTACTCAGATTATAGAAAAAATACCGTTTTAATTATGTTAGGAGGAGTTATGAACCATAAATTATACGATTCTCATTTAGGAAATGCGAAGGCAAATCAAAAAGAATATCCATTTATATTACCACCATTGCCGTACTCTAAGGATGCCCTAGAACCAAATATGAGTTCTAAGACTTTTGATTTTCATTATGATAAGCACCATAATGCTTATGTGCAGAATTTAAATAAATTACTTGCAGATCATGCGCTAAAATCACAGAGTTTAGAAGAGATTATTTTTGCAACAGCAGGAGACCAAAGTAAGGCAGGGATTTTTAACAACGCTGCTCAAGTATGGAATCATACTTTTTTCTGGCACTCTATGAAGCAAAATGGTGGTGGCAAGCCGTCTGGTGCATTATTAAAAAAGATCAATGAAGATTTTGGTGATTATGACTCTTTTTTAGAGCAGTTTAAAACAGCTGGTGCTACACAATTTGGTAGCGGATGGGCGTGGCTAATATATGATGTTTCTTCTAAGTCTTTAAAGGTTGAAAAGACTTTAAATGCTGAAAATCCTATGACAAAAGGATGTGTCCCTCTATTAACATATGATGTATGGGAGCATGCTTATTATTTGGATTTCCAGAATAGAAGACCTGATTACATCAAGTCTTTTTTAGACCATCTTGTAAATTGGGATTTTGCAGAGGAGATTTTCATTAAACATCATAAGTAATCTATAGTGAGCAATAAGACACTAACTGTTATTGGAATGATGAGTGGCACATCTTTTGATGGTGTTGATGCTGCTATAGTGAGAACTAATGGTACTACTATAGAAAGTTTAGGTGAAACATATGCTTCATCTTACAACGATTCTTTAAGAAAAAAAATTCGATCTCTAATTCATAAAAAGCATAGTATTAATATTCTCTTGGATATAAGAGATGAGGTCGCAATCGAACATGCTAAAGTTGTAAAAGGCTTATTAAATAAAGCTAATCTCAAAAGTTCTGATATCGACTTAATCGGATTTCATGGTCAAACTATCTATCATAATCCAGCAAAGAAAAAGACTTTGCAGATAGGTAATGCGGCGCTATTGGCTAAACTGACGCAAATAAATGTTATATCTGATTTTAGAAGTCGAGATATTGCAAATGGAGGGGAGGGTGCGCCTTTAGTTCCATTTTATCATCAAGCCATGTGTCAAGATTTGGAAAAGCCAGTAGCTGTTCTGAATATAGGTGGAGTTGCCAACGTTACTTATGTGGGACGCGATAATCTTCTTGCATTTGATACAGGCCCTGGTGGAGCTTTGTTAGATGACTGGATTTATGAAAAAGAAAAGAAGCATTTTGATGATGGGGGCAAAATAGCAAGAAGAGGTATTCCTAATGAGAGCCTTCTAGATGATTTTATGAAAAATCCATTTTTTCGTAAACAACCTCCAAAGTCATTAGATAGAAATAAGTTTAAGTCTATTATGAAGAAAATATCAGATATGAGTTTAGAAGATGGCGCGTCCACGCTAACGCATTTTATGGCGCGGTCCGTGAATGATGCTCAAAGATTTTTCCCATCGAAACCAAAAAAATGGATCATATGTGGGGGTGGTAGTAAGAACTTATTCCTTATGGATTTACTTAAAAAACAATATGGTTTTGATACAATCAATCTTAAGGATTTTAAAGTATTTAAAAATCACTCTATTAATCCAGATTTTGTTGAAGCTCAGGCTTTTGGATTTTTAGCAGTCAGAAGCCATTACAATCTTCCACTCACAATCCCAACTACTACTGGAGTTAGTGAGAAGACGTCTGGCGGCGCCTTCTATCGATTTTAGCTTTTGCTGGCTTATAGTTATCTAATCTTGTTTGGATGTACTCGATAACTCTATCATTCATTTCATCTATTTTTGTTCTAAAGAAATGATCAGCTCCTTTTACAACTTGATAGTCTATTTCGATATGTTTTTGTCTTGGTATTTTTTTGACTAGTTCTGTTACTTTGTCTTCTGGCACTATACTGTCTTGGTCTCCTTGTAGTATTAAACCGGAAACAGGGCAAGGGGATAGAAAAGAAAAATCATATTTATTTAATGGAGGCGCTATTACTGCAAAAGCTTGTATTTCAGGTCTTCTCATCAGTAATTGCATCGCTATCCATGCGCCAAAAGAAAATCCACTAATCCATACTGAGTTTGAAGTTGGATTTTGTAACTGTAGCCAGTCCAGAGCTGTTGCTGCGTCTGTTAATTCTCCGATTCCATTATCGAATTTGCCTTCAGACTTTCCGATGCCTCTAAAATTGATTCTTAAAACAGAAAATCCGGAATTTACAAAACAGTGGTATAAGTTGTATACGACCTTGTTGTTCATTGTGCCACCATGCAAAGGATGTGGATGAAACACTAGTGCTATAGGTGGGTTGTTTTTTTCGCTGTGATGATATCTTCCTTCGATACGGCCTTCTGATCCGCTTATAATAACTTCTGGCATATGGTTTCTACCTAAACTAGTTTAAGCAACTATGGGAATAAAGAAATTGCTCTACAATATTGTGATGTTCACATTACTACTTATGTGCCAAAAAATCAAGTATAACTATAATAAAATACTTGACTAAACTAGAGGGTTATTTCATACTCTGCCCAGAAATGGTATGAATGTGGTATTGCTATGAAATTTTCAACAAAAAGTAGATACGCAATTATGGCTGTAGTAGATATGGCAATGCATTCTAATGGCAATCCTGTCTCGTTGCAGCAAATTGCTAATAGGCAAAATGTTACTCTAAGTTATTTAGAGCAAATTTTTGCAAAATTAAAAAAAGAAGGCATAGTTAGTGCAGTAAAAGGACCAGGTGGTGGTTATATTTTAGATAGCCCATTAAGTGATATTAAATTATCTGCGGTGATTTTGGCTGTTGATGGATCATTTAAGATGACTAGATGTAGCAAAACTAATAAATGTATGCTCGATGGTTCTAGATGCTCTACTCATACTTTATGGTCTGGTCTTGGTAAAACAATTTTAGAATATTTCAGTGCCATATCTCTTTTTGATATGGTAGCCAAAAATGAAAATGAAGGGAAAATTGTTTCATGAATATGAAAAATGTATATTTAGATCATAATGCTAGCACTAATATATCAGAAGAGGTTCTGAACAAAATCACTCTTTTGCTAGGTGTTGCTGCAAATGCATCTGCAATACATCAGCATGGTAGGCTTGCTAAAGGTTTGGTAGAAGATGCACGTAGAGAGATCATGCACAGTCTTAATATTAGCCCATTAGATTATGATGTGATTTTTACTTCTTCTGGCACAGAAAGTAACAATATGGTGGTTAAAAGCTTTAGCGACTATGATTTGTTTATATTAAGTACTGAGCACTTATCTTTGATTAAGGTTGCAAAATCAATGAAAAGTGTGACGTTTTTAAAAGTAGATAAAGATGGGGTTGTTGATTTAAATTATCTTAAAGATGCTCTTAGTAAGAATAAAAATGAAAAGAAATTAGTCTCTATTGCTCATGCAAATAATGAAACTGGCGTTATTCAAGATATCAAAACGATAGCTGAAATTGTACATAGCGAAGGCGCTATTTTACACAGCGATATGATTCAATCTTTTGGTCGTATTAAATGTGATTTGGTAGATTTGGATATCGACTTGGCTACTGTGTCCTCGCACAAAATAGGTGGGATGCATGGGGCCGCTGCTTTAATTAAAAAATCCCATATTCCAGTGTCTCCACTATTACATGGTGGTGGGCAAGAGAGAGGATTCAGAGCTGGCACCGAGAATGTGTATGCGATTGCTAGTTTCGGAGAGGCAACAAAGTTGATTAAGGATAATATAGAAAGATATCAAGAAGTAAAAAGCCTTAGAGATTATTTAGAGATGTCTTTAGTAGAATTTGAGTCTGATATTAAAATTTATTCAAAAAATGTTTTAAGACTTCCAAATACAAGTTATATCTCTATGCCCGGAGTCAATAGTCAAACGCAGTTGATTAATTTCGATTTAAAAGGATTTTCTGTAAGTAGTGGATCGGCTTGCTCATCTGGTGTTGTAGAGAGATCTCATGTGTTAAAGGCAATGAATGATAATGACGAATTTTCTGATAATGCAATCAGAATTAGCCTTGGTATTAATAATACCAAGGAAGAGATACAAAATTTCATCTGTGCTTGGAAGGATGTATATTTGACTTTATCAAAGCACAGGGAAGGGTTATTAAAAAGTAAAATGAGGAAGGAGGTATAAAGGCATGAGTGAATTAAAAGATAAAATAAAATTTCCAATTTATATGGATTATCAAGCAACTACTCCGATGGATAAAAGGGTATTGGATGCTATGATTCCATATTTTACAGAGAAATTTGGTAATCCTCACTCTAGGAGTCATTCTTTGGGGTGGGAATCTGGCGAAGCGATTGAGGTTGCAAGAAAACAAGTTGCTGATCTTATAAAAGCAGATGCAAAAGAAATCATTTTTACCTCAGGCGCTACAGAAGCAAATAATTTAGCTTTAAAGGGTGTGTGTCATTTCTATAAAGATCAAAAGAAACATATTATTACAGTAAAAACTGAGCATAAGTGTGTTTTGGATGCGTGTCGTCACCTAGAGCAAGAAGGTTTCGAAGTTACCTATCTTCCGGTAGACCAGTACGGGATGCTAAATCTTAAGTTGCTAGAAGAGTCTATTAGACCAGATACATCTGTCGTTTCAGTGATGGCTATTAATAATGAAGTAGGAGTTATACATCCCATAAAAGAAATAGGACAGATATGTAAAAAGCATGGAGTATTTTTTCATACGGATGCAGCGCAAGCTTTTGGCAAAATCCCCTTGGATGTAAATGAGATGAACATTGATCTTATGAGCATCTCTGCTCATAAAGCATATGGGCCTAAAGGTATCGGAGCATTATATGTTAGAAGGAAACCTAGGGTCAGAATAGAGCCACTTATGAACGGTGGTGGGCAAGAAAGAGGACTTAGATCAGGTACTGTGCCAACGCCTTTAGTTGTTGGTTTCGGTAAAGCGGCCGAGATTGCAGGTGCGCGCATGGAAGAAGATTATAAAAAAATTAAATCTTTAGCTGATAAATTTTGTAGCAAAATAATTGACTCCATACCGGATGTGTATCTAAATGGACATAAAGACTTTAGATGGCCTGGTTGTATAAACATAAGTTTTGCTTATATAGAGGGCGAATCTCTAATTCTTGCAACAAAAGAATTAGCTGTTTCATCTGGTTCTGCTTGTACCTCTGCATCTTTAGAGCCTTCTTACGTATTAAGAGCGCTAGGCGTTGAAGAGGAATTAGCCCATACTTCTATCAGGTTTGGACTTGGAAGGTTTACAACTGAAGAAGAGTTAGATTACGCGGTTGAGATTATACAAAAAGCCGTAACAAAACTAAGGGACATGAGCCCATTATGGGAGATGGCACAAGAAGGAATAGATTTAAAAAGCATAAAATGGTCTGATCATTAATTTTAATTTAGGTAATAAAAATGGCATATAGCAATGAAGTAATTAATCACTACGAGAATCCAAGAAACGTTGGATCTATGGACAAAAATGATAAAAGCGTTGGTACTGGGCTTGTTGGAGCTCCGTCTTGTGGAGACGTTATGAAACTACAATTGAAAATAAGCAAAGAGGGGATTATAGAAGATGCTAAGTTTAAGACTTTTGGATGTGGGTCAGCTATAGCTTCGAGTTCTTTGGTAACAGAGTGGGTGAGAGGTAAAACTATAGAAGAAGCACAGGCAATAAAGAACATTGAGATTGTTAAGCATTTATCATTGCCGCCAGTAAAAATACATTGTTCAGTTTTGGCAGAAGATGCTATCAAATCTGCTATAGCAGACTTTAAGAAGAAAAATGAATTGTAGATTATGGAACAAACTCAAAAACAACTTATTGATATTACAGATCTAGCAGTTCTTAAGATAAAAGAATTGCTAGAACAGAGAGATACGCCAGCAATGGGTATTAGGGTTGGAGTAAAGCAAGGAGGGTGTTCTGGCTTATCATACTACATAGAATATGCAGATGAAAAAGATACGTATGACGAAGTTATAGAGAGTGGTGGAGTCAAAGTTTTTATACAACCAAAGGCCGTAATGTACCTTTTAGGTACTCAAATGGATTATATGGATACAGAAATAAAATCAGGTTTTGTATTTAAAAATCCAAATGAAAAAGGCAAGTGTGGTTGTGGAGAATCTTTTCATGTTTAGGATCTAACTAACGGAAGGCATAGTATGATGAATTATTTTTCCGAATTTGGACTAGAAACATCTTTTAAAGTAAACTTGGAAAAGTTAGAAGAGCTATATCTTGCAAAGCAAATTCAGTATCATCCTGATAAATTTTTGCATAAAAATGAAAAAGAGCAAATTGAAGCTTTAGAAAAAACTATCTTAATAAATCAAGCTTATAGAGCATTAAAATCTGATATTGATAGGGCTCATCACCTTTTAGAATTGAAGGGGATTGAATTAGATTTAGAAAAAAATTTAATGAATTTTCCAGAGATGCTTTCGGAAGCATTTGAAGAAAGAGAAAGTCTCGGTGATGCAAATTCTCTTTCTGACTTAGAGTCTTTGCTGTCTGAGGCTGTGAAGAAAGCAAATGAATATAAAAAATCTTTTCATTTAAGTTATCAAGCTAGCGAGCTAACAGATGCAAGTATCTTATATAAAAAAATTCTCTATAAGAATAAATTTATTAGCAGCATAAAAGACAAAATAAAATCTATAGGAAAAGTATAATGCAGGTAATTCAGATTCAAGAGCCTACTAAAAGCAAAAATACTGTAGCAAATAGCATGGCTGTAGGTATAGATTTTGGTACTACTAATTCTCTTGTGGCTTATAGTGTTTCAGGGATTCCTACTATGTTATGCGATGAGCATAATAAATCCAAAATACCATCTGTGGTAGCTATAACAAAAGAAAAAAATATTATCGTTGGTACTAAAGCTGCTGGCTTGAGCGACAGTGATGATATAATAAAAATCAAATCTATCAAAAGGCTTATCGGGAAAAAAATAGAAGATTTAGATAGTGGTGTATATTTAAGAAAGTTTATTCATGATAACGAAGACAAAAACCTATCTTTATCTATCCATGGCTTGTCTTTAACTGTAGCGGACATTTCAAGTGAAATACTCAAAAAAATCAAATCTATAGCCGATAATGGATTAAAAACTGAAGTAAAGAACGCTGTTATTACAGTGCCAGCATATTTCGATGAAACACAAAGAAGAGCTGTAAAGTTTTCTGCAGAATTAGCAGGGATTAATGTATTGCGTATTATTAATGAGCCTACAGCAGCTGCCCTTGCATATCGCCTTGATAAAATAGAAAATGGTACGTACTTAGTGTATGATTTTGGAGGTGGTACTTTTGACGTTTCTATATTAAAAATTTCTCAAGGTGTATTTAAAGTCATTGCAACAGGAGGCGATACTAATCTGGGAGGAGACGATATAGACTATATTCTAGCACAGGATTTAGTCAGCAAACTAGGGCATAAAGATGTGCATAGTCTTACAAAATATTCAAAGCAAATTAAGGAACAATTATCGAAAGAAGAATCTGTGAATGTAAAAATTCATTCTGATAAAGATCATGAAATAACTATTTCTAGAGACTATTTTGAATCGTTGATAAATAATATTATTCAAAGAACTATCCAAATAGTGGCTGAGACGATATCTGCTTCTGATATAGAGAAATCAGAGATTTCTGGCGTGATATTAGTTGGTGGTTCTACTAGGATTCCTATAATTAAAAGAAAATTATTAGAGTTTTTTTCTAATATTTCGTTTCTTGATTCAATAGATCCCGATGAGGTTGTAGCTATGGGTGCTGCTATTCAAGCAGAAAATTTAACTAAGGGAAGCGGTGATTTGCTGCTTGACGTTACACCATTATCATTAGGATTAGAGTTAATGGGGGGTATTAATGAAAAAATCATCCATAGAAATTCTCCTATTCCAATTTCTGTATCAAAAGAGTTTACAACTCATGAGAATGGGCAGACTGGATTAAAACTTCATGTTCTTCAGGGAGAGAGAGAACTTGCAGAGCATTGCAGATCATTAGCAACTCTAGAACTTCTTGGGATACCACCAATGAAAGCAGGCGTCCCGCGTGTTAATGTGACTTTTACCATTGACACAGATGGTTTGCTTACTGTTTCTGCACGAGAGAAATCTACGGGAATAGAACAGTCTATAGATGTTATGCCAACATATGGCCTTGCATATAAAGATATAGAGAACGCATTGATTAGCTCAATAGAGCATTCTGAAAAAGACCATAAAGCTAGACTGCTTGCTGAATCAAAATTTTATGCTCAAGAAATATCATCTAAAATAATTCATGCAATGCGCGAGGATAATAACTTGCTTAGTGACGAAGAATATAATAGCATCTACGCGCGCATAGATGATATAAATGAAGCATTGAAAGGGGGCGACAGAGCTGTGATAGACAACGCTGTAAACGCTCTGGAAAAAGCGAGTGATAGCTTTATCTCTCGTAGACTTTCAAGGCATATTAGTATTGGTTTAAAGGGCAAAAAGATTAAAGATCTAGAAGATATTTCAAATTAAAAATATAGAGGAAAATGGTAAAAATAACTTTTGTATTAAGAAACGGAGAAGAAAAAGAAGTCGATGCTCCAATAGGCCTATCTGTGCTCGAAGTAGCTCATCGCAATAATATTGATTTAGAAGGAGCATGCGAAGGTTCTTTAGCTTGTTCTACTTGCCATGTTATAGTAGATCAGCAATTTTTTGACAAGATTCCTAGTGCCTCAGAAGACGAAGAAGATATGCTTGATTTAGCGTTTGGCTTGACAACTACTTCTAGGTTAGGTTGTCAAATCAACATTACAGAAGATATGGAGGGGTTGCGAGTCAAGCTTCCACACGCAACAAGGAATATGATGGTGGATTAATATGTCGAGCCTATATTGTATATTTAAGAAAGTTTCTAAAGTTTTTGTTTTAGTATTCACTTTGTATTCTTTCTTTTGGTATGGTATGGGGCAGCATGTGAAGAGTAAAATTGGTTCAATATTTTCTGAATCTTTGAATCTCTCTGCTTTTTCGTATGATAATATAGATTTTAGCGGATATCCTTTTTCATTCCAATATAAGATAAACAATCCAAAGATTCATTTTACCAACTCTAGTAAAATAGAAACTATTCTTACTACAGATAATATTAATATTGATGTTGATGTTTTAGTAAAGAATATTGATTTCTATATTGAGAATGATATTGCTGTAAAATCAAGCGATAATAAGAAAAATCATATTATAAAGGTTCATCATGGCTCAAGTGCAAAAGTTGTTGTGGAAGATTCTTTATTAAAACAATTTCTATTGGGTTCAGAACTAGATACGAGTCCAAAAGAAATTTCATATCTAGATTATGGATATGATGTATTCGATGATAACCTTGGGAAGATAGTGTTTGTCTCAAGAAAAAATACAGTTAACATTATTATACAGAATAACAAAAAGAAAGCTGAGAAATTTTATGGTATTAAGGCTAATTTGCATAATGAAGTAGGGTCTGCTGGGGAATTTGGATCAGGGGAGCATAAACTAGATGCAGATTTTGAGTTTACAGTTGCAAAAAATCTAGAAGAAAGATCAATTAGTGGATTCTATATAAAATTCAATAAATGTGACTTAAATTCTAATAATTATCAGATGAATATTAAAGGAGTATTAGGTCATGATTTAGTGACCAGAACTTCGCTAGGAAATGTGGATATTAATATAAATAACTTTGAGGGATTTATTAAAGCTTGTTCTCATGCTTTATATAAAAATCAGGTTAAAATGATGAAAGCTATTCTAGTTGCAATGTCTGATCAGAAGAAGGATGCAAGCATCAAAAATATTTCTTTTTCAGTGAGCGGTAACGAAAGTGGCATCAAGTATGGAAATGTAGGTGGTTTTACAAACATTATTATGTTCATGATGCAAGCTGGAGATCTTTATGACTCGATTTCTAAATGATCTAGAGAATAAAAGTTATAGCAAATTATTAGGAAAAAATTTATGAGAATTAGTAATTATTTTATACCAATACTAAAAGAAGACCCAGTGAACGCAGAGGTTGTTTCTCATAAATTGATGCTACGTTCCGGAATGATCAGGCAACAAAATGCAGGTATATATTCTTGGCTTCCTTTAGGGTTAAAAGTTCTCAAAAATATAGAACACATTATTAGAGACGAGATGAATAAATCCGGTGCTCTAGAAATTTTAATGCCTTGTATTCAGCCAGCAGATTTGTGGAAAGAATCTAAAAGATATGATGGATATGGAAAGGAAATGCTAAAAATGAAAGACAGGCATGATCATGAGCTTTTATTTGGTCCAACTGCTGAAGAAGTAGTTTCCGATATAGTACGAAAAAATATTAATTCATACAAGGATTTTCCAAGAACATTTTATCAAATTCAATGGAAATTTAGAGATGAAATTCGTCCGCGATTTGGATTAATGCGAGGACGAGAGTTTTATATGAAAGATGCTTATTCCTTTGATGTGGACGAGGCTTCTTCCGTATTATCCTATGATCTAATGATGAGTGTGTATGTGAAAATCTTTAAGCGACTTGGTCTTAAAGCTATTCCTATTAGAGCAGATACAGGGCCTATAGGTGGAGAGTTGAGTCATGAGTTTCATATCATAGCAAATACTGGTGAAAGTAATATATTCTACGATAATCAAATAGATATAGAGCTCGAAAAGGATGAGCCAGATATAAAAGAAATTAGAAAATTATATGCGATGGCAGATGACATGCATATTGAGAATAAATGTGAAGTTCCTTCAGATAAATTGAAATACCATAAGAGTATAGAGGTTGGACATATATTTAACTATGGAACAAAATATTCTGAGCCTATGAATGTGTTTTTTATGAATAAAGAAGGGAAGAAAACGTATTTTTACGGAGGTTGTTATGGTATAGGGGTATCAAGACTTGTCGCTGCAATCATAGAAGTCTTCCATGATGAAAAAGGCATAGTATGGCCAAAACAGGTGACTCCATTTCATGTTTCGATATTAAACTTGCATATCAAAGATGAAAACTCTGTTAGAATTAGTGATGAACTTTACCATGCCTTGTTATCAAATAATCTAGATCCTTTATACGATGATTCAAATACTAGTGCTGGTAATAAATTTTCCAATAGTGAGCTAATTGGGATGCCTTATCAAGTCATATCAAGCTCTAAATTGGCAGAAGAAGGTAAGGTTGAATTAAAAGATAGAAAAACTGGCCAGTCAGAAACCTTAGAAGTAGAAGCTGTGATAAGTAAATTAATATCGGAATATCGCTAAAATGAATCTAAAATTAGAACTTCGTATAGCTTTAAGATACTTACAATCTAAAAAGAAAGATGCATTTATATCCATCATTTCTTTTTTGTCCTTAATAGGAATTATGTTAGGAGTTGCTGCTCTTATAGTTGTAATGTCTGTGATGAATGGTTATCGAATAGAGCTTACGAAAAAACTCAAAGGTTTTAACAGTGATGTAATGGTAAAAAACTTTGATAATAACATAGATAACTACTCTTCCATTACTAAGGAAATCGGAAAGCTTGAAAAAGTTAGTAGCGTTATTCCTGTTATTAGTGAGCAGTCATTAGTGATTAACAATGACAGAGCTACGGGCGCTATAGTAAAAGCAATTAGGGATAAGGATATCGATAGATATTCGTTTTTGAAAAGTAAAAAATTCTCTCAAGCAAACAGTGTGATATTGGGTTCAAGGCTTGCAAAAATCTTAGGCGTAAAACCTGGAGATAAAGTTAAATTAGTTTCAACTCATTTTGATACTACTATAATAGGTGCTGTGCCAAAAATAAAAGATTTTTATATCGACAGTCTTTTTACCAGTGGGTTAAGTGAATACGATAGTAGTTATGTTATTATGCCTTTGGCAGCTGGGCAAAAGCTTTTTGAACTTCGGGATGCTGTTAATACAATAGAGGTATTTCTTATGGGAGATGAAGATCCAGAGAAAGCATCATTGACTATCTCAAATCTGCTCGAAAATCGATACCAAGTTTATGATTGGAAGCGCTTAAATCAATCTTTGTTTAATGCATTAAAAACAGAGCGTGTGGTGATGTTTATTATTTTGACATTTATCATTATAGTAGCTGCCTTTAATATCATATCAAGTTTGACTATGTTGGTGACAAACAAATCAAAGGAAATAGCAATATTAAGAACCATAGGTTTTTCCAAATCTGCAATTATGAGAATATTTTTATTTTCTGGTATGACATTAGGAGTTTTTGGGACTCTGCTTGGTGTGATTTCAGGATTAGCATTCGCTGGTAATATAAATAAAATCAAGGATGCATTATCTTCGATTTCTGGTACTGAGTTATTTGATCCTCTAATTTATTATTTAGAAGTGTTGCCGGCTAGTGTAGCCCTTTACGATGTAATGGTGGTGATATTTATTTCACTTACAGTATCATTCTTTGCTACTTTATACCCTTCATGCAAGGCAAGTAGAATGTCACCAGCAGAGGGATTAAAAAATGAATAATAGAAAGTGTATTTTAGAAGCATCTGGAATTACAAAATATTTTAAGCAAGGGAACAATGTAGTCAAGATACTAGATGGGGCTAACTTATCGGTATATGAGGATGAGATTGTAGCGCTTATTGGCCCATCTGGTTGTGGAAAAACTACATTTTTACAAATACTCGGTTTATTAGACGAGCCTACTAAGGGTAAATTAGTTATTAATGATAGAACATTAAGCCAAGAGAGTGATTTTTACAAAACAGAGTATAGAAAGAACTATATAGGTTTTGTTTATCAATCACATAACTTGCTCAATGATTTCACAGCATCAGATAATATCATGATGCCTTTATTATTAAAAAATAATTTAACTAAGCAAAGAATGGATGCTGCAGTTTTTAATATGCTTTCTAAGTTGAGCTTAGAAAATAGAAGGAATAATTTCCCTAGTCAGTTATCTGGAGGAGAACAACAAAGAGTTGCGATAGGTAGAAGTTTAATACATGATCCTTTATTGATTTTAGCGGATGAACCTACTGGAAATTTAGATTCTAACACAGCAAAAAAAGTAATTGATTTGCTAATCAGTACTGTTAAAAAACAAAAAAAGAGCTTAATAATAGTGACTCATAATATAGCAATTGCTAAAAAAGCAGATAGAGTCATTACTATAGAAAGTGGTAAGATAGTTGAGAAAAAAGAATTATAAAAATATTGCTCTAATTGTTGCTGGTGGAAATGGAAGTCGTTATGGCGCTGACATGCCTAAGCAATATTTATCTATAAACAATCAAAGTATATTAAGATTAGTAGTGAATAAATTTTTACATCATAACAGCGTTGATGCTGTGATGGTTGGCATAAATGAAACCCATTTAGAACTTTATAATAAGGCAGTAGAGGGCCTTGATCTTTTACCTTACTCATTAGGTGGAGAAAGACGACAGGATAGCGTAAGGAATCTATTGGAAGCTGTAGCTGAATACTCTCCCGAGAACGTTCTAATACATGATTCTGCAAGGATTTTTATAGATAATGAAACTATAGAAGATTTAATTAAGAGTTTGAAAGACTATAAAGCAGCAATAGCAGCAACGCGCGTTAATGACACAATGAAAAAAACGGATGGGGTTAAAGTATTAAAGACGATCTCAAGAGAGGCTATGTTCCTTGCTCAAACTCCGCAGGCTTTTGATTATAAAACCATATTGTCCTTACATAGGAAATACAAAGAAAAAGATTTTACAGACGATTCAGCTCTTTGCGAGTTTGAGGGCATTGATGTAAAAATTGTTGATTCTCAAATGATAAATTTTAAAATCACTAGAGAAATTGACTTTGAATTTGCAAAAAAAATAATGAGTTTAGAAAATGAGAAGTAAAATTAAAATTGGAATGGGGTTCGATGCTCACAGATTCTCAGATAATGGAAATCAATCTGGTATCGTTTTGTGTGGAGTAAGGATTCCATGTAAATACTCTATAATAGCGCATTCAGATGGTGATCTGGCTTTGCATGCGCTAACAGACGCAATGCTTGGAGCTATATCTGCAGGTGATATTGGTATGCATTTTCCACCTAGCGATCCAAAGTGGAAGAATACGCAATCTGCTCAGTTTGTAAAATTTGCTATCAATCTCGTAAAAGAAAAAGGCGGCGTGATTAACAATGTAGATATTACTATCATTTGTGAAACCCCAAAAATATCGACGCATAGAGATGCTTTTATTAAGTCACTTGCGCAGATACTTGAGATTCCAGAGGAAGATGTAAGCGTGAAAGCTACAACTACAGAGAGGATGGGCTTTACAGGCCGAGAAGAGGGCATAGCCTGCCAAGCAGTTGTTTGTATATCTATTTAATTGCGGCTCTGACCTTTCGCAACGCTTTCAGTTTTTGGAGTTTGCTCAGGAGGAGACACTTCATTTTGCCTTGGTGCTTGAGATGGTGTTGGTTCTTTATAAGATGCTAATTTAGCAAACTCTACTTCTTGAATAGAATCAATAGTTTTGATTGGATCTTTATTAAATGGATTGATTGTATTTCGAAATTGTTTCATGAATGATTCTGAGGTTGGTAAAGTTTCAAATTGTATACTATTAGAAATTTCAGATTCAAATTTTGAATATAGATCTTTTATACTCTCATCGCTCATCCCTTTAGTATCTGTTTCCAATAAACGCTTTGTGGCCTCATGAGTTACCATTTCATCCTTGAAGTGAGAATGTAACTCTTGTGTGTTTTTATATAAAGGTATATTTTGATCTGTGCAGATATCATTTATTTCTTTTTTTGCTTCTGCTTTTTTGAAGTCTGTTTTTACTCTTTCATCAAACTCTTTTTTAATATTTTTAATAAAAAATCCAGCACCTATTATATATCCGGCTACACCTATTATATTTCCACCTAAAGCAAGAGATACAATGGAGGTAGCATTTTCCAAACCTACATTTCTTAATGTTTTTAAAAAAGATTTTGTGTATGTAGGGGGGGCAACTTTTAGCTGATTCACTTTGTTAATTGGCCCTTCTTTTTTTATTAAATCTAAAACTCTTTTATGTTCTTCTGTTTTTATTAGAGATTGTGTTTTTTGTTTCGTAGTCGCTATTTTTTTTACTAGAGATCTTTGCAGTAATGTTTTTTCTAGGTTACGTAATTGTAGCGTTTTGCCGATGACGGAGATAAAAGATGAGGCGAATACAAAGCATAGCACAGCAACGGGGATTGCGGCTCCACCAGAAAGCCCAACAGCAACTGCAGCAGAAACAACAGCTGCAATTCTCCATATTGTTTTATGTTGTACAAATCTTTTTATTCTTTTAAAAAATGATTCTTTTTTTTCTTCTTCTGGCATTTTTATGTGAGTTAATTCTCATTTCATTTTATCACACTGGCTCATTACTGAATATTTTATTGTCTTAATAATAATAAAAACATCTAATTTAGGTTTAATTTGGAGTTTTTGTAACACTAATTAGATGGACTATCTCTACTATTAGTACCTTTTCTTCTTAATTGTGGGGTGTGTGGTACTTTTAGTTCTGATAATTTGAGGGAAGCTGCTCCTTTGCCTGCGGATTGTAATTTTATTAAGCTAGAGGATTTTTGTTTTGGCAATTCATGATGATGTTCAGAAGCGTCCAGAACTTTTTGTCTTTCTTCAAGAAATTTCGTAATATTAGGATTTTCAGTGATTTCTTGAAGAGCTAGAGTATCAGCCACAACGTTTGCAACAAAACTTCTTAATTCAGATGTATTTTTTGCATTAGGTATTTCTAATGATTTACTAAGCTCATTAATAAATTTTCTAGCTGCATTTTCAGTAGTTAAGACTTCTGAGAGCGCTGCTTTTTCATCGGCGGGCATGGTCGTAAAATCTTTGACATCTAGATGAGTTAGAACAGTGTCGATAGAAGTTGGCGCTTCATTCATGCTCTTTATTGTATTTGCAATAGATGAAATTTGGCTCACACCAATAGCGGCACCAGCTATATTCAGAAGGTTTGAAGCTATGTTTCCAGCTATAATTTGGCTTCTTGCTATTTGTTGTTTGTGGTAAATTTTTTGTTCTTGTGTTTTTCTTGTTAATCTTTCTTCTATTTCTTGTCGAGTTTCTTGTGGAAATTGTGCTATAATTCCCCTTTGAGCGTCTTTCATGCCTTTGAGTATTTTAATAAGATGTATCTGCTCTTCTAGCTTTGCAAGTCTATAGTGTTTTCTTCCTTCATGAAAAGTTTTTACAAGTTTACTGCCAGCAACAAGTGCAACGGCTGTTGCAGCAAGTGGTAGTCCAGCAGGCGTTGCTGCAGTTGTTAATATAATTGCTACAGTAAGTCCAGTAGCAAATGTTCCAAATTGTGCTACGGGGTGACTTAGAACTATGTTTATCACCTTAGCACCTTTATTAATTGGCCAGCTGATAGGTTTCATCAATCTGCTATTCCAAAAAACACCAGCTCCTCGTGCACCTTTTTTTAGAGCTTTACCAACTTTCGTATTAGAAAATTTTTCAGTTATAGATTCTATTCTTCTATCCATTCTATGCCAAAATCCAGGTGGTAACTCTTCTTCTATTACATAGTTTTGATCTGTATAATTTTGTTGTAGTGGAGGTTTAGTAGTTTTCTCTTGTGCTGGATGTGCTTTCATAATAAAAAATCGAATATTGTAGATGCAATTTTAGTTTTTTAGTATTAAAAAAATATTAATTTCTTAGAGCTTCATTCATTTATTGGTTTCCAGTTTTTTTCTCACTCTCAGAGCAATCAAACTTTTTAGAATTTTTCCATTTAAAAACAAGGTCTTGCAACAATCTTATTATAGATTATAATGCTCTGTACTCTTTGTGATCTCTATGAATGGTAATTTTAAGAATCCAATTGAGTATTTATGTAATTTATTTTTTAGTACAGTGGAAATAGTAATTGGTGGCAACAAGATTAATCCTATCATTCTAGCGCCTATGTCAGGTGTTACTGATATGCCATTTCGTAAAATGGTGAAGAAGTGTGGCGCTGGGTTAGTGGTGTCTGAAATGATTGCAAGTAGAGCGATGATTCTACAAACAAGGCAGTCTATGCAAAAATGTGCTATTTCTAAGGAAGAAGATTCAACATCTATACAGTTAGCGGGGTGTGATCCTGACGTTATGGCGGAAGCTGCAAAGCTAAATGAGGATCTGGGCGCAAAAATTATAGATATAAATTTTGGATGCCCTGTAAAAAAAGTTGTTGGAGGTAATGCTGGTTCTGCTTTAATGAAAGATGAGCCGCTTGCAGCAAAAATTTTAGAAAAAACAGTTAATGCTGTAAATGTGCCTGTTACTCTGAAAATGAGAACTGGTTGGGATGAAAACAACAGAAATGCGCCAAAGCTAGCTAAAATTGCTGAAGATCTTGGTATAAAAATGATCACAGTGCATGGGCGTACTCGTTGTCAGCTATATAATGGAAGAGCAGATTGGAGCTTTATTAAAAGCGTAAAAGACTCTGTGAATATTCCGGTTATAGCAAATGGAGACATTAATTCTATCGAAGATGCAAAAAAGTGTTTAGAAGATTCTGGTGCTGATGGGATCATGATAGGCAGGGGAGCATACGGTAGACCATGGTTTATTAATCAACTTATGCACTTTTTTGAACATAAAGAAATACTCGAAGACCCAGCTTTGTGCGAAAAATTAAAAATTATCTTAGAACATTATCAAGATATGATAGAGTATTACGGTGAATCTCTTGGAGTAAGAATGGCAAGAAAGCATATAGGTTGGTATTCTTCCGGCTTGAAAAATTCTGGTAAATTCCGATTAAACTTTAATACAATATCGGAATCAAAAACTGCTATAGAAGAGATAAAAAATTATTTCAATAACTTGAATGAGTTAGAATGAATTGTGATATTTCAGAAAATAAAAAATTATTTTTCATATCAAAGAGCAGCTGTATACCTTGTGGTAGCTGCTTTTTTCTTTTCAGTATTAACTTACTTCGCTGTAGTAAAACCTGAATACTTTAAATCTAATAACTATCTAATTTCATTTTTATTCCTAATTGATTTTAGTATTTTATTGTTTTTAGTGATATTAGCTTCTAGAAAATTATTCTCAGTATGGATTAAGAGAAAGGAAGCGTCTCAAGGTTCAAGGCTTCAAATTAGAATACTAGTAATGTTTAGTTTGCTATCTAGTATTCCTGCTATATTAATTGCGATCTTTTCTAGTATATTTTTCCAATTTGTTATAGATTCGTGGTTTGATCAAAGGGTTAGTACGGTTCTGGATGAATCGGTTGTTGTAGCCGAGTCCTATATGAAAGAGCATGTAGAGGCTATAAAAATTCGAGCAAAAGCTATGGCTCTTGAGGTTGATAATAACATAGTAAGATATAATTTAGTTGAGAACTCAAACCTGTTTCAAGGAGTAGTATCTTCTCTGTCTGAGTTAAATGCACTATCTGAAGCTGTGATTTTTTTGAACCATAGGCCAATAATACGTAGTAAATTTGGAGCTTCTTTATCTTTGGAAGTTTTTCCAGAAGAATATTACAATCATGCATTATCTGGAGAAGTTGTTATTATTAAAAATGTTCCAAATAAAATACGCGCTATGACAGCCCTGCATGCGATTCCTAATGGTTTTTTGGTAGTAGGTAAGTATATAGACGATAAAGTGGTTGGGCATGTAGAGAAATCTCATGGAGCTGCATTGCAATATAATAATCTTAAAACTCAGATCGTTCAAACGCAGATAAAATTCATTATTTTATTTTTGATGGTTTCAACGCTTTTACTTATTGGCGCTATATATGTGGGTATAGTTTTTGCCGGAAAAATAATGGAGCCTATTACAAAGCTTTTATATGCAACAAAACAAGTTCAGAAAGGGGACTTCGCTACAAAAGTGGATGAGGGGCCTGAGAATGATGAGATTGCGAATCTTTCTAGGGCATTTAATTTGATGACTCATCATATATCAGATCAAAAAGACAAACTTTTATCTGCGTATAATGAAATTAATGATAAAAGGAAGTTTAGTGAAGCTGTATTGAAGGGTGTTTCTACTGGTATCTTAGTGTTATCTTTAGATAAGAAAATATCATTAGTAAATGATTCTGCTGCTACTTTGTTAGGAATCAATGATAAATTAGCAAAAAATCAGATTCTAAAAAACATTTTACCAGAAGCAGATCAATATTTAGAGCAACTTTCTTCAAGCTCATCAAAGAGTATTAGTGCTGAGATTAAATTTAGAAGTCGATCTGAGATGCTCACCTTCTTTATAAAGATAGTCAAAGAATCTACAAAAGGTAAGGTTACTGGATATATTATGACTTTTGATGACATGACAGAGTTGGCACATGCTCAACGCTATGCTGCGTGGTCTGATGTGGCAAGGCGTATCGCTCACGAAGTAAAAAACCCTCTTACGCCTATACATTTAAGCGCTGAAAGGTTAAAAAGGAAATATAGAGACGAAGTTAGTGATCCAGAGACATTTGAAAAGTATACAAGTACCATAATAAAGCACGTATCTGATATTGGTAGAATCATAGAGGAGTTTTCTAGATTCGCCCGTATGCCTCAAGCTGTATTAGAGGAATCTAATTTAAGTAAGATAGTGTCTGATATTGTGTTCTCAAGAAAGTGCATTTCTAATGATATTGATTATATAACAGATATTCAGAATAATATTAAAATTTATTGCGATCAAACGCAAATTAATCAGATGCTCATAAATATAATGAAGAATTCTGAAGAATCTATAGAATTAAGAGCTAAAAATAGCAAGCAAACAGGTAAAATTTCTGTTACTCTTTCTAAAGATGAAATAAATGCTATAATAACAATCAAAGATAATGGGGTTGGGTTTAACGAGGCAACGTTAAACAAAATTACAGAGCCATATTTTACAACGAGAGACCAAGGAACTGGTCTAGGTTTAGCAATAGTGAAAAAAATAGTTGATGATCACAGCGGGAAGCTTATAATGAAGAACGAGAGGGAGAATCAAGCTGTTATAACTATTCTGTTTCCGTTGATGAAAGAGTGATAGTATAATTTTTTTTGGGGTATTTTATGAGTGATAGTACAATTCTTATTATTGATGATGAGAAGGATATAAGAGAACTGGTATCAGATATACTAACTGATGAAGGTTTTACTTGTTTTACAGCAAGTAACAGCGATTCTGCGTTTAAGGCTATAGAAAAAAAATTACCAGATTTAGTACTGTTAGATATATGGCTTCAAGGTAGTAATTTAGATGGCTTGGGAATATTAGAGGTTATATCTGCAAAATACCCAAACTTACCAGTTATTATGATAAGCGGGCATGGCACAATCGAGACTGCGGTAAGTTCTATAAAAATGGGCGCTAGTGATTATATAGAAAAACCTTTCACAGCTGATAAATTATTGATCACAGTAAAAAGAGTTTTTGAAAACATCAAACTTAGAAAAGAAAATAAAGCATTAAAAAAGAAAGTAATCGATAAATCAGACTTAGTTGGAGCTAGTGATCAAATAAATAATGTGAGATCCCTTATAGAGAAAGTTGCCCCATTATCGAGCAAAGTTATTATTCATGGAGCTATAGGTTCTGGTAGAGAACTAGTAGCAAAACTAATTCACAAACGCTCTGATAGGGCTAGGTATCCTTTTGTTAAACTTAATTCAGCTATTTTATCAAATGAAAAAATAGCTAAGAATCTCTTTGGCACTGGTGGTACTAATGTAATGGACGCTGCTAATAAGGGTACTTTATTTATAAATGAAGTAGCTAACGTACCTTTAAGTGTTCAGCATTCTTTATTAAAAATAATGAAAGAAAGCAATTCTGATAAGCCATCTTCGAAATCTGGTAGTTATGATGTAAGGATAATTGCCTCTACTTCAAAGAATTTAAAACAAGAAGTAAAAGATGGAAATTTCTTGCAAGACTTATACTATAGGCTTAATTCGGTTTCTATTATAATGCCTTCATTAAAAGATAGAATAGAAGATTTGCCAGAATTATGTGAACATTTTATTCACCATTTTGAGAAAAAATCTAACTTACCTGGAAAGGTTATGGATAAGAAGCTCTTAGAAATAATGAATGATTACAACTGGCCTGGAAATATAAAGCAGCTTAAAAATGTTATAGAATGGTTGTTATTAGAAGCAGCTATAAAAGACTGCGCTGAAATCACACCAAACATGCTTCCTTCTAATATTCTTAGCAATGGACCAAGCGTTAGTATGTTCGATGTTGATGTTGATTCAATGTCTATGCCGCTTCGTCAGGCAAGAGAGTTATTTGAAAAAAAATATCTTTCAGCTCAAATGACAAGATTTAATAATAACATATCAAAAACATCAGCTTTTGTGGAAATGGAAAGATCTGCTTTACACAGAAAATTAAAATTATTAAATATACATCATAATAACAAGTCTGGTGATATTGATAAATACGAAGAAGAAGGTCTTGAGGTAGAAGCTTAATGAATCTGGTAGATAAATCTTATAATTTACTTAAACCATCTGCTGTAATATTTGATTGGGATAATACACTTGTTAATTCCTGGCCATTGATTCACGAAGCAATAAACCATACTCTGAAGAAATTCGGGAAAGATACTTGGTCTTTAGAAGAAACTAAGATCAAGGTGCATAGATCTATGAAGGATATGCTACCTGAACATTTTCCTAATGACTGGCAAGATGCTGTAAAACTTTACAGAAGTTACTATGCAAATATTCAGGATCATTTAGAGATCCTTGATATGGCAGATCGTACTTTAGATGTCTTATCTAGTAAAAATATACCAATATGTGTGGTAACAAATAAAAAAAATACTTTAATCCATCGTGAAATTGAAAACTTTCAATGGGCAAAATATTTTAAGGCAGTAATAGGGTCTGGAGATGTACCAGCAGATAAACCAGCTATTGATGGGGTGGCTTCTGTATTATCATCTATAAACATGACTGCAGGAAGTAATATTTGGTTCGTTGGTGATTCTGTTACTGACATGGAGACAGCTTATAACTCTGGTTGCGCTCCTGTTTTTTTTGGAAACGACGATTATATGGGCGATCGTTATAAGGGATGCAGGCCAAAAGTTCAATTTGCTAATCATAAAGCTTTGTCTGATTACTTAATCAACATTTAAGGTTTTTTATGTCTTCTAATACAATCAAAGAAGTTATAAATATAGGAGCAAATTTGCTCAAAGACGCTGGTATAGAATCTAATAGAGTTGATTCTCGTGTGTTGATATCTGAAGCTCTTTCTATGCCAATTGAAGAAATTATCTTGAAAGGCGATGACTCTATCTCTGATGGAGATTTCAAAAAATTTATGGAAATGATAAAAAGAAGGGCAAAAAATGAGCCAGTGGCTTATATGCTACAGAAAAAAGAATTCTATGGAATAGAATTTTCTGTTAATCAAAATGTTCTTATACCAAGGCCAGATAGCGAAACTTTAGTTGATGAAGTTTTAAGTTATTATAAAAGAGATGAGCCTATATATATATTGGAGCTTGGGGTAGGGTCTGGGTGTTTGCTACTTACAATCTTGAAATATATGCGCAATGCGTCTGGTACAGCTATTGATATAAAAGAAGAAGCTATAAACGTTGCAAAGTCTAACTATGAAAAATTATCATTAAAGAATAATATAGAATTTATTCCAAAAAGCTGGATTGGCATAGAGTTTGATAAGAAATTTGATCTTATCATATCAAATCCACCATATATTAGAAGTGATGACATCGATACATTACAAGATGATGTAAAAAGTTATGAACCTATTACAGCATTAGAAGGTGGTGTAGATGGATTAAAAGCTTATAATGAGATTGCTCCGATTATTCAAAGTTTTCTTAAAAAAGACGGTTTAGCAATACTTGAATGTGGAGAAAATCAGCATTTTGATGTAAGTAGAATAATGCATAACCAGGGCTTGCACACTATTAAATACTCAAACGATCTGACTAATAAGATACGTTGTGTACTTATTAAGCCTCTATAGATTAATAGATTATTAATAATCTATTTACACTGCAACTATTTTGTGTTAAATTTTTGGTATAAAATATATCATAGCGGATAAATCATGCCTCATGATCAGGTATCTTCTGTAGTTGCTGGACTTTTGTCTTGCGATAGTTGCGCTATTGATTCTAATTATTGTTCTATTGCGAGTATTCCTGATGACTTAAATATACAGATTTTTCCTGTATCGATAGTGCATCCATTCTTAAATGGGGATGAGCTTCTGATATGTGAAAGTCCTATTGATGCAGCAGCTATTTGTTATACGTCAGATAATATTATTTCTGATCTTTCATCATTGATAGATATAAAAACATTAAGCACCGTTAGTGACATCGCTGTTAAAGCTGCAAGCCTTTTTTACTATGGAGCTACGCTATATTATTGCCCATATGTAAGCTTACTCTACGCTGCTCAAAAGATATTAAGAGATTCAGGGACTTTAGATCCTTTTTGTACTGGTGAGGAAAATCAGCTATTTGGGATAAGTGCATGTGATATTCTTGAGTATTCTTCACATGCGTACTTGTTATATTCTGCGAATAGTGCTGTGAAACTTTTGGTAGAGGGATATCAATATGAACGATACCTGAAAATGTCTTCTTCAGTATTATCTAAAGCTTTTTTTTCAAAAGAAGCAATTAGTATGCCTGGGGTTCATACTCCAGTTATGACTCCTTATGTATTAGAGAAATTTGGTTCAGAACTTACTAAATTCGCTTTGGGAACAGATGTTCTTGAAAGTGAATTTTTAGGAGATTTTTTATCTAAAGCAACGGGGAAGTCATTTAAGTATGCTAGTGAAGAAGTGTTAGTTGAAGGTAAAAGACCTACTATAGATGATTTGTTAAAAATTTCTTTTGACTCAGTAAAGAAAGGTTTCGTAATTTCAGGTTGCCATTATTTTTATGATTATGGGAAGAATCCTCTTGAATCACAGCTTAATAAATATTGTAATATTTTTTCTAACAAAGCCTCTAGTGAATTATCTAAATTATCATTACTTGTTTTTAATCAAACAGTATAGGTAAAATAAAGGTTATTCATGCGGAAGAGTTTGTAGCAGTCATGATGTAATTAACATCTATATCTTTGCTTAAAATCCACTTCTCTGGATTTAAAGGATTATATATCATGCCAGTGATGTCTGTAGTTCTGAGTTGGTTTTTTCTTAATGCAGAGTCAATTTCTGAGGGCTTTAGAAACTTTTTCCATGAGTGAGTTCCAATAGGTAACCATCTTAAGACGTATTCTGCTCCTACTATAGCCATCAGATAGCTCTTTAATGTTCTATTAATAGTTGAAAAAAATATCATGCCTCCTGGCTTGAGTAATTTAGTGCAGGAATTTATAAATAAATCAGGATTTTTTACATGCTCGATAATTTCCAAGCAAAATACTACATCAAATAATTCATTTTTCATCGCTAGGGTTTCAGCTGTAGTATGTATATATTTGATATCCAATCTTTGCTGATCTCTGTGTAGTTTCGCAATATTAATATTTGATTCTGAGGCATCAATTCCAGTAACGTCATAACCTAATCTAGATAAAGGTTCTGATAATAATCCTCCACCACATCCGATATCTAAAACTTTCATTTTTTTTACATTAGGAAAATGACTGATTATTTTCTCTTGTATATAGGACATTCTAACTACATTAATGTCATGAAGAGTTCTTAGTTTACCATTTGGATTCCACCACTCATCTGACATAGAAGAAAATTTTTTTACTTCATCTTCGTCTATTGAGGAGTCGCTTTTTTTATTGCTCTGCATCTTTTTGAAATACGCCCTGAAAAATTGTATTTAATGCACCGGTAACGCCTTTTGCTGCGCCTAATGTGAGATTATTATTTAGAATCTTGTTATTCATATATTTATCAAGAGTATTTACAAGTTTTTCAAAAATTAGCTGAGCAACAAATTTGTTCCATATATCTGCAAACTCTTCAGGTGAATATTTGCCTACTGTTGGGTATTTATCTTGTTTTTTCTTATGAAGCTTTATTGCTGCATTTCTCTCTGAGGTTTTTGGATCGTTAGAGACTTTTCTTATTAGAGATTTTATACTTTGAGATGTTTTATCGGAAATGTCTAGTTTTTCTCCTGAAATCAAGAAGTTATAGTGGGTAGATTTTGCAATCCTATTAACATAATTTGCAGCTATATCCACTAACTTTGGATAATTCTTTACTTCTAGATCTATTTTGTAAATATCGTTTCCTTCTTCATTTTTGAAGTTTCCTGATGCTTCCAGTTCATATTGCTTTGTAGAAATATAAACATTATTAATATCTAATACAAAATCTTTATTGGGTTTATAAGATTGATGTACTTTAACTTTAGATTGGATTACGCCCATTTCATGTAATTTTGGAACGTAGGCAGCTCGTTTCTCGCTATCTTTATTTCCAAATAAAGTATTCATAAATTTATTCATTGGCAAGAATATAGAAGACAATATAGATTTCTCATTAGCTTTGCCAAGTAACCCTAGATTAAAATTTGAAAAATCTGCAGATTTTGCGTATTTCCTCATTAGATGATACCATTTTTCCTTGAAATGCATTGCTGATGTAATATCTGCAAATGTTTTATTCTCATGGAGTTCTATCTTACCTTTTAAAGAAATATCTTCTATTTGATCTTTTAGTGAAAATCTATCTATATGAACAATGGTGTTTTTAGATAAATCGGTGGATATATCTATTTCTGCATTGTAATTAATGAGCCCTAGTTGGTAAAGTTGAAATGCATCTAAGTAATGTTTAATATTGTCAGGAATATTATCTACTATCTTTTTTATTTGAGGTATTGTTTTTAGATGTCTCCATAACACGATGGACTCTTTACCAAACTCAGCATTTACATTTTTTTCTTTATAATGAATTTTGTAGTCACCACTGCGCTTAGTCTTCAGTTCAAGATTTGTTTCTTCTATATTAAAAATTAACTCGTTATTTAATTTATTCACTAGTTTGAGGTTGTGAGCTCGTAGATTTATAGATTTAATGATTTCAAAAAAGATATCTTCAGCTGAATCACCTGCTTTTACAATATTTGTAATTAATGTTGGAGATAATAAGAAATCGTGTAGTTTTACTTCGTATGAGTTGTCTGCTCCTGAAGAAACTAAATGAAAATTATAGTCATTAATAAATCCTTTGAGATGTAAGCTTCCATTAGTTTTGATTTTTATAGAATTTGAGAATAATCCTACTGTAATTTTTACATTTCCATCATATAAAAAATTATAGTCTGATTTATGATCTTTTGGTGTGAATTGTATGTTAGGGTATTCTAAACGTGCCGTGAATTTAAGAGGGAATCCGGTAATGTCGATATTACCTGAGTAACTTTTAATAGTACCTGATGTTTTTAAATCTTCTATTGCAGTATATATTTTTTTTTCTGCAATACTTGCAACCACAAACCAAGCTATACTGTATATAATAAATAAAACAAAGAAAACTGCGGCAAATTTCTTCATAAAAAAATAATCTAATTCAATTCTTTATGCATAAATATATTTGATTTTCTGAGGCATGGAAAGATAAAAAATCTATTTCTTTTGTTATAAATGAGAGTTTGTCGTGATTTAGTGGTTTATCGAGACAAATAGTCGTTCCTATTTCACAAGCATATGGATTTATTTCACTTGTTTCATCATGTATGCCAAATAACATAACTATTGGTATGTCTTTTAAAGCCTTACGTTTTTTTATAGTGTCTATGAATTTATTTTTTTCTAGAACTGCAAGTCTCTTGTCTATAATAATTAGATCAGGTTTTTTTTTAGAGGATAAATATTTTAGAGCCTCACTAGTGCTTCTGGCTAGATCCATGTCTACAACTACATTTTCCCTTCTAAGAAGCATTTGAGTAAGTATGAACTCATTTTTACTATCTTCTATTAAGAGTATTTTAGCAAGATTCTGTTTTATAACCATACTAGAAAACCAGAGAATTCTACTATAATTATCAACGAGTTTGATTAACAAAAGATTAATTCGTAAAGAAAGCTGCTATATTAAATCTTTCCAAATTTTACAAGGCTAGCAATAAAAAATAAGACAATGAACATTAACATAACTCCCATAAGGAAGTAATTTTTTATTTTCTTTTTTTTGTGTTCTTCTGAAATTGGCATTTCTATACTTTATCAATGGCTAAGGTTAAGAATATTATAAAGAGGTATAAAATAGAATATTTAAAAGTTTTCATGTTGTAATCTTCGCTTTTAAATAATTTATATGAATAATATAAAAATATAAAACCAGAAACCACCGCCACTGTCAAATACCCTAAGCCAGCCATATTAAGCGTATATGGAAGAAGCGTAGTAAAAAATAGCAACAATGTGTAAATAAATATTTGTATTTTAGTAGATTTCTTTCCAACTACTATTGGCATCATTGGAATTTTTGCTTTTTTGTAGTCGTCTGAGCTTTCTAAGGCTAGCGCCCAAAAATGAGGTGGTGTCCATATAAAGATTATTAAAAACAATACAATGGGCTCTATTGATACATTATTTGAGACAGCGGCCCATCCTATAATAGGGGGTAATGCACCAGCTGCACCTCCTATTACAATATTTTGTACTGTGCTTCTTTTTAACCAGACAGTGTATATGACTGAATAAAAAAATATTGTGAAGGCAAGAAGTGATGCTGATAAAACATTCACCATCAGACCCATAATCGCTACGGATAAAAATGATAGAAATAAGCCAAGGTGCAATGCCTCGCTAGGGTGTATTTTTTCACTAGGAATAGGTCTATTTTTTGTTCTACTCATAATAGAATCGATGTCTCTATCGTACCACATGTTAAGTGCACCAGAACCTCCAGAAGCTAGCGCTATACAAAGAATAGCAATAACTGCTATTGCAGGATGTATTTTTCCTGGAGCCATATACAGACCTATGAATCCTGTAAAGATCACTAGGCTCATAACTCTTGGTTTTAGTAGACTAAGATAATCTCCCAAGTTAGCGCTATGGAAATCAGATCTACTTCTTTGAAGATTTGCTGTGGATAGTGACATTCTGTTTTATTTTTGGTGGTGTGTTAAAAGTATGAAACTCAGGTGGTGATGGTAGGGTCCATTCTAGTGTTGTAGCTCCAGGTCCCCAAGGGTTGCTAGGGCATTTTTTACCATACTTTAAAGTATGAAATATTATATATATGAAGAAGAACGCCGCAAATAATGAGATAAACGCTCCAATTGATGAAACCATATTCCATCCTGCAAAAGCATCTGGGTAATCTGGTATTCGTCTTGGCATGCCACTTAATCCCAGGAAATGTTGTGGGAAGAAAGTTAAGTTTACTCCTATAAAAGTTAGAGCGAAGTGCCACTGACCTAAGGTTTCAGAATATTGCTTTCCGCTAATTTTTCCAAACCAGTAATAAAAACCAGCAAAAGCAGCAAGTAAAGCGCCGAGAGACATAGTGTAGTGGAAGTGTGCTACAACATAGTATGTATCATGTAATACTCTATCTATGGAAGCATTTGCAAGTACTACTCCTGTTACGCCACCAATAGTAAACACAAAAATAAATCCTATAGCAAATAGCATTGGAGTTTTGAATTCTATAGATCCGCCCCACATAGTAGCTATCCAACTAAATATTTTGATCCCTGTTGGTACTGCTATAACCATTGTTCCTATTGTGAAATATATTAGTATCTCAATGCTGCTACCCACGGTAAACATGTGGTGAGCCCAAACTAGAAATCCTATCAATCCGATACTTACCATTGCATAAACCATCCCGAGGTAACCGAAAATAGGTTTTTTGGAAAATGTAGAAACAACTTGGCTTATTATTCCAAAGCCAGGCAATACTATAATGTAGACCTCTGGGTGTCCAAAGAACCAGAACAAATGTTGAAATAAAACTGGGTCTCCACCACCAGCAGGATTAAAGAAGCTACTGTTGAAATTTCTATCTGTTAAAAGCATTGTGATCCCGCCGCCAAGTACTGGCATTGCAAGAAGCACTAAAAATGTCGTAACTAAAATAGACCACACAAACAAAGGCATTCTTGTTAGTAACATTCCTGGTGCGCGCATGTTAAATATAGTTACTATGAAATTAATAGCTCCAAGTATTGAAGAAATACCAGCTAAATGCAGACTTAGTATTCCTAAATCCACTGCTGCTCCAGAGTGAAATAATGAACCGCTAAGAGGAGGATAAAGAGTCCATCCAGTGCCAACCCCTCCATCAATCATGGCAGAAAGAAGTAATAATAAAAATGATGGTATAAGAAGCCAAAAACTAATGTTATTCAATCTAGGGAAGGCCATATCCGGTGCACCAATCATTATTGGTACAAACCAGTTTCCAAAACCACCTATTAGAGCTGGCATAATCATAAAAAACACCATGATTAATGCATGTCCTGTTATTAACACATTATAAAATTGGTGGTCACCACCTAAAATCTGAATTCCAGGCTGCATAAGTTCTAATCTAAATATACCAGAGAAGATACCACCAACAAGACCAGCAAAAATAGCGAATATTAGATACATTGTACCTATGTCTTTATGGTTTGTGGAAAAGAGCCATCTTTTTATACCTGTTGGGGTATTATGATGGTTTTGGTGCTTCTCTGTGCTCATTAGTTGCCTCTAACTTTTTATCTGTTGGTGTTTCTTTTTTATCTGTACTTGGTGTCTTTGTTTTGTCTTTACTTCCATTCTTATCTAATGCTACTGCCTGTTTGGTATCTTTAGGTGGCTCAGGTTTTTTAAATTTTAACAACCATTGCTCAAATTCTGGCTTTGTTACAGCTTGTACTGCTATTGGCATAAAGCCATGACCTACTCCACAAATTTCTGAGCATTGACCATAGTAAACACCTGGTTTAGTAATTCTGAACCATGTTTCGTTTATACGCCCAGGTACTGCATCTGTTTTTAATCCAAGAGAAGGTACGGCCCAACTATGAATTACATCATATGATGTTAAAAGTACTTTTACATTGGTTTCTACAGGAACAACAACTCTGTTGTCTACTTCAAGAAGTCTTAGTTGGCCTGGTTTCAGATCTTCATCCTTAATCATGTAGCTATCGAAAGAGAAATCATGGTCTGGGTATTCATACTCCCAATACCATTGATGTCCTACAACTTTTAGCGTTATATCAGGATCAAATCTTTTTTCCATAAAATGTAGTATTTTTATAGAAGGAAATGTAATGATTATTAGTATGATAACTGGAATAACTGTCCAAACAATTTCAATAAAGATATTATGAGAAGTTGTGGAAGGTATAGGGTTGTTTTTTTTGCTAAACCTTACACATACATATGCCATCAAAGCAAATACAAATAATACTATAGATATAATAATATATAAAACAAACTGATGGAAAGCTGCTAGTTGTTCCATAACAGGAGAGCCAGCTTCTTGTAAGTTCAATTGCCAATTATGCGGACTGTATGCATTAGAAAGGTTACAAAACGCAAAACCAAGAATAAATATTATAAATAGAGCACAATTCTTTACGTTCATAGCTTGCGTTTAGTCATTGCAATATTGGTTATAGATAATTTTAAAAGATCTTGCTTCGTACTTACTTTTATCAAACCATTTTTATGCATTTCATAAAAATTATAACCATCAGCTATATAATGATCTATTTCTTTCTCTATATTAGAATTGTTTTGTAATGCATCTGTTGCCCATTCCATAAACACAATAATATCTGGAGAGTTTTTTAAGATAATTTTTGCTCCTTTTAGTATTTCCAATTCTGATCCTTCAGCATCCATTCTAATGATGTCAAATTTCGCATCTGGGAAAGTTTCATCCAAAGTTATAGTTTTAGATTGAAATGAATGCTCTTTTGTAAATTTTGGATAGTTAATTTTTGGATTCAATCTTTCCATTCCAATATTTGCCTCGTTAAAATGGAATGTCATTTGTTTTCCTGATTCACTATATACTATATTATTGAATATAGTGACGTTGTGTGCGCCATTGACTGATGAGGATCTAGAAAGAAGCATTGTTAACTGCGGGTTAGCTTCAAATGCATAAATATGACCAGAGCCTTTCTTTTTTTTAAGGGTCTTTGAAAGATTCATTGTATAGTAACCAACATTAGAACCAACTTCGATTATTTTTGAATCTTTATGCAAATATTTTTCTATAAGGCTTACTTGTCTGTGTTCCCATCGGCCATTTTGTATTAGTCTAGGTGTAATAAATGAATCTCTAGTGTCTACATACAAATTTATACCATTTTCAAGCACTACTAATCCAGCATAATCTCCCATGTAGTAGTAATTACTACCTTGATTTAAGCATATACATCTAGTTAATATGCACGCACACCCTGCATTTGCATAAGAAGAAATAAACGATATCAATAAAAGTAAAGATGCAATAAATAATTTTTTTAAATGGTTCATCAGAAGTTTTCCATATATAAGTAATAAGGATTTAATCTACAATTTTGTTGTTTTATAGTCAAATAATAACTGAATATATATGAGCATTACTTGGAAAAAACATACTAAGTTACTAGATTACGATAAAGCTTTATCGGAAATGGAAGGGGCGGTTGATAATATTATATTGGGGCTAGAGCAACAAACTATTTGGTTTTTAGAGCATCCAGATATTTATACTGCTGGCACTAGCGCTAATAAAGGTTCTTTACTAGATCCAAAGAAATTTCCTGTTTATGAAACTGGCAGAGGAGGGGACTATACATATCATGGTCCTGGGCAGCGTGTTATATATCTTATATTAGATTTAAAAAAGATCTTTGCTCCTCATGAGCCAGATTTAAGGAAATACATATATTATTTAGAGCAAATCATTATTGAGAGCTTGAAGGAGATTGGTATTAATGGGGAAAGAAGAGAAGGTCGCATAGGGATTTGGGTTGAGACGGAGAATGGAGAGAAAAAAATCGCTGCAATTGGAGTAAGGGTAAGGAAGTGGGTGACATACCATGGTATTGCTATTAATATTAATCCGAATTTAAATAATTTTGATGGTATTGTGCCTTGTGGAATTTCAAAATATGGAGTAACTTCGATTAAAGATCTTGGAAAAGATGTAGAGATTGAGTATTTTGATAAAGTTGTGAAGGAAAAAATAAAAAACATTTTAAAAATTTAGCTTATGTTTCTTTTTAAATTCTTAAATAAAGTTTTGTGGCTTGGTATTTTACTTTGGTTTATTGGGCTAATGTATTTTATTAGTTTAGTACCAATAACCCAGACAGATAAAGGAGATGTGATCACGGATGCTGCTATTGTTTTGACTGGCGGTAATAAAAGGATAGAAGAAGGCTTTCACGTTTTGAGACAAAAGAAATCAAAACTTATGTTTATCACCGGCGTTGATAAAGCTGTAAGCAAAAAACAAATTATAAATTTGTATGGTAACTCAGGAGGTGTGGATTCAAATAAAGTTGAGATTGGTAAAGATGCGAAAAGCACTCGTGGCAATGCTATAGAAGCAAAAGCTTGGATAGAAAAAAATAATATAAAGACTATTACATTAGTAACAGCAAACTATCACATGCCAAGAAGCTTATTAGAATTTAAACACGCTCTGCCTGATATTAAAATCATTGCACATCCAGTATTTCCAGATAAATTTAAAATAATGGAACTATGGAATAATCCAGGGTCTGTACTACTATTAGTAAAAGAGTATAATAGAACATTATCTATTCTGTATGAACGAAAAATAATAAGTTAATAATAGCATAATGATTCTATATTTTTTACGATCCATAATTTTTTCTATACTATTTGCATTAGTTACACTTAGCGTAACAATTATTTTTGCGCCATTTCTATTATTTAGATGCAGGGCATTATATTGGGCGGGAATAATATGGTGTAAGGTTTCTCTATTCTTATTGCGTATTATTTGTGGTATCAAATATAAAGTTGAAGGAAAGGAACACTTACCAAAAGGCTCATTTATTATAGCATCTAAACATCAGTCTGCATTTGAAACAGTTGCATTTTGGGACGTATTTTACATTCCAACATTTATATTAAAAAAAGAGCTAACTAAAATTCCATTTTTTGGTATCTATTTAACTCGCATGAAAATGATTTGTATAAGTCGCGCTGCTGGTGCTAGCGCATTGAAGAAAATTGTAAATGACGCAGCGTGGCATATTAAAGAAGGCAGAAAAATCATTATATATCCTGAGGGGACTCGTACAAAGCCTGGCACGAAAACTGATAGGTATCATCCTGGAGTCGTGGCGTTATACAATAATTGCAACGTTCCTATAGTTCCAATAGCTCTTAATAGTGGTAAATTCTGGCGTAACAAGCAATGGACAAAACATCCAGGTACAATAACTATTCAAATACTTCCTGCAATTATGCCAGGGTTATCAAAGCAAGAATTCCTAGAAAAGCTCCATCATGAGATTGAGCATACTTCAGCATTGCTTAACCAATAATCGAAGAAATGCTCTATCTACATTTTTTCTAGATATTATAACCACAAGAAATGTCATTATGATGAATCATGTTTAATAATATACTCTTTTTCACATTGACATGTTTTATGGTCTAATTATAATTTAGCTTCAATACAAATATAGTAAGTTACATATAAGATATCTTGGTAAATACTTGCGTGCTAATGATTGTTTTATAGTAAACTTTTGTTTCTGTTATTGGACTTAGGAGTTTTGCAATTTCAAAAAAATATGAGGTTAATATGCCAACACCAAGATTTCTGTTGCAGGTAGTAGTGAAAATAAGAGATATAGGAGTACTTAGAAACCCTAAGATTGCAGGTAAATACTTAGATTTCACTAAAGAATGCCTTAGAGGGGGAGCTAACTCTTTCAGGTTTAGTATTGACCCTAAAAGCAGTGCCAAGCTATGTAAAAATGATTTAAGAAAATTCATGAAAGAAATTGAAGAGTTATGTACAGATGGTACAATGCCTTTCGTTAATGATTTAGAAACTGCTTATGGAGCAAATGTTGGTTTATGGATAGATCAATCTTCAAAATTCTCGGTAACAGAGGCAAGAGAGCTCTTGCCAGATCACATCATAGGTGTTACGTGTTATAGCTTAGATGGTTTAAGAAATACTGATGGAGCGGATTTGGCTGCAATAGTACTAGATCCTTCTGAGATGAGCGGATCACTACCAAAACTTGTACCAGATTTTAATCTTTATGGAATCATAAATCAAGCTGTACAAGCAAGTAATATACCAGTTATAGGCATAGCTAATATTCCAGCGTTGCCTGCTTTAGTAACATCAGGCCTTCAAGGAGCTGCGTTTTCTCGCAGATTAGCTGAATCAGAAGATCCTTGTGAGGAAATGATGGATATAAAAGAACTTGTAGATTTACTACTAGCAAATCGCGCATTCGGCGATATAAGCTGTATCCCGCTAGAAGATGCTCATTCCTCTCATATTCCTGGCGATATAATTCACCCAAAGGAATTTGGTTATTAAAGTGCATAAAAAAAGCACTCAAACTTATTAAGTAAGAGTGCTTTTTTTGAGTTCGATCAGTAAGTTATTTCTTTTTCTTTGTTGTTGTTTTTTTATGCGCTACATGTTCTTTAAGATTTAAAGTATTTTTGCTTAAATCTTTCATGCCATGTCCACATGTTTCATCACAACAAGCATTCACATGCTTACCATGGCAACATTTTCTTTTGATTAAGTAATCTATAGAAATTTTTCTACCACCCTGTGTTACGATCATAGCTAAAATTATCATCCAGTAATAATTTTCTGGCATTTCGTGATATGTGAAGTTCATTACTAATGTCATAAAAAATAACGCAGTTGCTGCATATCTTGTAGCCAAACCAAATGCTAATGTTACAGAACCAACAAGTTCTACAAAAGTTGCTATTAGAGCGGCAATAGAGAACGATAATAAGGGAACTTTATATTCGTGTTCAAATAAATAAAGAGTAGCACTCCAATTGTCTATTTTGGTTAGACCAGACTTGAAGAAGATATTTGCGATGTATAAACGCGCTACTAAATTTACTAATGGATTGAATGCAGAAAAAATGCAATTTGTTTTGCAAATGCATTTATGGAAGCATGCTTTTAAATTTTTTGTCATTTAATTGTCCTAATTATGTTTTAATATTATTCAAAATCAGATCATATTATAATCAACAAAAGTTAATTTTGTGTAAAGAATTAACTCATATTATAAATCCTACAATCAAATTACTTTCAATTAATTTTGATAAAGTTTTTTGCAGATTAAAATTCTTATCTTTTGATTCTATTTTTTCAAATATATCAAAGAACTTTTTATTCTGCTTTGTAAGTTCGAGAAATGTTTTTTCTGAGTCGTTAAGTTTAAAACTCTGTACTTTGTAATGTTGGTTTCTCGATACTATTATTATATTTGGATGTTTTTTTATTTTTTCTATAATTTTAAGGCTCTCAAAAAGCCCTAAAACATCATATTTTAAATCACATATAATGTTTGTGGGATTACTAATAAATGTAATGCTTTCATAATCTTGTGGTTTAATTTTTTGAAATTCAATGATTGGTGTGGTTGAAAAATCTATTGCAATTGCACATTTTACATGTGCTAGATCTAGTTTTGCAATATCTTGAATGTACCCTGGAATTTTCTTATGTTTTTTTAAAAACTCTGGAAAATCAAATCCGTATAGCTCTAGGTCTGGTGTTTTCGATGGGTTATGAAAAACATAATCTTGTGCGATTTCCATAAAGTCATCTTTTCCTATTATCTCTAATACAGAGCTATAGTGTATTTTTAGAGTATTTATTAGACAAGACCATACATGTTTTCTATAAATTGCCATGGCATCTTTGAAAGATGAAGATACTACTTCTTGAGAAAGTGAGTCTGCATTTTTATTCTCGTATATAAATTCAATAAATTGATTCTGTAACTTTTTTACTGACATTATAATTTTTATATGAATTTATAATAGTTTGAGCTTTTTCTGCTTCTTTTAGTAATACGGATAATTCTGGGATGTTCTCATCCCATTCAATTAAAGTGGCAACAGGGCCAGTATCTTTAATTGTATGCTTGTATAATTCCCAGACGTCACTACACACGAAGTCGCTGTGAGTGTCAATAATCATCTTATCACCAACGGAGGTATCTACAATTGTGTGACCAGCTAAATGAATTTCTTTTATATATTCTTTTTCAACTTTATATTTAAACGGGTCAAAATTATTATTTTTTCCACTAACATATATATTATTTACATCAAGCAATATCCCGCACTTTGTTTGGTGCGCTATTTCATTTAAAAACTCATCTTCTTTCATAGTGGATTTTTTGAATTCTAAATAAGAAGAGGGGTTTTCAATTAAGATTTGTCTTCCTAAAAAATTTTGCACATGATCGATGTGCTCGCGGATCAAACTTAATGTCTCTTTGTTATATGGAATAGGAAGTAAATCATGTGTATAAATTCCATTATAACTAGTCCAAGATAGGTGTTCTGATACTAAAATGGGGTTAAAGCGCTCTATAACAGACTTCAATTTCTTAAGATAATTTTGATTTAAACCATCTGCAGAACCAATAGATAGGCTGACTCCATGAAAACTTAGAGGATAAAGCTTCGAAATTTTTTCTAAAAAATTGATTGAAGCTCCGCCTTCTGCAAAAAAATTTTCCGTATGAACTTCAAGCCAAGGAATATTTGGTTTTGTATCCAGTATTTCTATGTGGTGTTTAGATCGAAGTCCTATACCTGCTTTCGCAGGTATAGGTTTTTCAAAGTTCATATTACCTTATTTTTTACAATTCACAGGCTCGGTAGTTCCTTGTTTTTCATCGCACACTGACTTTTTAACAGCCTGGTACTCACAAGGGTCAAAGTCTATTGTTGATTGGCCTGCACATCCGTGTTTTCCTAATGCATGAGCGCAATCATTCTTGCCTTTTTTTGATATTCCATAGCACTTTTCTATTGGGTCTGGGCCAGATTGAGCAGTGGTATTTTCTTCGGATTCAGATGTTTTTTCTTGGCATGAAGAAATACTAAGCGCTAAAAAACCTAAAGTTGCCAGCTTTAAGAATTTGTTTTTTGTTTTCATAAACTTTCCTTGCTGTGATTTGAAATTTTAATACTATCTTTGCCACCATTTTGTACTGTCTGCAGTAGATTTTTTACCGCAATCATTCTTGCTGCAACTATTTTTGCCACAGCCATTTTTCTTGGTGCAAGTGCCTTTCTTGCAATCTGCCTTAGTAGTTTTAGCCGCATCTGAGTTGGTGCATGAAGAAAGAGCTGAAAGAGCTAAAAGTGCCATTGCAGCTGTTTTAATAAACTTATTTTTCATAGTTTAAACCTAATTAATGTTTATATATCAGCATTGTTTTATACTTATATATAATACTACAACTTATTCTTGATGTATAAAAAGTTTTTCCAATTAATGGTTTTATTAATAAGGGCCGTTGCATTTTTAGGTTGTAATTTTACAACCTAAATTACTGGTACAATATATCTTTACTTGTGTTTTAAGCTTATATAGTGTATATTACCCGAATATATAGAAGGAGATATAATTTATGTCTTACTATCAGGTTACAACAACACATGCTTGCAGTAAATTGCCAATGGGTTTCTATAGGCCCCCCCAAGAATACAAATATCTGAATTATAATGATAGACCAGAAGGAGTTAATATTAATACTATTGTCGTTCATTATACAGTATTAGATTACCCCCTGTCTTATAAAATTCTTTCTCATGCAGATGGTGAACGCCCTATAGCTAGCGTACATTATATGATAAATGCAGATGGCAGGATTGATAATTTAGTTGATGATTATTATCGAGCATGGCACGCTGGGGTAAGTGAGTGGAAATCTGTTAAAGGGGTAAATGATTACTCTATAGGTATAGAACTTGTTAATCCTGGTAGTGGAGAACAAGGATGCTTTGCAGTGGCAGATGAAATAAAAAATTCTCCTGATGAATGTGTAAGAAACTCTTTTCCAGTTGACCAGATTAGTGCTCTAAAGGAATTAATAAAATGCCTTAAAGAAGAGCATCCTACAATTACAGATATTATTGGTCATTCTGATATAGCTCCTGGCAGAAAGATAGATCCAGGTGTGATGTTTCCATGGGAGGATTTAGCTAGAGACGGAATTGGTATATATGCAAATTTAGCTAGTACTGATAACGCTAAGATCTTATATGGATTTGGTGATAGTAGCGAGTCTGTGTTAGAGTTAAAACATGCATTGAGTAGATTGGGTTATAGTTATTTGGATAACTCTCCTGAATTTGATAAAAGTTTAGCTAACGTCGTACGGGCATTTCATTTTCATTATAACCAAAATATAGATAATGAGATTGCTAATGGAATTGGTTGGGGAGATTGGACAAATTTGGATGAGGTATTACTAGGGGAGTTGATCGGTAAATATAATACCCTAAATGATGTTCATTCTATAGATGAATTATAAAAAAAATCTAGGTGATATAAGGATTTTATTAGTATGCTTGTACATTAATAAAAAATACCATTTTTTCAGTTGGGTAGTAGATCGATAAGGTACTGACTTGCATTCAGTTGTATCTGATTAGGATAAAGAGCGATACATAAGCATATGTCAAAATGGAATGCGCTTATTAAAAAATCCGCTGATCAAAAAGAAAAGAGAATTACAAGCAATTTAAATCAGCCTTCAATGTGTTTGCAAATTTTCATCTGAATTATTGTGGTAACTTTGTGTCTGAAGAGCAAGCACAGTAAAATATTGACATCAAACTTGCTTCTGTTATGCTCCCCGCGTCAACGCTCCTCTCCAGGGTGCCTACAGTAATTCTTAGTCTGGTGCGTTCATATTTTAAGATTAATAAGTTTGTTTATAGAATTGGGCGTAGGCTAGTTTTTTTAAATAATTTTATATGAGTTTTTTTATGGAAAATTTAAATCTTAATTTTATAGATGTATTTTTAGTAGCTTCCTATCTGATTATATGTCTTGTAATAGGCATCAGTAAGTTTGATAAGGTCAAGACACTAAGAGACTATACTTTAGGTGTGAAACCATTTAGCACATCAGTTCTTATCGCCACAACATTTGCAACAGCAATATCTGCGCATAAAACAATTGGTAGCGTTGGAAAAGCTTATAGCATGGGTTTGGTTTTTATTGTATCTATGTTTTTGATACCAATAGGCTGGTTTATAATGGCGTCGTTACTTGCTAAAAATCTCAGTTTTTTTCATAAAGAAAAGTTCCTTACCATGGGCGATATCATGGAGTATTGGTATGGTAAAATGGGAAGATGGCTTACTAGTGTTTGTGCGGTAGCCTTTACACTAGGTATGACTGCTGCTGGAAGTATGGCTATAGGTGGTTTGCTTCATTATTTCTTTGGGGTTGATGAAAATTTTGGTATGCTAGCCGCGCTTGCTATAGTCACTATCTATTCCTCATTTGGAGGTATTCAAGCTGTTGCTTTTACAGATGTATTCCAATTTCTTATATTTTTTATAGCTTTGCCAATAGCTTGTGCAATAGGCTACAATAATGTTGGAGGGTACCAAAATATTATTAATGCGTTGCCTGCGTCTCATCTCACAATTGATATTGAAAACATCTCATTGTTTATTGGAATGATGGTTTTTGCGCTTATGCCTAATGCTGACATACCTTTTATACAAAGAGCTATATTAGCTCATAATTCACATCAACTTAAGAGTACATTTAATTCTGTGGCATTATTGATGTACCCATTATTTATAATGATAGCGCTTATAGGGCTCATAATGTATGGATATGATCCTAATATAAATACCAACATAGTCCTGTATCATTTTATTAATGATTATTTACCAGCAGGTGTCGTAGGTTTAATGATAGCCGGTATCTTGGCTATTGTTATGTCGACGCAAGACTCTTTTTTAAATACTACAAGCACACTTGTAGCTAGAGATGTTTGTAAGCAAATTTGGCCAAAAATTACTGATAGTCAAGAATTGCTTATAGCCCGTATCTCTTGTGTATCAATCTCTTTATTTTCAGTTGTCTTATTGTTTTTAAAGAAAGATATTTTGGAACTAATATGGTTTATAACGAATTTTTGGGATCCATTAGTAATAGTACCATTTATTGCTTGTTTAATAGGGGTGAAGATTAATAAAAGGCACTTCTTTATTTTGCCTGTTCTTGTGCTAACGGCGGAGTTTATTGCAGCACAAGTAGTTGGATCTTTTGATACAAGGAGCTTCACAGTTGGTATTATTGTTTCTATGACTACTTTGTTTGTTCTTCATAAAAGCCACTCATATAAAAATGTTATTTAGTATATTGAAAAATATCCATCAGCTTTTGCACTCTAATTTTAGAGTGCACATTGCTTATAAATTCTGCATATTAGTAATATTCGGTTTTTTTGTTTCGATCTTTTTTAACCCACTTGTAGGTGTGCCGGCGCAAGATTCCATTTTTTATCTAAATGCTATTGGTGCAGCATTATGTTTGATGTTTCTGCTTGGGGATTTCTGGGTGCCAGAAGGCAATAAAAATATATTACCATATTTTTGGAACTTCATTTTGTTTTTTTGTTTACCTTTTTCTAGTATGTATACTCTGACTAGAAGCGAGTTTTATTTTTCTTGGATTTTTCATTTTGGTCTTGCATCTCTATTACTATACTTAATTGCTGAAAGTAAAATTTTTATAATAATTCTCTGTGTTGGTGCATTATTAGGCTTTGTTAGTGGGTATGTACTAAATTATTATGTTCCCCCAAATCCAAAACCTCCATTCCTGCCTTTGGATGTTAATTTTGCTCTTTATTCTTCGATCTTTCTAATACTAATGATAGTGCTATTGATTCATAATAGGATGTATGTGCAGAAACAGCTTTATGTCTTAGTTGAAGAAAAAGTAAAAGAACGTACCAAACAACTTAATAAAGCCTTGGAGGTAAAAAGAGAATTTTTAGATAATGTGAGTCATGAGATTAAAACGCCAATACATAATATTACTAATATTACTGCAGAATTATATGAGCAGTGGGAAAATTTATCAGAGGAAGAGAGAAAGCATTTAGTAAGGATGCTCAAAGATTGTAATCATAGACTACTTTCTCTTTGTTCTAATTTGTTAGATTTATCTAGATTTAAGAAAGGAGAAGATGGGCTTATTATAAAAAGTTATACAGTTGTAGAGTTGCTGGAATATATATCAAATGAGTATAAACATTACGGTCAGAAAATTTCTTTTATATCTGAAGAAAGGATAGGAAAAGAAGTAGAGTGTGATATAGATAGGATTGTGCAAGTTTTTAGGAACTTTATTGATAATGCCATTAAATATGGAGATAATAGTGAAGTTGTAGTATCGATTGTTGAGTATGATGAGAATCATATTAAGGCCTCTGTTTCTGATCGAGGAATAGGGGTGCCTCATAGAGAATTAAAAACTATTTTTGCGCCTTTTGAACAAAGTTCTACTACTAAGACAAGAGCTGGAGGAACTGGTTTGGGTCTCAGTATATGCAAAAAAATTATCAAGATGCATCATGGTAAGATCTGGGCAGAAAATAATCAAAGCAGCAGTGGTGCAACTTTCAGCTTCGTTATACCTTATAAAAACATATAATGATTATGCTAAATAGAGTGCTTTTTATAGATGACGATGAGTTGACTCTTCAGTTAGGAGGAATGATGTTAAACAATCTTGGATATAATGATGTTGTACTAGCAGAAGGTGGCAAGAAAGCTCTTTCTATATTAGAAATAGATACAAAATTTTCTGTGATACTATTAGATTTAATGATGCCTGATATCTATGGTTTGGACGTGTTAAGACATTTAAAATCAAAGAAAGAGACTCGTGATATTGCAGTGATACTGCAAACAGGGGCAGAAAATCAGTCGGATATAAATCAAGCTTTAGACCTAGGTGTTGTTATGGTATTGAAGAAGCCATATAATAAAAATACATTAAAACAGGCCTTGGATAGTATTTAGAATTTTTATGAATTTTATTGAGCAACCTAAGTCCTTCTGTGTTTTATTTAACTAGTAAAAATAAATTATACAATTGATTGAGAGTGTCTTGTATTTGCTTCAGATGGTATTAAGTAAAAAATAGTATTTTTTCAGTTGCGTGCTATGGATCTATGGTATAGATTTGCACTCAGTTGTATTTGACTAGAATAAGGAGCGATGGCCGAGTGGTCGAAGGCGCTTCCCTGCTAAGGAAGTATACGTTCTGCGTATCGAGGGTTCGAATCCCTCTCGCTCCTCCATTTTATAAAATAACCCAATAACACCAACGGGCGTGGGAATATTTTATAAAATAATTGTGCTTGGGATGAGAACTTTAGTTCGACCCGAAGGTCAACAGGCCGGAGAGGGCGCAAGCCAATCCCTCTTTCTTTTTTTATCGGCCTTCATGTGTAGACCATTCAATTCTTATCAGTTTATTTCGATCGGCACAGCCGCGTACTATAGTTATGCGCGAAGCTGCTATGTTAAAGTGTTTAGCAAGTAGTTGAATCATTGCCTCATTTGCTTTGCTATCCTCCGGCACTGCTGTAACATATACCATCAATTGTTTCTCGCCACTTGGCAGCGTGCGTGTTTCTCCTATGCGGTTTGCGGAAGCTTTCGGTGTAAGCCGTACAGAAATGATTTGCGGTGATGTCATGATTTCTAAAATATTTATCACTTATTTACTATAATCATTTAGTGAGTATTATCATATAAAAAGGGTTATGTATGCCTGAGTTACCTGAAGTAGAAACTGTAGTTAGGGGCCTGCGTAATTCTATTATCAATCAAACTATAGAAGCGGTTGATATTAGCGATAAACAGCTGCGTCTACCTTATCATCTCGAGATGGTACCAATTTTGAGGGGTAAGAAAATTACAGACATAACTCGTTATGCCAAGTACATTATTATTCATACAAATAGCATATATAAGCTTGTGATGCACTTAGGTATGTCTGGTCGTTTAACGATTAGTGGGCTAGCTAATAAAGAGAAACATGATCATGTAGTTTTCAAGTTATCTAACACACAACTTATATTTAACGATGCTAGGCGCTTTGGTCTTGTTGCCTTAGTAGAAAATTTAGATAATTCTAAATTATTTAGCCACTTAGGGATTGATCCTTTTGCTAGTGAATTTACTTGGGAGTGTTTATATAACCTGACCAAAAGAAGTAAAAGTCTTATCAAGTCTCTATTAATGAATGCAAAATGTATTGTAGGTATAGGTAATATATATGCTACTGAAAGTCTCTTTAGTGCAAAAATTCTACCTAACAGAGTAGCCAGCTCTTTGAGTGAGGTGGAGGTAGTGCTATTGTACCAATCGATAATCGAGGTATTGTCTAAAGCGATAGATTCAGGCGGGTCTACCTTAAAGGATTATGTGCATGCCGATGGAAACATTGGCCAATTTCAAAATAGTTTTAGAGCATATGGCAGAATAAACAAGCTTTGTTATGAATGTAATCATATAATACAAAGAATACAGATCGCAGGGCGTAGCAGTTTCTATTGTGCTAATTGCCAGAAGTGACAATGCGTCAATTATAATTTGCTCATTAATTTTTTTTATTTTATGGAATTAAAGAAAATTATGAAATTAAAACTTTAGTGCAATTAGAAAATTTATTGTAGAATGGCCTTGAATTAACAAGAGGCAAAAATGAAACTTTATTTTGTAGGCGGAGCAAGCGGTAGTGGTAAAACTTCAATTAGGAAAGAATTGCAAAAGCTTGTAGGGACAACTGCTGCTGTATATGATCGTGATGATATTGGCGTACCTGAAGGAGCTGATAAAAAATGGCGTCAGGAATCAACAGAGAAATGGTTGCATAAATTATTCTCTGAAGGTCAAGATGCATATTTGCTTGGTCAAATTGTGCTTGGTGAAATATTGGCCTGTCCTTCAGCTCACAAATTAGGACTGGTGAATTTCTGTCTATTAGATGTCAGCGATTTCGAACGTGTTAGAAGGCTCAAGCAACGTGATACTCATGGAACTAATCAAGATATGTTAAATTGGGCTGCATGGTTGCGCATGCATCATCAGGACCCACAATGGGAACAAAGAGTATTGAAAGAAGATTGCTGGAATGGCTTAGATTGTAGCAGTTGGGATCATTTAAAAAATTGGGATAGCAAAGCTAATATTAAATTCTTAGATACAACTAACTTATCTATCGCAGAAGTAGCAGCTAAAGTTAGCCTATTTAAGTGGTGACTAACTAAAGAAAATTTGTAATCCAAATTATTTTCAATTCTTACGCTTGACTTTTATTTCTTTTTTAGTAAACTCGCATATTATATTAATATATACTATTAAATATCGAGGATAAAATATGTGGGAAAAAACTTATAGTAAGAAGTATGAAAATGTATCAAAAGATGCAATATGGAAGATCTGGACAGATGTGAATAATTGGTCGAGTTGGCACCATGATATAGATTATTGTAAAATGGACGGGCCATTTGTAGTGGGTAATCACTTTATGCTAAAACCAAAAAAAGTTTCTCCAGTCAAAATCACATTAACAGACGTACAGAAAGGCAAAGGATTTACTGATTGTACTACATTCTTTGGTGCAAAAATGTTTGATACGCATTCTATGCAGGAAACAAAAAATGGTCTTATTATCACTAATAAAGTAGTGGTAACTGGCCCTTTAAGATGGCTTTGGGTTAAGCTAGTGGCTCAAAATGTTGCAAGTACAGTACCTAAACATATGGATGATTTGATGAATCTTGTGAGGTCTAAAGGTGCTTGATAAATCTTCTTTTGGGTTTGAAAAACCTAGAGATAGTCCTGGTTTTTTATTGTGGCAATCAACTGTTACATGGCAGAGGCTTATAAAAAAAGCTTTAGATCCATATGACATATCTCATGCTCAGTTTGTGGTTATGGCTTTGCTACTTTGGTTTAGAGAGCAAAAAATTGACGTAACGCAGGTCTTGATTATCAATTGGTCAAAACTTGATAAGATGACTGTTTCAAAATCAGTAGGTATGTTGGTTAAGCGCTCTCTTTTGACTAGATACGAGAACCATTTAGATACACGTGCAAAGACCATCACATTGACAGAAGAGGGGATACAATTAATAAAAAAATTAGTACCAGTGGTTGAAAAAGTTGATGAAGATTTTTTTGGGAAGCTAAGCGAACCTGAGCAAAGCTCACTAAAGATTTGTTTAAGAAAAATTTCTAAATAAATCGTTTTTAAACTAATTTTTGTTTGTGGGGATAAAGTTTTTATAATTTCCATTCCAATTACTTCTTTAAATCTAACTTCATATAGTGAAATGAGGTGCCATGAGAGTGGCCAGTTCTTAGTAGCTCTTCAACAAAGCCAAATTTTTTATAAAATTCTGGAGCTTGAAATTCACTTGTAACTAAATTTATATTATTGAATCCTTTATCTTTAAATCTATTTTTGAGTTCCATAAGTAACTTTCTTCCTAACCCTTTGCTACGATGTTTTTTAGATACCCAAAGATCATCTACGTAAGCTTCTGCACAGAAAGTATACGCACTTAACGCTCCTATTATATTATCAGATTTATTTTTAATAATTATAGCAAATGTTTTGCAATTTGTGTTTACGTCATGCTCTTTTTCATATTCCAAATGTTCACGTTCTATCTGTTGTTGAGTGTCCTCAGATAGCTTATCAACAACTTCAATACTATAGTTTTCCATTTATCTAAAAAATATGTTATTAATAATGCCAAGCTAGTTCAAATCATAATCTTAAAATATAACCGCTACAATGAAAAATAGATTTAAGTTTGATAAATAAATATTCCATTAAAAAGTTGATTTTATCTTGAGAAGATGATGAGCAATGATCTGTTAAATTTAATGAATGTAGGGAAAGCTACATTAAAAGATTTGAACTTACTGGGTATAAAAACAGTGGAGCAGTTAAAGTCGCAATCTCCAGATTTGTTGTATTCTGAACTTCAAAGAATAACTGGCAAAAAACATGATCCTTGTGTATGGGATGTTTTTGCTGCTATTATTCATGAAGCGAAGACAGGAGAAAAGATTCCTTGGTGGCATTGGAGTAAGATAAGAAAAGGTCAGTAATGAGAAAGAAGTTCAAATTCGATAAATTAATACGCGATAAACTTTATAAGAAAATGGTTGATGCCGGTATTGATGTTCAATTGAAAGAAGTCTCTGACGAGCAGGTTTTGCTTAATTACTTTAAAGCAAAAATACTTGAAGAAGCAAGTGAAGTTGTTGATGCTGAATCAAAGGATGAGTTAATAGAAGAGCTGGCGGATTGCCTGGAAGTGATTCATGGTTTTTCCAAAAATCTGAATATCAAATTTGATGATATAGAGAAAATCAGGCAAAAGAAATATGATGAGAAGGGTGGGTTTTCAAATATTGTTGTAGATACTGTAAGCTTTGCACCTACTGAAAAATTTAAAGCATTCTACGACTATTATGTAAAGAACGCGAAAAAATACCCGGAAGTGTAAAATTATATTACTATTGCTTCACGTATCTATGCACTGAATGTATACATGGTTTTGTGTGAAGGCTTGCTATAATATTCGCGAGATGTTTTAGTCCCTTAACCTCAATATCTACTGTGATTTCAAAGAAATCTGTCGCTCTGGAGTTGATTTTAAAATTACTAATATTTGCGTCGTGCTTTGCAACTTCGATTGCCAATGTTGCCAGGCTTCCTGGCTTGTTTAGCATGATTGCGTTTATGGTTGCCGAATAGATTTTTACTTTGTTATTTTTATCCCAAGATATTTCTAGCCATTTTTCAGGCGATGAGGAATAGTTTTGCAAAGTTTCACAATCAGAAATATGTACTAACACTCCTTTTCCAGTTTGGTGTATGCCAACTATTGGGTCTCCAGGTATTGGGTGACAGCAGCTAGCAAAATGCACAGTAATATCTGGTGCAAGGCCTTTAATTGGGATTGTAGCATCTTGATCATACAATTTTACTTTACGTTTTGTTGTGTTAATAAGTGGTGTATTATCTTCTTGTATTGGAATTTCTATTTTATTATCTTCCAGCACATATTTTATCACAGAAGATGCGGGTATTTGGCCTTCGCCTATTGATTGAAGCAGGTCTTCAACGTTCTCTTTATGAAAAAACTTAACTGAATTAGATAAAAGGCTTGGTGAGTAATTTAGTTTATTATAATTCAAGTTATGAGATACTATAACTCTTCCAAGGTTGATATATTCTTGTTTTTTTCTTTCTCTAATAGATTTTTTAATACTACTTTGGGCCTTAGCTGTTATAACAAATTTTTCCCACGATGGTAACGGAGCATGATTCTTATCAGTGATAATTTCTACTTGATCTCCATTCTGAAGTTTTGTTTTTAAAGGGGCTATTTTTCTGTTAATTTTAGCTCCAACACATGTGTTACCAACATCTGAATGTATAGCATATGCAAAATCAATTGCACAGGCCCCAGCAGGCAATGCTATTACCCTTCCTTTTGGCGTAAAGCAAAATACTTGATCGTAATATATTTCAAGTTTTGCATTACTTAGTAACTCATTGGGATCAGTTGAAGATTCTAGAATTGAGATCAATTCATTAAGCCAGTTATGGTATCTTTGATCTAGGACGTATTTTTGTTTGTAAGACCAATGTGCTGCGATTCCTAGTTCAGCGGTTTTATGAATTTTTGCTGTTCGTATTTGAACTTCTATTTTTTGCTGTTCTGGTCCCATAATAATTGTATGCAAGGATTGGTAACCATTTTGTTTTGGTGTGCTTATATAATCTTTAAATGACCTAGGGATTGCGTGGTAATGGTTATGAATAACTCCAAGCACTTTATAGCATTCGAGCATATCTTTGACAACAATTCTAAAAGCCATAATATCAGAGAGTTGTTCAAAGTTTATTTTTTTACGCTTCATTTTCTCCCAAATAGAATAGGGAGTTTTTTCACGATCAACAATCTTTGCTTCTACTCCATGAGTCTTGAAGAGTTGTTCTAGTGTGGCAATAATCTTTTGTGGTAATTTATTATTTTCATTGGATTTAAGCAGGTTAATTCTAGTCAAAATAGACTCTCTAACTTCTGGGTATAGAGTTTTAAATGCGAGGTCTTGCAATTCATTTTTTAGATTATGCATACCAATTCTTTCTGCTAAAGGAGCAAAAATTTCTATTGTTTCTGTCGCTATTCTAATTCTTTTTTCTGGATTATTTATATGATGCAGAGTTCTCATATTATGTAATCTATCAGCTAATTTGACCAATAAGATTCTTATATCTTTGGAAATGGCCATTATTAATTTTCTGAAGTTTTCTGCTTGAACAACGCTTTCGCTTTTTGTTTCAATAAAGTTTATTTTTGTAACTCCATTGACTAATTCAGCTACTTCGTCATTAAATTCTTCTGCAATTTTTTCTAAAGTGATGTTGGTGTCTTCAACTGTGTCGTGCAATAACGCCACAATTATAGTTAAAGCATCGAGTTTCATTTCAGCAAGAATTTCTGCAACAGCTAGGGGGTGAGTGAAGTATGGTTCGCCAGAGGCTCTTTTTTGATTTTTATGTGCTTCACTGCCAATATCGACTGCTTTTTGTATATAGTTTATATACTCAGATTTGTCGTATGAGGTAACTGTCTTTATTAAGTTATGTGCAGTGATGAGCATTTGTACGCTTTTTGTTTCGTGTGAATAATCTAGTCGTCTAGATCATTCTCGTCTTCAACAGCATAATCGTCAACTGAAAATCCTTCCGAATCTTCATCAGCTTTGTGGGATGGCTCAATTTGTGGAGATTGTTCTGATTCTAGAAGCTCTGCCACCTCAGCAGAAACGTTCTGAGTGTCTTCTTCCATCACATCGTCAGCTTGTGCATTCTTTTGTAAGCTACGAGTATAGTGCTCTCTTAAGTCGTCAATTGAAACGCCTCTGTCAGCGATTTCTCTTAGAGCAGTTACTGTATTTTTATCATTTTCTTCTTTGACGATAGTGACTTGAGCTCCTTTAGATAATTCTTTTGCTCTATAACCAGCAAGTGTAGCTAGTTCAAATCTGTTTCCCTTTACTACTGATATACAATCTTCAACTGTTATTCTTGCCATATCTAAAACTCAAAAAATTATCACTTTTGTCCACTATACAACATAAATCTGATTTATCAATGAAATTATTACTTTGACTGTAAGTTATTATGGCTTAAACTTTATAAGATTATATTAATTAATGTAACAGACAAAGAGGTTTTACATGGAATTAGGTAAAAAAGTGACAAGAGGTCAAGAGCCTAGACAAACATTCGCATTTGTATATCTTATGGGTACTGTTGTTGCAGGGTTTTTAGGGCTTGCAGCAGATTGTGCAGCATCAAGAGGAACTGGGGTTAGGGTAGGCACGTTTTCTGCTGCGTTTCTGGTCACAACTGGTGCAACAGAGTTATATCCTAAATATGATAATTCCCAACCAGAACCATTTCTAGCAGGTATGGATACTTTCAGTACAAAGTTAGTAGGCGCTCTCAGTACAAATAGTTCTAATGTATGTGATCCAGGTGATTATATCTTGTAAAACTCTAATGCTCGTTTTCTAGCTATTTCATGATTCACAATTGGATCTGGGTAGTTTAGTGAGCTATCGTATTTCTTTGGTTCATGAATATGTTCTGCAGGCACATCTTTTAATTTTTTGACATATTGTTTTATGTATTTTCCTTCTGGGTCAAATTTTTTGCTTTGGGAGTATGGGTTGAAAATCCTGAAATATGGTTGTGCATCAAAGCCTGTAGAGGCAGCCCATTGCCATCCTCCCACATTCGATGAAAGTTCGTAATCCATTAAGTATTGAGAATATAACTGTTCCCCCATGCGCCAATCAATCAAAAGGTGCTTTGTGAGAAAACTAGCCACGATCATTCTGCATCTATTATGAACCCATCCTAATTCTTTTAACTGCCCCATAGCGGCATCTACTATTGGATATCCAGTTTCCCCATTTGAAAACTTTTCAAATAACTTTTTATCCTTATTCCAGCTTAGATTTCTATATTTTTTATTACGTTCTTCCCATTGGCATTCTGGATGGAAGAAAAGGGCCATTGCATAGAAATCTCTCCATATAAGTTCCGTAATCCATGATGTGGCTTTGTTATTGCCCATTGCTAATCTCAGACATGCTCGTATAGATATAAAACCGAACCTTAAATAAACTGAAAATTTACTAGTCCCATCCATAAAAGGAAAATTTCTTGTATCTGTATAATCATTAATTTTCTTATTAAAGCTTTGTACGTTAGTATTTTCAAACTCTACGTTCCAAGGATTATAAGCTGTATAGTTATATCCAATTTTATTAAGCTCAGTTTCAGTATTTGTGTTTGTAGATAATCTAAATTTCCTTAAAGAATCAAGTGATTCAGGCTTCCATGGCATAAGTTTAGTAACTTTATATTCTTCGTATACAATCTCGTCTATCTTTTTATATAATGTTCTAGCGTAGGGCGTGAATACTTGGTAAGATGTGCCATCATCTTTCACTATAAAATTTGGTGGGAAAATGAGATGATCATTTTCTATTAAAAAATCTACATTGGCTTCAAGACATAGCTTTGATATTTCTTTATCTCTTTCGCGGTCATAAGCCTCATATCCGGCTCCTGCAATTACGTGCGTTGGTTCTAGATTTTTGATAATCTTAGTTATTATTTCAACAGGATTGCCATAGAACACAAGAATTTCTATGTTATGTTTTTTAAGCTTAGAGTTGAGAAATTTTATTCTATCGAAAATAAAACTAATTCTTTTATCGTTTTTATTTTTGAAATTTTTAAGAATATTTAAATCAAATATAAATATCGGAATAATTTTAGCGTTAACATCATTTGCCATCCTAAATGCAAAATGGTCATCTAGCCTTAGGTCTCTTCTTAACCAAACTATGGCTTTGTTCTGCATTGTTTTTTAGGGTTTAATCCAATTTAAATTCAACTTCGTTTTTGCTATATAAATTCTTTAAATCTTTATAATGTGTATTAATTTTGTTATTTGATAAAGATCCGTAATAAATTTCCCATTCTTTTTTATTGCTCTTCCCGTTGATTTGTTTTGAAGAAATTGAGAAAAATATTTGTTGTCCATTATCGCATTTTATTAAATAGCTAGATCCAGTGAAGCCTTGATCAAAATTATCAGTAGGTTTATCAATCAAATTATTCGAGTATTTTTTTAAATTATCGTGATAGATATTAAATCCAGGAATCTCTGATGAATCATTAGTATTTTGATAAATATTATATAAAGTAGCACCATTTTCTAAATATTCGTGCAGAGACTCATATCGAGAAACAATTATATTAAGAATATTTGGGTCTTTTAAGTCTTCTGCTGAAAGGATTAGGTCTAAGTTGTTTCCATCAGTTCTTAATGAAATTGCCGGAAGAGTGGAGTGTATTACTGAAATTATCTTTGTGGCTTGTTGCTCTTTTAACATTGAGGCCAAAGTGGATTCGAACAAAAACTGCATATTCACAAATTTAGATCTAGTGTTTTCATCTTCTTGTTCTTTGAAGTAACCATGTTCCTTTAATTCCTTCCATAATTTTTTAGTGTCATGTTCTTCACTAAATTTCGTTGATATAAGATCTATTATTAACTCATCTGTGCATAGGTTATCATTTTTATCAGAGCAGCCTGTTACTGCAAGTACAGATGAGAATAAAAAACAACAAATAATTGATAATCTGACGAATATTTTCATGGTCAACTCCCCAAAATAATTCCATGACAGAATATCATTTTCTATTTCCAGATAAAAGAAAAATGTGATCTTTATCTAAATATGTATATTGTTGGCATATTAAGCACTCTCATTGTTATTCCCGTGAAAACGGGAATCTAAGGCAGTTGAACTCCATTATTACCGTGGGTTAGATCCCCGATCGGAGTCGGGGATGAGACATTGTTTAACTATTAAGGATAAGCTTAGCTATCAGCTGGTTCGACGTCTAAATAGCCTGTTGTTTCTCCAGGAAGAGGGCTAAATCCAAATTCTTCAGGATCTCTATTTGCAGCCATATTATCGTATAATGGTTGCTCATCTGTATCAGTGTCTGAGGTGCCAATTGCTGTAGCCAAAGCGTATGTTGGTTGTTGTCCATCTGTATCAGTATCTGAGGTACCAGCTGGTGTAGCCAAAGCGTACACTGGTTGTCCATTTACATCAGCAGCTACTGGTTGTTCATAATTTAACTCACCAGGAAGTTGTTCGTAATTTTCGCCAGGAATTTGTTCGTATGTACCTCCTCCTGTAGATATAAATGATGGTATAAGGTATCCTTCTTCAGCAGCAGTCGCTGATTCTGCATAAGTTGGTCCATTAAGAAGCTCTACATATGATGGTTGTTGGTTTAGAGCTGCCTGGTATGCTTCCCAGTTATGGTCATTCTGTGCAGGAACAGGTGTCAGATACATTTCTTCATCAAGTGGTAAAAGAACTGCGCCTCCTGGTCTCATAACTCCCTGTGCTCCTGACCCACCGCCTCCTCCGTCGTTACCTTGATGTCCATCAAAATATCTAGGCCCAGTTTTTTTATCATGATTTCCAGGGTATCGCATATCTGTTGTTGGATTTTGATTTTCAACATCAACTTTTGAAGTCTGATGATGCTTGTAGCGAGTATAAAGAACTCCTGCAACCACTGCCAGTGCCACTGCAACCCCACCCATTACAGCCCCAATAAGAGTAGAAACCGATCCTGATTTATTATTTTGCTCCTCATCCATGACTTTAGGAGATATCGTTGTTGTAGTTATAGTAGGAGTCGTAGTAGGCATTGTTGTTTTAGTCGTGGTTGTTGGTGTAATCATCGGCATTATTATAGGTGTTGTCGTTGTTGTTGAAGTCAGAGTTGAAGTCTTGTAGATGTTTGCGTTGAAGTCGGTGTAGACGTCGGTGTGGTCGTTTGTGTTGAAGTCGGAGTTGTAGTTTCAGTTGAAGTTGGTGTAGACGTCGCTGTTGTAGTTTCAGTTGAAGTTGGTGTAGACGTCGCTGTTGTAGTTTCAGTTGAAGTTGGTGTAGACGTCGGAGTTGTAGTTCCAGTTGTTGTAGGTGTAGGCGCCATCGTTGTTGCTCGTGTTGTAGTAGGCGTAGTACAATCAACAGGCGGACACTCAGTGCGATCTACCCAATATAGAAAAGAAAATTCATGGTTTGGGTGATCTAGTTGTAACGGTACAACTGTATTAATAGTATCAGGATTTACATCTTGATTACATAGTAGCTCGTATCCAACTTCCCTATGGGCTTGATTTTGTTGAGATACAGAAAGAGATAAAAATGCTGTGCCTTTAAGCCTAGGCCAGACATAAGTTGACCTAAGTGCTTCATTAAAAGATATTGTTTTACATGCCATAATATAACCACTCCCGTTTTTAACTAATTTTAAGTAATAGTTAACGGATATATTATTGTCAACTTAATTTTTAGTAATTATTTTTAAGGATATAGCTAAGGCAGGTGAGTTTTGTTGGTGCTGTGGGTTGATCCCCGATCAGAGTCGGGGATGACAATAAAAAAATGAAATCATGTCTTGGAAAGCTGAAATCTGGTTAGAAACTATAAGCAACTCCTAAGGTAACTTCGTGAAACTTATACTTTTTAGGCTGTCCTGGTAAGTTACCATTGTCAGCAGTTCCAATCTTAATCTTACCAAGGTTTGCATATTTATAACCTAAATCTAAATCAAAATTATTATTCAATTTTAATTTAGTTCCCAAACCAGCATTTCATGCAAAATTATTTGTAGATGCGCCTTTGTATATAACATCTAATGGGTCTGAATCTACAATTGCATCTTTAGCCACATTTCTTGATATACCCAATCCACCTGTTACATATGGTGTAAAAATAGACTTGTTTTTAAAATCGTAATAACCATTTAATAGTACAGAGTAATTTTTGGTTTTCTGATTGATAATATCTCCACCTGTACTAGTTTCCTTGTACTTCAAGTTTCTATGTGCAAAGTTTAGGTCGGTTCTAAAGTATTCGCTACATTTATAACCTACACCTACGCCGAAAATCGGAGCGTTTTTGAACTTTGTGTTATCCAAAAATGGAGTGGATCCTGTGATTTTATTTGAGTGTATTGCCACTCCCACATCGCCTCTTATGTAAAAGCTACTTGTAGATTCAGCTGCAAAAACTGAGCCAGAAGCAAGTAAAAACGTTGCTGCAATTATTCTTTTGATCATTGTAACTCTCTCTTTGTAAAATACTATTACTAATAGTATCAGTAAGTACGACCTGTGCTGTCAACAATTAATAGGTATAAAATAAATATATTTTAACAAACAATGTTAATATGAAGCTTCTTTCCAAAAAAAACGAGATCGCCCTGAATTTAATTTTTTTTTCAATGTCATAACCAATTATCTATATTGTCATCCCGGACCACACAAAGCCGTATTGTCATCTCGGACTACACAAAATGTCATCCCGGACTTGATCCGGGATCTAATATCAGTATATTAAAAAACGCTGTTATATGATTTTATATGGAACCTAAAAAATACCACGTTTATATAATCTCTTCACAAAATAACAAAGTATTATACGTTGGCGTTACAGGAGATTTAGTTAGTAGGGCATATCAACACAAAACTAAGCAAATTGAAGGGTTTACCAAAAAATATAACGTAACAAAATTAGTATATACAGAAGAATTTAATAGCATCGAGTTTGCTATTGCTAGAGAAAAGCAATTAAAAAAATGGCATCGTGCATGGAAGACTCAATTAATAAATAAAACAAATCCATACTGGGAAGAGTTGCAAACTATGTAAAGATCCCGGATCAAGTCCGGGATGACGAAAAACATGTCATCTCCACCTCCGATCAGGGAGTAATCTCATTCCAATAAACTTAGCTTGAAATTTCTGTTTATTAGTTCATTATGGAAGAGTTGAAAAAAGAGTTTTTATATGTCTAAAAAAGATCACAGCTACGTTTGTCAAAACTGCGGTGCTAAGCATGTTAAGTGGGTTGGTAAGTGTAATGAATGTGGAGAATGGAACTCTGTAGAAGTTGAAAGGGCTACTCTGGCTCAATATAGCTCACTAAACAAAGAAGGCATTATTTCAGAATTTACTTCTCTGGAAGGTGAAATTGTTACAAAGCCAAGGCTTGAAGTAAACATATCAGAACTAGATAGAGTTTTGGGTGGTGGTTTTGTCTATGGATCAACTGTTTTAATAGGTGGTGATCCTGGGATTGGTAAGTCTACTTTGTTGTTACAGGTAGTAAGTAGATTGGCTTCTCAAGGAAATTCTTGTGCATATATTAGTGGGGAAGAGTCTATAGATCAAATTAGATTGCACGCAAAAAGATTGGAAATCAAGAACTCTCCAGTAAAACTTTTAGCGAGCACCAACGTTACTGATATAGTAAAAACTCTCGAATCGAACGAAAATGAAATAAAATTTTTAGTAATTGATTCAATACAAACAATGTTTATTTCTGATATTCCCTCTGCACCAGGGACTGTGTCGCAAGTTAGATCCTCTGCTCATGAGTTAATATCTATTGCTAAGAGAAAAGGGATTATCATGGTAATTGTAGGCCATGTAACAAAAGAAGGGCAAATAGCTGGTCCAAAAATATTAGAGCATATGGTCGATACAGTTTTATATTTCGAAGGAGAGAAAGGTAATAACTTTAGAGTGTTACGATCTGTGAAAAACAGGTTTGGTAACGTAAACGAGATTGGTATATTTGAGATGTCTTCATTGGGTTTAGAAGAGGTGAAAAATCCATCTTCTTTATTTATATCGGATAGGGGAGCATCAATCAGTGGGTCTACAATTTTTGCTGGCATGGAAGGCACAAGACCTATATTAGTTGAAATCCAAGCTTTAGTTTCAAGGTCACATATGGTTGCACCGCGTAGAGCAGTTGTAGGGTGGGATCTAAACAGGCTTTCCATGATGATTGCTGTGCTTTCAAGTAGATACGGTGTGAATTTAAGCAACTTTGAAGTGTATCTAAATGTTGTTGGTGGACTTAGGGTATTAGAGCCAGCGGCAGATGTTGCGGTTATTTGTTCACTAATATCTGCGATAAAAAATAAGCCCTTAGAAAAAGACATGATTGCATTTGGAGAAGTTGGCCTTTCAGGAGAAGTTCGTAGAATAAGCAATGTGGATGCAAGACTAAAAGAAGCTGCAAAGCTTGGTTTTAAGAAATTTGTCATTCCATCTGGTAGTAAAATATCGATTGATACAAAAGGTTTGATTATCGAAGAGATCAAACATATTAAGCAACTGCAAAGCTTTTTTGTTGATACTAATGTTTAGAGTTTTTTATTTGATAAATCCTAATATTGTGATACGCGATACGTATTGAGTAATATATCGATATATGATAGAATCATTTAAGTGCAAAGAAACAGAACATATATGGGACGGTATGATGTCTCGGAAGTTTCCACAAAATATACAAGAGAGGGCACTAAGGAAATTACGTCAATTAAATGCTGCTCTTACGTTAGATGACCTAAAAAACCCTCCAGGTAATAACTTAGAGCAATTGAAGGGTAACAGAAAAGGCCAAATGAGTATAAGAATTAATGGACAATGGAGAATATGTTTTACTTGGCACAAAGAAAGAGCGCAACAGGTAGAAATAGTTGATTATCATTAAATAAAAGAGGTACCTATGACTAGAAGAATACATAATCCACATCCAGGAGAGATATTAAAACACGAGTTTTTGGAAGAAATAGGAATGAGCCAAAATGCGTTAGCAAGAGCGATAAATGTTCCTTCAAATAGGATACACGCTATTATATCTGGAACACGTAGTATTACAGCTGATACAGATTTAAGATTATGCAAGTTTTTTTCATTGTCTGATGGGTATTTTCTCAGGTTACAAAATGATTATGAAATAATGGAAACGAAAATACATAAAAATAATATTAGTACCATTATTCCTTACAGGCAAAGAAGTGCTTGAAGAGGTTGGTTGTAAAACTCATGAAATCATGTTAAAAAGGTCCGGTGTTATATAGTGATTTTTTTAAATGAATAAGACAACAAAGGGTAGTTCTATAAGTAGCAGGGGGTTATTTGTAAAAGTAAAAACTGCAAAAAATAGAAAGATATCTTCATCGATTTGGCTTCAGCGTCAGCTTAATGATCCATATGTTGTGCAATCTAAGAAAGAAGGATACAGATCTCGTGCGGCATATAAGCTGATCGAAATAGACGCAAAATTCAAAATCTTTCATAAACACGACGTTGTTTTGGACCTTGGTGCTGCTCCTGGAAGCTGGGCTCAAGTGGCTATGAAAAAGGGTGCTGGTAAAATCATAGCTCTTGATTTGCTTCCAATCAACTCAATGGAAGATGTTCATTTCATCCAAGCCGATTTTATGACTGATGATGCTCTCGAGAAAATAGGAAGTATATTAGGTAATACCAAAATAAATGTTCTATTATCAGACATGGCACCAAATGTTTCAGGTCATAAGATGGCAGATCACTTAAGAATAGTAAATCTTTGTGAAGAGGTATTTGAGTTTGCAAAGAATAACTTGAGCAAGGGCGGCACTATGGTATTCAAGATTTTCCAAGGGGGAGCAGATGGAGAATTGTTGAAAGAGATTAAATCTTGCTTTCTCAAGGTGAAAAACTTCAAGCCAGATTCAAGCAGAAAAGAATCTTCTGAGATTTATCTTGTGGCTATCGGCTTTAAAGGAAACTAATACCATCTCTCATTATTATTATTTCGTCTAATATCGTATCCTGCGGTGCCCACTAGCTTTAACTAGGCTTACGCTCCTCGGCTCTCGTTCTACTAGTGCTAATTAAAAATGCTATAAAAAATATCATTGATTTTTTCGTACGAATCTTCAAGCATTCTCTGAGTAGTGCAGTATGGTGGGAGTATATATATAGTTTTTCCCAGAGGTCTAATTAGCAATCCTTTCTCTAAAAAGTGATTTTTTAAGCTTTGCAGTTCTGAGTAAGTGTAATTTTTTTTCAAATCAAAGGCTGAGATGGTTCCAAGAACGCGTATATTTTTTATTATATTTTTATCTAAAATTTCTACGCATTTTTTATGTGTTAGATTAATATTTTTAATACTCTCTTGAGTTTCTTTTGATGTAAGTAAATCAAAAGAGGCAATACCAGCTGCACATCCAAGAGGGTTTGCAGTATATGAATGTCCATGTAAAAACGCTTTATCATTGCTATCGCCAAGAAAGGCTTCGTATACTTTCTCAGTGGTCATTGTGAGTGATAAGGGCATAAACCCTCCAGTTATTCCCTTGGATACGCATAAAAAATCTGGATCTACTTCAAGTTGATCTAGTGCGAAGTAAGTGCCTGTTCTCCCAAATCCAGTCATTACTTCATCGAAAATCACAAGTATATTATATTCTTGTACTAACTTGACCGCTTTATTTATAAAGCTATGTCTACAAAATCTCATGCCGCTCGCTCCTTGCATTAAAGGCTCTAATATGAATGCGGCTATTTTCTCAGCTGATTTATCTAAGTGTTCTTTCAGTTTTTTCAGTGCATTGCTTTCTTTTTCTTCAACATTTTCATCTCCATCCCAAGTATCTGGAAATGGAACAGTAAGAACAGGAAATAGTAATTTTGAAAATGTATTGTGATAACCAGATTCTGCTCCAAGGCTCATAGCACCGACGGTATCTCCATGATATCCGCCTTGGAAATTTAAAAATAAAGTTTTATTTGTTTCGCCTTTGTTTTGCCAGTATTGATAAGCCATTTTTAATGCAACTTCAACAGCAGTAGAGCCATTATCTGAGAAGAAAAATCTTGAAAGATTTTTTGGCAATATGGTTTGTAATTTTTCACAAAGCGTTGTCGCTGGCTTATGAGTAATACCAGCAAATATTACATGCTCTAAAGTTTGAGATTGCTTGTATATTGCATCTGCTATTTCTGGGCGTGAATGACCATGTAAGTTTACCCACCAGCTAGAAATTAAATCGATATATTCTTTTCCATTTCTATCATATAGATATGACCCTTTTCCAGATGTAATTTCGATTGGTATAGGTGCAATCTTTTCTTGTGTAAATGGGTGCCAAATTATTTTTTGAGTCATTTTCCCTCTAAGATTTTTCTAACATCTGTTGTTAATGGAATGTCTAATAAATTTTCTTTAGTCGCTGATTCTAATTTAGGTATTTGAGCTAATATTTTTATGTTTCCATAAAATTCTATGGCCTTTGCATTTTCTATATTTATAGGTCCATTTAGTATGACTCCAAGAATATTTAATTTTCTTGCTCTTAAAGCTTCTATGCTAAGTAACGTATGATTTATTGTGCCGAGCGCTGAGCGCGCAACTAAGATAATTGGCAGAGAAAATTTGCACATAAGATCAACCATTAAATGACTCTTATTAATCGGTACTAATACTCCACCAGCTCCTTCTACTATTAAATCATTTTCCTTAGGTAATATAATATTTTGCATATTAATTTCATCATTTTCTAAACGAGCAGCTAAATGCGGCGATAAAGGTTCTTTATACGAGTAAATCTCTTCATGCGTTAGAATACCAAGTTTTTTAACTTTTTCTGTATCAGTCTCTTCTGTATTGCCTGTTTGTATAGGTTTAAAATATTTGTAATCACTATGTAAGCATAGCCAGCTAGAGACAAGAGTTTTTCCCACATCAGTATCTGTGCCTGTAATAAATATTCTCATTATTCTCTCCTCAAAATTGCAAAAAATACATTGTATGTTACGGTGAATGTTCCAGGGTTATAGTTAATAATTTTTCTAAGATCACTTACTTTTACGTTGGTTCTACCGTAATCTGCGCCTAAGTTTTTCAAATATCTTATAAAACTTCTAACACTAGCGAACTCTAATTGGAATTTGTAAGATATGCATTTATGTTGTTTTGGATGTAATGAATTTATGAAAAGTGTTAGATCATTTTCTGGTGCATACTTATGAACAGGTGTTTCCAGCGATAGATCATGAAACAGGTTAGACCATTCAGCAAACGTTCCATCCAATAAACAAGTAAAGGCAAACAAGTTTGATTTTTTATAAAACTTGTTAATAGCCACATTCAAATCACTTACCCATTGCATTGCAAAATTTGAAATTATTAGATTGTGCGAGTCGAGATTAGCAGTTTCCATGTCTCCTAAAACGCTATTGATATTACCAGTATCTCCAAGGTTTTTTTTAGCTATTCTTAGCATGTTTGGAGAAATATCATTTAAAGTTATATTGCTTAAGGGAAATTTATTTTTTATCAAAGCCGCTATAGTGCCTGTGCCAGTGCCTAAATCTAAAACTGACTTAGGATAAAATCCTTTACACTCATTTTCTATCATTTCTACTAGTTTTTCTCCGCAATCTTTTTGTATTCTAGCTGCGTTATCATACGATAAATAGGCTCTGTCGAAGCCTTGTTTTACTTTCGTTTTATCAATCATAATTTCTGCAAAGAGCATATTAAATGATTCAGGTCATCATCAGAATGTGCGGTTGTTACCGCAATCCTTAAGCAAGATTTTCCTGTAGGAACAGTAGGGGGTCGTATAGCAGAAACTATTACATCATCTTGTAGTAGTTTCTCTTGTGCTTTTAATGTGGATTGTTCATCTTTTATTATTATCGGAATAATATGTGTTTCTGAATTCCATGTATCAAATCCTATATCATTTATTTTTTGTCTTAGGTTCTGAGCATTTGAAAGCAACTTGCTTCTATCGTCATTTAGGTGTTGTATTTTATGCCATGCAGCGCTTACGGCCCCTATAACCATTGGAGATGGAGCAGTTGAATAGATAAATCCCTGGTTTTTATTGATTAAATAGTTTTTTATAGTTTCAGAGCATGCAATATATGCGCCAGAGCATCCGATTGCTTTGCTAAATGTTCCCATAATTACATGATTTATATTTTTTAAATTGTAATCTGTTGAGAGGCCGTAACCTTGTTTGCCAAATATACCTGTAGCATGTGCTTCATCTAAATAAAGGAATGCATTAAACTTTTCTGAAAATTCTATTAATTCTTTTATTGGCGCGACATCTCCTGACATGCCGAATAATGTTTCGCTGATAATAAATTTTGGATTTTGCGTGTCTTTGTATTTTGATAATAATTCTTTCAGATTACCCATATCATTATGTCTATACCTTATAAGCTCTGCTTTGCTTAGAAAGACCCCCTGATATAAACTGGCGTGGTTTAATTTATCAAAAAAAACTAGCGGCTTTAATCCTAATATTTTTTCATCAAGTAAACTTGCCAAAGTAGAGATGTTTGCTTGAAAGCCTGAATTAAAAATCAGTGCGGCTTCAGAATTTTTATCTTTAGCAATTTGCCTCTCTAATTCTTGAAATATATTTTTATTTCCTGAAAGTAGTCTTGATCCTGTAGCGCCAACCCCGTATATATCAGCTGCGATTTTGGCAGCATTTACTACTTCCTTTGAATTACTAAAATTCAAGTAATCATTTCTTGAGAAATCTATCTTGTTTGGATGTAAATGTTGCAATCTTCTAAGTTTGCTGTTACAGATTGCAGAGAGGTACAATTCATATTTACTAGTATTGTACATTAGTTGTCTTTCCCTACCTCATCAATTATAAAAAAGGTATTGTATGTCAAAAAAATGGAACTTTTCAGACTGTAAAGAAATCTACTCACTCCCATTCTCAACCCTGATATATAGAGCACAAACTGTTCATAGGCAACATTTTACTCCAGATACTATGCAGGTTAGTACGCTTTTAAACATTAAAACCGGTAGCTGCCCTGAAAATTGCTCTTATTGTCCGCAATCAGCGCATTACCAAACTGGGTTAAAGAAAGAACCTCTTTTTGAAATTTCTAAGGTGGTAGAAGCAGCAAAAAAAGCGAAAGCAGCGGGAAGTACGCGTTTTTGTATGGGCGCTGCATGGCGTGGCCCAACTGAGAAAGATCTTGATGTAGTTTGCGATATGGTAAAGGAGGTAAAGAAGTTAGGGTTAGAAACATGTGTTACACTTGGCTTATTGAAAGATGGTCAAGCTGAAAAACTAAAAGGTTCTGGGTTGGATTTCTACAATCACAATATTGATACATCAGAAGAACATTATAAGAATATTATATCTACTCGTACATTTGCAGATCGTATCGATACATTAGAAAAAGTTAGGGAATCTGGTGTTAAAGTATGCTGTGGTGGTATTTTAGGTATGGGCGAAACTTCAGAAGATAGGATCAAAATGCTTATGTTGCTCGCTAACATGGAAGAGCCACCTGAATCTGTGCCTGTTAATAAACTAATGAGAATTCCTGGTACTCCTCTTGAAAATGTTCCAGAAATAGACAAGTTTGAATTTGTCCGCACTATTGCATTAGCAAGGATTCTGATGCCAAAAACCTATGTTCGTTTATCAGCGGGGCGTGAGCAAATGTCGGATGAGTTGCAAGCATTATGTTTCTTGGCTGGAGTTAATTCTATATTTTTCGGGGAAGTGCTTTTAACTGCGCCTAATCCAGAGCCCGAGAAAGATAACGAATTATTCAGAAAGTTAGGTATAGAAAAGATGGTTCAAGAAGATTTAGCAACTGCCGTAAAAGAAATTTGTTAATATTTTTGAAAAAATCTCTTCCATTTATTTTTTTTCTATGTTATACACAAAAACGTAGTGTTGTATCACTGCACCGATAATACCACTTCCAATTTTTAATTAGTACTAGGAGAACGAGGGCCGAGGAGTGTAAGCCTAATTAAAGCTAGGTGCGCACCGCAGGATCCGATGTTCGACAAAGTAATAATAAAAATGGGAATGGTATAAGGTCAAATCTATTTTAATTAAATCATAACATGAATAAACAAAACGAAGAAGAGAGGGTATCTCGTCTTTTTGGTGTTGTTATTTCTTTGTTTGAGAGATTTGTAGAAAAAACCGATCAAGAAATAATGGATCCATTCTTTAATGGTGACATTGAAACTGCGAATGAAAATCTTAAAATTATCGATAAGCGCCTGACGATTGATAAGCTTTTGTCGTTAATATTTAAGAATTTTGAGGAGCTAGTAGTATTGAGAATAAATATCAATAAGCATTATGGTTGTATTGAAACCGAGGAAGATAGAGCTGCTATGAAGGAGTTCTCTAAGGATTTTGATCTAAAAATGTTTGATATTTTCGATAGTTTTCACAAGTCTAAAGATCGCAAAGATTAATCAAGCCAAAAACAAATACCAAATTAATTTAATTTATGGGACTGTTGAAATCTGAAAATTTTTTGAGTGATTTTAAGGAGAAGCGAAGCCGAGTACCGCAGAATATATAGACATATTTGAGGAACGCAGGTAAGGTTCGACGTAAAAATTACAAAAAAAGATCGGATTGCGACAGTCCCTTTATAACGGGGGGTTATTATGGAAGAATACGTGCCTAAGAAGGCGAGTAATTTATTTTCGACAGTGCAACAATATTTGTATGATGCATTGCGAAAGAATCAAAATCTTACAAAAGATCTAAAAATACTAAATCAAGTACCAAAAGACACGCCATATCCATACATCTATATAGGGAGATTCAGCGTGATTGATAGATCTACAAAAGATAGGAGCAGAATGTGTTTTGTGAATGACATTCATATTTATTCACAGGATCATTCGGTTGAAGAAATCTTAAACTGGAGCAATGAAATCAAGGCTTCAATAAAGAAAAAGAATGTATTCCTAGAAAATTGTCATGTAATTGAGACAACTTTCTTGCAAATGACATTAGATATAATGCCTGACAGTAGGGTGCATAGAGCGGCAAGTAAATTTAGAATAATAGTGGAGGAAAGGAATGGTAGCGTACAGCGGAAGTCTAGTGTTGCTTAAGATAAAAATGGATAAAAAATATGAGGTAGTAGGCGGTATGCGTACTACCCGTTTTTTACTTAACAACCAGTTAATTGATATTACTCATAAAGAATCCGGGAAGTGGAGGCATTTGTTGGAAAATGCTGGAGCAAGCTCTATAAGCGTTACTGGCTCTGGGGTGTTTACAGATAACAAATCAGAAAAAATGCTACGAGAGATGGCATTTGAAAATAAGAGAGCGAGTTTTCTATTAACATTTGGGAATGGAGATAAACTAGAAGGTGATTTTATAATTAGCACTTATGAAAGAATCGGTAATGTTTCCGAGGAAGAAATATACAATATTTCCCTCGAGAGCGCTGGCAAAGTTGAGTATAAAGCCACTGAGAGTAAGGAAGTGGCTATAGTTTAGTCGCCTATTGTCATTCCCAACCAACTAAGCCTGTCATTCCGGACCACATAAAGCTGTCATCCCGAACTTGATCCGGGATCTATGTATGGTGGTGACAATTGTGCTCAACCCTATCCTCTATACATGGATTCCAGCTTCCGCTGGAATGACATTCTTTTTTCGTTGTCATCCCCGGCTTGATCGGGGATCTAATTTACAGAAAGAATAATTAGAGTATTTTTAAATTAAAAATGATACTTAAGCCCAACGATCACTTCGTTGGATTTTAGCTTGATAGCATTTGTATTTAGTGTGTCATCGGACATTTTGATTTTTCCATAATTCACATGTCTTATACTGGTATCTACACTTGTATTTTTTGTTAATTTTATATCAACACCAAATCCTATTTGATATGCAAAGCTATTAGTCGCTTTGATCCTGGTTTCTTCATGATCGGTGCCTGTATGTGTTATAAAATCTCTGTAAATAGTTTTGGCTTGTGCACGGCTAATACCGGCGCCAGCCATAACATATGGAGTAAATCTATTTTCTATGGTATTAAAATCATAATAATGATTCAGCATTAATGTATGCATAGAAAATTTATGATTGTCCCTCATAGTAAATGGTAAATCGTCGTCTGGATAAAAAGCTGAATTCTGGTATTTAAAATTTCTATGTCCGAGGGATGTTTCCAACCTGTAGTTTTCTGTAATTTTTATACCAAGCATGAAATCAAAATTAGGAAATGTAGTTTTGTACCCGGCTTTTTTTTCAAGATTAGTAGTTGTATTGACGGATTGCGCAAGATTAATCCCAATATATATTCTGCTGTATTCACTAAAAGGATTCTCTGCACTTACTGGGGCTGCTATTAAACAGAAGGTAGTAAATATATTATATATAATTTGTTTCATATAGCTCTTTAGAGATGATGAATAAATTTTTGAAAACTTCATTAATACAAAATAATTAATATCATACAGTTAGAATTAAGTCAAGATTTAGTGATAACTAAGCAAATCCTAGGATGTTTGATTAAAAAACCTTGACAGTTGTTAACTATTTCTATATATTACACCTAAGCGTTAAGAAAGCGTTAATATTTATTAATAAAAATAGAGGAAAAAACATGAGTAATTGTAAAAACATAGCAACTATTTGTAAGGAAAAATTTGGCAAAGACAAAGCTACAATAAAGTCATTATTAAGCAATGTTGAGGGACTAGAATCTTATTTAGGTGAAACAATATTTAAATTAGATATTAAAAAGGTAGAAGCGGCTTCTTTAAATAATACATTAACAAACTATGCGTCAGAAAATGAGGCATTAAAAAGACATGCATTAGAAGCATCAGAAACTCCAGTAAACAAAGTTTCTGAATATCTAATAAGTGCTCTAGATCAACTTAAAGGTTTTCAAGATACTATGGTTAATGCTTGCAAAGAAGCTAAGGCTCTACAAGCGGTAGAAATAGATTCTTGTAAAGAGGCTGCTATTAACGAAGCTGATGTGTTAGCTTCTATAAATGAAATCGATTTTGATGCTACTTTGGTTGATACATCACATTGTACAGGACAAGATGCTCAGGCATTGATTGTATCATTAGGTTGTACAGCGTAATATTTCTAAAAAATAATATAAAAATCAGCGCTTCTAATTAATTTTAGAGGCGCTTTTTTTTGCTTAAAATTAACTGAGAGGTATAAGGTGACAAATCCAAGCAGTCATCCCCAAGTATGCCCAAGCAGTTATCCTCAACTTGATTGGGGATTAACCCACGCTAACTAGGGAACTCAACTGCTTTAGATTCCCGTTTTCACGGGAATGACAAAGAGAGCGTGCGGGAATGATGAAGGAAAGGGCGAGAATGACATGTGCCGTCATCCCAAACTGCCCCACGTTGTCATCCCCAACTTGATTGGGGATCTAATTTACAGAAAGAAGAATTAGATTGTTTTTTAATTAAAAATGATACTTAAGCCCAACAATCACTTCGTTTGATTTTAGCTTTGCTTTTGTTTTTGCTCCATCGCCAATCATAGTAACTGTTCCATAATTCACATGTCTTATACCAAAGTCTGCGTTTACATTCTTTGCAAGCTTCATATCAACCCCAAAACCTACCTGATATGCAAATGCGGGAGATGCTTTGATTTTTTCGCTAGCAGTAGCTGTAGTGCCATCATTATATAAAGCCTGTGTAGATGCATTGTTAGATTTTGGTTTGCTAATACCAGCCCCTGCCATAATGTAGGGAGTAAACTTATCATTTGTAATATTGAAGTCGTAATAATTATTAATCATCAAGGTGTATAAGGAGAGGTTGTGATTCTCTTTTGCAATGCCATCATTATCGTAGGTTGGAGAATCGTGTTTATATTTGAAGTCTCTGTAACCTGCTGCAATTTCTAATCTATAATTATCTGTTACTTTGCCGCCAAGCATTAAATCAAAGCTAGGAAAGGCTGATTTGTAACCATTCTCCTTAACAGCGTCTACCTTTTTTGTATTTAGTGAGTGTGCGGCGTTAAGGCCAAAGTACGTATCCTTAAACGGAAGAGATGGTTCTCCTGCTGCGTATGTGTGCATAGTTAATATTGTGATGAGTATTTTATATTTTTGATTTTTCATAAATTATACAATTTAATATTTTGCAAGTAGTGATACAGTTTCATACTTAAAAAGTCAACTAAGTATTGATATTTATTTATATTCATTTGAAATTATTAAAAAAGATTGACCTTTATAAATGTCGCCTTTATGATCTCGACCTATTAACAATAGTTAACATTTATTAATTACAAATTTAGGGGAAGAAGAATATGTCAAGATCGATAGCAGAAAGATTACATGAAGCTCGAAAAATAGCACAAAGTTTGCGTAGTACTAATAAAGATAACGGAGATCTAACAAATAAAGTCGTTGCTCTTACTGACGAAAATGGTGCGCTAAAAGCTAACCTTACAAATGTTACAGTAGTAAGTGAAGAACTAAAAGCTAACCTTGCAAATGTTACTGCATTCAATGGACAACTAACAAATCAAGTTACTGCTCTTACTGACGAAAATGGTGCGCTAAAATCTAATCTTACAAGTGTCATTGACGAAAATGGTGCGCTAAAATCTAACCTTACAAGTGTTATTGACGAAAATAAAAATCTTACTGCAGACAATATAGAAATAACAATTTCTAGCTGTGGTGTTTTATGTGCAGTAGCAGGAAAAGGGGTGGGTGATACAGGAATAGCCTCAATTGATTCTATTTACGAAAACTGTGTGGAAGCCTGTTTTGGAGAAAGTAATATTGCTACTTCATTAGGATCTGACGTGTAAATCCATAATTAGCCTAGAATAAAATAAAAACAAATCAGCGCTTCTAATTAATTTTGGAGGCGCTTTTTTTTGCCCAAAATTAATCGAGAGGTACGAAATGGCAAATAAAAACAGGGGAGAGATCCTTATCAAACTTGGCTCAAAGAAATATGTGATGCGGCCAAGTTTTCAGGCTTTATGTTCAATTGAGTCTGAAATAAATAAAAGCATCATAGATATTTTAATCAACCTATCCCATAGCAAATTAAAAATTATTGAGATCGAGTCGATAGTGAGGCATGGCGTATTATCATATGATAAAAACCAAGCTATTGATCAGGAGAATATTGGAAACCTTATATATCAGGAAGGACTCATGAATATTCTGCCAAAGATTATAGAGTTTTTAGAATTAGCTATAGGTGTAAATAATAATACCGTGGTACAAGGAGAGCAAAAATGAATTCGGACAATAATGAGTTTTATGACCTAAATGATTCTTTAAAATCGCAGGTCAATCATCTAATAAAAGATTACAGCAAATTAAAAAATATAATACAAGCAAGTGAATCAACATCGAAGAGGCTTTCGGATAACTTAAACCCTTTGCAGGCCAAGCTATCTGGCATAAGCTCTATTGCTAATAACCTATTTAAGACAGTGGTAAAATCTGCTACCAATTCTTTTATGAGCGATCTATCTGGTTCTAAAAGTGATCTGGTGGGCAGTGTTTTTGGTAAATTTTTAGGAGGTGCTAGAGCTACTGGTGGTAATGTATCGCAAGGCACGCCATATATTGTAGGAGAAAGGGGGCCAGAACTATTCACGCCAAGTGCTAGTGGTTATATTGCGCCAAATAATGCCGTTAGTACCAGTAAGCCAATTAACATTGTGATGAATATAAATGCAGCAGATGCAGGAAGCTTTCAGAGATCTGAGTCACAAATTATAAACCAAATTTCAAAAGCGATGCGTAGAGCATCTAAGAATTTCTAGTTTTGTTCTATAAGTGCTATAGATTCTCCAGCTACTTGTGTGTCTGTGCTTTGTATGATTTCCCCAGCTACTTGTGTGTCTGTGCCTTGTATGATTTCCTTAGCTACTTGTGTGTCTGTGCTTTTTACACATATACAATTTACCGGTTTATGTACGTGGCTTACGATTTTAGGAGGTTTATCATGTATTGCCCAAAAAAGTTCACTTGCATATATTAATGCGGTGAGTGCTCCAGCACCAACAGCAACATTTGAACTAATGTCCTCAGCTGCTACAAACACTATCATAGACGTTACCACATCACTATACCCTTGAAAGGCTGCAGGTAAGAGTTTGTCTATATAATATTCTTGATTATTTTCTGTAAGATAAGATATAGCAATTTTTGTTCCCTCAAACAAAGTTGCTCCCAAAATGGCCGGAGTGCCAAACTGCATGTATAAAACCGTAGAAGAAAGCGCTAGATCTAATGCTCTACCATAGTAATTATCGATACCTAGGTATTTGTATAATTCTTCTTTATAACTATACCCTTGGCCATTTAAAAAGTTATTTGCATAAGCTGCAGCTAATAGAGGTAATGATAAGTAAGCCCCCGTATAAATAGCTCCTATTCCCATTGCTGCATATGCCACATTGGTTATGTAGTCTATATTTTCTTCACCTAAATCATATCCAAGGGATCTATGTAGAAGCGATTCGTTTATTCTATGTAGTTGATCAACAAAAAAGCTAGCTAATAAAAAACCATTTGTGTTTGTGTGTTTTGTTGCTGAGCTATGAGGAGCTTGCAGTGGCGCTTGTGTAGGTAACGGCGTCGTTTTAGTGCCTCCAAATGATGCCTGCATTTTCATTCCCCCCTTTCAATTATCTTAGCGATCGGATAAGTAGCAGTATATCCTCTTATGGTCAACTCATAATTACAATTTATCTAATAGAATGACATGTAATTTTCAATATGTGATAAATTAGTGGATTGCCAATAACACACATAAAATTAGTTCAAACCATTATAGCTAAACAATTTGAATACGATCTATAGTTTATTATTAATTTCTTAATTATACTTTTAGATGCATTTACATTTATATTATATGCCATTATCTCCGGAAATACAAAAAAAAGTTTTAGACGCTGCCAAAGAAGGTAAGTACGAGGATGCTGCGGATCTCTTAGTTGGCTTTAGTAAGGAAGAAACATCTTATGATGAAGTTTTAGATATTTTTAAAAGAGTAGGCGCTTCTATTAACCAAGGTGCTATATCAAATATATTTAAAATTTACACAGAGAATTCTAATAATATTCCTGCTTTAAAAGAAAAATTAGGTAATTTAGTTTCCACTCATAATGTGAATAGCGCAGGTGCAGAGGGAGAAAGGTCGACGAATCCTGAAACTATAGAAGAAAAGCAAATTCCAGAAGCTATTGCAGCTTTGCGTAAAAAGCAAAAGGATGAAATTTCAAAATCAGGAAAGCCAAATGAGCAGCTAGCAAAGCAACTTAATATCTTAATCAACCGTCAGGTTGCGCTTTCTAAGGATGGGAATGAACCAAAGATAAAAGTTTCTACTAAAAGCCCTATAGAAGAAAAGAAAGATACTACCCCAAAGCCAGGTTCAAAGAATTGGTTTGTATTGCCGGATTTTTCAAAAGCAGATGAAGATATAAGGGTTGTTACTGGCTCGCCTATGATTCAAGAATTGAGAAAAAGATACGAACAGAAATATTCTCGTATTAGAGATGACATGCGTAAAGAAAATAAGGGAATGAGTGTTGAAGATCAGTTTACTAGAAAAAAAGAGCTTGATAGGGAAAGGGCGTTTATAGAAAGTTATAAAGATTCTACAGCGATTGAAGATCAAGATATATATGCTCACCAAATCGCATCTTCATTTATAACAGATAAGTATGAGACCGTACTACCAGTTGTGGATCTAGAAGATAAAGGTAAAAAGTACTATGGTTTTGCAGGAGGAAGATTGGTTTGTAACTATAATATGGAAACCAAAAAATATACTTTATCTGTAGAGGGTGAAATTTCAGGCGCTTTTTCAGTATTACTACACCGAAAAACTGATAGCGGCAGAATAATTGATGAAGCTTATGATATAGTGGAATTTAGAAACGGAATTTCATCTATGTATGCAAAGTCTTCTAAGGGAAACCTTGCTATAAGTAATATAGATGATATCACCAGATCTGCGAATCAATCAAAAATAGATTTAAGGATCCCCATCCCCTCCATTATAGAAGATAGCAAGAACGTTTCCAGAAAAGAAGAAGTAGAAACTGCAGAGAAAGTTCCTGATAAACAAGCGAATATATTTGATAAGTCATCTTCAGCACAAGCTCCGCCAGCTCCAGAATCGCCTGAAGTACAAGCGCCACCGTCTCCATTCAGTCCACCAGAGGAAAATATAGCTGCTCCAAAAGCAGATAATAATGCTGGGTATTTAAGGAGCCAATTGCAATCCTTCAAATCGAAGCCTACATCTGAAACTACAATGAGGTATATAGCGGCTCAATTAGCTGAAGCTGAAGATAAAAAAATCGAAGATGTTTGCAAAGAATTTGGAATAACACCTCCGAATGTGAAGAAAAGTAAAGAGCCTGAGGAGAAGCCGGCGCCGCACCAGGAATTGAAAGAAAAAAAAGAAGCTCCTATTAAAAAGAAAATAAAGTCAGTAGCTCTAAAAAAGAAAAAGATTCCGAAGAATCTAGAAACTCAGATTATGCCAAAAGATCTAGAGAGTCGAGTTACTAGGCTTGAGCAGGAAGTAAGAAGGATTTCGTCTTCGATTCAAAGCCAGGAAGGTCAATCAAAAGAAACAACAAAAGAAAAAAAGAGCAAGAGCAACCCTAAAGAAAAAGAGTCTCCATTAAAAGATACAGTGAAAAAGCTTTTGTCAAAAAACAAAGTAAAGCCCAAAAAGCTTGAAGAAAACAATGTAGATGAATCTAGTATGAAAAAAATTAAAGCACGATTATCAAGTGCATTTAATGCAAAGAAAAAGTCTACAGGCCTTAAGCCAATTACTGAACAACAAAGTAAAAGAAAAAGATAGGAGCTTGGAGAGGACATTTGCTTTTGAATAATTAACTCCTTGTTAACTATTTATTATTAAAATTAAAGATATAGAAAATTATTAAGGCAAGAGGTTGTAGATGCCAACAAAAGCAGATAGAGAGAGGGAAGCTCTAAAGAAAAAGTTTCAAGCTATGCTAAAAAAAATAAAAACTAAAAAAACTAGATAGAGTATTGATATGGCTAAATCTCCTGAAGAAGAAAGAGAAGAACAAGTAAAGGAATTGAGAATTTCTCTGGAAGAAAGATATAATCGCCAAAAAGAAATAGCCAAAGAGTTAGCTGACGAGAAGCTAGTACAAGAATTTGCTGAAAAAACTTTACAAAAATTAGGGAATCAGAGAGCCAATCTTGAGAAAGACTTAATTGATCTGGACGGTGGCGATAAGAAAAAATCTTTAGAAGAACAAATTGAAGGAGCTGAAGAAGAATTAAGGCAAATTAGAGTGAAAGCTGAGCAGTTAGATAAAGAGAGTGTAACTTTAAAGAAATATGAGAAATCAGGAAAGGAGCAATTTAAAGACCTTACTGGTATGGATTACGAAAGAGCCTCAGACAAAGCAGAGCAAAGTCATAAAGAAGCTGAGCCAACTCATTCAGAACCGCAAGCAGAGCTAGGCGACAAGGCAGCTTCAGATAAAAAATCATTACCATCTGAAATTACAGACACAACGGCAATTCAAGTCTTTATACCTCTTGATAAGGAAAAAGAATCATTCGTGACGAGGGAATTATTAAATAGAATTGATTCTGGCGACTTAGAAGGTGCCGCTAGCGTAAAACATATTAAAGGGCTTTTAAAGGATTTAAAGGAAGAAGACAAGGCAGAGATTCATGATATAGTGAATCGTGCACTAAAAGAAGCTTTAGAAAAGGGCTCAATGCAGAAAATAGAACCTTCGATGTCTCAAGGAGATCCTACCAGTTGTAGCTATGAGCATGAAGGTGGAAAATTGAATCAGAAAGAGCGTAGTGATGGGAAATTTGAATTTGCCCCTACAGAAGGCTTTAGTGGTATTTTGAGAGTAGAGAGGCAAGGCCCAGATGGTAAATTACTTAAAGATTCAGCTGATATTGTTGAATATAAAGATGGTAAGCCAATAGCGGTAATTCCAGCCAAAGAAGGTGAAACAAGAATTGCTAACTTTGGAAAGATTGCAAGAGAAGCTGGTATTGAGGTTACTGCATCTAAAGCTATAGCTGATGAGGGAATAAAAGTTTCTGCGCTTGATCCAGACAAATTTTTATCTAAGCACCAACCAACAAAACCAACTAGAGAGGCACCGAAGCCTCCTATGTCTCCGTCTCATCATCAAGACAAGGGAGGGCATTCTCGTGGATAATAAAAAGAAAGCGATAAAAAAGAAAGTTCAAGTAGATACTGCTCATGATCAAGAAGCTATGATGTGTGAGGGTGGTCCTATTAATGAAGAGGATTTAAAACAAGAAAAGAAAAAAAAGAAGAAAAATAAATAGAGGTAATATATGGGTAAGAAAAAAGGATCTACTAAAACTCCAGATAAAAAAGAGCAAGTGGAAGAATCTTTTCTTGATTCTTATAATGTAACTCAAAAAGAAATTGCTGAAGATGCCGCACGCGAAGTCAGGACACGGAAAAAAAATGCGTTAGAGAGAAGAATGCATGAATTAGAGACACAGGTTAAAGGCATAAATGGGGCATTCAACTTAAAAGCTGGACAAATAGCACAAGAATTAAAGAAAAAAGAGCGAGCAGTAGAGCAAATATCATCAGAGTGGATTCAAAAAATTAATGACTTGGATAAGGAGTTCGCCTCAAAATCCAAGCAAATAAAACGTGAGTCACTATCAGAAAGAGATAAGCTTAATATAATGAAGCAGAAAATCGAGGAAATAAAGCAAGAAGCAGCTCAGCAAAAAAAACTTGCAGCAGAGCAAATGGGTAGCGATCTAGCAAAGTATGAATTAGAGCGTATAGATGGTGAGATGGTGCGAAAAATGTATGAAGCATCGAATATAGGAGCACCAAAGCCAAAAGGTCATACAAGAGATAAGGTGAATAATGGATTAAAGCCACTCTTTACGAAATCTTCAGAGAGAGATAAGCTATATAAAGAAAGGTTAGATAAGGAAAGAAAAGCAATTGATGTATTAGAAAAAGAGCGAGAAGAAGCATTAAAGCAAAAACATGTTACCTTAACTCCCATAGTTAAAGAAATAAATGAAATAAAGCAGGGATTAAATCAAGAATCGCAGGCACTATCAATTAGTTCCGTAAAAAGTCCAACGCAAACTCCTAATGCTCATCGTAAACAAGCTAAAAGAAGAGGCGTATAACGAAAACTAACTGAAACTATAATAAGTAAATAAAGAATGTCTAAATATGCTAGCACAGACCCAGAATTTTTTAGGCCTCTAGTTTTTTCTGGTCTTTCTTTTAATTTTATTACTGATGCAATTTTAGATTTCTTTAATGGTAACAGAGACTCACAGCGCCAAATAGATGAAAAATCTATATCTCAGTTATTAAAGGAATTAACTCGTGAAACTGCTGCTCCTCTTACAGAGAAAGTTAAATCAGTTATAGAGAAAAAAAAAGAATCAAAAGAACTAACTGAATTAGTACCAAAAAGAACGGATAAAGAATCCGTTTCAACTTATGAATCTAATAAAACTAGTTTAGATCAAGAACGTCTTAACGATGGTACTTACAAATTTACTCCCAAGGGCGAATTTTCAGGTGTTGTGCAAGTTCAAAGAATAGATCCAGCATCGGGTAAGCTTTTACAGGACTATGACACGCTTGTGTATGATAAAGGTAAGGTATCTTTTGTAATGCCTGGTTTAAATGGCCAGAGTAGAGTTTCTGGCTTTTCTAAAATGTTCAAAGAAGCAGAGGTGTCTGTTCAAGTGCCTGTGCAAGAAAAGCAACAAAGAGAAAATATTATCGCTCCTGCTCCACAAGGGCCTGTAATGCAAAATCCTCAAGTACAACAAGTAGAACCATCAATTGGAGAGCCAATTCCTACACCCAAGAGAGATATCCCTGCTCCAGCTGCTGCTATTAAAACTGAGAAGACTATTTCTCCTGTCAAGCAGCCGCCTAAGCCACTGGAAACAAAAAAAACATTGTCCCTCCAGGATCGAATTTTTTCTATGCTAGATCTTGGAAAAGAGATTCAAGCTGGGTTAAAAAAGCACGCAGAGCTAGCAAGGCAAAGAAATAGTGAAAAGCCGCCAGCTCCATTGAGAAGTGACACACCAAAGCCAGATTCTAGAGCAGCAGTAGAGTCTCCAGTTGCTGAACAAGTAGGTCCTTTATCGCAAAGATCCGACCAAGGTCCACAAGCATCTCAGCCTCGAGTAGAAGAAGCAGATTCTGTGCAATCAAGATCAGGCCAAGGATCATCAGCTCATCCAACTCCATTAGATCAAGACCTTAAGGCTGCCATCGACAAAAGAATGGCTGAATTAGGAAAATCTATGACAATGTACGAAACAATGATTCGTATATCGGATCGCCATAATAAAGAGGGTGAACTTAATCATTGGAAAAATAATAAAAAAGAAGCAGAAGCAGAAATTGAATTATTAAAAGCAAAATTAGCTGGTGCTAGTGATGTGGAATTAGAAAATAAAGCTCTGAATTTAAATGAAGCAGCTTCAAGATCTAATCAATCATACCAAGAACTTTCTGCGTTAAGACCTAAAAAAACACCAGAAGAAATGGCTGCTATAGTGAAGGAGATAGAGGCGAGTCAAAAACGAAGGTTAGAAACAAGGCCAGGCGAGGTAAGGGCTTCGGCGAAGGCTCTTCCTGATCAAAGACATAAAAGAACACCAGAAGAGATGGATGCTAGACTAAGGCAGATAGAAGCGAATCAAAAACGAAGACTAGAAGCAAGGCAAAGCGATATAAGAGGTCCATCACCAACTCCTAGGGTTGGGCAAAGGCACACTAAGAAAGGAATATGATTAAAAATAACGTTTTATTTTCTGGAGTGACGGTTTTTTCTAAAGGGAATGGTCATGTGCTTTTTAATTACATGTTAACTCATGTATTAGAAGGAGATGAGGTTTTTAAAGAGGAAGAGGCGAATTTTAATGAAGTCAATCGTCTTATATCATCATTTGGTTGTGATAAGAGAGATTTAATTAATTCCAGCATCTTATTACACATTGAAGATCTTATTTTAAATAAAGTTTTGAAAAAAATTGATATCGAAAAGAGCAAAACCAAAAAAAGCCACTATAAAGTCTCTGGATCTAAATTAGAACAAGAAAATCTGAAAAACGGCATGTATGCATTTACTCCAAAAGGCTCTCTTGATGCTTTGGTGGTTGTTCAAAGACAAGACGTTAAAGGTAAATTTATTGATGCTTTTGATTTACTTGAATATAAAGCTGGAGATCCTGTTATTCTAATAGCGGGTGGAATAGGTGAGACATCAATCTCAGATATATTTGAGATATCAAAATCCATAGGGATATCAATTCCTGGAGGCCCTCAGTTAACTAAGAAAGAGATAAAAGAGCGGGAGAAAGCGGCTGCTTATCATGTGCAGGAATCTTTTGAGGATTCAAAGAAAATTGAAACTTCTGAGGATTTGTTAGAAAAAATTAAGAGTCCAAAAAGAAATAAAAAGCCATATGATCCTGTAAAAGACAAAAAGATTATAGACCTGGAAGAGGCTCCACCAAGAATCGAGAAAAAACCTCATAAAAAATCAAAGTAAAAACTTACTCTAGGTGAACTGTTACAGATGTACAGTTATGACCAGGTAATCCAGTGCAATTCATTTCTGTTGCTATAAGGAGATTACTTTCTACGGCTTGTTCCTCTGAATATGAAGAGTATCTGGGTGTTACAAATGAGGAGAGGAGTAATGCTAGTGCCGTTACTGGACCGAATTTATTTGGCGTGTGTGCTGCTTCATATACGTATAATGGTGCTAATATCATAGATCCAATTAAATATTCCGAGTATCCTTTTGAGTTCTTTTCTGCCATTTTATATGTCCTTAAATTAGTTTATACTTTCTTAATTCTATCACCAAATAGTAAAGAAAGTTTTACTAAAAAGTACTTTTTTTCGATATTTTATAATAAAAATTTTAATTTTTCCTCGGGTAAACTGCCTTTTCTACGAAGGTTCTGTAATTTATATTGTTCTGTAGTTGTTTTTAAGCATAATGAGACTAAGTTTTTCTATTATTTGATCAGTGTGTAATGAAATATTAATGAAGTTAGTTTACCATAATCTTTTATTTTAAAAGTAATGAGATATGGCAGTAAACGGCAATAATCCTGTGAAACTTATAGTAAAAGTATTTCCTCAACATCAATATGTATACTTAGAAAGCCACACAGCACGATATAATTGTTGGTCTGATGAACAGAATAAGTATATTCACAATCAATATCTAGTAAATGATAAGGATCTTTGTTATTACTTAAAAGAATTAGGGCTTGAGTTTGGTGCCGGTGCTTTTGATGTGGCGGAAGGTCAAAGCCCGTGTGATTTACCGATATGCGGAGAGCTAGAGTAGAGTATGTACCGCTAACTGTTCTGGTTCTAATTTGTTATTCTAGATCCACATCGCTGTCGTTTCCACACCACACTGCTGCCATTGTTTTTCTTCCTTTTGTCATTCCCAGCATCCCCGCGCGCACCGTCATTCCGAGCGAAAGCCGGAATCTAAGCAGTTGAGCTCTGCAGTTACCGTGGGTTAGATCCTGGATCAAGTCCAGGATGACATAGAAATATCATTCTTACACTTTTCTCACGCCGTGTGGCTATATTATAATCAGAAGTATTTTATTTACGCTGCGTCAACTATGCGAAAAGCATCTGGAGTGGAGAAAAGTTTGTGCAGGAATTTATTATTGATCGTATGCCCTGGTTTATAGCTCTTTACATGCGCTTTAATAGGGGATCCAGCAAGGTAGAAATCTCCTATAAGATCTAAAAGTTTATGTCTTACAAATTCATCTTTATATCTTAAGCCTTCTTTATTCAATATCTTATCATTGCTGATAACTACGGCATTTTCCAATGAAGCGCCTTTTGCTAAGCCTAGCTTTTTTAACATTTCTCCTTCATGTTCAAAGCCAAATGTTCTAGCGCGCGCAATATCATGCTTAAATGATTTGTCTTTTTCTGAGAAAGTGTATTTTTGTGATGAGATCACTTTGTCATTAAAATCTATTATTGTTTCTATTGAAAAGTGCTCAGCTGGGGATAGCTCTATTAATGAATCGCCATCTTGAATTGAGATTGTTTTTAATATTTCAATACATTTACGAGTTGCTTTCTGAGTCTGGACTCCTGCACACTCAACCATAAAAACAAAAGATTCAGCGCTACCATCCATAATTGGTATTTCAGGACCATCTAGTTCGATAACCACGTTATCTATTTTACAGCCCCACAGAGCTGACATTAAATGTTCAATAATTGCAACTTCAACTCCTTCTTCGTTGGAGATAGTTGTACCAAGTTTTGTTTTTGAAACGTTAGAATATGTTGCTTTTATTTTGTTTAGCTTGTTTGTGATGTCTGTTCTGATGAATGTAATTCCAGAATTTTCTGGTGCAGGGTATAAGGTAAGAGAGGTTGGTTTACCTGAGTGAATTCCCACTCCAAAGCAACTGATTGAGTGTCTTATTGTTTTTTGTTCCACAAAAATTGCCATTTAAACTATCCCTACCATTTAATAGTATATTTGTTAGTAACAGATAGCAAATAACGGATTATTACCAATTGTTACAGTTTTTCTAACCAACCTTATAGAAAACATAAGATAAAGTTATTTCTCTTATATCCTTTAAGTCCTTATCGTTTTCTATTGCAGGATCAATGAAAAACGAAACGGGCATCATAACATGTTGGTTCTTTTCTAGCAACTGTTCTTCGAAGCAAAAGCATTGTATTTTATTAAAATAAAGCCCGGCTTTGTGAGGTGTTACATTATATACGGCAGTTCCAACAATTTGCTCATTAGATAAGTTTTTTGCTGAGTAAAATACCAGCGCATTTTCACCAACAAAAACATCAACTGATTTTTGCTCTGGTTTGAACGACCAAGGTAAATCTTTGTCTGTATTTGCATCGAAAACTATACGAATTTTTTTAGTGCCTTTTACTAGAGAGACTTTTTGCGATCTTTGTACTGTTCCGCCATATCCAGTTAATTTACAAAATATGCTATAAAGAGGTACTGATGCATATGCAAGCAAAACCATTCCAACTATAAACATTACAAGGGAAGAGGCTAGTTTTGTATTATCTGTTTTTTTTGTCATCTCGCTATAAAGAATTATGCATTTCAAAGATAAGACATATTCAAGCAAATGTCATCAACGACTTTATTGATCCTATATGATTAAAGTGTTTATAGATTTTAAAAAATCTTGATGTTTTTTAAAAAACATAAGTTATCATTAGTTATCAGTCTCTAAAAAGTTGTGCAACTATTTTTATAGGTAAAGTTATGCCAGATAATGACCAGGATCCATCTACCGCAATTAGGTATTCAGTACGCGGCAAATTTTATCTTATAGTTGTTTTTACGGATGGTCATAGTGAATTTATTCCAAATGTTCTTGTACCAGGATATGAAATAGATTTATTTGATGGGGATCTATCTACAACAGGAAACCCAAATCCTCTCAATTTGCCTGCTGAGGTGCTAGCTGCAATGCAAACCCAAGATCCGCTAGAGCTGCTTGCTGGGTTAGCTGCAATACAAACTCAAAACACCATAGGCAGCACTTCTGAGCAAACTACAATCCAAACCCCAGATCCTCTAGACAGTACTTCTGATTTTTGGGGTGCAGCTACCGAGTTTTTTCTTGATGCTCAACATGGTGGTGACGTATTAAATAGTCAATAACATCGTTTTAGTGAATTCTTTCAATAAAATAGTAAAAAAAAGGCCGGATATAATCTAGCCCTTTTTTATAATTTTTAATAATCTCCAATTAAAAATTGTAGATTAATCCAAGTGCAACTTCGTGTGCATGAAGTTTCTTTGCTGTATTATCGCTATCTTTTATAGGTTTGCCTAAAGCTGAATATTTGTAAGAAACATCAAGATCTAGATTGGTTGTCATATTGATTTTTGATCCAAGACCAGCATTCCATACGAAATTAATTTTAGATTTTGATTGAGTGGTATCAATTTTTACGGTGTTTTTTGCAGCACCAATACCAGCAGTTAGGTATGGTGTGAAAACAGAGTCGTTTTTGAAATCATAGTAACCGTTTAAGAATACTGCTTTGGTTCTTATCTTTGATCTAAGAGAAGGTAGTTTTGAATTTAACAGTTTAAAATTTACATCACTTCTAAAATTATCATCAAATTTGTAACCAATACCAATATTGTAAGAAGGGGCTGCATGATATTTTTTTATACCACTCATTTTATGTCTTGCTCCACTTATATCAGCTCTTATATATGCTCTGGTTGTGTCTGCAGTAGATGCTGATGCTGATAAGGAAAGGGCTAGTAATGATGCGCACATTAGTATTTTTTTCATTTTAATTCCCTTAATTAAATTAAACAAAATAAATATTATTAAAAAATATTAATAATACACTGAGTTGAGTTCTAGCACTTTACTGTAAGGAGATCAAGTAGTAGGGAGGCATTATATGAAAAAAAATGTTAATAAAAATTATCGAATAGCATCAAATTAATTCACTGAATCTTGCTGGTTGTGTTTTGTTAATATTTGCCCAATCCTTTGGCTACAAAGGGATTTTGCGTACTTATGAAGTAAACTTCTTGCCAAAGCTGCTATTGCAAAAATCACACAAACTATCATCTCTAATGTCATCCCCAACTTGATTGGGGGCCTCTTGAGGCGCTGGCCACCATTGACATTCTGTTGTCATCCTGAACTTGATGCAGGATCTATGTATAGTGTAATAAATTTAGTAAGGGAATATACGTTCTGTGTCTCATCTATCTACATGGATTCCAGCTTTCGCTGGAATGACATTTCTCTATACTGTCATCCCCGACTTGATCGGGGATCTAACCCACGGTACCAATAGAGTTCAACTGCCTTAGATTCCCGCTTTCGCTGGAATGACAATGTAGAAGCGAGAATGACAAAGAAAGAAACGCGGTGACGTGGTTGGGCTAGAAGCATAGTCCCGCGGGCTTATTTATGACGTGTTTAATGATTTGGCGATGCGCATAAAAAAAGGGCCGGATATAAATCCAGCCTCCTTTTTCGTAAGTTTTTAGTAATTTACAATTAGAAATTGTAGATTGCACCAACTGCAACTTCATGTGCACGAAGTTTTGCATTTGCCTTGTCTGTAGCTTGTGTAGCTTTTACTTTTCCTAAAGCTGCATATTTGTAAGAAACATCAAGATCGATGTTGCTTGTCATATTAATCTTTGATCCAAGACCAGCATTCCATGCAAAGCTATTTTTAGATTTGCTTGTAATTCCAGTACCTTTCAAAGTATTTTTTGCTATACCAACACCAGCAGTTACGTATGGTGTGAAAATAGAATCGTTTTTAAAGTCGTAGTAACCATTTACGAATGCTATTTTGCTTTTTACTTTTTGGTTAGAACGTAATTTTGAATTTAATAGTTTTAAATTCACATCACTTCTAAAGTTATCATCAAACTTGTAACCAACACCAACTCCGTAAGAAGGAGATACTTTACTTGATTTTTTTGAAGTAATGGTATTTTTAGAAAGTTTTTCTTTTACCGCGCCGATATCACCTCTTACGTATACACCAGTTGCGTCTGAAGCAAATGCTGATACAGAAAGAGCTAGTAATGATGCGCACATTAGTACTTTTTTCATTATAGTTTCCTTAATTAGATTAATAAAATTAAATATCATTAAAAAACGTTAACAATATGTTGCGTTGAGTTTTAGCACATTACTTTAAGTAGATCAAGTAATAAGATGGCGGCATATTAAAAAAACGTTAACAGAAATTATTAAAAAAAGATTCATTTTGTTAATGAAATCTTCCTATTTATGTTTTTCTAATATTCATGTAATCCTTTCTACGCAAGGAATTAAACGCACTTGTGTAGTAAATTTATTGCAATAACTACTGTTGCAAAAATCACACAAATCTTTATCCCCGGGAGCGCCACAGGCGGTCATCCTGGACTATTAGAGCTGTCATCACAGACTATTTTACAGCTGTCATCCGCGACTCCACAAAATATCATCCCCGACTATTACAGCCGTCATCCCGGACTTGATCCGGGGGAGCCCACGGCATTAATAGTCTCAACTGCTTAGATTGCAACTTCCGCTGGAATGACATCATTTTTTCTTGTCATCCCCGGCTTGATAGGGGATTTAGCTCAACCACTCCACGCCGTCATCCCGGATTCGATCCGGGATCTAACCCACGATAGCAATAGAGCTCAACTGCTTTAGATTCCGGCTTTCG